>Ga0163144_10006548_pt1 | contig 25669 bp, 26 predicted proteins | sample OliLak19BULKMAT1_FD_123175 | JGI IMG/M metagenome (GOLD analysis project Ga0163144, IMG submission 123175) | Freshwater microbial mat bacterial communities from Lake Vanda, McMurdo Dry Valleys, Antarctica - Oligotrophic Lake LV.19.BULKMAT1 | ecosystem: Environmental > Aquatic > Freshwater >... | reverse complement strand
GTCCTTGCGGGACGGAATCGCCCACACCAGTCCGGTCGGCACCAGCAGGCTGGTCTTGATCATCGGTTCTGCTTGGCGGCCCAGGCGGCCCAGGCGGCCCAGGCGGCTCGGCGTGCAGCCGGTGCAGCGCGGCCGTGAGCGCCAGGTTCTTGTGCAGCGAGGCCACATTGTGAGCGATAAGAATATCCAGTTCGGTGAGTGCCGGTCGCAGGGCGGCGGCGATCTCGGCCGCCAGCGCCTCAAAGTCGGCGGGCACGCGCCCGGTGTCGAGTTCGGCCTTAGCCGCCAGCACGCGCGGGTGGCGCGAGCCGATCAACGGCAACTCGACGTACTCAAGGCCCGGTTGTGGAGCCGCGCCGCGCGCCGCGATCAGGCGCACTTGATGGCCCGCCGCCGCCAGCAGGCGCGCGTGATGACCGATGACGCCTTCGACGCCGCCGACCACGGGGGGCACACTGTAGTGGAGCAAACCAATCTTCACAGACACCTGGATGGGTTAACCGGTAGTGCGGGAGGCCGATTTCATTATATGGAGCGGCGGAGGGCCGGTCAAGGTTATGGTATTATTCGGGCCGATAAGGCACCCGCCCGGATGGACAAAGCGACCGCGATGACGGATCTCGACGAAATGTGGGAAGCGCTGCTCTCGGAAGACCCGGCCCGCATTCGCCAGGTGTGGGAAGACGTGACCGACGGCGAGGCGCAGGCCATCTTAACCCACCTGGCGCGGATGCGCGATGAAGACGGCTGGAGCGACGGCCAACGCGCGGCGGCGGTGGCGGCCCTGCAAGTGCTCCACGACCAGGCACAATAGCCGCACCACATTGACAGCGGCGCGGGTCACGCCGCCTAAGATTGAGCGCCCCACCCCCCAACAACAGCAAAGGTAAAGGCCGATGAGCGAATCCAGCCCGCCGCCCCCAGCCAAGAAGTCGGAGCGCTTTTCAACCGTCACCACGGTGTTGATTGCGCTAATCTCGACCATCATTGCCCTGGTCGCCTCGCAGTCGGCGCTGGCGAGCGGCAACGCCACCGAGGCCCAGCACAACGGCGTGCTGGCCAAGATCAACCTGGAGCGCGTCACCGGCTCCACCAACACCCTCATCGCCAGCAACCGGCGCGCCTTCGCCGACTACCACTTCAGCCGCAGCTTGTATTTCCTAACCTTTGACTACATCAATCAGGCCGAAGCGAACGGCAGTTCACCGCTGGGCACGCGCCTGCGGCTGGAGGCGGCCGGGCAACTCGAAGAGAGCTACAACGCCTACAACTATCTCGATAGCGCTTACCTGATCGCGGATGAGGCCGACGAATTCTACGACTTTGACGAGGCCAACTTCACCAACGACCAGTTGCAGACCGCCGCCATCTACCAGGACTTGAACTACGCCGACAACATCGCCGAGGCCGACAGTTATCGCAACGAGGGCCTGTACCTGGGGGCCAGCCTGTTTGTGTGGTTCCTGTCGTTAATGTTTGTGACCTGGGCTGAGATCACCAAGTCGGCGGTGCGCTGGCTATGGCTGGCGGCCGGCGTCTTGATCGCGCTGGGCATCGTCGTGGTGTACGTGGGGTCGAGCGTCATCACGGCAATGGGGCTAGGCTAGGCCGTGAGCGCCGAACCGGAAGCCGAGAAGACCAACGTCTTCAAGAACACCGTCATCGTCATGCTGACGCTGGTGAGCGTGTTTGCGGCGCTGGTGACGTTCTTGCAGAACTTTGCCGGGCTGCAATCTTCGAACCTGGCGCAAACCAGCGGCTTCAACGCGGTGGACGCCACCGGCCTGTACTTCCGCGCCGGGTTGGAGGCCGCCCAGGGCACCGACGCCGCCCAGCGCTACGAAGACTATTTGCAGCGCTCGGTGCGGGCCGACACCAAGGCGCGCGCCCTGCGCATGGGCGGGCAAGGCGAGCTGGCGGCGGAATATGACCTGGATGCCGCGCGCTGGCAAGACGCGGCGGCGCAGGTGATTAACACCGACCCGCTGCTGTCTAACTACGGCCAAGACCTGATCGCCTACACCGAAGACCTGTCGCGCAACGCCTATTCACAGGAGGAGCGCGAGCACACGCAGCTCGAACAGTCGCGCGCCTGGAGCGACAAATCGAACGGCTACGTGGCTGTGCTGTCCACGCTGTCGGTGTCGCTGTTCCTGGCGGGCCTGTCGCTGACGCTCGGCAGCCGCCTGCGCTACCTGCTGGCGCTCGCCAGCCTGGGGTTGACTACCATCTGCGCAGTGTGGGTGCTGGTGATCTTCTTTGGCGGCGTGCCGGTGGTGTCGGAGGCGGCGATTGCGCACTTCGTCGAGGGGCGCGTGCAGTACAACCTGGCGAACAACCGCGGCCTGGAGGCGACCGACTCCATCGCGGAGTTCGACGCAGCGCTGCAGGCCGCCCCCGACTTTGGCCGGGCCTTGTTCTACCGCTCGCTCGCCAACACCGACCAGAGTCTGCTCACTAAGCACCTGGACACGCAGCAGGCGATTGACGACGGGCTGCGCGCGATTGACCTGGGCAACGAGAGCTCACCGGCCTATGGCAACGTCGGCTGGCTGTACTACCTCAACGGCCAGTACGCCAGCGCGTTGAAGTACACCGAGCAGGCGTTGAGCATGGCGCCGGGGGAGTGCTACTTGCACTTCAACCACGGCCTGATTTTGCTGGCGCTGCAGCAGCCGGACGACGCGGCGGCGGCCTACAACGCGGCGATTGACTGCGCCCAGCGGCAGAACAGCGATGCGGTCTTCAACCGTTACATGGACAGCGGCGTGTCGGCCCTGGCCGAATTGGCGGCGGCGCGCGAGGACCTGGACGACATCCTCAACCCGGCCGTCGGGCGGCTGAAGGAAGCGCTGGCCCAGGTGCGCATGTACGGCGAACTGCAAGACAACGGCCTAGACGCGGCGATTGAGCCGCTGGTGTTCGGGGCCGGCGTGGACGACGACAACGTGGTGCAGGCGGTGGCGGACGCGTTCCCGCAGTCGGCCACGATTGTGTACGCCCAAATCCTGTACGAGAACATGCGCGACGATGACCGCTGGATGACGCGCTGGGTGCTGGACGGCCGCGAGTACTACAGCGCCGTCACCGACCAGTGGGCCTTCGGCGAGAGCGGCACGGCCTGGGTGAGCCTGTTCAACTTCGGCGGGCTGACCTCCGGCACTTACACGCTGGACTTTTTTGTGAACGGCCGGCTGGCGGCCAGCGGCCAGGTGGTGGTGCTGCCGGGCGACCTGCCGCCCATGACCTCGTACTCCAGCTCCAGCGTGGGCGTGACGATCAGCTACCCGCGCGCGTGGCACGCGACCGACCTGGCCGACAACGAAGTGTCGGTGATTGCGGCGCGTGACGCCGAGGCGGCCGACTTTGTGGGCGTGTCGGCCTGGGTGGCAACGACCGGCACGGACGACGACGCCTTCCAACTGTTTGACCTGTACGCCGCCGCGATGGGCGACGTGGCCGGCGACTTCAGCATCGAGGCGCGCGAGCCGTTCACGGTGGCCGGCATTGACGGCTGGCTGGCGTACTACGAGTACACCAACACCAACGGCCAATTGATCCAGGGGGCGCTGGCCGGCGTGGTAGACCGGCCCAATAGCCTGGTGTACATCATCGTGATCGAGTCGCCTGACGATCAGTGGGAAAACCAGCTCGACTTGTTCAATGTGATGCTGGAACGCATTACGATTGACGAGTAGTAGGGGTATGTGTTCGCTTGGTTGAATCTACAGCGCCTCGGCCAATGGCCGGGGCGCTGTGTTGACGTGGATGGCCGGGATGGTTCAAAGTGACGCTGCGCGTCTCGCGCGCGGTAGGGCGTGTAGTTCTGTAAGGCCATCCCTGCGCTCGAAATGACACTGAGGAACAATGTCAACCCATGTCATTTCGAGTGCCCACAGTCGCCCGGCCTAACCTTACTTTTGCGGGCGCGAGAAATCTCACGCCGCAATGCAATGGTGATCGCCCTTCAACCAGGCTACTTGCCCAGGCGCTGCTTGAACTCGGCCGTCAGCGCGGGCAGGATGACGAACAGGTCGCCGGTGATGCCGTAGCGGGCGAGCTTGAAGATCGGCGCGTCGGCGTCTTTGTTGATGGCGACGATGGTCTTGGCCGAGCGCATCCCGGCCTGGTGCTGGATCGCGCCCGAAATGCCGGCGGCGATATACAGGTCGGGTGCGACGGTCCTGCCGGTCTGCCCCACCTGGTGGGCGTAGGGGATCCAGCCCGCGTCTACGGCGGCGCGGCTGGCGCCCACGGCGGCCCCCAGCGCCTCGGCCAGGTCGCGCACGGGGGCAAAGCCGTCCGGCCCGCCCACGCCGCGCCCGCCGCTGACGATGATGCGGGCATCGGCCAAGCTGACGCGGCCGGCCTCCACCACATAGTCCAGGATTTTGGTGCCAATCGCGTCCTCGGCCATGACCGGGGAGACCATCTCAACGCGGCCGGTGCGGGCAGCATCTGGCTCGGGCTTGGGGAAGGCGCGCGGGCGCAGGCTGATGAGCACCGGGCGGCGGGCGGCGGCCACGGTCGCCAGCAGCTTGCCGGCGTAGACCGGGCGCGTAGCCTGCACCTGCCCGTCCGCAACGCTGACATCGGTCACATCGGCGAAGGCGCTGGCGTTGAGGTCTACAGCCGCCATGCCCAATAAGTCACGGCCGCGTGTGGTCGCACCGGCCAGAATGACCTCCGGCTGGCGCTCGCCGGCCAATTGCGCCAGCAGCGCGGCGAACGGCTCGGCGCGGAACTCGGCCAGCGTGGCGTCGTCGGCCAGCAGCACCTCATCGGCCCCGTGGGCGACGACTTCGGCGGCCAATCCCTCGACCCCCTGCCCAAACAGCAGCGCGGTCACGCCGCCGCCCAGCACCCCGGCCAGGCGGCGGGCCTCGCCCAGCGCTTCGAGCGCGGCCGGCGCGATGACGCCCTGAAACTGTTCGATAAAGACCCAGGTCTTGTGGCTCATGGCTAGATTACCTTGTCAGCCAGCAGGCGGTCGGCCAGCTTGACGGCGATCTCGGCCGGCGTGCCAGTGAGCATCTCCACGCTGCCAGCGCGGGCGGGCAGGCCGTAGACCTGGGGCCAGTGGGTGGCCGAGCCGGCCGCGCCCACCTGCCCAGCCTCCAGGCCGAGGTCGGCGGCGCTCCAGGTGAGGATGACGGCCTTGGCCGCTTTGCGAATGCCCATGAAGGACGGGTAGCGCGGCTCGTTGATGTCTTTGACCGTGCCGACCACGGCCGGCAGGCGGCTGGTGACGACCTGCTTGCCCTGCTCCACCAGGCGCTCGGCGGTGATGGTCTGGGCGGCCAAGTCGAGCGCGGCAATCTTGATAGTGTACGTCAGCGGCGACCAACCCAAACGGCGGGCGACGGCGATGGGCACCAGGCCGGTGTCGCCATCAATCGCCTGCTTGCCAAACAGCACCAGGTCAACGTCGCCCAGCTTGCGGATGGCCTGGGCCAGGATGTAGCTGGTCGCCAGCGCGTCGGAGCCGTCGAGGCTGGGGTCGGAAATCAGGATGGCCTCGTCGCAGCCCATCGCCAGGCAGGTCTTAAGGGCTTCCTTGGCACTCTCGGGGCCAAAGGCTAGGGCGGTGGCCTTCGCGCCGTGCTTTTCTTTCAACCGCACGGCTTCCTCGATGGCATAGTCATCCCACGGGTTGACCACCAGGCTAGAGTCGCCCCAGGTGACCTGGCCGTTCTCCACCGACAGCCGGGCCGCCGAGTCGGGGGTCTGTTTGACGCAGACAACAACATGCATGGTTTGTGGACCTCCTGCTAGCGCGCCGGCACCGCGCGGCTTGTGCCGCCGGGCGCAATCTGTGACGAATTATAGCATTGGCACCGGCGGCCACTTGCCCGCTCGAAGACAGAAGCGTGATAAAGTTAAACTTCACTCTCTCACACGCGCACGCGAAAGGAACCGGCAATGGCGATGGCAATTGAGACTTCCATTGTGCGTTACATCGGCACCGGCGCCGAGGTGACAGATGGAACCCTGTGGAACCTGAAGGCGCCGCTCGGCTCGACCTTCTATGCCGCCGACATCAACCACCGCTATGTCTATGACGGCAAAGCGTGGTCACCACTCACGCCCGAAGCCGCCGCCGGCGCGGAGCACCAGGTGCAATTGCTCATCGCCATCCTGGCGGAGTTGAAAGAATTGCGCGCGGCGGTCGCGAAGGCCTGAGAGAGCGTCTTTAATACTCGTTTTTAGGCGAAATTTGCCTTTCCCGTAGTGCGGCAGCGACTTCCAGAATCCAGGTTTGCATGGGTTTCTGGCCGTTTTAGAAGGGCCATGCGTCGCCCTGAGTCGCAAAAGTCAGCGCCGCGACGAGTTTTCAGACACGCTCTGAAGGTCGCCGTTACGGGCCGCAGCTGTTTTGGGCCAGCCGACAATTTTTTCAAGGGGCGCGTGGGCCTGCCCACGCGCCCCTTGAAAAAATTGACCTCGGTCAGATAGTGGCATTCACAACCACACCGTGCGATGAGAACTTGTCTTGAAGTTGAGGGTCATAGGTCTGATTTATCACACGGCCGTCAGGCGACGACGCGAGCCGGCATCGGCCGCATTTCAGCCTGGGGGCGATCTTTGAGTCCAACCGTGACGGTCAACCTGAGCGCCAGGCTATGGCCCTATGAATCGGTATTATCTGGGGTGGGATTCCTCACCCCGTCAACCCGGCTACGTTGCTACAAGGCCGCGAGCGGGGGTTCGGAATGACGAGGTCATAGGAGTTTTCGGGGCCGCCCCTAAACTAAAATGCACCCGCCGACATCGGCCGCATTGTCGGCGGCCGATGAGCAGTCTATAATGCGGCTACCACTTGGGCCGGGGTAACGGGGAGAACGTTGTGACAGCCACCTATCGGGTATTGGTCGTTGAAGACGATACCGACACCATGACGCTGCTGCGCCTGGTGCTGCGCGGCCTGCCGCTAGACATCGTCCACGCCGGCACCGGCAGCGAGGCCGTGGCGTTCCTGGCCGACCACCAGCCCGACCTGGTGTTTATAGACCTCAACCTGCCGGACATGCGCGGCTGGGACGTGGTCGAACGCCTCAAGACCCAGGTGCAAGCGAAGCGCACTCGCATCATCGTCCTCACCGCGCACGCCGAGCCGGTCAACCGCCTGATCGGCACGCTGCAACCCATCACCGCCTACTTAAACAAACCGGTCCAGGGCGAACTGCTGCGCCAGGCCGTGCGCGAGGCGTTGAGCCTCGCATGACCGTGATCGAGGCGGCCCCCGCGCAAGCCGCGCCCAGCGCGTGGGCGGCCTGGCTGCGCGCCGCGCTGCTGCTGGCGGCCGTGGCGCTGCTGGGCGCGCAGCCGGTGGTGCTGCCCATCGCGCAAGATTGGCTGGCCGCCCAAACGGCGACCGCCGCCCAGGACTACCTCACCGCGGCCGACGCACTGGCCGATGTGGCGGCGCGCCTCCCCAACTATGGCTACGCCCAGCATCGCGCCGGGCTGGCGGCCATCTCGGCCGAGCGCTTTGAGGACGCCATTCGCTTCTTGAAGGCCGCCGCCGCGCTGGACGGCTGGACCGCCACTCGCCACACCGCGTTGGGCGACGCCTATTTTGGGCAGGGCAACACCGAGGCGGCGCTGGCCGAGTGGGAGTTGGCGCTGGCCGAGACGCCCGAGGACGATGCGCTGCTGGTGCGGCTGGCGAACAACTATGAGGCCGCCGGGCGCTACCCCGAGGCGGTGGCCGTGTTGAATACGCTGACGCGCGTGCGGCCCGACGACCCGACGGTGTTTTACCGGCTGGCGGTGCTCTCGGCCGCCACTTCCCCGACTGATGCTCCGGCCCGTCTGCTCGTGGTCGCCGAGCTGGCCCCCGACCTGGCAGCCTCGGTGCAGGTGCTGCTCGACGCCATCGCGGCCGGGCAGGCCACCGGCGACCCGGCCGTGACGTTTGCGAAAGTGGGCTACGCCTTCGAGCAGTTGGGCGAGTGGCGGCTGGCCGAGGAGGCGTTGGCCCGCGCCGTGAACCTCAGCCCAGCCTACGCCGATGCCTACGTTTACCTGGGCCTGGCGCAAGACATGCAGGGCAAGGACGGCCAGCCCGCCTATCAGCAAGCCGTCACGCTGGCCCCGGACTCGCCCGTGGCGCAGTTCTTCTTTGGGCTGCACTACCGGCGCACCGGCGACTCGCAGACGGCGCTGACCTACTTGCTGGCGGCGCAGCAGTTAGACCAGGCCAACCCAGCCATCGCGGCCGAGATCGGCGGCGCGTACGCCAGCCTGGGCGACCTGGCGCTGGCCGAGACCTGGATGAGCCAGGCCGTGACGCTGGATGAGCACGATGTGCGCTGGTGGCTGCTGCTGGCGCGCTTTTATGTGGACAACGAGTACCGCGTGGCCGATTTAGGGCTGCCCGCCGCCCGCCAGGCCGTGGCGCTGGCCCCCAACAACGCCCAGGCCGTGGATACGCTCGGCTTCGCGCTGGTGCTGACCGACGACTTCTCCAACGGGCAGAAGCTGCTCGAACAGGCGCTGGCGCTCGATGCCCAGGCCGCCAGCGTTTACTACCACCTGGGCGTGCTCCACAGCCGCCAGGGGAACACCGCCGACGCCGAGTTGATGCTCAACCATGCCTTGGCCCTGGACCCCGACGGCTACTATGGCGGGCTGGCGCTGCAAGCGCTGGCGCGGCTGGGTTAATAGCACCTCTGGCCCCCGACCCGCGCTGGGCCGCGTGATACAATGAATGTGGGCGTCCGGCCCACCAAGACCGCCAAATGTACCCGTCCTTTTACCCCCGCGCCGCCCGGCGGCCCAAATTTCTTGCCACAGTCGCGGCAATTGGCGGCGCGGCGCTGCTGGCGGCATGCGCCGGGGCCGCCTCAGGCACGCCTGGAGAGCCGGGCGTCATCTTCCGCGACGACTTTTCGCAAACCACCAGCGGCTGGGATCGGCACACCGGCAGCGACCTGACGACCGACTACGTGGACGGGCGCTATCTGGTGGCCGTGACCGACCCCGGCGTGGATGTGTGGGCGCGGCCGGGCCTGAACCTGAGCGATGTGGCGTTTTCGGCCGACACCCAGTACGCCGCCGGGCCGGTGAACAACGAGTACGGCCTGATCTGCCGCTACGACCGGGCCGGCGACGGCCGCAACAGCTTCTACTTCTTCTTCGTCAGCAGCGACGGCTACTACGCGCTGGGCAAAATCGTGCGCGACGCGCGCAAGATCCTCAGCCCGGCCGAGGGCAGCTTTCAGCCCACCGACGCGGTGAAGCTGGAGCCGGAGGCGGTGAACACCCTGACCGCCACCTGTGACGGCACGCATTTCTCGCTGGCGGTGAACGGTACGGTGGTGGGCGAGTTTGACGACGACGAGCTAAAGCGCGGTGACGTGGGCGTGATGGCCGGCACGTTTGACGAGGGCGGCGTGCAGATCACCTTCGACAACGTGCTGGTGCGCGAGCCGGCGCAGGAGTAAGGGCTAGCGATGGCAAGTGACTGCCTATTCTGCAAGATCATCGCGGGCGAAATCCCCGCCACCGTGGTCTACCGCGACGCCAGTGTGACGGCTATTCGCGACATCAAGCCGGTCGCGCCGACGCACATCCTGGTCATGCCCAACAAGCACCTGGCCTCGGTGGCCGAGGCCCAGCCGGGCGACGGCGACCTGTTGGGCGCGCTGCTGCTGACGGCCGCCACGCTGGCCCGCCAGGAAGGGCTGGGCAACGGCTACCGCCTGGTAGCCAACACCGGCAGCGACGGCGGGCAGAGCGTCAACCACCTGCATGTGCATCTCTTGGGCGGGCGCGCGCTGCACTGGCCGCCCGGCTAACACCAATCTGAAAGAACTGACGGAACCACGATGACGTTAAAAGAGCAATTGAGCGCCGACCTGTTGACCGCCTTGAAGGCCGGGGACGAAGTCCGCAAGACGACCGTGCGCGGACTGCTGGCCGGCTTGCAGCAGGCCGCGCTCGAAAAGCGGTCCGCCGCCGCGCGCGACATCGGCCAGGGCGGCGAGCTAAACGCCGCCCAACTGGCGGAACTGGACAATGTGGCCCTGGCTGAGGTCGAGAGCCTGGCCGCCATTCAGAAAGAAGCCAAGTCGCGGCGCGAATCCATCGTGGACGCGGAGAAGGCCGGCCGCCCCGATTTGGTGGCCGCCAACGCCACCGAACTGCACATCATCGAGAGCTACCTGCCCCAAGCGCTCAACCGCGATGAGATCGCGGCGCTGGTCGAGGCCGCCATCGCCGAAACCGGCGCGACCGACCTCAAGCAGTTGGGCACAGTCATGAAGGTGCTCACCCCGCGCACCAAGGGCCGCGCCGATGGCCGGCTGGTCAACGAAGTGGTGCGGGAGTTGCTGTCGCGGCCTCGGTAGACACCCTCCCATGCTGCGGACGGAACGCTCCCCATGCCGGTGATCGCCAGCCCCCGCCTGCGCCCGGTGGGCCGCTCGCTGCTCATCTGGGGCCTGGCGGTTGCCATGTGGCTGACGGCGACCGCCATCGTGGCCGCCCCCAACGCCGGATCGGACGGCGTCACCCTCTCGGTCGGTGAGTCGGCCACCCAGGACATTCTGGCGGCCAGCCCGCTGGCCTACACCAGCGAGGTGCTGACTGAGCGCGCCCGCGTGGACGCCGCCGCCGCCGTGCCGGATGTGTACGACGCGCCCGACACGCGCGTGGCCCGCCAGCAAGTGCTGCTGATGCACGACATTTTGGCCTACGTGGACAGCGTGCGCGCCGACACCTTTGCCGGGCTATCCCAAAAACAAGCCGACCTACAAGCGATTGAGGGTCTCAACCTGCGCGCCGACAACGCACAGGTGATCCTCAACTTCGACACCAGCGCCTGGACGGCGGTGAAGGACGAGGCGCTGAATGTGCTGGAACAGATGATGCGCAGCCAGGTGCGCGCCGACCAGATAGACGACGTGCGGCGCGCCGTGCCGGCCCGCGTGAGCGTGAGCCTGAGCGAGGCGCAGGCCGCCCTGGTGACGGCGCTCGTCACCAATCTGATAGCGCCCAACAGCTTCTTCAACGACGCCGCCACCCAGGCCGCGCGCCAGGCCGCGCGCGACGCCGTCCGGCCGATGCTGCGCAGCATCGTGCGCGGGCAGGCGGTGGTGGTGCGCGGCCAGGTCGTCACCGCCGAAGACCTGGAAGCGCTGGCGGCGCTCGGCCTGCTGGAGCCGGCGGCCACCTGGCGGCAGCCGGCCAGCGGCGCACTGCTGACCCTGATCGTTACCACGCTGGTGGTGCTGTACGCCGTGCGCTTCTATCCGGCGCTGGGCCACTCGGCGCGGCGGGTGCTGCTGGTGGGCGCGCTGTGCGCGGTGTTCTTGCTGGCGGCGCGCTTCATGCTGCCGGGGCGCACGGTGCTGCCGTTCTTGTTCCCGGCCGCCGCGCTGCCGCTGCTGCTGACGGTCTTCGCCGGGCCGCAATTCGCGATGGTCATGGCGATGGCGCTGGCGGTGCTGCTGGGCTACATCGGCGGCAACAACCTGGAGCTGACCATCTACTTCGCGCTGGGCGGCTTCCTGGCCCCGCTGGCGGTCGGCACCGGCGAGCGCGTCAATCAATTCTTTTGGGCCGGGCTGGCGGTGGCGCTGGCGAACATGGGCGTGCTGTTGGTCTTTCGCCTGCAAGACCCGGCGCTCGACCCGCTGGGCCTGGCGCAGTTGATGGTGGCCGGCATCCTCAACGGCGCGGTGTCGGCCTCGCTGACGCTGGCCGGCTTCTTCCTGCTCGGCAGCCTGTTCGACATCACCACCAGCTTGCAGTTGATTGAGCTGGCGCGGCCCGACCACCCGCTGCTGCGCGACGTGCTGCGCAGCGCGCCGGGCACCTACCAGCACAGCCTGCAAGTGTCGAACCTGGCCGAGCAGGCGGCCGAGCGCATCGGCGCCAACGCCCTGCTCACGCGCGTCGGCGCGCTGTATCACGACTCGGGCAAGACCCTGCACCCACAGTTCTTTGTCGAGAACCAATTGGATGGCTTCAACATCCACGACACGCTCGAGGCCGAGGAGAGCGCCCGCATCATCATCGCCCACATTCGCGATGGGCTGGAGCTGGCCCGCCGCTACCGGCTGCCCTCGGCTGTGCGGGCCTTCATCCCTGAGCACCACGGCACGCTGCGCACCGCGTATCAATACAACCGCGCCCTGCAGGCGGCCGGCGGCGACGCCTCCAAGGTGGACGCCAGCCGCTTTGTCTATCCGGGGCCACGCCCACAGTCTAAGGAGACCGCGCTGCTGATGCTGGCCGATGGCTGCGAGGCCCGCGCCCGCTCGGAGCGCCCCAAGACCGAGGCCGACCTGGATAAGCTAGTGAAGTCGGTGATTGACGACCGCATGGCGAACGGCCAACTCGACGACACCGGCCTGACCGTGCAGGATTTGACCCTGATCCGGGCGTCGTTCGTCAGCACGCTCAAGGGCGTCTTCCATCCCCGGCTCGAATATCCGTCGGAGCCGAAGCCGAGCCTGCCGGGTGCGGTGTTCGGTCAGCCGGCGCTGCCCCCCGCCCCGCCCGCCGGCAGCGCCGCCCCCGCCGCCAAACCGGCCTCGGGGAAGCAGCAGCCGGACGGCGCGGCCTGAGCCGCACGGGTATGGCCGCCCCCCCGACCTACGTCGTCCATGTGGAGATTGCGCCGCGCTACCAGCGCTGGGTGTCGGCCGCCGGGCTGCGAACTGCGGCGCGGGCGGCGCTGCGCCACCAGAACGCGCCCGACGCGGCGGCCCTGAGCGTGCGCGTGGCCGGCGACGCGGAGCTGCGCGCCCTGAACCTGCAATTTCGCCACGAAGACCACGCCACCGATGTGCTGTCGTTCCCGTCCGGCGCGCCGGGACCGGGGCAAGACGGCCTGTACTTGGGCGACATAGCGGTGAGCTATGGGCGGGCAGCCACACAGGCGCGGCACGGCCGCCACCCGGTCAAGGCAGAGTTGCAGCTATTGGTGGTTCACGGCGTGCTGCACCTGCTGGGGCACGACCACGCCACGCCGGAGGAGCAAAGCCGCATGTGGCTGGCACAGGCGGAGATTCTGAAGCAACTGCGCTCGGCCATCACCGCGCCGGGGCCGCTGGACTGAGCGGCGGTCGGGTTGCGCTTGGCCTTTTCCACGGCGGACAGGCTAAGGCGTTTGTGCAAGTTTTCCCTTGACATATCAAATAGCCCGCCTATAATAGGCCTTCAAGGATTATGATGATGCCGGTCGTCTTTATCGCGCAGGTTTGCATGTGTAGTAGGCGGAAGCGCTGTTTCCCGTCTATTTTGCGTTGCGATTGACCTAACTTCAGCAGCCAACAGACGAAGCAGCCGCTTCCCGGACTACGACTGGGAGCGGCTCTTTTTGTTTAGCTGGCTAGGATTGGTTGGAATGACGGATACCCGATTGTTACCCGAATTGCATCTCCCGCACGCCCCGGCGGCCGGCGAACGACCGGCGGCGGCGCGCGTGACCTCCGTGGCCGATTTGGTGGGCCAAACGCCCCTGATTCGGCTGCGCCACCTCACCGCCCACCTGCCCGCCGGCGTCGAAGTGTACGCCAAAGCCGAATGGTACAACCCCAGCGGCTCGGTCAAGGACCGCCCGGCGCTGGGCATCATCCGCGCCGCCGAGGCCGCCGGCCTGTTGACGCCCGATAAGGTGCTGCTCGACTCGACCTCGGGCAACATGGGCATCGCCTACGCCACACTGGCCGGGGCGCTGGGCTACTGCGTACGGCTGGTCATCCCCGAGAACGCCAGCCCGGAGCGGCTAATGATCCTGCGAGCGCTGGGCGCGAGCTTCGTGACCTCTTCGCCGCTGGAAGGCTCCGACGGCGCAATCCGCGAGGCGCGGGCACTGGCCGCCGCCGAGCCAGAGACCTACTACTACGCCAACCAGTACAACAACCCCGCCAACTGGCAGGCGCATTACACCAGCACTGGGCCGGAGATCATCGCCCAGACCGAAGGCGCGGTGACGCACTTTGTGGCCGGGCTGGGCACCAGCGGCACCTTCATGGGCACCGGCCGCGCGCTGCGCGACTACAACGCCGGGATTCAACTGGTGGCCTTTCAGCCGGACGCGCCCTTCCACGGACTGGAAGGGCTCAAGCACATGGCGACCGCCATCCGGCCCGCGATTTACGACGACACGCTGGCTGACGAAAACCTGGAAGTGACCACCGAGGCCGCGCATGATATGACGCGCCGGCTGGCGCGCGAGGAGGGCCTGTTCGTGGGCATCTCGGCCGGGGCGGCGGCGGCGGCGGCCCTGCGCGTGGCCGAGCGGCTGACGACGGGCGTGGTGGTCACACTGTTCCCCGACGCCGGTTACAAGTACGTCAGCGAACGGTTCTGGAGCGCCTAGCCCGCCATGCTCACCATTCCGAACGAAGTGCTCAAGCAAATCCAGGCGCACGGCGAGCGCGCCTACCCGAACGAGGGCGTGGGCCTGCTGCTGGGCACGATCAGCGGCAGCGACCGGGCGGCGACAGGCATCTTGGAACTCACCAATAGCTGGCCGGCCGAGGAGCAGTTTCACCGCTACCAGGTGGACGGCCAGGCGATGCTCAAGGCCGAGCTAGAGGCCGCGCGGCGCGGGCTAGACATCTTGGGCTTCTTTCACTCGCACCCCGACCACCCGGCCGAGGCCTCGGCCACCGACCGCGACTGGGCCACCTGGCCGGGGTACTCATACGTCATCACCACCATCGCGCAGGGGCGGGCCACGGTCACGCGCTCGTGGCAACTGCGCGAAGATCGCAGCGCCTTTGATGAAGAAGCGCTGTCCCTAACGAAGTAAGGAGTTGGCATGGCAACGATTCGGATTCCGACCCCGCTGCGGCCGTACACCAACAGCCAGGCCGAGGTCACGGTGAGCGGCGCGACCGTGGGCGCGGTGCTGGGCGACCTGACCCAGCAGTACCCAACGCTCAAGCAGCACCTGTACAACGACAAAGGGGAGCTGCGGGCGTTCGTCAACATCTTCCTCAATGAGGAAGACATACGCCATATTCGCGGGGCCGACACGCCGGTGCAGGCGCAAGACCGGCTGATGATCGTGCCGAGCATTGCCGGCGGGCGCTAACTCGCCCCGCTGAGGAAGGTGGTCTCGCATGGACAACAAACTTCAGAAGGTTGATCACGCCGCGCTGCGCGTCAACCAGACTTTTATCATCAGCCTGTCGCTGCTGGGGTTCATCTTCAGCGCCTGGTGGCTGCCGGCCATTGTGCTGGCAGTGATGGCCTATGGCACCCTGCGCAAGCAGCCCGGTTTCAAGGTGATCTACACCGGCCTGCTCAAGCCGCGCGGCTGGGTCAAGCCCGACGTGATTAACGACAACCCGGAGCCGCACGTCTTCGCGCAGGGCTTTGGCACGGTGGTGCTCGGCATCGCGGTGCTGGCGCTGGCGCTGGACGCGGGCGTGCTGGGTTGGAGCCTGGTCTGGCTCGTCATCGCCCTGGCGTCGCTCAACCTGTTCCTGGGCTTCTGCGCCGGGTGCGCCGTGTATTATTGGCTGGCGCGGCTAAACGTGCCCGGCTTTGGCAAGACCGCACCGGCCGGCACGTTCCCCGGCATGCGGCCCAAAGGGACCTCAGGCCCATGAACGACGTCCTCGCGCGGACTTTGTTGGCCGCCGCCCTCATAGCGCTGGGCGCGGCTGCCTATTGGGCCTGGAACCGCTGGCAATTGCGGCGGCTGGGCCAGGCCCGTGGCACGGTGCTAGCCGGGCTGGAAAACACGCGGCCCGGCGTAGCGGCAGTGCTGTACTTCACCACGCCCGACTGCCTGGTGTGCAAGACGGCGCAGAAGCCGGCCCTGCAGCGGCTGGAGGCCGAGATGCGCGGGGGCGTGCAGATCGTTGAAATTGACGCCACGGTAGACACCGCCGTAGCTGACTACTGGGGCGTGCTGTCGGTGCCGACCACGTTCGTCATAGACGCCCACGGGCAGCCGCGCAGCATCAACCACGGGCTGACCAGCAAAGAGAAATTGCAGCGCCAGTTAGAAGCGACGTTTGGGTCGCCGGCCGCCAACGCGAATGCGGCCGTTGAGTTGGAGAGTGGGCCGGCGCCGGCGGAGCCAATCAAGCGGCCCGCCGGGAGCGGAGAAAAATTGGAGAGTAAGTCATGAGCCTGACATTGGAGCGGATTGATCCGCAAGCCATCGAACTCTCACACGCCGAAATCAGCCGCTACAGCCGGCACCTGATCATGCCGGAGGTGGGCCTGGCGGGGCAGAAGCGGCTCAAGGCCGCCAGCGTGCTGCTGATCGGCACCGGCGGGCTAGGCTCGCCGCTGGGCATGTACCTGGCCGCCGCCGGGGTGGGCAAGATCGGGCTGGTGGACTACGACGTGGTAGATGCCAGCAACTTGCAGCGCCAGGTGGTACATGGCACGGCCAACATCGGCCAACTGAAGGTCGACTCGGCCAAGGCGCGGCTGCTGGACATCAACCCCGACATTGAGGTGGTGACCTACAACGTGCCCTTCACCTCGGAAAACGCGTTCGAGATCGCGCGGCCGTATGACATTCTGATTGACGGCACCGATAACTTTCCGACCCGCTACCTGACCAACGACGTGTGCGTGCTGCTGGGCAAGCCGAACGTGTACGGCAGCATCTTCCGCTTTGAGGGCCAGGCCTCGGTGTTCTACGCCAAGGAAGGGCCGTGCTACCGCTGCTTGTTCCCCGAGCCGCCTCCCCCCGGCCTGGTGCCGTCGTGCGCCGAGGGCGGCGTGCTGGGCGTGCTGCCGGGCACCATCGGCACCATCCAGGCGACCGAGGCCATCAAGCTCATCCTGGGCGTCGGCCAGCCGCTGATCGGGCGGCTGCTGCTGTACGATGCGCTGGGCATGACGCTGGAAGAGGTGAAGCTGCGCAAGAACCCGCGCTGCCTGATCTGCTCGGAGAACGCGCCGATCAAAGCACTGATTGACTACGAAGAGTTCTGCGGCGTGCCGGGGCACGACCACGACGAGGAGAGCGCCGGCGCGGGCTGGGACATCACCCCCACGGAGCTGGCGGCGCGGCTGGGCGAAGGCAATCACCTGCGCCTCATTGATGTGCGCGAGCCGCACGAGTGGGAAATCTCGCACATCGAGGGCGCGCAGCTCATCCCGCTAGGCGCGCTGGCGGCGCACATGCACGAGCTAGACTCGGCCGAGGACATCGTGCTGATGTGCAAGACCGGCGGGCGCTCGACGCGGGCGCTGGAACTGCTGCGCACGGCCGGCTTCCGTAAGATCAAGAACCTCAAAGGCGGCATCAACGGCTGGGCGCGCGAGGTGGATACCACCTTGCCGACGTACTAAGCCGGCAATGAAACACGCACCACAGGCGGCGGTAGGCAACTACTGCCGCCTTTTTGTTGCTGGCCGTTTCACGCTATGATCCGCCACAGCATATGAAACGCACTTCCTGGCTCATGCTCGCCTGCGCGGGGCTGCTGCACCTGGGGCTGCTGGTAGGCTGGCGCTGGCAGTTCCCGCTCGTCCCGTACTTCTTCGACGCCACAGTGCTCAGCGGCGGGCGCGGCCTCGATTTCTATTCCATCTACCAGGCCGGCTACAACGCGCGCCACGGCTGGGACATTTACGAGAACGACCCGGCGCAAGTGACCGTCTTGGTGTACGCCACGCCCTACCGCTACCTGCCGGTGGTGGCCTACACCCTCGGCGCGGGGCTAAGCCTGTTGCCGCCCTTGACGGCCTATAAGCTGTGGGTGGTTATCCTGGAGGCCACCCTACTCGGCTGCGCGGCTCTGACCTGGCGGCGCACGCGCAGCGACCCCAACCTGGCGGCGCGGCTGGTCGCCATGTGGCTGGTCTTTACGCCCTACTACGTGGAACTGTACATGGGGCAGTTCTCGCTCATCCAGGCGGCGCTGATTTTGGGAATGCTGCTGGCCGTAGCCGGGCCGCCGCGCACCAGTCAGGGTGCCATGCTCACCAACGGCCGCGCTCGCTGGTTTGATGGGTTGTGGGTTGCCAGCGGGCTGTGGAAGATCAACACCGTCATCTTCGCGCCGCTGATGCTGCGGCTGGGCCGCTGGCGGGCGGTGGCGCTCATGGCCGGGCTGGTGGCGCTGACGACAGTGCCGTACTTCCTGGTCTTTCCGGGCCACGCCCGCGACCTGCTGGCGAACAACCTTGGCAACTCGGTCGCCGGGTACGAACTGGGCAACCTGGGCTTTCGGCAACTGGTGTTCGAGGCCGTGGCGGCGGTGGGGGCCGGGCCGGCGGCGCAACAGTTGGCGCAATGGGTGGTCATTGCGGCGGTGGGCGGACTGAGCCTGGCCCTGACCTGGTGGCGGCCCCACGCAGCCGTAGGCGCGCTGGTGTCGCTCTGGCTGGCGGCCTTCTTCTTGGCCTCGCCGCAGGTGTGGGAACACCATTATGTTATGCTATTGCCCGCCGTCATTGTGGCCTACCGCGCGCGGCCGAGTTGGGGACTGGCAGCGCTCTGGCTGCTGTTGGCGCTGCCCACACCCTTTGGCTTTATCGGCCTCCAGCCGGTGATCGCCGCCAACTATGACTTGCGGGCCTTCGCGCTAGAGCCGGTCTGGCAGCCGCTGGCCCAGCACGCGGCCAAAGCGCTGCCGACCGTGGCCCTGTTTGTCTATTGGGCCGCCGAAGTTTTAGGCGCAAAACCAAGCGGGGCCGGTGGTATAATCCCGCTGACCAGCAATGAACACGTTCGCGTGATTCCCAGGTAGCCAACCCAATTGGAGGGCCGATGGAGCAGGCCGAACTTTTACGGCTGTATCAACAGATGGTGGTCATCCGCCGTCTCGAGGAAAAGTGCGCTGAACTTTACCAACAGGGTAAGATCGGTGGCTTTTTACATCTTTATATTGGGCAGGAGGCGACCGGCGTGGGCGCGATTTCGGCGCGCCAGCCGCAGGACAATGTGATTACGGCCTACCGCGACCATGGCATCGCGGTGGCGTGCGGCATGGAACCCAAGGTGGCCCTGGCCGAGATGCTGGGAAAAATCACCGGCTGCTGCAAAGGCAAGGGCGGCTCGATGCACCTGGCCGACAAGCGGCTGCGCTTTTGGGGCGGGCACGCCATTGTGGGGGCGCATATTGCGCTGTCCACCGGCATCGCCCTGGCGAACAAGTATCGAAAAGAAGACGCGGTGACGCTGTGCTTTTTTGGCGACGGCGCTACCAACATCGGCTACTTCCACGAGGCGCTCAACCTGGCGGCCGTGTGGGACCTGCCGATTGTCTTTATCTGCGAGAACAATCAGTACGGCATGGGCACCTCGATTGAGCGCGCCTCGGCCGTGCCGGAGATGCGGCAGAAGGCTGAGGGCTATGGCCTGCCCAATGCCCGCGTAGACGGCATGGAACTGCTGGCGGTGCAGGCGGCCACAGCCACGGCCATCGCGCACGCCCGCAGCGGCAAAGGCCCGTACTTCCTCGAGTCGCTCACCTATCGCTATCGCGGGCACTCGATGGGCGACCCGGAGCGCTACCGCAAGCAGGACGAAGTGCGGCGCTGGCAGGCCGATGACCCGCTGGGCAAGTTTGAGAAGGTGCTGCTAGAGGCGGGCGTGAGCCAGGCCGAGATCGAGCAGCGCGAAACCACGGCCGAGGCCACCATCGCCGACGCCGTGCGCTTCGCCGAGGAATCGGCCTTCCCGCCGCCCGAGGAATTGTGGACCGACATCTACGCCGAGCCTGCGCCCCAGGCCCAGCCGGCTTAGGCCCGGTCAGGATATTGCCATGCCAGTCATGACTATTCGCGAAGCAGTCTCCCAAGCCTTATGGGAGGAGATGGAACGCGACCCCAACGTCATCATCATGGGCGAAGAGGTCGGCATGTGGGGCGGCACGTATGCCGTCACCAAAGGCTTTTACGATCACTTCGGGGCCGAGCGCGTGCGCGACACCCCGATTTCCGAAGGCGTGATCATCGGCGCGGCGGTCGGCGCGGCCATGAACGGCCTCAAGCCGGTGGCCGAGCTAATGACGATCAACTTCGCCTTTCTGGCGCTGGACCAGATCGTCAACCACGCCGCCAAGATCCGCTCAATGTTCGGCGGGCAGTTCGAGGCGCCCATCGTCATCCGCACCACCTCGGGCGGCGGCAAACAGTTGGGCGCCACCCACTCCCAGACACCGGATGTGATCTTTGCCCACTTTCCGGGGCTGAAAGTCGTGGCCCCCGCTACCCCGGCGGACGCCAAGGGCCTGCTCAAGGCGGCCATTCGCGGCCGTGACCCGGTGCTGTTCATCGAGCACTCCACCTTGTACCAGGAGCGCGGCGAAGTGCCGGAGGGCGTGGACGTGCTGGTGCCCATCGGCCAGAGCGATATCAAGCGCCCCGGCCAAGATGTGACGCTGATTACCTACTCGAAGATGCTGCAAACCTCCATGAAGGCGGCCAAGCAGTTGGAAGCCGAGGGCATTGACGTGGAGGTAATTGACCTGCGCAGCCTGCGCCCGCTCGACCTAGACCCGGTGTACGCCTCGTTCAAGAAGACCAACCGGGCGGTGATTGTGGAAGAGGGCTGGCGCTCGTACGGCGTGGGCGCAGAAGTAGCAGCCCGCATCTACGAGCAGTGCTTTGACTATCTCGACGCGCCGATCCAGCGCGTGGCCCAGAAGGAAGTGCCGCTGCCCTACAGCGCCGACTTAGAGAAGAGCGCCATTCCGAACGTCAACGACGTGGTCGCCGCCGTCAAGGCCGTGCTCTAGGCCGCCGGCGTCAGCCACCCTCAAGGGAAACTGCCATGCCAGAATTAGTCCCCATGCCCAAACTCGGCTTCGACATGGCCGAGGGCACGCTCGTGCGCAAGGTCAAGAAGGACGGCGAGACGATTAACAAGGGCGACGTGATCGCCGAGATCGAGACCGACAAGGCCACGGTCGAGGTGGAGTCGCCCGCCGCCGGGGTGGTCAAGGGCTGGATGGTGGAAGAGGGCCAGCCGGTGCCGGTCGGCGCGGTCATGGCCGTCATCGGCGCGGCGGATGAGGTGGTGGACCTGGCCGCGCTCCGAGGCAGCGCTTCGCCCGCGCCGGCTGCCCCCGCGCCGGCCCCTATCGTTGTGTCGCGCGACGACCAGGCCCAAAACGGCGGCTCTGCGCCCGAGACGAAGGCCCCCGCGCCCGCCCCGGCCGCCGCGCCGGTCGAAGCCGCCCCGACCGGCGGCTCGGACGCGCCCGCTTCGCCCATCGCCCGCAAGATGGCGACCGAGGCCGGCGTGGATATCCGCCAGATCCCCGGCACCGGCCCCGGTGGGCGCATTACCAAGAAGGACGTCGAGACCTACCTGGCCGCGCCGCACCCGGCCGCCGCCGCGCCGGTGAGCGCCCCGGCCGCACTGCCGGTTAGCGCCCCCGCCGCCGCGCGCCCCGCGCCGGCCCCTATCGTTGTGTCGCGCGACGACCAGGAAGTGCCGCTGACGCGCATGCGCCAGACCATCGCCCGGCGCATGACCGAGAGCAAGCAGACCGTGCCGCAGTTCTACATCAATAGCGAAGTCGACATGGAAGCGGCCATGAACCTGCGCAAGCAGCTCAACGCGCTGGTGAGCGAAGACCAAAAGCTGTCGGTCAACGACTTCATCATCAAGGCCGCGGCGCTGGCGCTGCGCGAGTTCCCGAATCTCAACGCGTCCTTCGCGGGCGACAAGGTCGTGCGCAAGGGCCATGTGAACATCGGCAACGCCGTGGCGATTGAGGGCGGCCTGTTGACCGTGGTGGTCAAAGACGCCGATCAGAAGAGCGTGGCGCAGATCGCCGCCGAGATGAAGGCCATGGTCGGGCGCGTGCGCGCGGGCAAAGTGCAGGGGGCCGACATCGAAGGCTCGACCTTCTCTATCTCCAACCTGGGCATGTTCGACGCCGAGCACTTCATTGCCATCATCAACCCGCCCGAGGCCGCCATCCTGGCGACCGGCACGGTGAAGCAGGTGCCGGTGGTCAAAGACGGCGCGGTCGTGCCCGGCCAGCGCTTGATGATTACGATTTCGGCCGATCACCGCGTGACCGACGGCGCGGAGGCTGCCAAGTTCTTACAGGCCGTGAAGAAGGGCCTGCAAGAGCCGCTGCGGCTGCTGCTGTAAAGGAGATTGCGTTAATGTCTGCAACCGCTGCGAGCTGGTTCTATCGCACCCCGGAAAGCAACGCCTACCTGCTGGCCGAGCGGGTGAACGGCACGTTTTGGGACAATCGCTACGGCGGCGTGCTGCTGACCGTGGTGAGGGCCGAAGCGCCCTTCGGGATGCAGGGCACCTACCTGGGGGCCGAGGTGCGCATGGAGTGGGAGCCGACCAAGTGGCTGCGGCTGGCGACCAACCCGGCCGCGCCGAGCCTGGTGGAGGGCGTCTCCAACATCCTGCGCCGCAAGCCGACCCTGCGCTACGACGACGCCGGCGGCGAAACCGTGGTGGAATGGTGGCTGGAGGGCGCGGACAAGCGCTGGCAGGAGCTACAGGGCAAGGCCGCGTTCGGCGCGCCCAAACGGCTGGACATTAAGCAGTAGCGGCGGGCGAGTTGGCACGGGAATAGCAAGCCGGGCGACCCAATGGGTCGCCCGGCTTTTTTTGTGCGGTGAGCGGCAGCCGTTACTTCGCCAGTTCGGTAGCGCGGATTTCGCGGATGACCGTGACGCGGATTTGGCCGGGGTAGGTCATGGTCTCCTCGATCTTGCGCGCGATGTTGCGGCTGAGGAGCTGCGCGGCCAGGTCGTCAATCGCCTCGGGCCGGACGATGATGCGGACTTCGCGCCCGGCTTGCAGGGCATAGCTCTGCGACACGCCCTCGAAGGAATTGGCGATCTCCTCCAAGTTGCGCACGCGCTTGACATACTGATCGTAGGACTCGCGCCGCGCGCCCGGCCGCGAGCCAGAGATCGCGTCGGCCACCTCCACGATGATGGCCTCCACCGTCTCCTGCTCGACCTCATGGTGGTGGGCGGCGATGGCGTTGACCACTTTGGGGTTGACGCCGTAGCGCTTGGCATACTCGGCCCCGATGGCCGCGTGCGTGCCTTCGACCTCATGGTCAATGGCCTTGCCCAGGTCGTGCAGCAGGCCGCCGGCCTTAGCCAGGGCCACGTCTGCGCCCATCTCGGCCGCGATGACGCCCGCCAGCAGCGCGGTCTCAATCGAGTGACCGTGCATCACCTGACCGTAGGAGGTGCGGAACTTGAGCCGCCCGACCAGGCGCAGGATTTCCGGATGCAGGCCGGGCACCCCAGACTCGTAGGCGGCCTGGTCGCCGGCCTCGCGGATGACCTGCTCGACGTCCTTCTGGGCGTCGGAGATGAGTTTTTCGATGTGGGCCGGGTGAATGCGGCCATCCACCACCAGCTTCGCCATAGCGCGCTTGGCGACCTCGCGCCGGATGGGGTCGAAGGACGAGACGGTGACGGCCTCGGGGGTGTCATCCACCACCACGTCCACACCGGCGGCCTGCTCAAAGGCGCGGATGTTGCGGCCGTTGCGGCCGATGATGCGGCCCTTCATTTCATCGGACGGCAGCGGCACGAGCGAGACGCTGATTTCCGAGACGTGCTCGGTGGCGACGCGCTGCATGGCGGTGGCGATGATCTTGCGGGCGCGCATTTCGCCTTCGGCGCGAGCCTGCTCGTCAATCTGGCGGATGGTGCGGGCCATGTCCGCCCGGGCGTCCTTCTCGACCGAGGCCACCAACATGGCCTTGGCCTCGTCCTTGGTCATGCCGGCGATGCGCTGCAACTCGGCCAGCCGGTCGGCCTGGAGCTTGTTGAGGTCGGTCTCGCGCTTGTCGAGCAGGCTCTGGCGCTTGTCGAGCTGCGTCCGGCGCTGCTCGGCCTGATCGTTCTTCTTATCCAGGTCTTCGCGGCGGCGCAGCAGGCGCTGGTCTTCTTTGTTCAGCTCGGACATGCGCCGGGCCATCTCTTCTTCGACCTGGTTGCGCACCTTGAGCGCATCGTCTTTGGAGCGCAGCACGATCTCACGCGCCTGGGTTTCGGCCTCGGCCACCACGCTCTTGGCCTGGCCGCCCAGCGCCGCCATTTTGGCGTCGTTCTCCTTCAGCTGTTGGGCCATGCCCGCCCGCACGCCCAGGCGCTTGGCTAACATCCACGCTACACCGCCGACGAGCACGGCGACTACGACGGTAATGATTGTTCCAACTGGATCCATACCCCTCTCGCTTTCCGTTTCTCAAACGCTAGGTTGAGGCCGCTGGCCGGACGCGCCCCCTACGCGGGGTCGTCGCCGGAAGCGCCGGAGCCGTGTTCGGCCCACAAGCGCGTGACCACCGGCTCGATGATGTCATAACTAAAGCCGCGCCGCATCAAGAAGTCGCCCAGCTTGCGGCGGAACTCGTCGCGCGGCAAAGTCAGCAGGCGGCGCACCCTTTTTTCACCCAGGGCATAGGCGGCGTCGGCGTCGTTCGTGCCGGTCAGGGCGGTGCGCACGGCTTCCTCGCCCAGCCCCTTCTGCCGCAGCTCCATCCGCAGCACGCGGGCGCTGCGCGGGCGAAAGGTGGTGCGGTTCTCCACCCAAAAGTTCGCAAAGGCCTGGTCGTCGAGCAGGCCGGCGCGCTGCAGCCGGGCGACGAGGGTGTCAATCATCGCCGGGGCCAGCTTGTGCAGTGTCAGGCGGCGGCGCACCTCGGCTTCGGAGCGCGGCCGGGGGGCCAGAAACTTTAGGGCCTTCTCGTACGCCTTTTCTTCGTCGTCGGTGCCACGCAACTGGGCGACGGTGGCCTCATCCAGCTCTTGGCCGAGGGCGAGACGGGCGGCCACGATCTTGGCTAGCGCAAAGCCAAACTTGCCATCCACGTAGACGTTCACGCGCGACTTGCTGCGCGCCTGGATGCGTAAGGCCGTGACTTTCACTCGGACGCCTTTTACCAGTAAAACAAAACAGCCGGGCCGACGCCTATTCGCTTGGGCGTCTTCCACGGCTGCCGGCGGGCGTTCGGGCGCTGATCGGCGCGAACGCGGCACGATTGCAGTTGGCTTAATCAGGCAAGTGCCGAGGCCACGTATACGGCCTCGGCCCAACATCAGGTGTGGTAGGCCATCCTCAGGGCGGTCGTGCTGCCCCAGCCCACGGCGCTTCGATGGCTACAACAGGGCAGGCTTTGACAGCCTTGCCAGTGGTCTAGCCGGTTTAACGCGCTTCGCCGCTTCTGTGCCCGGTGTTCCTGAAACTGAAGGCCGGCGGCGGTTGTCGCCCCGCGAGTTGGCGGGCGGCGGCCGGGGCCTTCGTGGCTGAACTGAGATCGCTTGCTCGATTGCCGTGGAGGCGGCCCAAAGTGGGCCAACGGTGAGGCGGCTGGCAGGCCGGCGGTGGGCCGACGCGCCCGGTGCCGAACGATCACCGTTCTGCACAGGTGGATGACGAAGAAAATCCGACCAAGCATGTGCAAATTATAAACGGGTTTCAGATATTATGCCAACTTTGCCCTAAACGGGAGAGCCCTAAGAAAGAGAAACCGGTGGGTGGTGCGGCCCCCACCTTTTCAGCCAACCGGCCTATTCCTCCGACTCTTCTTCCTTTTCGGCCTCGGCACGGGTGTTGATCGGGCCTTTGCCGACGCCGGCCTGCGCGCGGATTTCGGCCTCGATGGCGGCCGACATTTCCGGGTGCTCTTTCAGGTAAATCTTGGCGTTCTCACGCCCCTGCCCCAGCCGCTGCTCTTTGTAGGAGAAGAACGCGCCGCGCTTGGTGATGATTTCGAGCGAG
>Ga0163144_10006546_pt1 | contig 25670 bp, 21 predicted proteins | sample OliLak19BULKMAT1_FD_123175 | JGI IMG/M metagenome (GOLD analysis project Ga0163144, IMG submission 123175) | Freshwater microbial mat bacterial communities from Lake Vanda, McMurdo Dry Valleys, Antarctica - Oligotrophic Lake LV.19.BULKMAT1 | ecosystem: Environmental > Aquatic > Freshwater >... | reverse complement strand
TTACCTTCGTCTATCGTGGTCAGGCAGACCACGAGTGAGGACTTTCACCTCACCGATTCAGTGCGCTCACAGGCGCACCATGCTGCGCCGCTGGCGCTGGCGGAGCTGGACGCGCTCTTCGCCACGCTCCAGCACAGCGCGTTCTGTGGGGGAGTTGTAGCTCCAGAGGAGCGCTGCAGTTCCAAAGCCGACTGGCGGATGTTCTCTTCGATGAAACCCAAATTCTGCTCGGGATGCTGTTGCACCCGCTGCAAACGGGTCTGGAGATCCTCCCGCCACCGGGTGAGATCTTCTTTGCTCAAGCCGTTTGAGTAAGGCTTGGACTTGGGCTAATTGTTGAGGGCCGAACGGTCGGCCTTGCAGGGTTGTTGGTAGCGCCATCGCACGGCACGTTGGCAGAAAAAAGAACCAGAGTCCCGGAAAAAAAATCAAAAACCTTCAGTCCTCCCCCGAAACCGTGAGTTGCGCCCCGCCCGCGCCGCCCGCGCGTGCTGAAAAATTCTCGCTTGCCTTCGTGAAGTTCGATTTGTAAGTTTCGCATCCCTTGGCGCATCCATAGCTCAATTGGATAGAGCATCTGACTACGAATCAGAAGGTTAGAGGTTCGATTCCTCTTGGATGCACCACTTATTACTTCCACCCGACTTTACGCCCTACTTTTTTCCCTTCGATGCCATATAATTACCCCAGCCTCCAAATTCTGTATCTCTCTCCCCGAATCGCACAGGATCGGTTCTCCCAGAACTCCCAGCACTTCCCTGCCATCATTCAGTTTGATTTTGCCGATGCAAAGTCCGGGTGGTTCCTGGAGCAGAATAAAGCCCAGACCAGAAGGCGGAACCGACCAAACCTCCACCGGGACGGAAATTCCGCCGGAACCAACCCGCATCATCGCGGGATGCCGGTCGCCGATGGACCATATGCGGTAGGCAGGCACGGTCGTGCTTTCTTCGACAAATTCCGCGCCGACGTTGAGAAGGTTCGGATTTAACTCCAACCCGCTCATCAGGGTGCCGTTCACTGCCAGTAAAATATTCGCATCAGGCGTATTGATCATTCCATTGTCCTTTCGCTGACTCGTCACAGACCCGCGCTCCGTGTAGGCCTCACCCAGTTTTAATCACACCCGAACAATTCTACCTCCCTTCAAACGGATTGACCCGGTGAGGGCGCTTGAACATCATGCTTTTTTGGAACGAATCTAAGAACATTATGTTTTGGTGCGATCAATTGGTGGAGAAACTTGAAGGGCCGCAAATCATCAACGACTCGAAGACACCTTCGGGAAGAGCGCACATCGGTGCCATGCGCGGACCGCTGATTCACGACGCCATTTTTCGTACCCTTAAAGCCAAAGAGGTTCCCGTCCGCTACCTTTTTGGATGCGACGACTACGATCCGGTGGACGAAATCCCATATGGCCAGGCCGGGCATTTCGAACAATATCTCGGCGCACCGCTCTGCAACGTCCCTCCCCCGCCCGGTTCAGCCGCGACCGACATGGCCGACCATTTCATATCCGAGTTTTGGGGCGTCTTTAAAGAACTCGGCATCGAACCGGAATTTTACCGGATGCGCGACATCTACCGTTCCGGAAAATTCAACGAATCGATCGACCTGATTCTTCGCCAGGCACACGTGGTCCGTCGAATTTACAAGGAAGTGAGCGGCTCCGATCGTCCGGAAAACTGGCATCCTTTTCAGGTCGTCTGCGAAAAATGCGGACGCATAGGCACAACTGAAGTCACAGCCTATGACGGACGGGAAGTCACTTATGAGTGCAAACCGTTCCTGGTCAAATGGGCTCGCGGTTGCGGTCACTTGGGAAAAATGTCGCCATTCGACGGCCGGGGCAAACTTCCATGGAAGCTTGAATGGTGCGCAAAATGGCGCACGTTCCCCGTCACCATCGAAGGTGCCGGACAGGACCACAGCACCAAGGGCGGGTCACGGGACGTCGCCATGGCCTGTCTGAAGGCTATTTTCGGACAGCAACCACCCTTGAACTGTCCGTATGACTTCTTCCTCGTGGGCGGGGCGAAGATGAGTTCTTCAAAAGGTGTCGGTGTGTCTGTCCGTGGAATGACTGATTTCTTGCCCCCTGAGGTCCTGCGGTTCCTCATGATTCGAACCACCCCGAAACATCATGTGAACTTCGACTCATCGGAGGCACACATCATCAAGGTGTTTAATGAATTTGACCGGTTGCATCATCGCTATTTCAACGACCCGAAAATAAACGAAGAAGACAAAAGGGTTTACGAGATCTCACGGGTTTCACCCGAACTGGATCATTGGGTCGCCGACTTCCAGCTGGTTACGGCTTTGATCCAGATGCCCCACCTTGACGCGGTCAAGGAACTGGAAAAACGCAAAGGATCTCCATTCACCGAACTGGATAAAAAACAGCTCGACCTCCGTATTCGCGCCGCAAAATATTGGATCGAAAATTACGCGACCGAGGAGGAAAAAACCCGCCTCCAGGAGACTCTTCCCGCAAAAGCGCAGGAGTTGAGCGCGACACAACGTGCTTTCCTGCAAAAGCTGGCCGCACTCTTGCCGGAGGCGAAATGGGACGGTGACTCGCTCCAGGTCTGCGTATTTAACGCCGCTAGGCTCACGCCCATCGATCAACCCGGCGCATTCAAGGCGATTTACCGGGTTCTGCTCGACCGCGACAACGGGCCCAAAGCAGGCAATCTGATTTCTTTCCTCGACCGCGATTTCGTCATACAACGATGTTCGGAACTTCCTGTGGACAAATTCGATTACGCTGAAGAATCGGGATCGGCGCCGGAAGTTTTTGAGCAATGGTTGGAAAAAGAAAAAAACAAGATCACCGGGATCACCACGGAGTTCGATTCTGTTTTCAACCCGGATGTAGGCCCGTCCGGGCAAAATCCAGGAGTTGGCCTGTTCCTGGCCGAGTTTTCGGTCAACACGTCAGATGGCAAATCGTATCGCAAACGAGTGTTAATCGGGCGGTTCAATGGCTTGGACAGCAAACCGGAGCTGGAACGTCTTGAGACAACCGCGCGTCAATGGATGCTGGAGCTGAAGACCCGATTGGGAGTCGAAATTCAAGGCTGAGCGCCAGGATCCGAAAGGAGAATTCGACACTTTCAGTAATCATAGGAAGGCCTGTGAGGGAGCGGGTGCAAGAAATCCCGGGGGAACCAGGCTTCTCAGCACGAGGCCTTCCGGATCAGAAACTAATGGTGGCTGGAGCCGGAATTGAACCGGCGACACAAGGATTTTCAGTCCTCTGCTCTACCGACTGAGCTATCCAGCCACACAGAAGGGTGGTCATTCAACTGATCGATCCAATGTTTGGCAAGGGATTTTCTTTTAAAATATTCGCAGATTCCCGAGGATGCAAACATCTCGATGACTTTATGAAACTCTCCACTCTTCTTTTATCAATTTCGTTCGCACTTTGCGCAACTGCGGGTGAGAAGGATAAAACCCTTGATCTATATTGGATCGATTCCGAGGGAGGCGGCTCCACACTCCTGGTCACACCCTCTGGAGAGTCCGTTCTCATCGATTCAGGAAATCCGGGGGAACGGGACTCGGCCCGAATCCATCACGTCCTTACCAAAGTCGCGGGCCTGAAACAACTGGATCACCTGATCACGACACATTTTCACACCGACCATTTTGGAGGGGCCGCTGACCTGGCAAAATCTGTTTCCATCGGCACCATCTGGGATAACGGGATTCCGGAAAACGATCCCGACGGCGGCAAAAACCAGGAGCGCTGGACAAAATCCATCGCGCCTTACCGGGAAATCAAGACTGGAAGAAGAAACAAGGTCAAACCAGGCGACCAGATCGCTTTGGCCCAGGGAAAAAATCTGCCGCCTCTCTCGTTGCAGTTTGTTGGCGGTGCCAGGAATTTCACCGCACTCTCCACTCCGGCATTAAAAAACAGCCTCTGCCCTGAGAACGAAGCCCGGCCCGATGACAAATCGGACAATGCCAACAGCATCGTCACGCTGGTGAAGTTCGGAGCGTTTGATTATTTTAACGGAGGGGATTTGACCTGGAACGAAGAAACTCGGCTGGTCTGTCCGGACAATCTTGTGGGTGAGGTCGATGTTTTTCAGGTGAATCATCATGGGCTGGATGTGAGCAACAACCCGATGCTGGTGCGCAGCCTCAAACCGACCGTCTCGGTGATGAACAATGGCGCGCGAAAGGGGACGAGCGGATCGGCGATGAACGCCCTCAAATCCACACCCTCCATTGAAGCCATGTACCAGGTTCACAAGAATCTCCGGGAGGATCATACCAACAACACCTCAGACGAGTTGATCGCCAACTTGACCGCTGATTGTTCCGGGAATTACATCAAGCTTTCGGTTTCACCCGATTCAAAGGACTACCAGGTGGCCATTCCATCCAAAGGGCACAAGCGGAGCTTCAAGACCCGGTAAATGGATTCATTGGATTCATCCATAATCTTAATCGATGCTTGAGGAGCTGGAATGAGTCCGGTAACGTTTGTTGAAGCAGCCTGATGCGATCTCAGATAATCCCTTTTAAAGACTTATGCCGCAACATATCCTCGTGGTGGACGACGAAGAGCCGATTTGTGATTTGCTCTCCGAATTTTTTCAAAAACGCGGTTTCCAGGTCACGACCGCAGGAAACGCGGAAAAAGCCCGGCAGATCGTCGATGAAACGCCGATTAATCTGATCATACTCGATGTATTGCTTCCGGATGGGGACGGCATGGATCTCCTGGAAGTAATCAAAGCCTCGCATCCTAGTCTGCCCATCATCATCATGACCGGCATCGGGTTTGATGAAGATTTGCTGAGGGAGGCCCAGACCAAAGGTGCCTCCGGGTTTGTCAGCAAAACCCTTCCGGTTGAACAGTTGTTGATGGAAGTCAACCGTACGCTGAAACATAACCGCTGACAGGGAGCGGGCACTTTAAAGTGCAAGATCCGAAATCCATCGCTGAAAGGGACGCCAGGCTTGATTCCATCAAAGCCTCCCTTTTACGTCTAGCCCATGATGTCAATAACTCCCTGGTTCCAATCCTCGGATACAGCACGCTGATCAAAGAGGAAATACCTGCGGGAACCAAATCAGAAAAACATCTCAAAAGCCTCGAGTCAGCTGTGGTGAAAGCTCAGGAGCTGGTGGAAAAAATCCTCCTGGCCACAAAACCACAACGAAAATACAAACTGGAAGATTGCGATTTTTCGATCCTTTTAAATGAGAGGATGGAACTATTTCCTGCGGTCTCAGGTGCTGCCTCTCCGGTTCTCACCTGCAATTTCAAACCTTTCATCCGGCGTCTGGATCCTGTCCTTTGGAGCAAGGCAATTGAGCAGCTTTTGCTCAACGCCCGGGAGGGACTGGCCCCCGGCGGAGAAATTCGATTAGAACTGGATAAAGTGGAAATTCACGCAGAGTTCGCCAAAGAACTCGGCGTGGATCCGGGAATATTTGCCAGCCTGACCATATATCAGACGGCCTCATCCATTGTTCCAGATGTACTCGACCATGCCTTCGAACCTTTCTTCAGCACCCATGGGAAGGGTAAATCCAAAGGGCTCGGCCTGACCATTGTTCACAGCGTGGCCAGGTTCCATGGGGGTCAGGTTTATATGGGAAATGTGCAGGGAGGAGTCCAGGTTACAGTCCTTATACCAAGCTGGAATGTGATCCCTGAACCAATCTCCATGTCAGACTTTTTTGCACCAACTTCGGCCCCCCAAACAAAATGAACCTTGCTCAAGCCATGTTGGGAAAAAATATTTTCACTGAAATTAAGTCGAAAACATGGGGGTTTATCAGGGTTTTCCCTATGAACCAAAAATTCCTTCTTGCCTCACAAAGTTTTCGAGATAAGATGTAAAACGATGGAACCTGCCCTCCATCAAATACGTAAAACTATGAAAGCGATATATCTGTCAGCCATTTTAAGCACTGTCGCTGCTATGACTAGCAGCGCTGTGATCATAGATAACTTCGATGAAGGTGGCGCCAGCGTCAGCCTCGGAGCATTAACCCCCGGCAATTTCCAAAGAACTGCCCAGGACAATGGTCTCAATACTGGTAACACCATTGGCGGCAACCGCGAAGTGACCGCCCATCGGACCACAGGATCCGGAAATACTGAAACAGTTCTTGTCGATGTTGCCGGAGTTTTCTCCTTTCAGACTGGTACAACAGCTGGTCATGGACATCTCTGGTATGACGGCGCGGACGGCATTCCATCATCGGGAGCCAACACCCCTCCTCCAATTGACTTCGATGGCCTTGTCAATGCAGATCTAACTACATCAGGTGCCAATTCATTCCATTTTCAAGCTGTATCAAAGACTGCGTCTGCCATCATTCTTGAAATCTACAAGAACGGCGCGACTGAAACGGGAAAAGCCACCTTCACTCTGCAGCTGACCGCAGATGTTACGGGCTATAACAACGTCACATTGACAGATTATTACATCCCATTCTCTAACTTTACTGGTTCGGGCGGTTGGGACAACCTGACAGATTTCGCGACTGTTGGAGCAATCAAAGTGACGCTGCATGAAGACAGTGCTCTTGAAAACAGCGGTGCCTATTTCGACAACCTCGAAACTAGCGCTATGCCTGTCCCGGAATTTCACCATTACGCCATGTTTGCCGGTCTGGGTTGCTTGGGATTTGCCGTGGTTCGCAACCGCATGATCAAAAAACTGGCCTAAGGTTCTCTGATCAACAGTAAATCGCTTTAAGCGCAATCGAAAAATTGCGCTTTTTTCTTGGTCTGGCCGTTTTCAATCATAAAACCCCATCGCAATGGACAAGACACCCCTCTCCAATTCGCCGCCTTCTCAATAGGCGAGTCTACAGTTCAATCTTTACAATTTTCCTAAGGGTTTCTTCGAGATCTTTTCTTGCCAAATCCTCCGCAGCCGGCCCCTGAAGGACGATTTCCACTACTTGTTGGACTTGGTTTCTTTGTCCCGCGAGAGCCAGCTTAAAGCGGCCGCGAAGAGAATATTCGTTGTTAAGGTGCATTACAGGTGAGGCCGTTTATTTTTAAGCCCCGCAAGAGGAAATAATAGACTTAAATCGGCATTTGTTCTTGTTGGAAAACATACGCCCGTTATGGGATTTTGAGACTGCCCAGCGACAGGGTCCTTAAGCCAAGGTCTGCTTGAAGTTTTGAACCAAAAGTTCACTAACTAATGACATGTCCCTTTATTGCCTTCTTCTGCAAGGGTAACGCTGCCGCGATGGAGCCGTACCCGCTGCCCTTTTTCTCAGAAGCCAACACTGACCTTCGTGCGCGAGATGAAGTCCGAACGTACTCCCCATCCTGCCAAACCATTGGACTCCTCCTGAGACAATACCTGCGGAGTTTTGCCAGCATCGATCTATTGAAAAACGCGGCGGCACCGCGATGGCGGAGTGTTGTCTGGGGGCGCAATAGTCTGCCAATGAAGACTCTTTTTCTTGTGCCGCGAGTTCATCGGGAGCATTTTGTGTCGCATGGATCACCCGAGCACACTTGCGTTCTCCCAGTATGGCTTTCAGAAAATCACCGATTTGGAATTGGCACGGCTTTACTTCCTCAAGGAATATCGCCGCGAGTTCAGCGACTGTAGTCCAACAGCAGTGTCTCCATAATGCCGCCGCATCATCGCGCCATCAGCCAATCCAGACTTCAAAGCGGCAGCACGGCGAATACACTGCTAAATGTTAGGCCTCTTACACGCAGCATGAAAGCGAAGCTCCAAAAACTTGAAATGCTGCGCGGCTTTGCCGCTCTCTATGTCTTTACAGGCCACTTCTTGCTTGCGCGTGTGCTTCAGAAAGAGAGCGGGAGTGGGTTTATTTTTCGATTCGGGCAGGAGGCGGTCATGCTCTTTTTTATTGTTTCCGGTTTTGTCGTCTATTATTCCACCGCAAAGCATGGTGATTATTCCTTTCGGCCTTATTTCGCCAGACGCGCTCGGCGGATATTTCCCATTTTCTTCCTCGCACTAGCACTTTCGTTCATAACCGTTTTTTTACTTGGGCACGCTAACTCGCCCCCCCCGTCGCTCTGGCAACTCCTAGGAAACCTGTTTATGCTTCAGGATTTCAGCGGGGGAAAACCGGGTGTTTGGGTTTCGCCTTTCGGTGGAAACCTCGCTCTTTGGTCCCTGTCTTATGAGTGGTGGTTTTATATGCTGTTCTTTCCGATTTACCGTTTTGTGCCGCCGAAGCAACAAATTCACGTTGTAGCCGCATTCTCGTTCGTGGGGTTTATGACGTTCTCGCTACTTCCTAATCAGGTATCTCTATTTCTCATGTATTTCGTTTTATGGTGGAGCGGCGCAGAGCTTGGGCGCTCCTACCTAAATCAAGTTCCATTGACCGTTACCTCGCAAAAACAGTCCATTATTTATCTAACGCTTCTCACCGCTTTAGTAGCGACCCCGGTTTTGTCTGCGGTTGTTAACGATCAGTCGCTATCGTTCGGCATTCACCCCGTTTTGGAGCTTCGCCATTTCTGCGCTTGTTTACTTTTCCTCGTCATCGGCCTGCTTTGGGCCCGCATGAGTTGGGTGGGGTTCCGTTTGATTTTCGGATCCTTCGCCTTCGTTGCTCCTATTTCCTACGCGCTGTATGTATTTCATTTTCCGCTGGCTGTTACTTCATCATATCTCGCAGGATTCGAGTTTCTGCCGCTGCAACTTACTGGATATGTTGCGATTACATTTTTAGCCGCTTATATTGCTGAGGTGCCATTTCAGAACTGGGTCAATAGGAAGACCATCGCCTTTACCCAAAGGCCTAATCATGCGCGGCATCTAACCGGCTCCGCTGTCACGGCCTGTGCTCCACCGCCTTCGCCCACGGCACGGGCCGCGCCTGCTCCGTCGGTCGCTGAGCTTTAGGTCTAGGCTGCTCATACCACAGCTACGCTGCTCTTTATCGCTCATTTTTCAAGTGATTCAGGCCTGACTACCGTTCAATTTTTACAATCTTCGTTAGAGTTTCCTCCAAGTCCTTCCGAGCCAAATCCTCCGTAGCCGACCCCTGAAGGACTATTTCCACTACCTGCTGCACCTGATTTCTTTGACCGGCGAGGGCGAGCTTCAATCGCCCGCGAAGAGAATATTCGTTGTTGAGATGCATGACGGTGAGGTCATTTAATTTCAGACCGCGCCAGAGAAAATAATAGACGTAGATTGGTTTTTGAGAGTGTTCAAAAACATACGCACGATAAGGAATCTGCAAGCTTCCCAGGTTCATGGTTCTCAAACCGAGGTCAGACTTTAATTTTGAACCTGAAGCGGTCAGACAAATCTCGGGTCGATGATCCTTCACCAGATAAGCCACATCCTCCTGCGGATTCCAACGAAAGAAGAACAGTGTCCAATGCGTCTGGTTTTGATCCCAATCCATGCATATGCCCGAGTCAAAGGCCAGCATTTCTTTGACCTCGGGAATGATGGGAATTTCCTTATAGTTGAGGGCTTGCGTGGGTGGTTCAACTTTCCACTCAAGTGCTGAGGCGCTTTCCACCCTGTTGACCCAGAACCAAAGTTGTGAACAACAAAGCACGAGACTGGATGAGATCAGAATCGTGAGCCCGAGCGAAGGATGAATCAACATATCTTCTTCAGGCCGGTTTTTTGGCGAAGAAACAGGTGGTGACCCGCGAGAAAACCATTTCGCCAACAACCAGAGCAAAATTGTCGTGATTACAAAAACAATGAGCCCCGCTGAGTCGTGGTATTTTTCGACCCGCTGCCCTCCCCCTTGCGATGCAACATAAGTTAGAAAGAGCGCCCTCCCCAGATTGCACAGGAAGGAGATAAAAGCTCCAGCACCAAGAAACAGGACTCTTCTGCCGAAACTGAACGCGTAAATTTCACCCAGAAACAGCGCCACCATCACGGTCGATTGCAACGAACGAATACCGCTGCAGGCTTCATTCACGCCGACGACGCCCAGGCTGGTCTCGATCAAATTCCCGTGTTGAATCACCGGAATTTGCATCAATCCCAGGAATTCCACGGTCAGCCAGGCAACCCATCGCATGAGATTCTGAGTTACAGCGGTCTCAAACGAGTTCAGCCAGGGAACGGATACCAACAAAAACAGAAAGGGAAAACAAAAATGAAACAACCAGGGTTTTCCTCCGCTGGCAAAAAGTGCGAGACAGGTGATGGTGAGAACCAGGAGAGCGGTCATCCAAATGACCAACCGCCAGTCGAGGTTGACTTCGAGTATGACCTTGAAAGGAATCAATGCCGCAACCAATGCCAGGATGAGTGTTTTTTGGATTTTTGAGGGGACTGAAATTGCCGACCTGACCGGGCGAGTCTGCCAGCGCTGGAGCAGGAAATAGGCGGCAATAAAAGGGACACTCCAACCATAACCATATTGAGGATTCTTTTCCCAAAAAATGTGGATGATGGAAAAAAGGACGGCCCATAAAATGAGAAAAGATGAGACTCCAATGGCGCGGTTGATTTTCAGGCTTCCGAGGTTAAGCATTTCAATTCTGGGTGAGTTTCAAATCTCTTCTTCCTGATAATTTAAATCATACCATTTCGCAACAGTGCAACAATTCCTCTAGTATTTCAAAACTCGACCATGAAAAGCCTTGATGGCGTGATTAAATCCGGGTGAGTTTCCTGACGGATCGCGGTTCTGTGAACCGCAGCACATGGCAAAACTTCACGTCCCGGCACCTCGTAACACCCCGACGGTTACCGCCCACTGCAGCTGATCGAGGACGATACAGCCGCAGTCCGGGGCCTCACCAGTTTTTAATCACGCCCAAGTCTTGCAAGTCTTGAAGCCAGGCAAATAAAGCATTGCACGGATGAAGGTTAGGGCGTAAAGATAGATTTGAAAAGCATCTATATTTCACTAAAGTTTAATCAATTCCAGACGATTCTTCAGCTCCAGTATGAGCCAGCCCCGCATTTATTACGCACCGCGATCCAAGTGGTTTAAGAGATTTTTAAAAGCCACTTCTTTGCGAAAACTGGGATTTATCCTCCTCCTCCTGGTGATGCTTGTGATGGGGGCGGTCTGGGGAAAGAAAAACCACATTTATGGGCGATGGAAACAAAAACGACTGATCGAGGCCGCCCACAATTTTGAAAAGAAGCAAGACTTCAAAAACGCATCCCTCTCAGCGCGAAAACTCCTCAAGGACAACCCGCAAAACCTTGAGGCCATCCGGATCATGGCGCGAATTTCGGATCTGTACAAACGCCCCGAGGCTTTGATCTGGTGGCAGCGGGCGGTAATGCTTTCGCCCATTTCTCAAGATCGTTACAGTCTGGCGGAAGCGGCGATCCGGGCAGGCAACTACAGGATGGCTGAAAAAGCGATCGAAGCGTTGCCGGAGGAATCGCGCGATGATGTGGCCTACCATAAGATCGCCAGCATGATTTCTTTCTACACAGGAGATCTCAAGGTGGCGGAGCGCCACGCACAGGCACTCATGACTCTTGATCCGGACAGGGAGGAAAACACCTTGAGGATGGCCCTGATCCAGCTTGTTTCGACCAATGACAGCTCCATTTCTCAAGCGCGCACAACCCTACAAAAAATGAGCCAAACCTCGGGCTCGCACAAACTGGATGCCCTGCGAACCCTGTTGAGCGATGCTTTCAAACACCGGGATGGAAAACGTGCGGTGCAGGAGGGGGAACGTTTGTATCGGGAGTCAGGCGCCACACAAGAAGACAAACTCCTCTATCTACAATCTTTAATAGTAACCCGAAACGAAAACGTCACCAATGTCTTGAGCGAGATTCAAGCCTCTGCCGCCACCAACGTGCTCGCCGCCTTCAACCTTGTGCGATGGCTCAATCGGTTTGGCCTGGTTTCGCAATCCCTGGCCTGGACTTCCACCCTTGGGGACGAGATGCAAAAGCATTCTTTAATTCTCATGGGCAGGGCCGAATCTTATCTCGCAGCACGAGATTGGAAAAACTTTGATGAATGGCTCGGACGTACGGACTGGAAGGATCTAAATTACATGAAGCTGGCTTTCCAGGGAATCTCAACCTTTCAACTCAAAAATGCTGGTTACGATGAAAAGTGGAAACAAGCTGTCGATGCATGTGAAAGAAAGAGTGACCGGCTCATTGTCCTGGGAAAACTTGGTATCAAATGGGGATTGGTGAAAGAAGGTATTCAGATTTATTGGACACTTTCCAACGATCCCAAACAGCGCAAACAGGCGTTCAGCGTTCTTTCAAGACTCTACAAAATTCAAAACGACACGCTCGGCCTCTACCGGGTCAGTGAACGCAAGAGACATCTGGATTTGAAGGATTCAGCCAACAATAACAATTTTGCACTTCTGAGCCTGCTTCTAAACACCAATGTCTCCCTCGCCTACGACCTTGCGCGGGAATCCTATCTTGCCCAACCTACGAACCATAACATCACCTCCACCTACGCCTTTGCCCTGCATCATGAAGGAAAAGGCGGACGAGGCCTGAAACTTCTTGAAGGTTTTTCCGAGGAAAGACTGAACGATCCCACAATCGCCGCCTATTATGGAATTCTGCTGGCTGAAGTGGGCCAGTCCAATCTGGCAAAGCGCTACCTGCAAGTTGCAATAAAAGGCGATCTGCTGCCGGAGGAACAGACATTGCTCAAACAAGCCAGGGCCAAGGCGGGATTGGATAAATAGTGCAATCTTTCCTTTTGGCGTTTTTCTTTCCTTAAGCTAATCCCTTATTTTTCCGTTATACTGCTCAGAGATGACTCCGGTAAATAGTGGGCACAGCCAATGATAGCGCAGCGCATTAAAGGGCTTTTCAGTTTGTTTGTAATTCTGCAGCTGTCACTAGCTGTCATGGTTTATTGGCTCCATTTCTTCGTCATCAACCATGTCTATTCTGAGGCTGCGGAGGTTCACAATTACATTGTCTATTGTCTGCTTCTAATTTTCGGGCTCATTTTGGAGGCCGCAAACCGGTCGGGAGTCCAAAACCTTTGGTTCACGGAAAACCTTTTTAAACGGGCACGAACCGCCTTCACCCAGACGGCTTTCGCTTATGGACCAATCATTTTTTTCCTGGTGGCGGCGAAGGACACGGTCATCTCCCGCTTTTTCCTTTTCTCTTTCATCCCGGTCCTTTATTCCACCCTGCTTTTTAGCAGCTTCAGGGTGCCTCAATGGCTCGGAGGCTGGATCTTCAGAGATTTGCGGCAGGAAAGAACCTTGTTGGTAGGAACAATCCGACAGGCGAGAAAGCTGCATGACTGGCTTCAACAAAAGGAGGACGTGGGGGTTAGAGTCATGGGTATGCTGACCAATGACCTCGAATCCAGCCATTCATCTGTTCCGGTCCTTGGTGCAATCCTGGATTTGGAAAGAACCGTCCGAGAACATCACATCACACAGGTGATTCTCCTGGAACTTCCAAACCAGACGGACACTCTGACTCATGTCTCCGAAACCTGCGAACAACTTGGGATCCGGCTGTTGGTGAAAAGCGATCTGGACGAAAAATTCCGGCATCCGGTCGTTTACATGGAGAACGACGGCCTTCATTTTTTTGCCCTGCGAACAGAACCGCTGGAAAACCCCGTCAACCGCCTGCTCAAACGGCTCACAGACATCATCGTATCGGCGATCGTGGTGGTGGTTCTGCTGCCGGTCATTTGCTTGATGGTTTGGATATTTCAGCGGTTGCAATCCCCTGGTCCTCTATTTTATGTGCAAAAAAGGTCCGGCATCCAGAACATCCGTTTCAAAATCATTAAGTTCAGGACCATGCACCCGGACAATCCGGACGTGGCCAGACAGGCAACCGTCAATGACGCACGGGTTTATCCTGCCGGCGTCTGGTTCAGAAAGATGAGCATTGATGAACTCCCCCAGTTTATCAATGTCTTGAAGGGTGAGATGAGCGTCGTAGGACCTCGCCCACATCTCGAAGAGCACAATGAACGTTTCGCCCGGGTGATGGAGAATTATTACGTCCGGGCTTTCGTTAAACCGGGAATCACAGGCCTGGCTCAAGTTCGAGGTTTTCGCGGTGAGGCAACGGACGAGGAATTGCTCAGGAAAAGAATCGAATCAGACATTTATTACCTGGAAAACTGGGCGTTGAGCACTGACCTGATCATCATGTGCAAAACCGCAGTGCAAATGTTCCTGCCTCCAAAAACCGCGCATTAAATCGACCCGGGCGATTGAAACTGGTTATCCGTCAATCCGTCGGCGCGCGATTTTTTGAATTACCTTGTGAAATTCCTCCAGCACCGTACGCATTTCAAACTGCTCGACAAACCTGCGTCCTTGAAACCCAAAATCACTCAGCAACTTAGGATCAGAAACCATCGTCTCAATGATGCGTGCGAGTTCTCCGGGGTTTGAAGGTTCGACATTTTTTCCGAACCCGCCCTGCCTCAAGGCCTGTGCAAGCTCGCTGGAATTGTCGGACACTGTGAGCACCGCCTTGGCAAAAGCCAGCGTGTTCAGAAGTTTGCTTGGAAAAAAGAAGTTGCTCGAACCCTTCTGCTGTGTGATGACACAAATGTCTGCATCAACCAAAAGTTCATGGTAATGAATTTCTGGTTGTAGCGGAAAAAACCGGACGTTTGCCAAGCAAAGACTGGTTTTTAACTCTTCAAGAAATGCTCTGCGGTTACCTTCACCACAGATGATGAACTTGACCCTGGAATCTTTGATGAAACGGGCTGCCTCAATCAAAACTTCAAGCCCTTGTTTCGCCCCCAGGTTCCCCGAGTAAACAATCAGGATGTCGTCGTCCGAATAACCATTGCTTCTGCGAAACCCACCGCGTCCGGGTAGCCGGTCCAGATTGGGAAGCTGCACTCCATTGGGAAAATAAACCCGCTTGGCCGCCGGAACCATTTTACTTTCAAAAGCCGAAAGCATACCTCTGGTGATGCCGCCGACTGCGGCAGCTTTTCTGTAAGCAAGGCTCTCCAGCCTGTACAAACACCCTATGAGACCCCGGTTCGTAAGCAGCCCGAGCCCTGCGGCAGCGTCCGGCTGAAGATCCTGAACATGAAAGACAAAAGGCGCCCGTTTGAACCATGAAAGCACCCAGCAGGCGGCTCCGAGCAAAAGAGGCGGCGAAACGACAACAAACACATCGGGACGCTTTAAAAAAAGCTGTCTTAGGAAGGAGGTAAAAACAAATGAACCCTCATGCAGAATTCTTTTTAAACTGGAAACTTTCTTTGGAACATAGTGCCAGCATCGGAAAACCTTCACACTTTCCAAAACGTCCTTGCGATAAAGGGTATATCGTTCTCTCGGAAGTTTTTCCCACATCGGATAGTAAAAAAAAGTTGTGACCATACGCACTTCGTGCCCCTGTTGCTGGAGAAACTCACACAGCGCCACGTTGTAGGGCGCAATGCCGGTGAGTTCTGGGGAATAGTTGATTCCCCACACAGTCACTACCAATTTCCCTGAAGCTGATCCCACGTTAAGAAAAAATCCTGGAAATCAGATAGAGAGCGGTCGCGCACATGATGCCGCCCCAAGCGGCTGCCACATCGTTCCAATCCGCGACCCTTCCAGGAAGCCCAAGTTGCGTTGTTTCAATCATGATTACAATCAATCCAAGAAGGATCGCCGACTTCCAAACGGAAACGATACGCCGGGATTCCAACAGAACCGGGTTGAGCCATAAGCAGGCCAAAGCTCCGAATCCGGCGAAATTAGCAAGATCATCGTGGTAATTGAACCAATTCCTCAGTTCGACGGGAATTCCAATTCCACGCAAGCCGTTACGGGCCGGTTGTAAAGTGCAAAACAATACCAAACTAAAGCCTATAATCAAAATCACAGCGCTCACTCTATATAAGTTTCCCTTTTTCGTCGCGGTTGCCGCCATGGAGTTTTTTTTTAATTCGAATGTTTTTGCCACGCTCAGAAGTTCATACATACCGTGAAGCCGCGCAAAATAATAGCCTTCCCTTCCATCCAGAAATCCCCTCTGCCAGATATAGACGTAAAAAAACCTCAGGAACGGCCTGAATGGCAGTTTTTGCGAACACTTCTTAAGCTTCCGTCGCAATCCGACCGGCTGGTGTTGCAGTCCTCCCGACCGATCCAGAAAATTGTCAAGCGCGACGCGGGCCTCCCAGTTGGAGTATCGATTGTGCTTTTCGACAAAAACGTCCACAGAAGGAAACGCGTAATGATCCATTTCCGAAACCATCCTACCGGTCTGCCCGTCCACGATGACGTGCTCGTGCACTTCATTATCACCGCTGGCGGTGTCGCTTTCAGTCAGTTTTTCGTATCGGCCAAAACGGTGCTTGAAGAGCCTCAGATTCCAGTTGGGATAATAGGAATACTGGAGCCATTTTCCCATGAACATGAAACGCCTATTGATCCAGTAACCGGCAATCACACGATCAGAAGCAGAAATCAAGGATCGGACTTCTTCCTCGGCTGAAGCGGGGAGAACTTCGTCGGCATCCAGGATGAAAACCCATTCGTGCGAGAAAGGGAGGTTTTCCAACGCCCAGTTTTTTTTCTTTGGCCAGATCCCGCCAAAATGGAACTGCACCACACGCGCCCCACGATTCAAGGCAATTTCCGCGGAATTGTCGGTGCTTTGAGAATCGACGACAAAAACCTCGGCAGCCCAGCGGATGGAATCCAGACATCGGGGAAGGTTTGAAGCCTCGTTCTTGATTGGAACCAGGAACGACACCGGAACCTTGCTGGTGCTCAATAAACTTTCCTTCATGAAAGGGGTTCGCGTCCGGACGGAAGTTTTCGTAGTTTTTTAACAACAGCGGGGTTGCCCGCGACCACTTCAAGGCTTTTCACGCTCCGGGCGACCACAGATCCGGCTCCCACAATCGCATGTGAACCAATGATCACACCGGGCAAAATAAAGGCGCGCGCGCCAACAAAGGCGTGTTCTCCGATCTTTATGGGCAAAGTCACCAGAGGCATCCGAACGTCATCAAATTCGTGCGTACCGGTGCAAAGGTAAGCTTCTTGCGCAATGCAGGCGAACGCGCCGATTTCAATTTTTCCCAGGCTGTAGGCATTGGCGCGGTCACCCAGACAGGAGCGGTCGTGCAGCGTCAGATTCCAGGGGATCTGTATCCTGGCCCGCGAATGAACAAACGGGTTGCCTGAGATTTTCGCCCCGAACAAACGCAGCCAAAAACAGCGCCAGAAATTCAACGGTTTTGGGGTCCAGATGCAAAATGCAAACCAGCAGAAGCTCCACAAAAAAATCGCCATCTTCTGCTGAAAACTCCAGGGGGAGTTAAAACCGTCAAATTTCTTGGTGTCACAGGCTTCGTTCATTGGCGGAGCAAAGAGTATAAAAGTCATTGAGGAAAAGCGCGGCAATTTTAGTCCGCCTATAGTTTTGGGCCTGATTCAGTCCTTGACCTGCAACGCGATCGAGGTTTACAGGCTCGCTCAAAATTGCCATGAGGCTGTCTGCCAGACCGGCGGCTGCGTCCTCTTTTCGGTGATCGAAAACATACCCGGTGCAGTTGGGCGTGATAAAATCCTGAAAACATTCCAGGCTTGAAACCAGTGCTGGACAGCCATTGGCCATGGCTTCAAGCGGAGCAAGGCCAAAAGCCTCGCCTTTCTCGGCTAGGGAGGGGTAAACAAAAAGTTTCGCGGCCCGAAAATGGCCGTTCAACAACTCAGGTTCAAAAACCGGGCCGACCCAATCAACGCTCCCCTGAATTCCTTCCGCTTTGAGTTTTAATTGGGCGAGGTATTCCTCACCTCCTCCTCCCAGGCGCGACTGCCAGGGGCCCACCACACGCAAACACCATGGTTCCTTCGTTCTCCGGCAAAATTCTGTAAAACCTTCGAGCAGAAGTCCGACCCCCTTTTCAGGATGCACACGTCCAACATAAAGGATGGTTCTGGCAGCCGCTGAAGGCCGGGGTTGGCTTTCAAAAAAACAGGTGTCCGGAACAAAATACGGAATCATGACGGTTTTTGCAGCCACAGCAGGAGTCTGTTCGCAAATGGCCCTGACAACAGGGTTTGAAACCGCCTGAAGCCGGTCGGCGTGCGCGTACCACCCCATCTGGTTTTTTGGAAAGCGTGCGACGTGAATGTAAAGACTCCCATGTTTCTTGGAGCGGAGGAGTATCGGCAGCCAGAAAGTGTTGATCACCAAAATATCTGCCCGAGGCAGTTGACGCGTAATTCGAATCGAATAAAAAAGGTCCAGAAGTTTCAGCCGCAAAAGCGAACTGGGCTGATCGTATCCCCGCACCCGCAAGTAATCGACATTTTGAATACGCTCCCGCCGGGCCAGCTCGGGATGCGCACGGCCCAAGTGCAGGATCTCATGTCCAGCCAGCGCGAACTCCTGGCCGAGTTCATACCAGACTTTTTCCACAGCGCCGCCCATGACCGGCGGAACAGGAAAAAACGCCCCTTGAACAATCGTGATTTTCACATCAATTCTTCAACCCTTCGCATCCTGCGCCATCACATCAGAAATGACCGCAACCAAATGCTTCGCGGCGGCACGCACTTCAAATCGTCGTGTAAAGCTTTCCAAGGCATTGTCAGACATTTTCAATCGTTCGTTCGCTCCCATCCTGAACCATGTATCGAGTTTTTCACGCAACGAAGGTTCGGTGTCTTCAGCCACCAAACCGCCGCCATCAACCTCGACTTCACGCCAGATGTTCACCGCTTTGGTTATCAAAACAGGCTTTCCGCAGGCCAGGGCCTCGGCTACCACGATGCCAAAGTTTTCTTGATGCGACGGCAAAACAAAAAGTTCGCAGGCCCGAAACGCCGCCCATTTCATCTCCCCTTCGAGCATGCCAGTCCAGGTGATCCGTCCATTTATGCCTAGCGAAACCGCCAGCTCTTTTAATTCCCGCGTCCACCCTATCTGGTCCGGACCAGCCATCACCAGATGCCAGTCTTCGGAAGCTTTGGTTTTGGCAAGCGCCTTGATCAACAGATCACACCCCTTTTTGGGATGTATCCGTGAGAGAAAAAGAATGCATTTTTTTTGCCGTGTTTCAGGGAATTTTTGCCAGAAAAGTCCGGCCTGAACCTGTGGATCACCTTCGGGAGCCGCAGTGCCGTAGTTCACCACCTTCTCACGACATCGATAGAGCCAGAAGGACTCACGCGCCAGCCTTCTCTCCTCCTCGCAGGTGAACAAAACAGCTCTTGCGTCGCGCAAAACCCGGTATTCCGCCATCAGCCAATAGAGCCATTTCTTCAGGTGTTTTAGCGGATATTGCCTCTTGAACCAGGGATCGAGCATGCCGTGTGGAAATACAAAATACCCCGGCTTGACCCTGCATCTTTTCCAGACGGCGAATCCGTGATATTGCCAGAGCCCGCTGACGACCACCGTGTCGAACCGGTCGCGATTTTTGAGCAGCCAGCCGTCCGCATGCGCGGAATATCCATACCCCTCTCCTTTCCCGCCAACGGTGTGAACAGGGAAATCGAAATCTTTAACATCCACGGTCCCTGGACGATCCATTGAGAGCAATTCCACATCGTGCCCAAGCTCACGCAAGATCAAGGAGGTTTGTCTGATGCCTTCGATGGGACCTCCTCCGGTCAGGCGCGCTGAATGGATGCATCTCAAGATCCTCATGCACGCGCCTGCCTGTTCAAACGCCCGAGATAGTGCCCCAAAACCACGAGTGACCAGAGTCGGGTCCAGTGCAGTTTGTCGTGTTGAAAAGCTGCGGCTACATGGCGAAGAAAACCGGGGTCGACGAGGTTTTGCTCCGACAAACTATCCAGTCCGCGCTGAACAAAGGCCGAGAGCGGGCCCTTCATCCACGCACGCATCGGCAGGCTGAAGCCCATCTTAGGCCGTTGATAAACAGACTCCGGAAGCAGATCCTTGCAACTTTCAATCAACAGCGATTTTGGAGACCTCGAAATTTCCTTCTCCTTCCTGGGCAGCATCAGGACGTATTCCACCAGATCATGGTCGAGAAAGGGAACCCGCAACTCCAGGGAAACTGCCATCGACATCTGGTCAGAATCTCTCAAAAGCATGTGGCGCATATACCCCCCCAACTCCGCCCAGCTGATCTGGCTGAAAGAATCAGGCAGTCCGGGAATCTCAACCAGATCGAGATCAAATGGCAACAAGCCGCCCCGCGTCAGCTCGAAAGCAGAAAAAAAAGTCCGCCGCCACACAGCGAGCTGGATCGCGGTGCAGGGCCAGGCAGGGATGTCGGAAATCTTTTCCCAACCGTTCAGGTTTTTAAAACAGTTCCGAATCCACTGCGGCAGCCGGGCGGCGAGTTGCAGACGCGGCAGGTCCCTAAAACTAGGATAACCTCCGAAGATTTCATCCCCTCCAAGGCCGGAAAGTGCAACTTTGATCCCGGCGTCCGCAACCTTTTTTGCCACTATGAAAGTGTTGATCGCGTCCACCGATGGAAGGTCCATTCTCGCAACCGCCAGTTTGACCAGCTCGATGACCTCCTCAGGAGCCAGCTTTATCCGATGAAAATCGGCGTTGTGCCGGGCAGCAACTTCCTCCGCGACTTTCGATTCATCAAATGACGCATCCTCGAAACCAACGGAAAACGTCTTGAGCCTGGAACCGAGATGCTGCGCTGCGAGGGCAGTCACAATGGATGAGTCGATTCCTCCACTGAGAAAGGAAGCGATTGGAACATCCGCAAGCAGGTGTTGACGGACGGAAGATTCCAGCAGTTTCCTGACCTGGGACGCCGGAGCAGGAGTTAGGGAAGCTGTCTTGAATGGAACGGTCCAATACCGTTCAAATGAAAGTGCTCCGTCCTTTTGTATCCACGCGAAGGAGGCGGGAGGAAAACTCCGTACTGTTGGATCTATGAGGCACGCCGCAGGCGAAGCGCCATAACGAAGATAGGCACCCATCGATTTCCGGGTTGGTTTAAAATCCGGATGATTAATAATGCGTGTCTCGGACGCCAGTTTCAGCACGTCATTCTCGTGGGAGTAATAGAGTGGTTTGATGCCCAGGCGGTCCCGGCCGATGAAGAGCGAATCCCTATGCTGGTCATAAATGGCAAAGGCAAACATTCCTTTGACCCTTTTCAACATCTCGCTGCCCCAATGTTTATAAGCCAACAACAAGGTCTCGGTGTCACTCTCCCCGCGCCAATGGATCGAGTGGCCGCTCAAATCTCTGCGGAGATCGAGATGATTGTATATTTCCCCGTTAAAGATGATGACGTTCCCGGTTGACGAGTCGATCATGGGCTGGGCGCCTGCCTGGGAAAGATCAATTATCGCCAGCCGGGTATGGCCCAGCCAAATTCTGTGGTCGGCTGAAAACCATTCTCCCCGGGAATCAGGCCCACGATGCCCAAGCAAATCCAGGTTTAATCCCTTCGCGGCGAATGCCTTGGAAACTTGGATGGCTATTCCGCACATACGGGAACTTGTCGCTTTTCTGAAAAAAGCCGGGCGTAACTCGTGATCATTCGTTCTGTGGTAAAATTTTTGGCGTTTTCCAGTCCGCATGCCTTCATCGTTTCCATCTCCACGCGGTCTGAAAGCACGCGACGCAGGACCTCAGCGCTTTGTTTAACATCGCCGGGATCCAAGTACCGCGCGGCCTCGGCCCCAACCTCCGTCATCGGGGCCTTCCTGGTTGTGACCACCGGGCAACCACAGGCCTGGGCTTCAAGAATTGGCCAGCCGAATCCTTCCTCAAACGAAGGAAACAGCAACAACTCCGCAAGATTATACAGCGCCATCACAGCGTCGTTACTCAAATCAGGAAGAGTCAGGACATTTCGAGCTGAGGACATGGAATTCTTAATCTGCAAAAGGTCCGCTGGCAATGGTTTACCAGCCATGATTAATGATGGAGCGTCTGAATGGATCCGTGTGAGCTGTTCATAAATATGAAGCACTCCTCCGCGGTTTTTGTACCAAGGATTGCCTCCTACATGAAGGATGAACGGCCTGGAAAATAATTCAGCATGCAACGGAGCTTCTTTCTGAACCAGCCTGAGCGCCTCCAACTGCGGAATCTGACGAAAGGGATGATTCAATCCGTTGTAGATCACGGAAAGGCGGTCCGAATGAGCTTTCGAAATCCGCTGGACATCCATCATGGTTGAGCGTGATACGCAGGCTATATGCGCCGCCTTTTTCATACTCTCGGCTATCCACTTTTGCAATTTTTTTCCCGTCGTTCCCACCCGGTGCTGTGGAATCTCCCCTCTCGCCGCCCTGACGGCCAGGAGATCATGACAGGTGATCGTCGCGTTCAAACCGGTAAAACAGGGCAGATAAACGGCATTTGAATGATCACAGACATGAGCCCGAAGCCTCTTCCCATGTTCCAATCTGAGTTTTTTTACTATTCTTCCCAGACGCTGGGGGAAAATCAGGTTTTTGTCCACGTAACCCAGCCATTTTCCAAAACCATGATGAGGCGCACCCCAACGCGCGAAAACGAGCTGAGGTTGCATCAGTTGAACGGTGATATCGTGTTGCGGGAGTTCCGAAACAAGGATTTGCGCAAAACGTTCCATGCTTTCCTGCCGGTCACGCAAATAATTCCCGACAAGAACAAGATGAATATTGCTCAATTGAATAATGGATGGAATCCCCGGGCCACCTGGGGAATGCTATAGGGGAAAAGCGCTTGGTCGGCCCAAGTGAAAGACCTCGGCATCCGGCTCAATTCTGCCATGGCCAGGGCGCATGCAGCGGCATCTCCAACGGGAATCACCCTGACCCGGTCGAGACCCGCGAATTCGGCGGAGGCACCGACTGCTTCAGAAACAATCACCGCACATCCGGCATGAAGCCCCTCGTTGACCACCAATCCCCAAGTTTCCCCCGCTCTTCGGGATGGCAAAACTACCAGATCGGATGCCAGGTAATAATCTGATATTTCAGACTGGTTGATGAAACCTGGGTAAATGGCCGGAATTCCGGCACTTTCTGAAGACCTTTCCAATTCAGACTGCAACTCCCCGTTGCCCACAAAAAGCAGTTTTGTTCGAGACTGGGACAAAGGGTCTAGAAGCTGGTATGCCTGAAGAAGCAACGCGGGGTCTTTTTTCGGAATTAATTTTCCAAAAAAAGAAATCACGAAATCGGTGGAAGCCACGCCAAGGCGTGACCGCAATCGGTCTCTTCGTTCCTGCTTTTCTTCCTGGCTCATCTGGATCAAAGGGGTCGAAACACAGTACGGAGCAGGAAACAAACCGTTTGGATGCATGCCGTGTTTTATCAAGTGGGCACGGTTCAACGCCCCGATAAAAAGGGCGCCCTGCACAAATTGATAAAGGCACCGGTAAAACAATGATCTTGCCCGTTGTTTCCACACTGTTCTTTCAAAAGCCTCATCTTGGGTTTCCTGCCTGATCCATACCGGGATTCGCAGGATCACGGCAGATAAAAACACCGTCCAGGAATATTCGTGGGAAAATTGGCATAAAAGAATCCTCGAAGGCCGGGCGCTTCGCAACAACCGGAAAATTCCCTTGCCTGTGAGGCTTCTGAAGGTGGTCAACGGCGCTCCGTGCTCGTTTGCCAGGATTTCATGGGGATAACCTTGGAGCAAGGGTGTGTCCCACTTTACGGTGGCGTTGAATCCCGCGTCGTGATGTCCGCGAACGGAACAATCCGAGGCGTAAAAAACCTTGAACCTGTCCGGAAAAAGTTTTTGCAGCTCCTGGTAGAGCGGCGCCCGATACTGTACCGGGTGTGTTTCAAAAATAAATACCATGGCAAAAAATCGTCAGCAAATCTCAACGGCCGTCCTCACCAAAAGGATCCCTCGGCTTGCGGCGCAGAACCTTTTTCTCCTTCTGATTCATCAGTTCGTAGGCCTTGGGTATGGGAGGTCCGAGAATGGTCGGCCGCGATGCTCGGGGTGGGGCCAGCTGCGTCTTGATGGCTTCCGGAGGCGGCAGGCGGGACATCGTCAAGGAAAGAAGCGGGTTGATCTCCCTTCGCTCAAGATTTCGAAGCGAAATGACCAGGCCGACCGAGAGCCAAAACCAGATCGCCACCGGAGGATGTATGCCCATCTGTGCAATGACGCCTTGAAGCATGGCATGGCCCAGGGCAAAGGACGCGGCACCGAAAAGCAGCGGGTCTTTGATCATCAGCGCGGCGCGGATGGCGAAAACAACGACCCAGGCACGGAAAAGCATCCATGAAAAAATCAGGAGCCAGCCCCCTTCAAAAAGGTTGTTGGCCATGTCAGTTTCGCCCCAAAGCCTCATGCGCCACGCCGCTGCATACGAACTCAATTGTTCCGCGCCATTCGACATTGTTCCAAGTCCGTAACCTAAAAAAGTGGGCGGAGCGCCTTCCAGGCCACCGGTCCACCCCGTCAATGCCGAAAAAACACGTTCGCCCATTTCCCGCTGATGTGAGACTTCCTCCGAACCGGAAGACCGGGCCTTGTACACCACAAATACGTCTGGAAAAAAGGTTTCCACCACGACGGTCAGAACGATGATCGCCGCCACTGCGGATAAAAAACGTGACCTGGTTTTTGCATTTCCCTTCCAGGCGATGAAAGCACCGCCGCCGGCAATGATGGCGGCGTTGCCCATGACCGCTCCACGCGACCCTGTCAAAAACGTTCCAACCAAAAGTGCGGGAAAGAGGGACCAGAGGAAGATCCGGTTGATCACCATGCCCTGGCGTTGTCGGATAAAAAAAAGCATGCCTACGAGGAATGTCGAGGCATTCAAAAACATGCCGTATTGGGCCACAAAGGAGAATGTGGAAGAAAGGCGGAGCTTGCCCCCGGCTGAGAAACCCGTCAGGTCACTGCCGCCAACCCCTTTGTTGAGCAAATGTGTCATCGGAAGCTGGCTTTGGATCACCGCCATCACTGCGGTGACGATGATCAGCAGGCCCATAAATTTCAAAAACTTGAAATAAGTCCGCGCATCAGACTTTTCAAAGGCCAGAATCGTTCCAAACGCCACCACCGGAAAAAGCAGGTATTGTTTGCCTCCAAAAACCGCCAGCAGAACAGATTTGGTGGCGGTGTAAAAAATCAGGATGGAAAAACAAATGATCAACCACTGAAACTTCTGGGTCAGCTCGGGTGAAACGATCGAGAAACCCCGCCGAAACACGTAAAACCCCATCGTGCAAACCCAGACGTCCTTTAGGAAAAAGAGGACGACGGTGATTGCATGCGAAGAGGCAGGCACCAGTTTGCGCAGCACACCTTCAAGCACAAGGGTTGTGACCAGGCAATATAGTATAAGCCGTGCAGGACGGCTGTTATCTTGTTCTTTGGCCAAACGTTTTTAATTTTTCGATGAATTCTGAAGTGCTTTCCTTCCAGCCACCAATTTTATCCGCTGCAACCTTGGCCCTGGCTCCCATCCTTCGCAGCAGACCCGGATCATCCGCGAGGGTTTGAAGCCTGGCACGGATGGACTCCGGATCACGGACTTCGACAATATAACCTTCCCGTCCATCAACAAACAGATTTGAAGCACCTGAATTGTGCGTGGCAATGACCGGCAATCCGTAAGAAAGCGCCTCCGCCATGACCAGACTGAGCCCCTCCTCAATGCTGGGTTGGACAAAAACATCCGCAGTTTGATAGGCTTTGGCCAGTTCCAGACCTCGCAACACGCCATCAAACCGAACGTTCTCAGGAATGAACAGATCATCCAATCCTGTGATTTCTGTCCTGGCCCCGACAATCACGAGTTCCTTGCCC
>Ga0163144_10006545_pt1 | contig 25673 bp, 23 predicted proteins | sample OliLak19BULKMAT1_FD_123175 | JGI IMG/M metagenome (GOLD analysis project Ga0163144, IMG submission 123175) | Freshwater microbial mat bacterial communities from Lake Vanda, McMurdo Dry Valleys, Antarctica - Oligotrophic Lake LV.19.BULKMAT1 | ecosystem: Environmental > Aquatic > Freshwater >... | reverse complement strand
CGACGCTTGGCTGCCGGTGCCGGCTCTGCCTGACTGCACGAAGATGCCGCAATTCGTGCCAATGGTCTCGCCCTCGCTGGGCGTGCAGCTGGGCGGCAAGCCGCCACCATCGCCGCCGTCGCCGCCCATGCCACCGGCATTACCGCCGCTGCCGTCACCCCCAGTGGCGTCGCCGCCGGCGCCCGCGCCGCCATAGTTCGGGCAGGCACCGTCGAAGGCCTCTTCGCAGACGTCACCCCAGCAAGCTGCGCTGCCGAGGCTGAAGAAGGCGAAGACGAACAGGCTATTGCGTTTCATCGAATGTGTTCTCAAAAGGAAGTTGTCATGGTGAGGCCAGCGCCATCGGGGGCAAACCACGGCAGCACCGCGGTGGCCTGCTCCGATGATTGCGGAACCGCGAGATAGATGGCCATTCCCGCGAGCGCGGCGCCACCGATGCCGAGAGCGGCGATGCCACCGCCGAGCAGCCCATTGGCGCTGTCCAGATCGCTGTCTGCCGCCGTCTGACAGTTAGCAGTGAACGGGCTGCACAGCTGTGCTTGGTCGACGGCGTCGCTGCGCTGACCAAATGCCGCCACTGTCAGCCCGATGCCCACCCCAACGCCCGCGGCTGCGACGCCGCCCAGCAGCAATGCCGGCCAGATTGGCTTCTTGTCGGCGCCGGTGCTGTCGCCAGGCACAAGGGCAAGGCTGACGGTGGTGGCGCCGCCAGCGCGGACTGTCACATCGGTCGTGGCCTTGCCCTTTTCAGGGTGGGTGGCAGTGACGACTACCTGGCCGGGGTCGACGTAGATCGTCTTGATAGGAGTAATGCCAACCACTTTTTCGCCTATCGTAATGGTCGAACCGGCAGCGCACTGAATCGAGATTCGTCCAACCTTTGCTTCGAGCGCGGTAAGGTCTGTCTGCATGCGTTCGCGCACGGCGGGGTCAGCCGTCTCTGGCAGGACCGATAGCGCAAAACCGAGGTGTTCGGCGGCGTCGCGCGTTTTGCCCAGTTGCTCTTCGGTGAGGGCGAGGTTGGCGGCGATGTCGAGGCTCTGCTTGCGCCGCCAGAGATCCGCAAAGCGCTCGTACGCGAGCGGCCAGTTCTTTTCGCGCATTGCCTTGGTACCTTCGTCGAATTGCTTGTCGTCTGCAGGTTCGGCGGCAGCGACATTCGGGTGCGCGAGCGCGAGGCTCAGGGTAAGCGCCAACGTCGGGATCGCAAGAGATCGAAGAAGACCGGTCATCGCTTGGGAGGCCTTTCAAAATACGGGAGCGGATCGGATGCCACTGGTTTCGCGCTAGCCGTCGCGGCCGTCGCGGCCGTCGCGGCCGTCGCGCTCACCGGCGCTGTTGGGCGCGGTGCTGTGTCATGGGTAGCCGCAGGAATGCTGGCCCCGCTTGCCGTCTTCACAGGCGCTGGTACCGACACGAGCGGCGGCGAAACGCCCGTGGGCACGGACTGGCCGGAAGCTCGAGCAGAAATCTCGGCACTGGGAGCTGGCCCGCGCGGCGCACTGGCCGTGGCGCTTGGCTCGTGCAATGGGGCGACCGCGGTCGCAGTGGCCGTGGCGGTGGCCGTGGCCGCGCCTTCTTGCGCCATTACTTCACGTTCATCGACGCGCACCTCTCGCACAAGCCAAATGAGGAAGCCGCCGACAGCCCCGAACAGCACGAACGCCAACGACGCCCAACGCCACCAAACGCGCTGCGGCGCCACCATTGGCGGTGCTGTCTCGGTGGCGTCATTCAACAGTGTTTCTGCTGCTGACTCTGCGCCCGGCGCTTCTGCCGCCTGATCGGCCATGGCGGGGGCGTCTGCCTTGAGTAAACGTTGGGTATGGCCACCCACCGTGCGGCCGGCTGGCTCGACGGGAGTGTCGAGCCCGAGCTCGCCCCTCTTGGCGATACCTGGGCTCGTGAGGAAGTCGTTCGGGTCCACTCGGGGGCGTCGTATCACCTTGGGCTGGGCCGGTACGCCCACTGGATTGGTGCGCAGGACCGCCGCTTCCACGTGCTCCCGACGGTCGCTGCTGGCCGCCTCTCTGGTTTCTTTGAGATGACCAACCTTGCGCAGGATGGGGCCTTCGCCTTCCGGAGCGTCCCGCTTGAGCTCTTCGAACGCTGCTACTGTCTCGGGGGCCTGCTGCGTGAGGCGCTCGATGTCTGCGTCGACCTCATCGAGGCCGTCTGGCGTATGGTTGATGGGCATCGTCAAATGTCCTCCGAGGACCATTTGCCTGGTTCCTTGGTCTTCGAAGGAAACGGCATCTTGATGCCTGAAGACGCTGGCTTTGGGTGATAAAATGGCATGTCGAGGGCTGAGGGATGTGTAGACGGTGCCGGGGCCAGTGGGGCCGTCGCCGAGGCTGCGACACTAGGCTTTGCGCTGGCTGTCGGCTGAAGCTTCCAGCTGTCGGCGCTGCGGCCACGCTGCGTGACCTTTGCCGATGCGCTGGCGCTGGCGGCGCTGCTTGTGCTCGGCGCCGTTGAGCTGACCTCAGCGGCCACGAGCGATTCGGCCGAGGCGCCGGGGTTCGTCAAGATCTCTTGCGGGGTAGGGCGCTCAGCGACAGGTAATGCAGCAGGTGTGCGTTCTCGCCGAAGTGCGATTGCGGCGATGACCGCGACGCCGATCAACGTGAGCGCAAACCCCAGGGCAATTGCGCGGAGCCAGACACTCAGCTCCGAGCCCAACTCTTCGCGCTGCCGTTTCACCGGCGCTGCAGCCTCGCTCGCGCGAACGCGCGGCGCTTTGGGCACCGCCACCTGCTCTGCGCGAGCGAGCTTCGCTGATGGGGGCCGTGCTGGCTCTTCTGCCGGATCGATCGACTGAAGCGGCGCGGCCAACGGGGTCGCCCTCCACTTGCTCGGCTCGGCGACCGCCGCCGGAGCTACAAACGCGATTGGGGGCGGCGGAGCGGGCAGAGCTGGCAGCACGTGCGGGGCAGGCTGCCGCTCGAGATTGGGAAGTGTGCCGGCCGGCCCGCGCATCGGCACCGTTCTTCGCCCGAAAGCCGCTTCAGGTCTCGCGGCAACCCGCGGGGGCTCGGGTCTCAGGGCCAATGGAGCGGGCAAAGGCGCCGCCGCCATGGACGCGACTGCAGCGCGTGGTGCGAATGGGAACTCTGACTGTTCTGTTCGCGCTTGCGGCAGGCCGGCGTGAGGGGTCGAAACCCCAGGTGGACGGTGGACGAGGATGCGCTGCGGGCCGGACTCGTTGTCTGCAGGGGGCTGTCGTTCGAATGGCTCGAGCCGCACCGGCCCGAGCTGGCCGCTGGCCCTGAGCATCTCGGTCAACGCATGAAGCTGCTTCGCAAATTCAGCTGCGCTCGCGAAGCGCTGCTCGGGGAGTTTTGCGATGGCGCGCGTGACCAGGTTGGAGATGGCTGGGTGCAGGTTCGCGACGACAGTGTGCAGCGGATCGGGCTCCATTCGGAGCGCACGTTCCCGCCACTCGTCTCGGCTCGCGGGCCGGCTGTTGCGCTCGAGGGGGTGCACCCCGGCGATCATCTCGTACATGATCACGCCGAGCCCATAGATGTCCGCGCGGCAGTCGACCCGTTCACCCCTGATTTGTTCCGGCGCCATGTAGCTGACGGTGCCCAACGTAACGCCCTCGCTCGTAGTGGTGGTGTTGGCCATCTTGGCGATCCCGAGATCGATGATCTTGGCGCCATGCTCGTCGGCGCCGACATTCTCGACGATCATGACGTTGTCGGGCTTCATGTCACGATGAACATGGCCGAGCCGGTGGACCACATGAAGGCCAAGCGCGATCTTTCCCCCGACCGAGAGGGTCACGCCGAGGGGAAGCGCGCGCTCAGCGGCCAGCTGTTTCAGCGTCACGCCTTCGATAAGCTCCATCACCATGAAGAACTGCCCGTCGTCCTCCCCGGCGTCGTACACCTTGACGAGGTACTCGCTTTCGATCTTGGCGAGCGTGTGGGCCTCGCGCACCATGCGCTCAATGATGTTCTTGTCGTTGGCGTAGCGAGCGTTCGCGGTCTTCAGCGCGCGCCGCTTGCCCGTTTGGGCGTCGATCACTTCGTAGACCTCACCCATGCCCCCGGTGGCGATCATGCGCTGGATGCCGTAGCGATCTTTCACCACGTCGCCCGGCTGGTACGTGTGGCGCGTCTTCGGGGGTCGGCTCATGCCAGCCTCGCGAGCTTGCACGGGCACGAGCACGAGCACGAGCACGAGCACGAGCACGAGCACGAGCACGAGCACGAGCACGAGCACGAGCACGAGCACGAGCACGAGCACGAGGGGAGAGAACCGATCATGACAGCCACCTGGCGAACACCCACCACCCGAGCGACGCGAACAGCAGGATACTCACGATCGTGACGATGATGAAGGTTACCGAGCGTCGCTGGCGACGTGCGGTCTCGTGGCGCGTGATCGAGCCCGGACCAGGCAGCGACGCCGGTGCCTCCGCGGGTGCCTCCGCCGACGGCAGCTGCGTCGCGCCCGTGAGCGCCTGCGGCAAAAACCACGGGGCGCCGATATCAGTCTGGTCGGCAGCCTGTTGCTGGGCTGCCTGTTGATAGGCTGCCTGTTCTTCCGGCGACATGCGCACCGTAGAGCGGCTCACTCCGCTCTTTTTGGCCGCGAGCTTCTCCGTTTTGATCGTCGCCAACGAGGGCAAGGGCGGGCCCGTGAGGATCGCTCGCAGTGCGGTAGCAAGCTCCGACGCATCCGCAAATCGATCTCCCATCCGTTTCGACACGGCCCTTGCGATCACAGCATCGAGGCCCGGTGGCAGTGCTTGTTTGGCGAGGCTCGAGGTGAGCGGCAGCTCATCCAACGCCTGCGCCATCAAGATCTGGTCCGCCGTTTTTCTATCTGCGAAGGGGGGCTTGCCGATGAGCAGCTCGTGCAGCACGAGGCCCATCGAGTACACATCGGAGCGGGTGTCGACTTGCTCGCCGCGCGCTTGCTCAGGAGCGGCGTAACGCGGCGTGCCGACCATGAGTCCGACGGCAGTCGGGATTGCGCCGGCCGCGACGGGCGCGTCGTCGCGGAGGATCTTGGCAATCCCGAAGTCGAGCACCTTCACCAGCGGGCGCCCCTCGCCGTCTCGGCACAAGAACAGGTTCGCCGGCTTCAAGTCGCGGTGAACGATGCCCGCCTGGTGCGCGACCGCCACCCCCTTCAAGGCTTGCACGACCCAGCCGCACGCCTCCTCCCACGGCACCTCGCCCCGCGCCTTTCGGACGTCGAGCAAGGTCTCGCCGACGAGGTATTCCATCGCCAAAAACGGCTGACCGTGCGCAGTGACACCAAAATCTCTCACATGAACGAGCTGCGGGTGTTTGCCGCCACCGAGACTTGCGAGCGCCTGCGCTTCGATGCGAAAACGATCGACGAGCCCCTCATCGAACGAAAGCTCCGCGTGTAAAAGCTTCACGCACACCTCGGTGCGCAGCATCCGATGGAGCGCGAGATAAACGGTGCCCATTGCGCCGCTTCCGAGCACTTTTATGGGCTCATACGGCGTGCCTTGGAGCGCGTCTTTGCGCTCGCGCGACTGAGTCATGCGAAGCGTCTCATGACTGATGCGGCGTGCCCTTCAGCCCGCGTTTACGAAGCTGTATGCCCAGGCGAATCAGCGCGTCGCGGTGAAAGCGGGTCAGCGACGAGTACGGGATGCGCATGCGCTCTGCCACCTCGGTCAGGGGCAGGCCCTCGTGGTAGTGCAGATGCAGCAGCTCACGATCACGCATCGGCAGCTCGCCGATCGCCTCCTCGAGCAGAGTTGCGGTACGCGTCAGGTCTTCGCGTGCGAGCGCGATCTCCTCCGGGTTCATCCCCTGAACGGCGCCGGCCATGGCGATCATGCGGGCCGCCACCAAGCCGTAGGCCTCTTCTACTTGGGTGGTGCGGGCCTGCTCGTCGCTCTCCTGGTACGGGTCGGTGTCGTCGGCCATGCCTGCTATGAACTCGGCGCCGGCAATGTCGGCGCCGCTGACGATCAGACGGCGATGGTTGCGCTCTTTGCGAAGGTAGTCGCGCACCGAGCCTTCGACACGCAGCCAGGCGCCGCGCGGGAAGCCGGCGCTGCCGTCATGGCTCGTCGCGAACTCGACCAGCCCCTTCATCGCCTCTCCGATGAGGTCTTTGCGCTCTCCGTCAATCCCCAGGCGCTTCAACTTTCCCATCACCTTTCGCACGATCCCGCGATTTTCCACCACGAGCTGTGCTTGCTCGGTGAGGCCGGGCAACGAAGCTTTCTTGTCCGTGCTCATCACTTTTGCGCGGCTCGCTTGACCCCTGGGCTCCCTGCGCTCTCTTTCGCGATCGGCTTCTCGATCGGGAGTGTCGCGCTCTGCTCGATCCGGCGACCGAGCATCGCGTGCAGGCGCTCTTCCATCACCGGGTGCGTGGTTAGGTAGAGCGCTGTCGCCAAGAACGAATCTTCAGCCAGCTCGGGTGGCAAGAACGCGGCGTAGAACGCGCGCAGCTCTTCGAGCAAGGGCTCCACCGGCGCGTCGAGCGACATCTCTTCCGGGGCTGGCTCCGGGTGGTTGGCGTTCTTCGAGGTCATAGAGGTACAAACGAAAGTTTTTGCCGAGGTGCTCAGGAAATCGACTTGGAGCGGAGAGAATTCGTGGAGCAACTCCTTGCGCAGCCAGAGAACCGATGCGCGGCCATGAGAGACGGGTATCTTCGAATCCGGTATCTTCAAATTTGTGCACACCCGAGACGAGCTTTGTGTGGTACGCGCAGCGCTGGCCGGTACTCGTGCTCCTCGACCAGCTCGGGCCCGGCTATTCTGAAGCGGATGCATCGGTACGACGACGACGATCATGACGCGCACGTGGGCGCGGAGCTCAGGCGGCTTCTGCGTTCTCGATCGTGACGCCTCGCGGAACATGTCTCGCGAAGGCGTTTCCCGCTATCGCACGCGAGCTTCACCCCACCAAGAACGGGACCCCAACGGCTGAGGGTGTCATGAAGTCCGCGCGCCTGAAGCTATGGTGGCGCTGCTCGCGAGATCCGCGACACAAGTGGCAAGCAGTCGTCGCCAATCGCACCCAGCTGGGTAATGGGGGCCCGATGTGCTCGGGCCGGGTCGCAACACCGTGGGCCGTCGGGCTTGGTGGCGGTGTCCGAAGAGCAAGCTGCACGTTTGGGAGGCCGGGGTCGACCGCATGACACGAGGGACCAGTCGCACCCTGGGCTGCCCTCATTGTCGCGGCTTGCGTGTACACCCGGACGAATCACTCGCAGCCACATCGAAGAAGCTGCTGAAGGAGTGGCACTTTCTCAGGAACACTGGGAAGAACCCATGGACCCTGAAACCCGCAAGTAAAGAGCGAGTTTGGTGGCTATGTTCGCGCGGTCATGAATGGCGCGCTCAGGTGCGTCACCGTCCGCGGCGCATATGCCCGATGTGCCAAGACGCCGTCTAGCTATCAATCCTCTACGACCTTCGTCGGGAGTACGCCGCGGTACGGGCCAACCGCTTGGTCGACCAACGACTCGGCGAGCGGGCGCGTACGTGGCGCGATGCTGAACCACATCAGCAAAGTGCTGCCAAGCTTCCCGCGCGACAGCGACCTTGCTGCGCTTTCGCTGGAGAGCCCGCTGCCGAGCGTGAGCATCACGCAGGCGCTGATGACGAATGACGAGACCGAGCAGGCCCAGGTGCTCGACACGTTGCACCTGTCTGCCTTCGGTGTGTTCGCGGCGTACGCTGCTGCAAGTGGCAACACGGCGGAGGACGACCTCCACGACAATCTTCAGATGGCGCGCGGTCGCCGCGCCATCGAGCGGTTCAAAGGCACGCTGAACGAGACCGAGCTGGCGATGATGAACGGCTTCCTCGCATCGCAGCCAGTGGAAGAGATCGCGCGCGACCTGGCCCCATTCGAACGGTCGAGCGCGGTCTTCAGAGCCTTCGTCTCCGCCTGCGTGACTCCATTCTTCGGCGGAAGAAGGGTGCCACCCCCTCCAAGTCGCCCGTTTCGGCTCGTTGAAGGGGTAACACCCCCCTCGCGACGCTGGTTTCGGTGCACGAGGGGGGGTAGTACCCCCCTTGCGACGCTCGTTTCGGCATTCGGAGGGGGGCCATACCCCCGCTGGGGCGCTCGTTTCGGCATCGAGGTGGGGGGTCGACCCCGTCGGCGACGCTCGTTTCGGCGTCCGGGAGGGGGTCCACCCCTCGTTTCGCCCAAAATTTCGATTTCGATCGCGAGACGAAAATAGTTTGGCGGTCGTTGCTCGTTCAAACGGAAAGACACTGTGTGAGGGCGTGACGATGAGGCCGCAGAGCGCGGCCGCCCCTACGTGTTGCCGGCCGAATCAGCGAACGCGCGCAATGGGTGCGCGCTTCGCACGGCCGGCGTGTGTCCGAATTCAGGAGCATGGTCATGACAACGACGAACCCCGGAACCTCCGCTGCTGGCTTCACGCCGATCGCTGCCAGCGTGGCGGCCTACGAGCAATGCAAGCAGGAGATCGAAACGGCCGCGAAAGGTCCGGTGCAGCAGCTGAACGCTGACGTAGCGTTCGCGGTACGCGTGATGCTGACGGTGGCAGGCAACACGCAGCGCTTTCTGCCGGACCTCGAGCAGCTCGGGCTTACCGACGCCAAAAACCTCGCCGTGCGAGCGAATGCACTCTCGTACTCCCAAGCATTGCACGATTGGACGCTGAAGAGCCCCGCGCGGGTCGACGTGCTCGCGGCAGAGGTGATGGAAGCGCGACGTGTGCTCAACTCGGAGCTCGAGCTGATCCAGCTTCGCGGTTTGATCGCGAAGGGCGCCGTTACGCTGCAAGGCACAACCAGCCACCTTGCTATGGCGCAGGACGTCCGAGCCATCGCGTCCGCGTTTTTGGCCAACTGGGAGCAGGTCGGTGGCCAGATCGGCAACAACATCGATCACGTGCACGCAGCGCTGGTGTCGGCCGATAGCCTGATCGCCGCCCTGGCCCAGGGCCGCTGAGATTCAGGAGAAGCTGAAGGGGACGGCGCTTTTGCGCGCAGCCGCTTGGACGCTTGCGCTGAAGTGCTACCAGCAGATTGATCGCGGTATTGGGTTCATCCGCTACGAGGAGGACGACGAGGACCAGATCGTCCCCTCGCTGTTCGACCACTCGCGTACGCGGAAGAAGCGCGAAAAGCCTGGCACGGATCCGAATGCGCCTGCAGCCCCGAGCCCCGCGCCCGTGCCGGTGAACGGCAACAACGCGACCACGCCGAACAGCCCGTCGTCGCCGATCACGCCCTCCAAGCCGTTCGAATGAGCCATGAGCGCATTCTTTCTAGGCGCCGCCCGCAATGGCGGTACCGCAAGCGCGTACGAAATCCCTGCCCACCACCTCGTGACTCACGGGGTCGTTTTGGGGATGACAGGTAGCGGCAAGACGGGATTTTTGACCGTATTGGTCGAAGAGTCCCTGCGTAATCAGGTCCCAGTCTTGATGATCGACGTGAAGGGCGACCTTCCGAACCTCCTGCTCACGCTGCCATCCTTCACCGCGGAAGAGATGGCGCCGTGGGTAGAAGCGCCTCCCAATGCGACTCCCGAGCAGCGTCTCGGTCTTGCTGCAGAGCGAGTCGAATCGCGCAAGAAGTCGCTCGCCGAATGGGGTATCGGCCCGCGTGGCGTGCAGAAGTTTCACGAGCAAATCGCTGTGCGCGTAATCACGCCTGGCTCCTCTGCTGGCGAGCTACTGCACGTGCTCTCATCACTCGAACGCCGATCGCCACGTTGGGATGACGATCCCGAGAGCGCGCGCGCCACGCTGAGCGCGGCCATCTCGCTCGTGCTTCGCTTGGTCGGTCGCGAGGCCGACCCGGCGAAGAGCCGCGAGCACGTCTTGCTGGCGGTGCTCGCCGAGCGGCGGCTGCTGGCGAACCAGCCTGCGGACATCGCGGCGCTGCTTGAAGACCTCGAGCTGCCGCCATTCGAGCGCATTGGCGCCCTGCCAATGGATCGGTTCATGACCAAAAAGGCGCGCCGCGATCTGGCGGCGGCGCTCAACTCGCTGCTCGCGTCGCCAACCTTCGCCAGCTGGCGACAAGGAGCGACGCTCGACGTTGGCGCCTGGATGGCGCCAATCAACGGCAAGACACCCGCCACCATCGTCAGCGTTGCCCATCTGGACGATGATGAACGCGCACTCGTTCTCGGTGTGCTGCTCGAGGAAGTGCTCTCGTGGGTTCGCGGCCTGCCCGGTGCACAATCTCTTCGTGCGCTAATCGTGTTCGACGAGATCTACGGCTTCTTGCCTCCGCACCCGGCGGCTCCGCCAACGAAGAAGCCGCTCGTCGCCCTCATGAAACAGGCGCGCGCCTTCGGGGTCGGAGTGGTGATCGCCACCCAAAACCCAATGGACCTCGATTACCGCGCGCTTAGCAATGCGGGGTTGTGGTGCATCGGCCGACTGCAGACCGATGCTGATCGAGCGCGGGTTGTCGAAGGGATGAAGCTCGCGCAGGGCGATGACGACGTCGACTACGACGCGATGTTGCGGCACCTCGAACCGCGCTGGTTCTTGGTGAGGAACGCCCACGCGAAGGGGCCGCCGAAATGCGTGCAGCCTCGCTGGGCGATCACCGTGCTGCGCGGGCCAATGACGCGTCAGGAGATTCGGCGGGCGCGAGGAACTGCTGCGTAGCTGCGACCAAAGGAGAGCTTTTCGGCGCGTCGTCGAAGCGGGGCAGCTCACTCGCGTGCACGTCGACCGGCGGGTTTGGGCGTGACAGTGGCCGGGCTTTTGAGGCATCTTCCCGCGCCCATGACGCTAAAAGCTGACATCCAGACCCTCGTTGACCGCTTCGCCGCCGACCTCGATGAGGTCGTTCGCTCGGCTGCCGTTGAAGCCGTTCAGTCCGTCCTCGGTGGCGCCTCGCCAGCCCGAGCCGCGCGTCCGGCTGCCAGTGCTCCGAGCAAGGGCAGACTGAAGCCAGGCCCCAAGCCCAAGGCCAAGCCGTCTTCGGACGCGATCGTGCAGATCAGGGCCTCGCAAGCGACTGCCCCGAAGGTCCCGAAGGTGGCCAAGCGTGTTCGACGGAGCGCCGCGGACATCGAGGCCACGGCTACCAAGATTCACGCTTTCGTGAACTCCAACCCGGGCGCGAACGCCGAGACGATCAAGAAGGCGCTCGGCATCGCCACCAAGGAATGGGGCGGCCCTCTGGGCGTGCTGATCGCCTCGAAGCGGCTTCAGTCCAAGGGGAGCAAGCGCTCCACGACCTACTCGGCGCGGTGATCTCGGCGCTGCGATGCGTTGCGACGGCTGCGAATCGATCCGCGAGCCCAGACCGCGTAGCGTGCAAAGGCGCTGCTTCTGAAAGCCGGTGGTGGGCTCGATGCCAGCGTCCTTGACCGGCGAGCGCAACACCTACTGGAGGCATCGAGAAACTCAGCGCGGCGGCTGATGCGCAAAGCTGGCTAGCCTGTCGCACAAGCACAAGCCATCGAGGCTGTCTGTACACAATATCGTAGATGCCATTCGTCGGGAATTTCGGCTCCTCATCGAAGACCACCGATTCCCTTCCTCATTGCCTCGACCATCGGTAACGTGGGCGGTTCGTCACGACGCGATTTGGGGGGTGATGGGACAGAGGACGAGCTCGGAAACGCTGGCTGCGATCATCGTCGCGTTCTGGAAAGAGCCGACATGGAAGCAGGCGGACCTATCGCGACGCGCGGGCGTAACGCCGCGCGCGATCAAGCGCCACCTGGACGACCTCATGGCCGCCGGGTGGCCGCTCGAGCGAGAAGAAGACCACCCTCACGTCTACTGGAGCGTCCCCAAGGGATGGTTTCCGGCTGGCGTGCTTCTGGAGACCGACGCCGTGGCTGCTTTGCTGCACTTGCTGGTGCGCAGCCCAGCCAGTGCAGAACGGACACGGCTGCTCGACATCGTCACCGGACTCGCGCCCGCGCTCATCACGGAGACGCTCGAGCGCGTGATCCCGCCGAGAAGCTCCGAAGTTGCCGAGCAATTCCTGCCCACCGTGCTCGACGCGGTCGCTGAACGGTTTGCGCTCAGACTTCGCTACGTGCCGACGAGCAGCGGTATGCATACCGAGCGCGTCGTCTCTGTGCAGCGCGTGCTCGTCGGCCCACCGACTCGCTTCGTCGGCTGGTGCCACACGCAGAAGGCGATCCGCTGGTTCCGCCTCGACTCGACGACGACCATCTCACGAGACGGCGGCGCGTTTCACGACGTCGACGACGCCGAGGTCGACGCCGTCCTCAACGCGAGCGTCGACGGCTTCCACGGGCAGGTACGGGTGCGGGTGAGCTTCTTCGTCCGCCCGCCCGACGCGCGCTGGGTCGCCAACAACCTGCCCGAGGGCCTCGTTGGCGTGTCTGTCGAGGGCGGCTTGCTCGTCGAGGCGGAGACTGCGGGGCTCTTGCCGATTGCGCGGTTCGTGGTCGGGCTGGGTGCGGCTGCGGAGTGCAGATCGCCTGAGCTTGGCGCGCTGGTGCGCGAGTTGGCAGAGGGCGCGTTGCAGGGAGGCCGGCAAGAATGAGCGAGCGTTCAGCATGCGCTATTGGGGCTACGGGTTTGGGCAAGGGCGGGGGTCATGATGAGCCGCTGTGCAGCGGGCAATCGAAACCAGGGGGTGTTCCGTGCTGACGGTTCCTGCGCTCAAGATTCAACAATTCACCCAGGAGTTCTACCTGCTCAATCTCGCCGCTTACGACGTCGAGCGACTGGTGAAGTTCGAGGTGCTCGGCGACGCCGGCCTCGAGGGCAAGAAGCGCTCGGCCAAGGCAAAGCAGGTTGGTGTGGGAGTGAACTGGGCGGAGTTCGAGGAGCTCGTGTCGACCTCCGACAAGGCCTACCAGCGCCCAATTCTCCGAAAGAAGATCGATGAGCTCGCGCAGCACTACGTGCAATGCCGCGATGACGGTGGGGTTCCGGCCATCCCAGGGGCCGTGCTGCTGACAAGCGACGAGCCGATTGCCTTTTCGCCGCAGGGAACGAATCCATTCGTTGGCCTCGCGCAGCTGTCTGAGACCGAAGGCACGCTGCGTGTCCTCGACGGCCAGCACCGGCTGCTCGCGCTCACCGCGCTGCTCTCGTCGAGCACCCTGTCCGAGGCCGAGCGCGCGGCGGTTCGCAACATTCAGGTCCCGGCAATTCTGTTCGTCGGGCTGCCAGCGCCGAGCGTCGTCGAGATGTTCGTCACCATCAATTCGAAGCACACGCGACTCAATCCCTCGCTGTTGTTCTCGCTCAAGGGGCGACAGCTCTACGCCGACCCGCTCGACGCCCGCATCCACGACGTCATCCGCAAGCTCAACGACAAGGAGGGGTCGCCGTTGAAGGGGCACATCAAGATGCTCGGCGTCGGAGCGGGCAAAGTCGCGCAAGCCGGCTTGGCGCAAGAGCTCAAGTCGGTCGTCTCAGCAATCCGCTCGAAACACGCCGAGGCAACCTGGATTGGCGACTTCTACGATCATCTCGACCGCTTCTACGATCTCTTCTTCAAAGAGGCTGCGCGCTCATTCGCGAATATCTGGGAGAGCCGCAAGCACTCCGTTCGGTCAGGCATTGCCCTCCGAGCGTTCATTCAGGCATCGGAGCAGGTTGTGGTGCGGGTGTACGAGACAGGGGGCAACCCGGGACCCACCGTACGAGCGATGCTCGAGCCCTGGGCGCAGCGCGTTGGTGACGACCGCTTCGAAACGACAGTTGCGTGGCGCGCCAAGGCGGCTGGCGGCGGCAAAGAGACCACTCGGATGCTAGCGCGCGAGCTTGTCGCTGGCCTTGCCAACACCAACCAGAAGGAGGGAACTTGAACATCGAGGGCATTCTGGATTCGCTCGGCGACGAATCAGCGCGCGTGCTGCGCGGCGTGCTGAAGAAGGCGTACGAGCAGGGCTACCGCGAGGGGCTTGCCGCAAGCGGGCACGTCATCCCAAGCGCGGTCGTGAACGTGGCCGCCGCGCCCCCGGAGCCGAGGGTCACTGTCCAAGAGTCGGACGAAGACATTGATTGGCTCGAAGATGGTGAAGAAGAGTCGGTCCCGATTGCCAGCACCGACGCGGTGGCGCCCACTTCAGGCGGTGTTGCACCTGTGAGCTGGGGCGGCGCCTCCGAGGCTGACGACGCCGATGACGCCGGTCGTGCCGCCAGCGCCGATGTCCCGCGCCCCATCAGCGCCGGCGCAACCATTGGCACGCTCAAGGTCCGCATCATCAAATTGTTCGCGCTCGAGCGCTTCAGCGTCGACGTGATCGTTTGTCGCAAGGGCGACAAGGAGCGTCGGCAGTTGAAGAGCAACGTGCGGCTCTCCAAATATCACGTGGCCAAGTGAGGGTCGCATCGTGACGAAGCCGAAGGACCCGAAGAGCGAGACGAGGGAGCCCCCGCCCAGGGTGGTGTGGGAGGAGGAGGTCGTCGGGGACGGGACCGTCCAGCCGGCCGAAATGGCGGTGCCCTCGCCAGTGTCCAGCGTCGACGCACGCATCTCAATTGTGCCGCAGCCTTCAGAATCCTATCCGGCTTGGTTCGCGCGAATTTCGGGGCAGTCGCCACATCCGTGGCAAAGCGAGCTTGGCGCGCGTTCCGACATGCACAACCAGCTCATTCGCATCCCAACCGGCTTCGGGAAAACACTCGGCGTGTTACTCGCTTGGGCATTCCACCGCCTGGGAAGACAGGACGCTCACTGGCCACGCCGGCTCGTTTGGTGCTTGCCGATGCGCGTGCTCGTCGAACAGACAGAGGCTGTCGTACGAGAGACGCTGGCACGTTGCGGTCTGCTCTGGGAGAGCTCGACCAGCCACGCTGGCAAGGTCGGCGTTCACTTGCTGATGGGTGGCGCGGATGCCGGCGGCGACTGGAACCTCTTCCCCGAGGAATGTGCGGTGCTCATCGGAACGCAGGACATGTTGCTGTCGCGCGCGCTCAACCGCGGCTATGCGAGCGGCCGGGCGCGCTGGCCGCTCGAGTTCGGGCTCCTCAGCCACGACGCACTTTGGATTATGGACGAGGTTCAGCTGATGGATGTCGGTCTCGCCACGAGCGCGCAATTGCAGGCATTCCACGACGACGACGCTCACAAGGCGCTGCGCCCCCGCCACAGCTGGTGGATGAGCGCGACCCTGCAGCCGGAATGGCTACGGTCCGTCGACACGGAGGTGCGCCACGCAAAATGGATCGCAGACCCGGTTGGCGTGTCCCCGACCGAGCGAAGCAAGGGGCTCGGCTCCATTCAAAAGGGCCTCACGCTGGCCGGAATCGTGGCGAAAGAGGCGAAGGCATTCGCGAAGTACGCGCTGGATCAGCACCAACAGCTCAAGGCGGGCGACCACGGCGTGATCACGTTGATCGTGTGCAACACCGTCGATCGGGCGTGCGCCACGTTCGACGAGCTTCGCGCGCTCGCTCCCAATCAGGAGCTCAAGCTTGTCCACAGCCGCTTTCGGCCGGCAGAGCGAGCGGACTGGCGCGAGAGCTTTCTGAGCCGCGCCGCCTGTACCCCAGGCGTCAATCGGATCATCGTTGCCACGCAGGTTGTCGAGGCCGGCGTTGACATATCCGCGGGATGCGTCGTCACGGACCTCGCCCCCTGGCCGAGCCTCGTGCAACGCTTTGGCCGATGCGCGCGCTACGGTGACGCCGGCAGTGTGCACGTCGTCGATCGCGGGCGAGATGAGAAGTCCGCACCACCGTACGCGGCGGAGGAGCTTGACGCGGCATGGGCGGCGCTCGGGAAGGTTGCCAGAGGCAGCGGTGACGTCGGCATTGCGCATCTCGAAACCTTCGAGGAGAGCCTGACGGACAGCGAGAGGCGTGGCCTCTATCCGCATGCTCCACCGCATCTACTCATTCGCAGGGAGTTCGACGAGCTATTCGACACGACGCCGGATTTGACCGGCGCGGACCTCGACATCAGTCGCTTTATCCGCACTGGTGAAGAGCGTGATCTCCAAGTCTTCTGGCTGGACGTCGAGAAGACGAAGAAGTCCGTCGCGTCGAGCTCGCCTCCACGCCGCCATCGACCTCGCCGCGATGAGCTCTGCGGTGTCCCCTTCCTTCGCGCTCGAACCTGGCTCTGCGGGGACGAGACGCAAACGAGCCGAAAGCCCAAGCTTCGTGGGGGTATGAGGGCCTGGGTTTGGGATTGGATAGATGCACGCTGGGTAGTGGCCGAGCGCGCGATGCTCACACCAGGCCGCGTCGTGTGCGTGTCGTCGGACAGCGGCGGCTACCGGCTGGCGCGCGGGTTCGATCCAACCTCCGGTGCCATCGTGACCCCAGTACCTCCCATCCCGTTGACGGTCGCAGACGAGGCGCAATTGCAGGCCGACGAAGGTGAGGACGCGGAGGACCTGAGCGCTGCGGAATGGAAGACGATCGCGTGCCACGGTGGTGAGGTCGCACACATCGGCCGCGCCATTGGACGACAGGTCGGCCTCGCCGACGACGTCCAGAGAGTATTGGTCCTGGCTGGCCTCTGGCACGATTTGGGCAAAGCTCATCCGGCATTCCAAGGGGCGATTCGCCTCGGTGATCGCCCGGCGAGACAGGACCTGGCGAAGGCGCCCCCAGCTGCGTGGCCGCGACCGCCGAAGACGTATCGGACCAGCGACGATCGAGACCTTCGCCCCGGATTGCGTCATGAGCTCGCCAGCGCTCTCGGGCTCTTCGCGGTTCTGAAACGCAACGCCCCCGAACACCCCGCGCTCCTCGGCCCGTGGATCGAATCGTTGAGACTCACGGGAGTCGAGCCCTCCACAACCGCTAGCGGGACGCCCGGCGTCTGCGAGCAGGCAGTGCTGGCCTGCTCCGCCGACGAGTTCGACCTGCTTGCCTACCTGGTGCTGTGCCACCACGGAAAGGTGCGCGTCTCGCTTCACGCGGGGCCAAAGGATCAGGACTACCGCGACCGTGGCGACAACCGTGGGTTGCCGATTCGCGGCGTCAGAGAGGGTGACGTCTTGCCGGGCGTCGTCCTGGACGCCGCGGCGCCTGCGCTGCCGGCCCTTGCGCTGAGCCTCGAGCCCGCGTCGCTGGGGCTCTCGGCTGCGACGGGTCGAAGTTGGCGCGAGAGAACGCTCGCACTTGTGGATCGACATGGACCGGGTGCGCTTGCCTGGCTCGAGGCATTGATCATCGCAGCAGATCGGCGGGCGTCCAAGCTGCAAACCACCGACCCCGCCTTGTCCTCCGCGAGCCATCCGAACGCGGAGGATCCACTCCAATGACACTGCACTTGCACCACATCACTGGATGCTCCCCAGCGCCACTCGCGCACTACCTCAAGGCGTTGGGGATCCTCCGCATCGTCGCGCAGCAAAAGGACGGCGAGGCCCGCGGATGGTGGCAGGACGAACATTTCTGCTTGCTGACGACGCTTGACCGCGCCGGGTTGGAGAGCTTCTTTCTCGAGAGCTATGCGCCGAGCCCATTCGTGTCGCCCTGGAACAAGGGCTCGGGCTTCTACCTGGACCCATACCCCGCCCTCTCACCGATTGAGGCGTCTTCGGCCCAGCGGTTTCAGCGCCTTCGTCTGGGCATCGCGGCGGGGCGCGCGGAGGTAACTGCGCTCAAGCAGGCCGACTCCGCAGTCCGGCTCGTAAAGGCGAAGACCAAGGCCAAGAAGGGCATGACTCCCGCCCAAAAGGCCGCTGCGACCGCGCTCAAGAAGTATCCCGAGTACAAACGCGAGCTGGCTGCCGCGGAGAAGGTATTTACTGGCCTGAAGGCGGACATGTTTACTCCCTGTCAGACCGCTTGGCGCGGGGAGCACCGCACCTGGATGGATGCCGCGATGGTGCTGCCGGATGCGGGCAAGCCAAGCTGGCCGTCGCTGCTGGGCACAGGCGGCAATGATGGCCGCCTGGACTTCACATACAACGCGATGAAGCGCCTGGTAGACCTGTTCGATTTCGGCTCGGCAGACGGGCACCCTCGGGCGATGGCGAGCGGCCTGCTGGCGCAAGCGCTCTGGCGCCGGCCTTCAAACGAGTTTGTCACCGATGCACCCATCGGACAGTTCCTCCCGGGAGGAGCCGGCGGAGCCAACAGCACAACTGGACCGAGCGGCGATACCTACGTCAACCCGTGGGACTTTCTCCTAATGCTGGAGGGCAGCATCCTATTCAGCGCTCGTTCAACGAGGCGCCTGGACCCGGGCGCAATGGCTCGCGCAAGCGCGCCGTTTGCCGTTAGGGGTCACGCCGCCGGAAATGCGACGGCGGGGCGCGAAGAAACCAAGAAGGGCGAGCAGTGGATGCCACTGTGGTCTCAACCTGCCACGATTCCTGCCCTACAGGCGATGCTTGGGGAAGCGCGGATACAGCTCGGGCGCCAGCTTGCGGATCGGCCGGTGGACGCCGCCCGAGCGCTATCCAGGCTAGGAATGGCTAGAGGAATCAGTTCTTTTCAGCGGTTCGCGTATCTCCAGCGGTACGGCGACAACAACTTCGCCGTTCCGCTGGGGCGCATCAATGTGCAGGCGCGGCCGGTGGCGCGCATCATTGACGACATCGCGAACTGGCTCGATCGACTGCATCGGTTGGCCGCCGGTGATCGTGCTCCGGCGCGTTTGGTTTCGGCCGAGAATCAACTGGCCAACGCGGTCTTCGCAGCGCTCACGCACGACAACGATTCCTCTCTTTGGCAGGGGGTTCTGCTTGCAGCTGCCAGCGTCGAGGCGCTACAGGCCACCGGCACGGCGATCAAGGCGGGACCCATTCCTGCGCTTTCGCCGAATTGGCTGCTGGCCGCCGACGACGGGACCGTCGAGTGGCGCCTTGCCAGGGCGCTCGGTAGCGCCGCGGCCGGCTACGACAGCTCCGGGCGCGCGATCGATCCGATTCGTCACCATTGGCTTCCCCTTCAACCTGGGAGTCGACGCTTTCTGGAAAGCGACGGTCGGCTCATGCGCGATCCCAGAGTCATAATCGCCGGACGCGACGCGGTGGCTGACTGTGTCGCGCTGGTGGAGCGACGACTGATCGAGGGAGCCCAATCGGGCCACCGCCGGCTCGCCCTCGTCGCCGCGAAGGGCTGCGCTGCCGGCCCGGCCGACCTGGCCCAACTCGTCGCCGGGAAAGTCGATCTCGTGCGGCTCTCGGGTCTGGCGCGCGCGCTCATGGCCGTACGATGGGACCAATGGCGCGCACCCAGCGAACACGTCCCAGAAAGCCGTCTCCCGTCGCCCGACCAGGCGTGGATGGTGCTGCGGCTGGCGGCTCTGCCTTGGCCAATTAATGAGAACCGCTCGATACCAGTCGACCCCGCGATTGTCCGAAGGCTGATTTCCGGTGACGCAGCCGGCGCGGTGGAGGTGGCGCTTCGCCGGTTGCGGGCCGCGGGCCTGCGTCCCGCGATTCGAGGTGCGTCTATCACTGCAGTAGCTGCGCGCCTCTGGGCTGCGTCTCTCGCATTTCCCATCACAAGACGCTGGGCGCGCGCAATGGCCCGACAATTCGACTCAACGAAACTGAAGGAGATCCGATGAGCCTCGACCTAACGCCTCTTGAGAATGCCACGCGGCTGCTGTTCACCATTCCGCTCGCGCCGCTTCAGGGCGAACGCTTTCAGCCCACGGGGTTTCCGAGTCTGGGTGCCGCGACTTACCAGACGCAGTCGGGGGCCAAGCTTCTCGTCGAGAGTGCGCAAAGCATGGCGAACCGCATGGAGACCACGTGCTGGGACAGCGCGGCGAACAAGCCGATCGCCGCTCTCGACGGTATCTCGCATGTGACAGTTACTCGCAAGGACGCATTTCTCACCGATACGATGCTGGAGGCTCATCGGATCAACAGTCCCTATTTGCTTCAGAACAAGCAGGATTCGTCATTCTTTGACAAGATCAAGAAGGACTTGGGCGGCCTCGAGGCAGGGCCGATCGATCGGAAGCTGCTCGCCGACGTACTCCTGCGCTACGACATTGGCAGCCTGATTCACGGGGTGTTTCTTGCCAAGAAGGAGCTTGCGGGCGGGCGTCTTCGACTAGCGAGAGCGCTGTCAGCGTTCATCGAGGCCTCCGGTGTCCGCATTGCGGCATCTGGCGGGGTGAAGAACGATCACGTGAACCCCTCCGGTGTCACCAAGGACGGCTTTGGAAATGTTCCCTTTGCGCGAGACGAATACACGGCAGACCGTATCGACTGCCACGTCAACTTGGACCTGGCTCAGATCCGTGGCTACGGGCTCGGTGAGAAGGCGGAGCGCCTGCTGACGCTGCTCGCGCTCCACCGAGTGCGAAAGCTGCTGGACGGCGACCTTCGGCTGCGAACGGCCTGCGATCTCGAACCAGTCAGTCGGGACGCTATTGTTGCCAGTCGTCCAGTGGGGTTCGCGCTGCCGGGCCTGGCGGACCTGGAGCAAGACTTGAAGTCGGCAATCGGTGGCTTGAAGCACGAGATGCAGCACACCAAGCTCAAGTTCGACGGCAAGCTGGAGAGCGGCAAGGACGACGCGAAGGATTCCGCTGAGTCAGCCGAAGATGACGACGACAACGGCGAGACCTGAGCATGCCGACGCTAGCCTTGCGCTTTCCTGGAGGGCGGTACCACGCCACCCCGTGGGGGCACCACGTGAACGAGGGCTTGGTGGAGTGGCCCGCAAGCCCATGGCGGCTTCTTCGCGCGCTGATCGCGTGCGGGTATGCCACGCTCGGTTGGACCGAGGTCCCTGATGTCGGGCGGCGTCTTATCGACGCACTTGCGAGCGTGCTTCCACGCTATCAGCTGCCGCGCGCGAGTGTAGGACACAGCAGGCACTACATGCCCACCGCCGTTTTCGACAAGGGCCGCGAGGGCACCAAGCTGGTCTTCGACACCTGGGCCGACGTGGGCCAGGGCGTTTTGCTCGTGCGATGGGATTGCGACATCGACGACGAAGCGGGCAAGCTGTTCGCGGAGCTGGCCGCCAACCTTGGCTACCTGGGCCGCAGTGAGAGCTGGGTCCAGGGTGAGGCGCTCCCGGATGATGGCGGCATCCTGAGCGGCTGCAACGCGTACCCGCACGTGGAGGGTCAACGCCCTGGCCATGGCTGGGAGCAGGTTTCGCTGATCGCGGCCGAAAGCGCCAAAGAATATCGAGAATGGCGGGACGCATCGGTGACCACGGAACTGCTGCAGGAGCGTGCAAAGGTCGAGGAGCCGTATCCTGCTGACATTCTTGCCTGTCTACAGCGCGACACCGCATGGTGGAAGGAACATCGCTGGAGCCAGCCACCAGGTGCCCGCCGGGTTCTCTACTGGCGGCGCACCGACGCTCTGGAGGTGGGGCCCGCTCCTGCTCGCCGGGTCACCGTCAGCACCGAGCCAGTCGAGGCCATGCTGCTCGCGCTGGCGCCACAGTCCGGCAATCTTCACTCTCTTCCCGATGTGGCGCGGTCCGTTCCACAAGCGGAGTTGTTGCACCGAGCGCTGGTCAGCCACGCGACCAAAAGTGGGACCCATTGCGAAAGCCTGATCGGTCGGACGCAGGGTGGCGCTCCGCTGGCCGATCATCGGCATGCTCACCTCATTCCGCTCGACCTCGATGGCGACGGCCATCTCGATCACGTTCTCGTGTGGGCACCGATGTTGCTCGACGATGTTGCGCAAGCGGCCGTGCGGGCTGTACGGCGAACGTTCATGAAGGGCGGCGCCGCCGACCTGCGCGTTGCGTTGGCGGGGCTCGGCTCTCGGGATGTGCTGAGGAACTTTCGCGCTGACATCGGCGTCAATCTGAAAAATATCGTCGGTCCTGTGGATGGCGCAAGCGAGTGGGTGAGCCAGACGCCGTTCGTGGCGCCTCGATTTCTAAAGAAGCGCGGGAAGAACACGCTGCAAGGGCAGATCGAAAGCGAGCTCGCAGCGAGACACTTTCCACCCGCAGAGATTGTGCTTCTCGAGGCGCGCGATGAGATCAACATGCGGTTTCGCCATTTCATCATGAGTCGGCGAAGCGGACCGGAGCCTCCTCAACGGCTGGGCGTGGGCGTGCGGCTGCGCTTCGAGCGGCCGGTCAACGGCCCGATCTGCCTCGGATACGGAAGCCATTTCGGGCTTGGGAGGTTCGCAGCCGAACGGGCCACGTGATCGCCTTCATGAACCCACGCCCGGCCCGCGTCATCGATAAGCGGCCTTGAGACGAATCCAAACCGATCTCGCAAGCGCGTCGTCACGCAGACGCGCCGCGGTCAGCGCGGCGTTCATCGGTGTGAGCGCCACTGCGAAATCGCGCAGCTTCATGGCTTTCTGGAACGATTCGTTCGCTGAAAGGGGAGCACCGGACATGCAGCCCAGAGATCGCGCTGCGGCGAGCTCGTGACCCGCCAGAAAGCGAAGGAGCCTGGTCTTGTCCGGATTCATCGTGTGGCACCGACAGTGTGGACGAAGTGAGCGGCCGCTGCGCCTCGCATGACGTTCAGCAAAGCGCGGCACATGCGGTCGAGCTCCGTCCTGCTTCGCGCTCTCGTCTAGCCGCCTCGGATCGTCGGGCCGAGAACCTGGTCGATCTTGGCCTTGAGCGTCAAGAAAGCCTTCTCGCGCTCGACCAATGCTTTGCCATCGAAAATGGCCTCCTCGCACCCGGTACACCACCAGCCGAGCGTATCGATGCGCTTCTCGTGTCCCCTGTAGCTGAGCACATCGCCGCGCTTCTCGAAGCGCATCTTGCCTCCGCAAAGAGCACAGGGCTGGGGATTGGCGTTGTTCATCGCGTACTTCCTCGAGTGAGCGCCGCTGAGCAAGTCAAGGACCCGCCTACTCCGCCCCGAGGCGCTCCGTCTCGGCCCACAGCTCATCGAGCTCGAGCACCAAACCCTCGAACCCGGGCACTTCGACCTGGCCACTCGATGCGGCGAAGACCCGTACGTAGTTGCCGCCTTCACCCAGGGTGAAGCACTCGAGGGTTCGCGCATCAGGGTCGACGAGCCAGTAATGCTTCACTCCGAAGGCGGCGTACTCGTTGGCCTTGGCGATGCGGTCGCGGCGCACGTCCCGAGGGCTGGGCGAAATGACCTCGATCATCAGGTCTGGCGGCACGCGAACTGGGCCTCGTCGCGGGGGCTTCGGGCTGCCGGGGAGGTACATGGACACGTCCGGCTTCCTGCCAGTCTTTGGACCGAGGCCGAACTTGACCTCCGAACCACCGACAAGGCCGCCGCGTGGAGCAATCCAAGCCCGCAGCATGCTGGCGAACCAGATGACGACGACCTCGTGCACGAAGTCGGGCACTTCTTCCTCCTCCACGCTTCCGTTGACGAGCTCGCCGCGCACTTCGTCGGGGAGGGCAGCCCAGTCCTCCACCTTGAACGACAAACCAGTGGTCGTGGGCTCACTGGGCAACATCGGTCAAAGCCTAGCACGAGCTTGCCCAATGGTGGCGCGTTGGCCGTACCATGCTGACAATGGCGGGGGCCGACAGTTCGAAGGATCCGGCAACGGAAACGTCCGAGGCGCTCGAAGCTCTGCGCGCCAAGGCTCTGCCGCGCCGGGAGCCCGGTGGCATGCCGGCGCTCTTGCCGGCGCGCATGGTGAATGAAGTCCTCTACTGCGAGCGGCTCTTTTACCTCGAATGGGTGCAAGGCGAGTTTCAGGACAACGTGTTCACCGTTGACGGCCGCGCCGTTCACCGCCGGGCGGATCAGCCTGGTGGACGACTCCCCGCGCCGCCAGCGGCAGACGCCGAGCCTGGCGCCATCGAACCCGACGACGGGCGCCCGCCCTATGTCGCCCGCTCCGTCTGGCTATCTTCGGAACGCATGGGATTGACGGCGAAGATCGACGTGGTCGAAGGCCACGATTCCGGCGCGGTGATTCCGATCGAATACAAGCGCGGGTCGGCACCGGACGTGCCAGAGGGCGCGTACTTGCCAGAGCGCGCCCAACTTTGCGCCCAGGTGCTTTTGCTGCGCGAGCACGGCTATACCTGCAACGAGGCTGCCCTCTATTTTGCCAAGAACAAGCGTCGGGTCCCGATCCTGATCGACGACGAGCTTCAGCGCAGAACCCTGGAGGCAGCCGTTCGCGCCAAGGAGATCGCTGAAAAGGGCGAGATGCCGCCACCGCTCGTCGACAGCCCCAAGTGCAATGGCTGCTCGTTGGTAGGAATATGCCTGCCGGACGAGGTCAATCTTCTCAGGCGCCTTGCCGAACGCCCGGCGCAGAACGAGGGTGAGCCTCGAGCGATTCGAAGACTCCACCCCTCGCGGGATGAGCGGCTGCCAGTGTACGTGCAAGAACAGGGCGCGCGCATCGGGCTCGACGGTGAAGTTCTCTCGATCAAGAGCCCGGACGGCACCAAGACGGAGGCCAGAATCCCAGGCACTTCGCAGGTGTGCCTGCTCGGCAATGTGCAGATCACGACGCAAGCGATGCGCGCCCTCTTCGATCGCGGCATCCCGGTTGCCTACTTCACCACCGGCTCGTACTTCGTCGGCCGCGCCATGGCGAACGACTCCAACAACGTCGAGCTTCGCATCGCCCAGTATCGCGCCGCCGACGATCCCGTGCGGTGCCTCGAGCTCGCGCGCACCTGGACTGCCGCCAAGATTCGCAACTGCAGAACGCTGTTGCGCCGAAATCACAAAGACCCGGACCCGGTTGTATTGAGCGAGCTCGAGCAGCTTGCGAAGAAATCAGAGCAAGCGGAGCAACTCCAAAGCCTTCTCGGCCTGGAGGGAACCGCGGCCCGCTTCTACTTCGCCGCGTTCAACGGGATGCTGAACGCCGATCTGGGTTTCGACCTCGATGGGCGCAATCGGCGACCACCACTCGACCCGGTCAACGCGATGCTCTCCCTCGCGTATGCGCTGTTGACCAAGGACTTCGCATTGGCGACAGGCGCGGCAGGCTTGGACCCGATGCGAGGCTTTTACCACCAGCCCCGCTTCGGAAAGCCGTCGCTCGCGCTGGACCTGATGGAGGAGTTTCGCCCCTTGCTTGCCGACTCCACCGTGATCGGCGTCATCAATCAAGCCATCATCGGGCCGAACGACTTCATTCGGAACCCAACAGGAGTCGCCCTCACCAGTGCCGCACGGCGCAAATTCATCCTTGCCTACCAGCGTCGTCTGGACCAGATCGTTGCACACCCGGTCTTTGGCTATCGAATCAGCTACCGCAGCGTGCTCGAGGTGCAGGCGCGCCTGCTCGGGCGCGTCCTCCTAGGTGAAATCCCGAGCTACCCGTCGTTCCGCACGAGGTGACCATGCAGCACACCTACCTTGTGACCTACGATGTCTCCGATCCGAAGCGCCTTCGGCAGGTGTTCCGCACCCTGAAGGGCTGGGGCGACCACCTTCAGCTCTCGGTGTTCCGCTGTGATCTGACCGACAGAGAGCTGGTCGAGCTGCGCAGCGAGCTATCGGCGCACATTCACAAGGTTGAGGATCAAGTCCTCTTCGTAAACGTCGGCCCCGCTGACGGCCGCGCCCTGAGCTCCTTCGAGACGATCGGGCGGCCAGCTGCCACAGTTCTCACGGTCGCAATCGTAGTCTGAGAACGCGAGCGGCGAATTGGTGAGTCAACCCCCATACCCGCTCGCAAATCTCCCCAGACCCTTGAAAACATGCTATGGTTGACTCATTCCGATGGCAAATCGCGAATCGAGTTGCACCAATCGCCCCTCAGTCGGCGACCCGCTCGCAAACCGTTCCGTAAGGCCCGGTTTTTACAAGGGATCTGAGGGGCCACCTTCCGCCGACTTCGGTCGGCGGCTCCATTGAAGCCTGCGTGGCTGGCGCTTGATTGGCT
>Ga0163144_10006544_pt1 | contig 25674 bp, 24 predicted proteins | sample OliLak19BULKMAT1_FD_123175 | JGI IMG/M metagenome (GOLD analysis project Ga0163144, IMG submission 123175) | Freshwater microbial mat bacterial communities from Lake Vanda, McMurdo Dry Valleys, Antarctica - Oligotrophic Lake LV.19.BULKMAT1 | ecosystem: Environmental > Aquatic > Freshwater >... | reverse complement strand
ATATTTTTTCTCTTTCCTCAAGAGCTAATTGTTTGTATCTTTTCATTTGTGTAACACCTCTGGTGTGCACTGCTTTTTTAGCAGATTATTTTAGGTGTTGCACTTCCTCTTTGATTTTTCCAGACGACCCAAACTCCATAAACAAATTCTCTGAATTCACCATACAAAAACTAAAAAAAAGAAAGCTATTTCTAAAAGATAAAATCAAACTCTTACAGTCTATGTTATATCCAGATATAATTGCTTAATCACTCTTTTTTGTTGCTAAAGCCGCAGCTTGGGATGGGTCTACGCTTAAAACTTCCTGTGCTTTAGAATTGTCTTTTGTCTCTAGTCCTTTAACATTTTCGAGCCTGGCTTGATTTAGCACAACACTATCTACGAACGCTCTAGAAAAATCCAAATTACTCAGTTTAGTAGAACTCAAATTTGTGTGATTAAGTTTTGCACCTAAAAAGCCAGTGCCTTGAATATCTGAGCCACTAAGATCAGTATTCGTTAAGTCTGAATAACTTAAATCTACATCAATAAATAAACAACTTTTAAGCTTGGCATCTTGTAGTTTAGCTCCTCTTAATATAGTGTTTTTAAAAACAATTTGTATTGAATTAATACCAGATAAGTCAAGAAACGCCATATTCATATTTGAAAGATCTTTGCGTGCTATCAATTCATTAACGTTTGTAATTGCTTCTGAGGTGCTGATTCTCTCAAACCCCTTATTGTTAAACAATATATTATGCGTAAATGGAGAGTTTATAACTACCATTGCCACGCTATTAATTCCTCTCAGTTGAGAATTATACACTGGCGAGTTGTCAAATGTTACAGATTGAAAATCACAATTTATCATTGCAATCTGTTCCATTTTAGAGTTAGAAAAATTGGTTCTGTGAATCTTTGAATTTTTAAAAATCGTCTTAGCTAAGTTAACTTTACTAAATGAGCTATCTTCTAAATTATAATTATCAAAATATGTATCACCAAGATTTACATTTGTTAGATTGAATTTACTAGCCCCTTCGTTGCTAAAGACAGTGCTTTTGAAAGCTGAATTCGAAACTTTAAAATCTTTTATTGCAACCTTGTTAAAATGAATATTTGTGCCTTGAACATTGTCTAAATATATTTTTGACAGCTTAGCAGAAGTAAACTTCACTTCATCAATAATACTTCCTTGAATTTTCACTTCCGAGAAAGAGGTATTGGCCATAGACATATTTTTAAACAACGAGTTATTAAACATCACTTTTTCTAAAGTAGCATTTTTCATCGAGGCATTTTCAAAAGTAGCAGAATCAAATTTAGTACCTTCAGTGAACTTCGCTTCGTCTAATATACTCTGACTAAAATCTGTATTGATGAAACTGGCACCTTGAGAAACTATTCCACTTAAATCCGATGATTCAAAACTACATTCTTTGACTAAAACTTTAGACAATGTAGCGCCTCTAATATCAACACCAAAAAAAGCTGTATTATTAATTTTTGAACCAGAAAGATTTACATTTACCAAATTTGCCTTTTGTAAGTTTACATTATCCATTTCTACTTCTTTCATGATGGCCTTAACCATATTAGCTTCGTCAAACCTTGAATTAGAAATTTTAGCGCTAGTAAAATCAGCTTCTTCAAAATTGGCATTAGAAAAATTTACATCTTCAAAGGTAGTACCATTAAAGATAGAAGCTTGAAAATCTACTCCTGGAGCATTGAATTTTTTGAACTTAACACCAGAAAAATCACTTTCTTGAATAGTGGCGCCTGTGAGTAGAATACCATCAAAGTTAGCACCAGAAAAATCAACTCTAGCAAGCTCAGCACCGGAAAGGTCTACTCCAGACAGGTCGCTACCAGCAAGATTGGCTCCTGTTAATTTAAGACCACGTAGATTTTTTCCGTACATCCCTTTAAGATCTACTGATTTACGCTCTGCAACCTGTTTATTGATATATTCTTTGATCTCTATGCTTTTCTTTTCACTAAGCACACCACTACTAACTTCTTTTGCATCACTACAACCAAGTACAAAAAAAATTGCAATAAAAGTCCATTTTTTCATCTAATTTCAATCCTTACTAATTTGCAATCTCTTCCAATACTTCCATATCGTCAATCATTTCATTGTCAATTCCATTAAGCTTACCGTTAGCAGCATGAATATTAAGTGTTTTCAACTTTCTATGCAATGCAGAACGCTCCATACCAACAAAAGTTGAAGTCTTAGAGATATTACTATTAAACCTATTCATCTGCGCAGTTAAATACTGTCTTTCAAATACTTCTCTCGCTTCTCTAAGCGGCATAGACATCATATCAAGATTAGTATCTGGTTTTGAGATATTAACACTGTTATTTATAACCTCTTGTGGCAACATGTCTGACCTAATTTTGTCGGAGGACAAAGAACTAGGCGGATTCATAATTAAAGTCCACTCTATTACATTGCGAAGCTGCCTTACGTTTCCTGGCCAGTTATATGCTTGAAGCGCAGCAATAGATTCATCAGAAAATTCTCTCTCTTTCAGCCCAGAAAATTTTGAAAGTTGCTTAACAAAATATTTAACTAATAAAGGTATGTCTTCTTTTCTTTCAGCTAACATTGGTACATACAAAGGGACAACATTTAATCTATAATATAAATCCTGTCTAAATCTCCCATGAGTAATCTCCACTTGCAAATCTTTCGTAGTTGAGGTCACTATCCTAACGTCAAGTTTTGTAGCTTTTGTTCCCTTAATAAGAGTCTGATCTCTTAAGAATTTTAACAATTTATTCTGGGCGTTTAAAGGCAAATCTCCAACATCGTCAATATATAAAGTACCATTATTTGCCGCCTCAAGTACACTGACACGCTTATCAAATAAACTTGTTGATTCTTGCCTCTCGAATTCACCAAATAACTCCTGCTGGATTTTAGTAGCATTCATAGCAATCGGACTAAAGACTATAAAAGGACCATTAGCTCTTTTAGATCTCTTATGTATCAGCCTTGCAGAAAGCTCCTTACCGCTTCCAACCGCTCCATTTACCATAACTCTGCCAGAAGTTGGAGCAACCTTTTCTATTTCCGCCCTAAGTCTTGTAGTGATAGCAGCAGAGCCAACAAATTCTGTTTTATCTATTACTTTAGATTTTAGATCTATGTTTTCTCTTTTTAGTTTTGCGGATTCACAAGCTCTTTTTAAAATTATCATAAGCTTGTCATGAGTAAATGGCTTTTCTAAATAATCATATGCACCCATTTTAATAGCGCTTACTGCGGTTTCAATTGTGCCATGCCCACTAATTACTATAACTGGCATAAGTGGATATTGTTTTTTTACCATTTCTAAAATACCCAAACCATCCAAATCAGTATCTTGCAACCAAATATCAAGAATTATTGCATTAGGTAGTTTTTCTGATATGGCCTTAAATGCTTGAGCACTATTTGCTGCTGCCCTGCTTGAAAAACCATCATCTTTTAAGATATCCGATATTAAATCTCTAATATCAGCTTCATCATCAATAATTAGAATATCTAGTGCCATATTTTTAACTCTTTAAAAGACTCAATAATAAAAAAAATCAAATGCTGTCAAAGCATAACAATTTCCTAATACCCTCATAACCAATTCCAATGAACTTAAGTCAATATGCGCCTTGTCCCAGTCAATCTACGATTATGAAGCGCTTAACTAGAAGTTATAGCTTTGCAAATTATAAAGCAACATCTTTTATAGTAAATATGCAACATACCCCCTATTTATTTTACAAAAACCTTAATAGTTAAGTAAGATTAGTGTTTATTTTAACTTATTTTTTAAACTTATGGCATTCATTGTTAACTCAACCCTTGCGCCATTATTTTCATTATTAGATAAATTAACACTACCAAAATGATCTAAAGCTATTCGATCAATAATAGCCAACCCTAATCCAGTGCCATTAGATTTAGTTGTAACATAAGCTTCTTTAGCAGACTTTAGCATCTTTTTGCTAAATCCAGGCCCGTTATCTTCTATACAAATTTTTACAAATTCAGCACCAACAATCAGCATAACTTTTATTTGTTTCTTCGCTGTTGTTTTTTCTAAAGCCTCTTCAGAATTCAGCATCAAATTTACCATGACTCTATTTATTTGCGAAATATCACAAATAAATTCGTGTGCTTTGACATTTGAACGAAAAGTATAATTTATAGTATCATTTATTAGTTTTCTGGACTCTACCAAATCATTAATCAGGGAGACAATTTCGCATTTAGCAAAGCTAGGAGAAGGCAACCTGGCAAATTCTACAAATTCTGATACTATTTGCCTTATATCGTCCGAATGTTTGAGTATATTATTTGCATATTTTGTAAAAGACTCCTTATCATCGACCTCGTCTTTAAATTTTTTAAGTAGCCTTTCTGCCGATAATTGAATTGGGGTCAGTGGATTCTTTATTTCATGCGCCACTCTCCTTGCAACGTCAGACCAAGCTAAGGCTCTCTGAGCAATTAGTAAGTCCTTTTGTTGGTGATCTATTTGATTTACCATTCTATTAAAAGCAGAGGAGAGTACTTTTACCTCATCTTTTTTTAGCCCTTCTATCGGGACTTGCACCGAAAAATCACCGTTTTTAACTTTTTCTGCTGCAATTACTAGCTCTTTGATTGGTCTTACAATGCGTTCGGCAAACCTTCTGCCCCAAATAATTGAAGCAACTAAGAGCACTACGCTAAGCAAAATAAATACCATTGAGAACTTAATTTGCATAGCAACTATCTGATTTTTCAGTTTCTCGTATTCAGCTACGGCCCCTTTAGTTTTATCAATATGATCTATGATTTTTGTATCTACCAATCTGCCAATTAATAAATAAGTATCATTATAATCTTTAATCTTAATCAAAATACGTATTTTAGATGGATCAGAATCTACTTGCACGACCTCACCTTTATTTGCTCTATCAATTAAATGAGCTGGAATTGTCATAAAAGCAAGTGAAAAACTAAGAGAAGTTTGAGCTAAAATAGTATTGGAATTTCTTTGAAAAACTATTGCTTCATCAAAAGATCTAAGTTCAGCTTGAGCGTTAATAACCTTTAGAAATAAATCTGGACTATGGATCAAATCATAGTACATGGACGTTAAGTCATCCGAAACAGAAATCGCTGTCTCTCTTAGTTGCAATATATGTTCGTCTATATAAGATTCTCCAACACTTACCGATTGATCAAGGACTTTTGATATTTTCTTATCAAACCAAGCTTCTATCCCAAAATTAAAAAAATACGTAGAAAATATAGCAACAATAATAGTAGGGAGAGCCGACCCAATACTAAATGCAATAATAATTCTCTTACGAAGTTTTGAAACTCTACGCTCTCCACCTTTTATAAAAGTAAAATTACTAGACACCCTATTACTAATTATTAAAACACTCAAAATCAGCGTTGAAATTAGTATAGCAAGTAAAAAACTAAGTGTTGAAAGTGGATCTGCATCTTTTTGAAAAGATATCGCAATAAAACCTATACTGGATATTATAGTAATAATACAAACGACAATCACTGCGTAGAGTAATACGTTTTTGAATTGATAATTAACAAAACTATTCCGGATTTTTTTTAGCATATTTTATTATTGGTTGGATACATAAAAACACCTTAGCCTACAATCACTTTAGAGAGCTAGACGAACGATCTTCAGGCTTTTTTCACGATGGGACTAGAACCAAGATTAATATCCCGAAATACCTAGCTCTTTAATTTTCTTACGCAAAGTATTTCTGTTAATTCCCAAAATTTTCGAGGCCTTTACTTGAATACCATCCACATGTTCTAGGGTTTTTTTTATTAAGCTTCTTTCTACTTCATTTATTACCCTTTCATACAAACCAGATTCCGGATTATCACCTGCATGCATTCTGAAAAACTTATCCAAACTTACCTCAACGGAGTTAGAAAGCGATTCGCACTCTTTTTTCATTTTTCTATATATATTTTTGAGTTAAATTAATGGTCCGTAAAACTGTTTTACCCTATCTTTTACTTCGTCAACATTACTTAGTTGATTAATAGTTGCACGAAACTCTCCTGAATTTGGCAAACCACTGCTGTACCACCCCAGATGCTTCCTCGCTATTTTCATTCCTATATCTTCTCCATAATGCTCTATTATTTCATCATAATGATTAAGCACAACATTTAACTGCACTTCCAAAGTTGGGTCTGGTAATTTTTCTCCAGTCTTAAGAAAATGAGCAACCTGAGAAATTAACCAAGGCCTGCCGTACGCTCCTCTACCAATCATAATACCATCAGCCTCAGACATTTTTAGCGCAAGTATTGCACTATCAATATCCACAATGTCTCCATTAGCGATTACAGGAATTTTTACCGCTTTTTTTACTTGGGAAATAAATGCCCAATCAGCACGACCTTTATAAAATTGACACCTTGTTCTGCCATGTACCGTAATCATTTTAATACCAGCATCTTCAGCAATTTTTGCAAGTGTTGGGGCATTTTTTGTATCATCATCCCAACCCATTCTCATTTTGAGTGTAACAGGAATTTTTACCGCTCTAACCGTTTCTTGTACTATTTGTGCGGCAAGTTTTTCATCACGCATCAAAGCTGATCCAGAAAAACCTCCTACAACCTTTTTTGCTGGGCAGCCAAAATTTAGGTCGATAATCTTTGCTCCCATATCTTCATTAATTTTTGCCGATTCAGCTATGACACTCGGTTCACAACCAGCCAACTGGACACAGGCTTTTGTCGCATCATTATCATCTTGGTCAATTGCACATTTTTTCATCGATTGATGTGAGCGAACGATCATAGCCCTGCTTGCAATCATTTCTGATACTACAAGACCAGCCCCAAATTTCTTCACTAGTTTTCTGTACGGCAAATCTGTTACTCCTGACATTGGAGCCAAAATTACCGGGCTTGAAAGCTCAATATTATCGATCTTTATCGTCATATTACACTATGCAACTCTTAAAACTGGCGAACTGTACCACAATTATTAATAAAAATCACCAAACTTCTCTAATAGCAAGATTCATGTCTGAGTAGGAGATTATAACTGGTAATACTACACCTTCTGGTTTTTTAGGGCCATATAATTTATAAAAAGGTATTCCATAAGAGCCGTTAGCAACTAAATACTCGTATATTTCTTGATTATGCATACTAAAGTCTCCTCGCATTGCGTACACATTATGGTTTTGGAATAGCTTCATCGTCTTATTTCTATTTAGTACCATCAATTTATTGTACTTACAGGACACACACCAATCTGCAGTAATATCTACAAATACTATTTTTCCTGCCTCAACGTAAGCTTTGATTTTGTCTGGTTCAAATTTGTGCCAAGTATCATCAACTTGCATCTCTGCTGTTAAATCTTCATTACTTGCTCTCATAGGTAATATCATACTAACTAAAATGATTATTAAAATAATAGCTAATTTAAAACTATTACTCTTCATAATCCCAGTTACACTTTCTAACGAAAACTTTAATAAGAGTAGCAGTAAGAATAATCCAATGGTACCCCTTTCGCCTATTTGACCATACAGCACGAACAGAAGCCAAAAAACTGTTCCGACCATGAATAATATTAGCACTTTCTTTAATATAAACATCCACTTCCCCGGCTTAGGAATAATTTTTAGTATTGGGGGGTAAAAAATCATAATGATGTATGGCAGACTAAAACCAAGGGCTACAAAAGAAAAATTTAAAAATATTTGAAAATTATTTGCTGCAAATGCTAAGGAAACAGCTGTGCCCAAAAATGGAGCATTGCATGGCGTAGAAAGAATTGCCGCTAAAATACCACTAAAATAATGCTCAAGATACTGATTATTTAGCTTATTAACATTTAATTTATTCATCAAACTATCCGGCAGAGATAAATCAACGCGCCCTAGAGCACCGCTAATAAAAATAGTCATAACAACGCTCAAAATTATAATAAATTCTGGCTCCTGAAAATTAATACCAAGGCCGAATTGGCTACCGCTATTTTTCAAGCCTATAACTATTGCCGTTAAGATCCAAAAACTAGAGAATATTCCTGCAACAGTAAGCATGCATGCGATTCTTTTATCAATGCCATCATCTTTTAAAAAGGAAAAAATCTTCATCGATAACACTGGCAGTACACATGGCATAAAATTCAAAATAATCCCACCTAATATCGACAACATAATAAGCCACAAATAGTTCTCAAGCCCGAACCCTTTTTCTATTGTATTGATCTTACCTATTATAGTTTGTTTGACCGGTATACACATATCACCACAAATAGCATATTCTAATTCAGCTTCTATCTTTACCGGTTTTGTAATATCTCTTGCCTTTATCTCAAGATGGATACTTACCAAGTCATCAAAGTAGTGCACCACCCCTACACCATCGACATGCTTTTGCTTAGAATCAGGCCAAATTATCTTATAATCTTTGAGGTTGGAAGATTTATTCAAGGAAACTTTTATAGGTAAGCCAAATTTCGACACCTCGGCATTTGCATATATACTATACCCCTTTAACATTTTCATTTCTAAAAACACTTCACCAAAATCATCTACTTTTATTACAAACTGTTGGCTAGATGCATAGGCCTCTGATAATATAGAAATTATAAGAATGAAAAAGATATAAACTTGTCTTATAGCCATAACCATAGTCTTGAAATGCTAAACTGTTATAACTATATAGAATAACAGTGATTAACGTAAATATTTTAATTATGGACCAAAATTTTTCAGATTTAACTGGTAAAATTCTCATAGCGAGCCCATTTGCTATGGAAGGCAATGTATTTCATAAATCGTTAATATATGTTATCAAACATGCAAATGAAGGTTCCATAGGACTGATTTTTAATCGCCCAGTTAGAAGTGCATTGGCAAATAATTTATTCAATAAGGTTGATGCTAATTTTAATTTTGATAATCTCGAGCTCAACATTCATATTGGTGGACCTGTAGAGGTAGAACGAGGATTCTTCTTGCACTCAAGTGAATATGATAAAAATTTATTATTTAATCCCAACCAAGGAGAGTTGGCAGTTAGTTCAAACGTGCAAATTTTACAAGATATAGCAACAGGCATTGGACCAAAAAACAGTCTATTTATTGTAGGCTATACAGGATGGGGATCAGGACAATTAGATTTTGAATTGGAGAACAACCTCTGGATAATAGCTGACCCAGATAAAGAACTAATATTCTCTGAAAACGATTCTGATAAATGGGCAAAAGCTTTGAATATAGTTGGTGTATCAAGCAATGATTTTATACCATTTGTTGCAACCTGTTAAAAACGTTTCCAAATACTAGCAAAAATAGTTGCCGCAAAACAGAAATAGAGTTATACCTATTTAAAGCGTCGGATAGCCAATTATACGTTCGTTAATTACAAAGGAAATTAGGAGAAATTATGAAAAAAATTCTGTTGATTATAGCAGTATTATTTTTATCTACTGGCTGCAGCAAAAAAACAAAAAATACACTTGGATTGACCGAGACTATGCCAGATGAATATCAAGTACACCGTAACAAATCGCTTGAAGTGCCTCCTCACTACAGAGCTCAAGATTTTATAGGAAAAAAGGATGTGCCCGCGAAAAAAAAGAAGCTTTCTAAAAGCGAAGAGGCTCTACTAAAAGAGATTGAGTAAAAATCTGAGGCTATGAGAAAGTCCCAGCAGGGCTCTTCGTACACTGCCAAAAGTCACCCTGAACTTGTTTCAGGATCTAAGGCGGCAAAAAGATCCCAAAACTATCAGGATGACTTTTGTATTCTTGAATGCAATCACGTACCATTAATGTTATTTGGCATGACAAGGTTTTTAGTCAGCACGATTTATCTGATTCAAACTAAACTTTAAAGAATCTTAATATGAATAAAGTACTTGCATGGGCAATAATATTCCTAACTATAGGTGGTATAATTTATCTCGTATCAAATACACTAGCACCATTTTTAATAGCTTTTATTTTTGCATATCTTTTACAACCAGCCATAGATACAAATTGCCGGAAATTTTCATTACCTAGGGATGTAGTAACGCTTGGTGTTTTTGGTTTGTTTTTAAGCAGCTTTATTACCATTATGGTTTTAATTGCACCGATAATTTACCACCAAATTTCCGCCTTTATCAGCAAAATCCCTATGTACAAAACTAACTTTGATAGCGCGATATCGGCTTGGTCTGCAAAACTTCATAATGTTGATCCTGACCTTGCCAACAAAATTTCTGATTCAGCTCAGAATTTTGTTAACGGAACCCTGACCTTATTTGCATCATTCGCTAACCATATCTGGCAATACACAGTTGCTACAATAAGCTTCTTTACTGTTGTCGCTTTAATACCCATTATTTTATATTATTTTTTAAGAGATTGGCCTCAAATAGTAGGGAGTATAGAGTCGCTTTTACCAATAAGGAGTAAAAGCAAAGTTAGAGAAATTTTTAATTCAATCAACGAGTTACTATCTGCCTATATTAGAGGGCAACTCAATATTTGCATACTATTGACTTTGTACTACGTGACTGGCCTGAGCATTATTGGCCTTGACCTGGCATTGCTCCTTGGTATTTTTTCTGGCTTTTTGATTATTATTCCTTTTATTGGCGTTTTATTCTCTTTCATAATCGTAACAATTAGTTGCTATTTTTCTTTTGGAGCTGGTTCAGAACTCATTTACGTTATTATTCTATTTGTTATAGGCTACACAGTAGAAAGCTATATCCTGACTCCCAAAATTATTGGTAATCGTATTGGATTACATCCTGTATGGATTATTTTTTCTGCCTTTGCTACAGCTAACCTATTTGGATTTGTAGGAGTTTTGTTTGCTATACCTATAGCTGGAATAGTAAAAGTTTGCCTATCGAATATAATTGACTACTATAAATCCAGTAATATGTATAAGGGCTAAAAGGCTATGTTGCTTTTTAGTATTTCAAAAGTACTGGGCAAGAATTATTAAGCCTATGTCTTAAATATATAAGAGAATTTAGGGATATGATTAATGAAATAACAGAGTTACAAGCTATAGCACAATCTGGGCTTGCTTATTGCAAAGATGTATTTGACATAGCAAGATATAAGAGGATTTTAGAAATATCTGCAAAACTATTAGCGTTAAAATCAGATCATAAATATGAACAAATATTAGAACTCTTTACAGCAGATAAGGGTTACGCTACACCTAAAATAGATGTAAGAGGAGCAGTTTTCAAAGAGGATAAAGTTTTATTAGTTCAAGAAAAAGCAGATAATTTATGGTCGTTGCCAGGTGGATGGGCAGATGTAAACTTATCCCCTGCTGAAAATATTATAAAAGAAATATACGAGGAAGCTGGTTTTCAAACAAACGTTATTAAACTTGTTGGGATTTTTGACAAAAGAAAACACAATCCAACTGGTCAATGGCCACATGTTTATAAACTCTTTTTCTTATGTGGCCTTATAAAACTAGGTCAATTGGCATTTGATCAAAATGAAATTTTAAATGTCAATTTTTTCAAGGTAACCGAGCTTCCGGCCTTATCTGAGGAAAGAGTAACTAAGAAACAAATAGAAATATGTTTCAAGCATTTTCATAACCAAGATCTTATGGTAGAGTTTGATTAAAAAATAATTATAATAATTGTAGTTATTATATAGTCTACCTTCCCAGATAAGACGCATTGACAAGAAACAATTCATATAATTCAGAGGAACTATGCACCAAATCACTTTCTCTTTTGATAGTAATGATCGCTACGATCCAAGTGAGTTTATTGAATCATCATCAAATCATTTAGCTCTTAAGACGTTGACTAGTTGGCCACCTGAAACGTGGGGAGTGGAACCATATGCAAAAACGCTTATTTTGAGAGGACCAAAGTCTTCCGGAAAAACTTATTTAGCTAAAAAATGGTCGTTAAACTCTGGGGCATTATTTCTTAAGAAAGCTCATCAGCTAACAGAAGCTCTTTTGTCTCATCACAAAACTTTTGTAATAGATGGATTTGACAACAGCTGGAACGAAGAGAAAGTTCTTCATCAATTTAATTCAATTCATGAAAGTAACAAGTATTTACTGATCACTACTACCCAAGTTCCAAAACTTACTTTACCAGATTTAGCGTCTAGAATTAATGCAACGAATATTTTAGACATTGATTTTCCAGATGATAACCTAGTTTCTATGTTAATATTCAAGCTTTTTTCTAACTTTTCGGTAGTTGTTAATAAAGAAGTAATCAGCTATTTAATAAATATATTACCACGTGAATTTCCAGAAATAATCATCGCTGTACAAAAAATCAATGACTATGCGATAGAGCATAAACGCAAAATCACAGTACCCCTAGTTAAGCTAGCTCTATACACATAGCAATCCCCATACCCCCACCAATGCATAAAGTAGCAAGTGCTTTTTTGGCAGCAGATCTTCTCATTTCATGCAGTAAGGTTACCAAAATTCGTGCTCCACTTGCACCAATAGGATGGCCGATGGCGATAGCTCCACCGTTGATATTCACCTTGCTAATATCCCATTTCATTTTTTGATTAACATATTCAGCCTGAGCAGCAAATTCTTCATTACCTTCAATTAAATCAAGATCTTCAACATTCCAACCAGCTTTTTCAAGAGCAAGTTTGGATGCCGGCACAGGGCCAGTTCCCATAATAGAAGGATCCACACCACAACTAGCATAAGATACTATTTTTGCTATAGGCACTAATTTATGTTTTGTTACGGCTTCTTCCGAAGCAACAAGAACACAAGCGGCACCATCATTAATGGTCGATGAATTACCAGCTGTAACGGTGCCATTGGTTTTAAACGCAGGCTTTAGCTTAGCAAGACCTTCCATACTTGAATTTCCTCTAATCCCCTCATCCTGGTCAAATATAAAACTCTCTTTCTTTTTGTGGATTTGAATAGGAACAATTTCATCTTTAAATTTTCCACTTATCTGAGCTTTTGATGCTTTTAGCTGTGAGCTAAGCGCAAGTTGGTCTTGGGCCTCACGACTAATATTAAATTTTTCTGATATATTCTCGGCAGTAATGCCCATCATTTGACCAGAGAATGCATCCGTTAGGCCGTCATACATCATAAAATCAGTAAGTTTTATATCACCAAATTTACTCCCACCACGCAAATAACCTCCATGCATGCCAAGCGACATATTTTCCTGACCGCCAGCAAGAATTAAATCAGCTTGGCCAGCTCTAATCGAGTTCGCAGCTAACGCAACTGCCTTTAGGCCAGAGCCACAAACTTTATTGATAGTGGTCGCAGGCAGCTCTATTGGCATACCGGCATGAATTAAAGTTTGGCGAGCTGGGTTTTGTCCAGATCCTCCAGTAATCACCTGACCTAATATAATTTCGTCAAATAACTTTGGATCAAGCCTACTGTCAGCTAATATTGCTTTTACGACCTCCGAGCCGATCAAAGGAGCCGACATTTCTGAAAGCCCTCCTAAAAAACTACCAACGGCTGTTCTTCTGGCGTGTGTTATGTAGACTTCTTTCATAAATTTTCTCCATGATCTTGTATTTTTACTAAAAACATATTCATGCTGAATCAAGTTCAGGACAACAGAATTATTACGTCATATCCTGAACAAAACACCGTCATCCTGAGCTTGACTCAGGATCTCAGGCGACGAAAGAAGATCCAGGATTAAACCCGGCGACTGCTTTCTGACCAACATCTGTTTTTTATTATTTTAAATCCAAAGCAGTTTTTAGCCAATTATTATATTGTTGCTGAAATTCCAAACTAGGAGATACTAGATACGCAACATGCCCTCCGTCCACTTCTATAACTGTAGAGTTTTTTATCATCTTTTGCAAAGGAACTATTGAACTATAAGGAACTATTTGATCTTTCTTAGCGTAAATAATACAGGTGGGAACATTGATTTGCTTTGGATCTACAATTGACCCATTCACTTTCCATTTCTTATTGTAGATTATATTATTCAAACAAAATTCTTCGATAATTTGCAGATAAAGTGATTTTGGAATTGAAATACCAGATTGCAGCCAATCTTCTACACGCAGAAATAATTGTCTTGAATCAGGAGATAAAGCAAAATACTTATCTACTTTCTCTTTGTACTGCGAAGGGAACATCAAGAAAAACATTATTTGAACATATATTTTGGGTATTAAATCACTTTCTTTTATAGCGCTTTCAAGGCCACAATTTTCAAGAATTAATCTAAGATTACCAAAATGAGAAAAATCCCATGGCGTAGTTAATAACGACAAACTACTGATACTAAGTCTAGTTTCAAATTGACCTAGTGTACCACAATTCAAGTGCTGGGTTACTGCAACACATATGTTCCCACCTATACAATGCCCGATAAGATGAATATTTTTCTGATTATTTTTTCTAACGAAATTTATTATTTTTTGTAATTCGCGAATCAAATCTTCAAGCTTGAGCTGGATATAAGTCTCTTTCCAGTTTACAAGATATACTTCACCTTGTTGGCGTAAATTTTCTACAAAATTATTCTCTCCTGATAAAAATAATATTTCTGGAGAATTAAAAATCGACGGAACAATCAGAAATGCATCATTCTTTGACCCTAATGATTCATATTTCATGAGGTTCGCCACCTCAGAATTGTAGGTTACTGCTAATGATAAAGCAGAATATCTCGGACTAGTTTTTGATTTTACAAATTGATCGTATTCGAACTTGTATTGATCATATTTATCTAAATCATAACTTAACATAACAAAATAGCCCGTTTATACCAATTCAATTGAAAACAAATGTTGACTCCTTGGACTTATAATGATATATTACGCCGCAATATTTTCATCGTACTGCCGTATATTCAAAGTGCTATAAGTTATAGCCCATACTATTGCAGACCTACGACTAGAAATTACTTTTTAAGTTTTTTTTTTGTCTATAGGTGTTTTGCAAGCAATGTCTGATAAAGAGCCCAAACCTTTCAATAAGATACGCAACATATTTTGGCCAATACATAGGTCAGAACTCTCTAAGTTTGTCCCTATTTCAGCTTTAATGTTCTGCGTTATATTTAACCAAAATGTTTTAAGAATCTTAAAAGATAGTATCTTAATTTCCGAAGTAAGCGCAGAAATTACTAGTTTTAGCAAGGTTTATGTCGTGACACCAATGGCAGCAATATTTGTTATTGCTTACGCAAAACTAATAAACCACTTGCCTATTCACAAAATATTTTATTATTTGGCGGCATTATTCACCGGGTTTTACATTATATTCGCTTTTATAATATATCCAAATATTGATTTTTTCCATATGGATAGAAAGGTGCTTGCTCACCTAATGGAAAATCACCCGCATTTAAAATGGTACATAGCCACGATTGGCAACTGGAGTTACGTTATTTTTTACTCTTTTTCTGAATTATGGCCGAATATATTTTATATTTTAATGTTTTGGCAAATTGCCAATGAAATTACCAATACAAATGAAGCAAAGCGTTTTTATACATTATTTTCGCTATTTGGTAATTCCTCACTAATTCTCGTCGGTTTTATGATGATGAACTTGTCATCTGATAATAGCGTTATTAATAAGTTATTTACTGTATCTGATAGCAAAATCACGCTAATTCAAGTATCGGTTGCAATGGTTACAGTTGCTTCTATCTTATCGTGCTTGCTCGTTCGTTATATTTCAAAGAATTTTAGCAGCACCTATTCCAACATGCCAGTAGGACGAATTGATAAGTCCACCAGGCCAAAGATGGGAATCATTGAAAGCTTTAAGTATATAGCAAGATCAAAATACTTGTGGTTAATGCTAATATGCTCTGCTTCATTTGGACTCTCTATGAATCTAGTAGAGGCTGTATGGAAAGCCAAGATCAAAGAATTGTATCCCACCGTTAACTCATATGCTGAATTTAATAGCTTATATATACTATGGACCGGAGTGGCAATAATGGTGATGACGATTATTGGTAATAATGTCATGCGTAAAAGCAGTTGGTTTGCAGCAGCGGTAATTTCACCCATAATTATTCTGATTACTGGCACAATTTTCTTTATTTTAGTAGTTTTCGATGATCACATAATGAATTTTTTTGATGGCGCAATCCTCATGTCTCCATTAGCTCTAGCAGTATTTGTTGGCGCTATTCAGAACATTTTATCAAAGGGCTCAAAGTACTCAATCTTGGATACATCAAGCCAGATGTTGTATATCCCTCTTGACCAAGAGCTTCGTACTAAAGGAAAAGCTGCTGTAGACGTAATTAGCCCTAAAATTGGTAAATCTGCTAGCGGGCTTGTTCAATCAATGATCTTTACGATATTACCTATGGCAACTTATAACTCCATAGCAGCGCCGTTAATGTTCATTTTTATCGTAGTTTGTGTATTGTGGATTTACGCAATTCGAAAAGTCTATTTCGAATATCAAAAAATAGTATAGCCGTTTTGATCAAAATATCGTATAAATCTTTAGCCTTAGACTAATAGGTCTAAAAACCATAATATGGAGTTATTTGATATGTTTATTGATAAAGTTGCTGCAAAAACAAAGGATGGAGATTTTAATGTTATCATTGAAATTCCGATGAATGATAACCCCGTTAAATATGAATTCGACAAAGATGTGGGAGCAATAGTTGTCGATAGATTTATGCAAGTTTCTATGTCATATCCATGCAATTATGGGTTCATTCCTCACACTCTTTCAGATGACGGCGACCCAGCAGATGTCCTTGTTATTACTCATCACCCCGTTGTGCCAGGGGCTATAATCAAGGTTCGTCCAGTTGGTGTATTGATGATGGAAGATGAATCTGGTATGGATGAGAAAATTTTGGCAGTTCCAGTATCAAAATTAGACATAACTTTCGATTCTATTAAGGATATTAATGATGTTTCTGATATGCTAAAACGAAGAATAACTCATTTTTTTGAACACTATAAAGAACTAGAGAAAGGTAAATGGGTAAAAGTGGTTGGTTGGGAAAATGCAAAAAAAGCAAATCAAATTATTGATGAAGCACTTGCAAGAGTAAAACTATAATTGCCGTCAGGTTAAACTTTAACCATAATTATTCGTGACTGCCTTTGCATAAAGCTGTTATTTAGCAACACTTAAACTCAAGACTAGTCTATGCTTTTAAGATCAGGAATTATCGTTGCATTTTTTACTCTTTTATCAAGATTTTTTGGCCTTGCTAGGGAGTTTTTTATAGCTGCTACATTTGGCACTTCCGCAATTGCCGATTGCGTTAATGTCGCATTTAAATTTCCCAATTTATTTAGAAGAATATTTGGTGAAGGAGCCTTATCTGCTGTCTTTATCCCAATGTTTAGCGAGAAACTTGTTAACTCACAAGATGAAGCAAAAATTTTCAGCGGCAAGATATTTACTCTACTGATGATTACCCTTATCACATTGACAATAATTGTCGAAATTCTGATGTCCTATATTGTCTTGCTAATTGCTCCTGGGTTTTATCTTGAAAACGAAAAATTTGAACTAGCAGTAATATTATGTCGCATTACCACTCCTTATTTAATATTCGTATCTATTACGGCTCTATTTGGTGGCATGCTTAATTCTGTAAAGAAATTTGCCGCTTTTGCCTTTGTTCCGATAATTATGAACGTTAGTGTAATTGTAGTTACATACTATCTTCAAGAAAACTATACAGCTCACTACAGCATCGCTTATTCATTAATAGTTGCTGGAGTACTACAAATAGCCTTCATGGTATTTTGTTTGTACAAATCTGACCTTGGTTTTCCTATAATATTTGCTCCTAATGAAAAAGAAGTAACTCAATTAGTCAAGAATATGGGACCAGCAACACTAAGTTCTGGAGCACAACAACTTAACCTTTTTATCTCTGGTGCTATTGCTAGCTTCTTACCAGGAGCTGTTTCTATTTTATCTTATGCAGACCGTTTATACCAATTACCTTTGGCACTAATAGGCATTACCTTTGGCACGATTCTACTTCCCGAGTTATCACGTATATATAAAAAAAGAAACTATAATGAAGCTAACTATTTGCAAAATAAAGCCCTGCAAATTGCTTTGTTACTTTCCGTTCCTTCGATGGTTGGTTTATTCGCTTTATCAAAACCAATTATTCACCTAATTTATGAACGCGGAAAGTTTTTGCCCGAGGATACAATACTCACAGCCGAAGCGCTTGCTGCATTCTCACTTGGTCTACCTGCCTTTGTCATAGCTAAAATTTTAACGCCAATATATTATGCTAATTTGGATACAAAGACTCCATTACGTATTACTCTCTACTCGCTCGTAATTAATACAATTTTGAATATCGCGCTGATGATTCCCTTTGGTCATGTTGGAATAGCTATAGGCGCTTCAATTGCAGCTTGGATTAATGCTTGGCTTTTAAATAAATACGCAAAACAATATGGAGACTTTAAAGTAACCTATGAAACAAAACTATTTGCTTTCAAAGTAATTTTCGGTTCTTTTTGCATGTTAGTATTCATTAGCTCTATTATGTATTATTTTGGCGACCTATTTTACTCGAACAAATTTAGTATAAAATCGGCAACGTTACTTGGAACTATCACATTTGGAATAGCTATATTTTTGGCAATTTCATATCATTTAAAACTACATATAGTACTTTTGAAAAAACATGACCCGAGTTTCTAACTATCAAGATCTTTTAAAGGTTATAGCTCTAACCTGCATGATCATTGATCATATTGGATTATATTTCCTCCCTGAAACTTGGATACTACGAGCTATTGGGCGCTATGCGTTTCCAATATTTTGCTTCTTTGCAGGGTTTAATTTTAAGAACAGTTTAAGAGTCAAAACGCTTATCTACGGCGTAGCACTATATTTATTTACTACTACTTTAATATTCCAAGAACTAATAGAAGCAAATATTTTGATCTCTATTTTTATTGGCTATATATATCTGAGTATTTTTCAATCACGCCTGGTATTATCAAATCTAGGTTTTTGGCAAGCTTATACACACTTCATTGTTTTGGCTTGCTGTTTTCCACTAACTGGCCAATTTTTTGAGTATAGCACTCTTGCTATTGCTATGATGGTTCTTGGCTATTCTGTAAAAAATAACCTTATACCCATCCGTATAGCTGCTTTTACAGTAGCATACACATCGTCCTTATACACTGTAATAATATATTTTGATGACTTCAAAGCCCCTGAATTTATCGTAACAGCAATTGTAACTGTCGCAATATATTTTTCTCTAACATTCAAAAACTTTCATCGGGTAAATAACCTTAGACTTACAATAATCAGCAATAATTTATTATCCATATATTGCCTTCATTTAGTAATAATTATGGTAGTTTTGAGATATTCCATTATAGGCTCATTTTTGGCTTGACTAATCGCTGCCTTGGGTATATCTTACGCTCTAGTATTTTAGATGAATGTTTTAAAATAAGGTTAGGAAGGTTGTGTCTAAGAAGAAAAATAAGAACTTACTAGTAAAATTAGTTAGCACCGCAGGCACAGGTTATTTTCTTGTGAAAAAGCGTAATCCAAAAACTTTGACAGAAAAATTGTCATTTAAAAAGTACGACCCAAAAGTGCGTAAGCATGTTGAATTTAAAGAAGAAAAAATTAAATAGAGTTTCGTAGATTATGGCAGTTAAAATTCGTTTAGCAAGAGGTGGAGCAAAAAAACGTCCTTACTACAGAGTAGTAGTGGCAGATGCTAGAGCTCCGAGAGATGGAGCATTCATTGAAAAAATTGGAACATACAATCCATTGCTAAAGAAAGGAGACGAAAACCGCGTTACTTTAAAAGCTGAGCGTATTGAGCATTGGTTAGCTCATGGTGCACAACCTACTGATCGGGTAATTGGTTTTATAAAAGAAGCAGGAATTAAATTACCAGAATCAATTCTTAGAAAAATAGATATAAGAGCGAAAGCTCATACAACGAAACCTTCGAAAAAAGAATTAAAAGAACAAGCATCTAAGTAAGATGCAAGCTTTTTGAAATAGATTTTTTGTAGTAAATTTTTAAATTATACAAAAAAATACTTCCCCTCGCCGGATTAGCTCAACGGTAGAGCAACCGCCTTGTAAGCGGTAGGTTGTCAGTTCAAATCCGACATCCGGCACCACTTAAATCCACTATTTTTTTTATAATATTTAGCTGTAGTTTGGCACAAGAAGTAATTATATTTCACATGTCGAATAGGCAAACATCTTCATGAGCAGGCGTTCTTTATGCGACTGTCAAATCATCTCAAACTCACTTCACCGAACCTAAATAACCTCAACTATGGATAAGATAAATATTAGATTTAGTTATGTCCGGCAAGAAACATGGTCATACTGGGCTTGATCCGGTATCTTTTGATCTACTATCATGCTGAACTCAGTGGGTTTTGCGCCTCTTCAGACCAGTATCTTCTCCTATCTCATGAGATCCCTGAAGTAAATTCAGGATGACGGTGCGTACAGTGAGCCCCAGTATAAAACCATATGACTCTATTTTTATCCATAGTTCAGGTTAAATACTAGAACAAATTCCGGCCAAAAAGGCTACGCTAAGTGACATAAGTTCAGGATGGCTACGTGTGTATGTTGCTCGTTCCCCAGTCATCCAGGCTTGATCTAGGATTTTGGGCAACCAGCAGAAGCTTCATAAGCCAGGGTCAGTAAACGATGTATATATTGGCTAGGTAGTTTTTACTTGAAGAGGTTAGCTTATTAATATAATTAATGCCCAGTAGATCCGAATCCGCTAGTTCCTCTGTTAGTTTCCTCTAATGAGTCAACTTCTTCTAAAATTACGTGTTCGTATTTAGCAATCACCATTTGAGCAATGCGCATACCGCGCGTTATGGTAAAATCACTTTTTCCATGATTTATAAGTATAGCTTTTAGTTCGCCTCGATAGTCTGCATCTATTGTGCCTGGACTGTTGAGTACCGTGATACCATTCTTTGCTGCTAAACCAGAACGCGGCCTTATTTGCGCTTCGGTGCCACGAGGTAGCCCGAGTGCAACTCCCGTTGGTACAATCTGTACATCACCAACCTTGATTATTAGGTCTGAATCTATAGCGGCTGCAAGATCCATACCAGCACTTTGATCTGTTGCATAATGTGGTAGAGGAAGATCCTTTGCATGATCTAGCTTAATAATAGAAACTTTTGTCATTACGGACGGCTGCTAGTTAAATATATTACGAGCATGTTACCGCAGTACCCTTATCCAGTCAAGTTGTAATAGCTTAGAACTACGTTGTCAAACTAGTAGTGGTTGTACAAATTTTACTTTTATGCCAAGATAACGATATAATTTTTATGGAGTAAAAAATAATGCAACCGATATTGCAACTGCAGGAAATTAAGCTAGTGGGTATTAGCTGCAGAACTAATAATGATCACATATTTGAAAGAGATCCATCAATTAATAAAATTGCTGCCACTGTACAAAAATACTTTTATGAAACTTTAGCTGAAAAGATCCTACACCGTAAAAAGCCAGGAACCACTTACTGCGCCTATACAAATTACGAAAGTGATTTCACCGGCGATTATACCTTTTTTATCGGTGAAGAAGTCAAATCTTTTGAAAACGTACTTACAGAATTTGGGACTCTAACTATACCTATTCAAAATTATGCAAAATTTACCAATGGGCCTGGTCCGATGCCAGAAGTGTGCATAGATATGTGGAAAAAAATATGGGCTATGACTTCCTCTGAGATAGGTGGTAATCGAGGTTATATTACTGATTTTGAAGTATATGATGAACGCGCTCGTGATCATCAAAATGTGACACTTGATATTTACATTGGCCTCAAAAAATGAATATCGAATTTACGTCTACACCGCAAAGCTCAGAGATTGATTTTCTTACTCAAAAAATTAACCAAGAAACTAGTGAATTTGGTTCGGCTTATCCTTTTGCGTTTTTTATTCGAAATGAGATAGGCGAGATTATTGCTGGTTGTAATGGTTCTGTGGTGTTTGGCGGTATCTATACAGATCAATTGTGGGTCCGCCCAGATCATCGTGGATCTGGTTTAGGCCTGAAGCTTATGAAACAAGTGCATGATTATGGTCTCAAACTAGGGTGCCAGATTGCTACCGTTAGCACGATGAGTTTTCAGGGCGCTAACGCATTCTATGAAAAATTGGGATATGTAGTTGATTTTGAGAGATCAGGTTATACACAAAATTCCAGCTGTATTTTTTTAAAGCGGAGTTTGTAATGTTTAAAGCAGCTTGGGAAAAAACAAGCGTCACCCATCAATTACCACACGACATAGTGGAGCAAATGGTAAGGCTCGCCTATCCCGACAGAAAACTCATTTCATATGAATTGATTGCTGGCGGATGCGCTAACCTAAACATTAAAATTCTGCTGAAAGATGAAAAGCACCCGTTAATTTTACGTGTTTATTTGCGCGATAAAGATGCTGCTTACCGAGAACAAAAACTAGCCGCGTTATTAAAAAAAACCGTGCCTATGCCTCTGACGCATTATATAGGAGAGATCGAGAGTTATCGTTTTGCTATTACAGAATTCATACATGGTATATCTCTGCGAGATCTTTTACTTGGTGATGCACCGCATGATCTTAGCGCAATCATGTATGAGGTTGGCACGATTCTTTCGAAAATTACAGCGCATGAATTTTCAAGGGCAGGCTTTTTTGATAAAGAGTTGGGTGTAATTTCTTGTGAATCCTCTGATGTCATGAAGTTTGCACAAGATTGCTTGGCTCATACGACCGTATTATCTGTGTTAGCGCCTGAGAGGATTTCAGAAATCCACAAGATTATTGAGCAATATGGACACTTATTTCCAGGTAAAAAAGAAAAGTATCTTGTTCATGGTGATTTTGATCCTGCTAATATTTTGGTTGACAACATAAATGATACTTGGGTTGTAACAGGTATTTTAGACTGGGAATTTGCTTTTTCTGGGTCTTATCTTTGGGATGTCGCTAACATGCTCAGATATGCCCATAAAATGCCCCTCGAATTTCAAGATTCCTTCCTAACCGGATTGGTCAATAGTGCTGTCGCCTTGCCTGAAAATTGGCCCGTTACAGTCAATCTATTAAATTTGTCGTCGCTGCTGGATTGCTTAAAAAGATCAGATGCAAAAGGTTCCCCCAATCAATGTGCTGATATTAGTGAACTGCTTGACCATATTTTATTAGAGTTATCCCATGAAACAAACAGGTCGTAATATTGCCAGCTATCTTTTCTTTTGATGATTGACTAAGAAAAGATAACAAGGTATTATTTCTTTATGATAAGCGTTAAGAAAATATAGTCATTCAATTTGGATTAGGTGCTCGGTGTAAGGAGTCCCAGCATAAATATAATTAGGAGAGCGACGAACAACAACGCATATAAATTCAAAATGGATAACTATAATATCAATGAATCAACGCATCGGGACATATATTACTCAAAAAATTGCTGGAGAGTCCTACAAGGCCTACGTGCCACCAAAATTACCACCCAAACCCTCTATAGATTTAGCCAGACTTTATCCTTATTTAGAAAAGGCAGCTATTGCATTGGCTGAGCTGAATAGCGTTCATAAGTCGATTCCTAATACCGCGCTTTTTGTTTATATGTATGTTCGTAAAGAGGCATTACTTTCAAGTCAGATTGAAGGAACACAAAGTTCATTTTCAGATTTGATGCTTTTTGAGCACCATCAGAAACCAAAAGTTTCATTGGATGATGTTGAAGAAGTATCTAATTATGTAAAAGCTATTACTTATGGCTTAAAAAGCCTAAAAGAAGGTTTTCCTCTATCACTCCGGTTGCTTCGCGATATTCATGGCGTGTTATTATCTGGTGAGCATGGCGCAGTTAAACTACCAGGAGAATTTAGACGCTCACAAAATTGGATTGGAGGCACAAGACCAGGCACAGCTTTATTTGTTCCCCCTCCAGTTGACCAGTTGAATCAATGCTTATCTGATTTCGAAAATTTTTTGCACGATAATACCCTACCCGTTTTAATCAAGGCAGGCCTTGCACATGTGCAATTTGAAACAATTCATCCCTTTTTAGATGGTAATGGCCGTTTAGGTAGATTATTGATTACGTTGCTTCTTTGCAATAGTGGTATGCTTGGCGAGCCAATTTTATATTTGAGCCTTTACCTTAAGCAAAACCGGCATGTCTATTATGACTTGTTGCAAGAAGTAAGATTGCATGGTACCTGGGAAACATGGCTTGAATTCTTTTTAGAAGGAATATTTAACTCTTCAAAGCAAGCAATGCAAACCGCTCTTCTTATCAACAATCTGTTCGAGCAAGATATTAAGAAAATCTCCTCTTTAGGGAGAGCAAGGTTTTCTTGTGAGCAAACTCTTGAATATTTAAAGAAATTACCACAAGTAACAACTACTTTGCTTGTTAGCGAGCTGGGTATGACAGCACCGACTGCTAGAAGCTCTCTCAATAATATGGTGTCTTTAGGTATTTTAGAAGAAATGAGTGGTAAAAAACGTGATAAAATATACGTCTATCGTAACTATTTAAATATCCTTGAAGATGGTGCGCAACCATTTAAGCAATAAATGTTGCTTGGAAAATAACGGAATATTTTTGAGCGTGTAAGCTGCAACTGTAATAATCTTTGAAAAGGCAATGGCGGGAGTGACGGGACTCGAACCCGCGACCCTCTGCGTGACAGGCAGATACTCTAACCATCTGAGCTACACCCCCTTAGCCTCTTGCGATTGGTAATATATATCAGATTATAAAGACCCGCAAGCATAAATTCATATTTAGTTTTATGAATTATTAGAGCACCAGCAACCTGCACTTAATTTGGCAAAAACCTTCCTCTTTGGTCCAGAATCCCAGGAACACACATATAGTCATCCTGAACTTGTTTCAGGATCCCAGGAACGTACTATTGTTATCCTGAACTTGTTTCAGGATCTCAGGCAACGGTACGAGATCCCGGATCAAGTCCGGGATGACCGTATTATACTATAAGATCCATGACCTAAGCCAGATATGACGGCAAGGTAGCCCCCTTCCTAAGCTTCGATTTAACTAACCGTTGTTAACAAATAATGTTCGTTGGCATGATTGTTGCTTAACAATTAGCGAGTCTTAAGATATGCAAAATATTTAGGTATTCTTAGGGGCTTAAGGGTTAAATTTTGTTAGCACGCCGATATATATTGTGATATACTAGACGTGTTAAGTGTTTAACCAATTAAGTAAATTTTAGTGCTAATAAAATAATTAGCGTTTTAAATAAAAACAAAAATGGAGAAAAATAATGCCTTTAACACTAGGAAATGACCTAACAGGTTTAGTATCAAGAGAAGTAGATGCAGCTGGAAACAAAGCAAGTGGCCTTGGTGCAAGCTTGACAACTGGTAACGACGTGTTCGTAGAAGTTGTTGATGCATTCCTTGGAAACTCACTAAGAGACGGTGAAATCGTTCTTGGTGCAGTAGCTAAGAATACTGCATACAGTATTAATCTATTAACAATTACAGACGAATATTTAAAAACAATCGCTTCATCATTGCAAGATGGTTTAAAAACTATCGGTAGTGCTGGCCCATTATCTGCAGATAAGCTTGCTGTACTTCAGAAAAACTTAGGCGATAAAAGAGCTCAGGTAGCACTTTTGATCAACACAGCTGACTTT
>Ga0163144_10006541_pt1 | contig 25678 bp, 24 predicted proteins | sample OliLak19BULKMAT1_FD_123175 | JGI IMG/M metagenome (GOLD analysis project Ga0163144, IMG submission 123175) | Freshwater microbial mat bacterial communities from Lake Vanda, McMurdo Dry Valleys, Antarctica - Oligotrophic Lake LV.19.BULKMAT1 | ecosystem: Environmental > Aquatic > Freshwater >... | reverse complement strand
GTGCAATCCACTTTCGTGCGCATAGAGACCCATCTGATTCACGTCCATCAATTCACGATACCCGTGATTGAGGAAGTCTGACAACAAGTTGTAATACATACGCGACTTGAACTGATTGCGCGGCGTGGTCATGACGACGTAACCGCCCGGTTTCAGAAACCGGCGGTGCATGTCCAGACACTGTGCCTTGTGTTCGTCCGGAAAATGTTCAAGCAAGCCGATGGACACGACCACGTCGAATTCCGCGCCGTATGTGAGATCGCGAATGTCGGCGACATCAAACGTGATGGGCATCTCGTCGCGATACCACACGCGTTGATGCCCTGTCGTTGCGTCGACGCCCAGGAATGGATAATCGAGCGGAAATTTTCCGAAGCGTTCAGTTTCGCAGAACTCGTCGTAGTCGACGAGCACGATTTCGCCGCCTGGATACATCGCGGCCAGCTGCATGGCTTCGTAGCCGTCCGCAGCGCCCAGAAAGAGGATGCGCGGCTTCTTCAAGTCCATTCCCTGAAACAGGCTGCGTTTTCCGCGCGGATCCCACACCGCATCCTCCACGCGCATGATGCGATTCCAGAGACCAATGCGCAACAGGTCTTCCAGCGCTTCCTGCGCGCCGTGAAAATCGAAGCCGGAAATAGCCGAACCCAACGCTGAACGCGCTTGTGATTGTGCGTCAGGAATATCCGTCAGAAAAAACTGATGGAACGCGAGATTGAAACGTCGCCACCCTTCAAGAACCGGTAGCGACTGCCCATTGGCACGTTCGTACTCGCGTTTCGATTGCGCCCACTTCTCGACGCGATACGGGCGGCCAACATCTTTCCACGTCAGCTGCGACCAGTTTTTCGTAGAGGCGTCCACAAACATGTCCGGTGCCTCGTTGCGCGCGTCAATGACGTACTGGCCGGTGCGCGCAAACTCGCCGATTTCGTGCCGACGAGTGCGCGGGCGTCCCCAGAGCTTCGTGGTCGGCGCAGGAAAGGCGCGCTGGTTGCCGCCGGTGGTGGCGGCTGAGTTTTCGGGCGAAACGAGAGTGGCCATGGCGGCGGTCGGTGGGCGGGACCAGGAAGGGGCTACTCTACACTGTGGCCGCGCGGCCAATTCGGCCAGAGCGCTGCGGGGGGGTGAGGCCGTTCAAGTGACTCGTCTTGTCCTTACCCCCCAGGCGGAGGCGTCACCACCAACGCGGCCGTCAACAACAGCACCACTACCGACACCACCAACTCCCCCACCATCCCGCGCATCATACGTCGCGGACCCTCGGTGGCGAGACGCGGGGTCACGAGCTTCCAATTGCGCCAACCCAGCAGCAGCACGACTGCCACAAAAATCAATTTGCGATACAGCGCCTCGCCATACGGCGTCGCAATGAGGTCGCCAATGCGTTCCAGATGCGCCAACGACGACACGGCACCGCTCCCGACCACCAGGGCCACACTCACCTGCGCCACCCGAGAAAATGCGCGCAGCAACAGCCCGATGTAGTTCGCCCGCTGTTCAGACACAGAAAGCTCCGATGCGGGATCGATCGCGTCGCCGCCCAAGACACTTGCAGTCATGACGAATAACGTGCCAATCCACACCGAGGCCGCCAACACATGCACGACGTCGGCCGCCACCGCATACTGACCGAAACGACTTGCGGACATGGCGTGACTGGAGAACGCAAAACTTGCCGCCAACACCAGACTGAGTATGGCTATGGTACTCCAGCGGGGGAACGCATCCTTCCGCGCGAGTGTGAAGGACATGGCCAGCAACACAGCGCAGCCAAACTGAATCATCCACACCGTGCCCCACGGCGTATCAAACAACATCTGACGCCCCACCACCAACCACGAATCGGTGGGAAATCGCATCTCGGCCGTTTGCAGCACGAGTTTGGCCAGCGCAGCGATAGCCAGCAGACCGCACGCAATGGAACCCAGTCGAGCCGCGCGCCGACTGGCCCGCGCAGACGTACTGACTCCCACGCCAACCCGCTTCACCACCAGCAGGCGGAATGCCACAGCGCCGACCACTGTGAGGATGCCGGCGTATGCAACGAAGCGAGCAACGAGGCCCAGTGATGCAATCACGGCGTCTCGTTGCTCGCTTGTTTTAACATCCGCAACGGCCCTCAGTGTGCAGCTTTCGCTCCAACCGTGAAGACAAACGTGCCCTTGTTCGGGTGTCCGTCGGCCGCCAAGGTTTTCCACTCAACCGTGTACTTGCCGGGTTTGAGCGTTTCCTTGATCTCGGCCACTGCTGGCGACTTGGGTGCCGCGTCCATGGTGATGGGGCCCGTAGGGACGACGTGATTGGCCGCGCCCTTGATTTGCACCGCCGTCACCGCCGCTTTGACTTCCTGCGTGAACCACAACTTGATGTGCTTTGGGCTGGCCGCAACCGTGCCGTTCACCGCCGGCTCGGCCTTGCTCAGGGCCAGGTGAAAACGCCCAACCGATGGCGCGGGCGTAGCGGACGCGGCCTGCTGTACCGTAGCAAGTGCAACGGCGGCAGTCAGTGCAGCGCCTGACAGAATACGAAAGGTGGCCTTGTTCATGGAAATAAGTATGAAGGGAAACATCTCGGCGTGCGAGTGCGCTGGACGCTGCGGTCAATGAGGACGGGCCCGCTGGGAGAAAGTTGGGACGCCTGCCGCTACCGATACACGATGTGAAACTGATCCGAGTAAAAGCGACCGTGGGGCTCAAACGTGTGGTGCATTCCCATGGCGGGCCGGAACTTTCGCAAATGTGCGACAATGGCTGTGTCGCGCGACTCCAGCCGAAGTTCATTGTCTGATATTCGGGCCGAACCACTCATCGCGCCCGCACATCGCAAGGCGGAGATGTTTAGGGGATCGTCACATCGTCGGAAATGACTGGCCCGCAGGATTCGGCTCAGGTTGTCTCCGCTGACCGCGGTATCGGTCGTCACCACAAAACTCATCGGCTCACCGGTTGTCACGTCCACACGCCAGACGTAGTGTCCCGTTGATCGCTCGGTCGCCAGCAAACTTCTGATTTTAGGACGCACCAGCGTAAAGACGACGCGATCCTTCTCCACCACCGCTCCGCCGCCCACCGAATCGGCCGCGGTGCGCTTGTTTGCCCGCTCCAGTTCGATTTTTTCAGCTTTTCGATCGAGGTCAGCTTTCAGTGAGTCTGCCCTTGATGTGGGTGGCGGATCGGAAGGTCGGCGGCGGACGGGTCGCTGCGCAGACAGCGGCAATGCGATACACAGCGCTGAGAGCAGGCCGCACACACGCAGGACCGGCATGCGCAACGTCACCGCGTTAACACCACGCGGCGCTCGGACACCGCCACTCGGCCGTCCCGCGTTTCTGCACGGATTTCGATGATGTACGGCGACGGGTCAAGCTGCGACAGATTCAAGACAATGGTGCGCATCTGTACGGGAACCGGTCCCTCGAGCGTGCGTGTTCCCCGCTCTGCATCTGGTTCAGTCCAGCGCTGTTCGATAGACCGGTTGGGATTGCTGGCGACATTGATGGCCATGCCCAGTCGACGAGCGGCACTCAACCCGGCATCACTGGTAATCCGGATGGAAAGCGTCACCGTATCGGTGGCCGAGATGCCGTAACTTTCCCAGTACAATCCTATCCGGCGCTCAGTGGCGCCCAATTGCACCCGGCCCATCATGTGGTCGAGCAGATCTTCACTGGGCACTCGGATATCCGTTTTACCCTCGCCGAGGTCGATGACCACGGGATCGGAGAGTGCAATTTCGCGCGGCTTCATGGAATCCAACGGTACCGGCGGCTGCACGCCAAAGCGCACTCGCGCATCCAGGGGGATTCCACCGGACGCACTCGCTTCAATGGAGACAAGCGCGGGCCCAGGACCAATCAATCCGCGCATGGCAACGGCGGAACCGGGCCGAGCAACAACCTGCGCGAGCGAGTCCACCCTATTGGGTGCGCTGGAAGTCAGCAGCATGACGTCGAAGGTAATGGGGGAGGTTGGCGGCGTGCTGCCCGACCCGGTGGCTGGTCTTGCCACTACCAGCTTGATTGCCGGATGCCTCAACTCAACAGCACTCGCCAGCACGATGTGTGATTGCCGGCGAAGCGTGGCGGTTTGCACATCGCCCAATTGAACCAATCGACGTGCCCGCCGGAAATGTTCGTCGGGCCACCAATCGGTCGTCATCAATCCGTCGTCGTTGTTTTTTGCGAGAAACCAGCTGGTCTCGCCCGCAGTAAACGGGGCCAACACGGTCTGCCACGATGGGATGGTATGAACGCGGTCGAGCGTGTACTCGAATGTGGTGTATGGCGCGGCACGCGGTGAGGCATGCGACGCGAGATACAAGGTTTGTACACGATCGGCACTGTCACCCAGCCAAGCCGTGTACGAGGGCCATCCATACCGCGTCACCAACTCGGCCAGCGCGTCGCCACCGGACTTTTCGCTCCACACATACCGTTCATCCTGGGCCAGCGCGTTGAGTAAAACAATTCGTACGCGCCGCGCGTGTTGCTCAACCCACCGTTCGTTGCCGGCCGTGCGAAAATAGGGGTCGGCCAACCACCAAAACCGCGCGTTCAGTTCCAGGCGCTCTTTGCATCCAATGGTGGAGTAGTGTTTTCGTTCGATCGCCGGCAGCAATTCGCCCACATCATCCCATTGGCAGCGCTTTGCCGGCGGCATCACTCGCTCCATTTCACGAAACGCCCTTTCCGCCTCCGCCGCGTTCTCTTGTCGCGCATAGGTGTAGCCCAACAAGGCGGCGCACCACCATGCGTCACTCTGGCACGATCGGGCCGTTGCGAGCGCCTGGATGGTATCTCCCTGATCGATGCGAAAACGCGTTCGAAAGCCCGCAATCCATCCATCCGCCGGCCAGGCGATTGCCGCGCTGTCCAGTTGACGCAACAGCGCGTCGCGGAGCGTGTGAATGCGCGTCCGCCACGCTGGGATGAGCGCTCCATCAAGCGACCGGCTTTCGTCGTCGGCGTTGTTCACCGATGTCGAGATGAGCCATGTCGGGCAGACCGCGTACCATGTCTGACGGCTTCTGATCAAACGGTGCTGATACAAGCCGAATTCGAGCGAGTCCCCCGTGCTGATCTTGCGCGTGACCAGCAGTTCTGGCTTCGCATCCGGGCGACAGGTGGCAAACGGCGAGCGACGGTTCGCGAGGCCGTCTGACAGCGCATTCGCTGACCGGGCCTTTTCGCTCTCGCGCCAGGCGCGCTGCCATGCAAGATGAAACTCGCTGATGCTCTGCGTCAGCCGGGCTCGGGTCGCCAACGAATCGGCGGCGCCGGAGGCCATGTGCCGAACACTCGCGACGTTCCCCACCGACCTGGCGGGGGTTGCCGCGGGCAGCGAAAGTGTGTGCAGTACCAGGAACAGCGCGTTAACCATGGACCGCGAAATAAGTCGGATAGTCGGGACTGCGCCAGTGCGGCTGTTGTGCGTTTCTCAACAAGAACGCCGGCACCGAAAATCGCGTCACTGAAGACTGCCTGAAACTTACGCCAGCCCGAATTCCTCTCTGGCCTGTCGGTTGGCCCGCGCCTGAGATTCGGCCGCTGACTCGGCCTCCATTTCTGCGGCTTTCCCCATGGCCAGCGCATCCTCTCGACGCGCGACGAGCACCCAGAAATCGCCGTCCTTGGGATCGCCGCCTTCGTCGGCCGGCAGCAGCGCGTAGATGGCCTTGTACATAATGGAGAACGCCCAGAAAAGGGCCAGCATGTCCGGCAGCACCAGCACAATGCGCGTAATCGCATTGACGTTCGCTACCTGATCATTGAACAACGGTGTGCCGAACTGCGCTTGCACCATCCGGAAGTTAATCCAGTAATTGAACGCGCCCGCGCCCAGATTGACGGCCGCGATGGCGAGGGTGGCCTGCCGGAGTTTGACAACGACGGACGGCTCATCGAGCAAGCGGTTCATGGCCTGCAGGCGTTCCGGCGTGTCCGGCGCCAGGCCCTGCATGGCGATGTACCGCGTGACGGGTTTGCCGAATAACAACGTTCCGCCGAACACCAACACGGCCAGCAAGTAACTCGCACTATCCTTGAACGCGAACAACGCGCCACTGACGTACCAGAATGCCAACGCGCCACGCAGGATGGCGCCCATGCCGCCGTACGTCGTGATGAAGTTGAATCGGCGTGTAATGACCATCAAATCGAGCAACACCCACGCCACCGGAATCAGCGCGGCGGCGAGATACGCCGGCAAGGTGCCTAAGGGCGCCGTTCCATATTTCAGGATGAGCACCGGTGCAACGGCACCGATGAGGATATCCAGCGTGAGCTTGACGGACTTCGACATGTGGTGAAAGCGGGCGGGCTGATACGAGGACACTGCTCTGCCCTTCAGGCATGGGCCGACACGAAATCTTGCGAATGGGTGGGGGTTGCCGCTACGGGAATGCGAGCCAAACGGGACCCGAAAGCGTCAAAAAACCAGCATTCGGTCCCAAAATGACCGACTAGCTGATCGCTCGTCTTCAGTATGACAAGCGAAACTGTGTCATCCCAGGTTTACCGAACAATGCCCCCGCTTATAGACGCTGTCCCTGCCCGACCGGCAACAGTGATGACCGAGATTCGCCTCGTACAGCGCCGCCAGGCATTGCGTCAGTTGATGTTCGACGGCGTCTCTTCGCGATCGCTGCAGGAGGCGCTGCAGTGGGTGGACGCACACCAGGAGCGCTTGCCGAGTTATGCGGGATGGAGACGGCACCTGCGTCGCGCGCGCTCCTGGGCGCTTTTGGCCACGGGCAGCGCACTTTTGCTCGATGTTGTGATCATTGCCGTCAAGCCCTGGGAATTTTCTGCGACCGGACAGTTGGCGTTTTCGTGGTCCATGAGTGGATTGTTGCGACTTCTGGTGGTAACGGCGGGGTTGGCGCTGGTTGATGCCGTGCTCACGCCACGGCCGATATTTGGCCCGCTGCGCGCTCGCGCGCATTCGTGGTGGCGCTCGTGGATTGGCAAACGGTATATCGCGCCGTTTGTCGCGCCCGATCAGTATCAGTTGCTGGCCGAACGCGAAGTGGAGCTGCTCGTCGCGAGTGGTCGCGAGGGATAGCTACCGCATGGTTGACGGCTTGAGTCCGCTCGCGGAATTCAACCACCGAACAAACGGCGTCATGGCCTCAAATGATTTCGCGAGCACGGCCGGAAGTTTGGGACTGAGAATTTCTTCGCTCGACATGGGCCGGCCGGCCGTGAACGACTGATACCGCAGCCACGCACCGGCTGGATGGTTCGGTAGAAAACCGCGCGGCGGGCGGGTGAGGATGTGTTCTGTATCGAGTTCGCCAAATCGCCTCTCGAACGCCGGCGCCAACACAATGTCTTCGAATCCTGCGTGATCGTCCGCGATGGATTGCCGAATGCGCTGTAATGCCGGTCGTGGTGGCATCCAGATTCCCCCTCCACAGAACGAGCCTTCGGGCGCAATGTGCAGGTAGAATCCGGCTCCACCATGCGCGGCCTCGCTGCCAACACCGCTGCCGGCGTCGCGATGATAGAACCAGCATGCCGCGTGTGTCTTGTACGGGGATTTGTCCTTGCTGAACCGCACGTCGCGATAGATGCGGAACATCGACCGTCTGGGCGAGCCCACAATTTCTGGCGCGAATGCGGCCAACCGCACATCGAGGTCTTCAATGAGTGCCAGCATGGGTAGTTTGAGTTCGCGCTCATAATCGGCGCGGTGTTCCTCAAACCATTCCTTGCGATTATTGCGTTTCAAGCCTCGCAGAAACGTCAGGGCGGCAGGACGGAATGCCGTGAAGTTTTCCGGGGCAGCGCTGGTGGCGGTGGCTCGTGTCGTGGCCTTTCTTGCGGCGGCACGCGCGGTGTTTGCTACCTTCGCCGATTTCCTGGCTGAACTTTTCTTCGCCGGCATGGTGTCCTCGTCAGGTGCTGCGGTCGTGGGGTGCGGTCGTTTGGTGCGAGCGTGTGGTGCGGTCGTGAGGTGCGGTCGTGTGGGGCGAGCAGGCGTGTGTGCGGTCGTGTGGGGCGAGCAGGCGTGTGTGCGGCGGGAGGTTGCGAGCCTGCGTTACACGAGGTCCACGCTGGCACAAGTTCTCAACGTGGGTGGTGGGCCGGAAACAGGAACTGCAGCACCAGTCCGATGCGTTCGCCCCACGAACGCTCGTCGTGCAGCGCACCGGGCGCTTCGAGATACTGCAAGTCGATTCCCGGCTGCCATCCGCGCCGCACCAGCGTGCGATAGAGCAGTCGTGCGCCTTTCAACATGCGCACTTCCGCGCTGCCCACATCCAACCAGATTTTCAGCGTGTCGTGCTGTTCAGGAAATGCATCGAGCTGTCGCACAATCCAGCGATCGTCCCACCACACCGAAGGAGAGAGCAACGCAAGTTTTCCAAATACGGTGGGATGGGTGAGCCCGAGATGCAGCGACAACAATCCCCCCAATGAACTGCCACCGACGCCCGTATTGGCCGCGTCGGTGTGCGTACGAAAGTCCTGATCGATAAGCGGCTTGATTTCGTGCACCAGAAACTGTCCATACTGATCGGCCAGTCCACCGGCATCGTGCGCGGCGTCACGCGTAGGCGTGTATTCGTCAATGCGCTCGCGACCAGCATTGCCAATTGCCACCAGAATGACTGGTTCTACCAGTCCCGCGTGAATTAACGCGCGCGCCGTCGTGTCAACGCCCCATTGCACACCAAATGGCGCCATGGGGTAGTCGTCGAACACGTTCTGCCCGTCCTGCAAGTACAGCACCGGGTATCGACGCGTGCGCTCGCGATCGTATCCGGGGGGCAGGCACACCACGACATCATGCGCGTGCGGCAGGAAGTTTGAGCGCACGTCCGCATAGTGACGGAGGGCACCGAAATCCTGCGCCGCGACGGGATAGATGTTGTCGTCTTCGGAGAACACGCTGCTGAATGATGCCGAGGGGCTGGATATGAGGTGCGAACAACTCAGGACCAACCAAACTAATCACACCACGCGGTTTGGTGGTTCGGTGCCGGAAAAAAACGCGTCCAGATTTGTCAGTGCCATGCGACCCATCGCCAGTCGCGTTTCGATGCCATTGCTGCCCAAATGCGGTAACAACACCACCCGCTCCAACTCACGAAGGTCCGAGACCACCGCCGGTTCAAACTCGTACACATCCAATCCGGCACCGGCAATGACCTGATCGCGCAGCGCTTGCGCCAACGCATATTCATCCACCACGTCACCACGTGCCGTGTTGATCAACACCGCGGTCGATTTCATCATCATCAACCGTTCGAGATTGATGAGATGTTTCGTTTCCGGTGAAGACGGACAATGCAGCGACACCACGTCCGATTCGCGCAACAACTCCTCCAATGAACTGACGCGACGGGCGTTCGCCGGTCCCGCCGTCTCGTCGTCCGGGGCAACCGGATCGCGCGGCGCATACCAGATGACGTGCATCCCCAACGCCAGCGCAGCCCGCCTGGCCAAGGCGCGCCCAATGCGCCCATATCCGATAACCCCCAGCGTCTTGCCGCGCGCTGATTGCCCCATCATATGCGTGGGCCGCCACCCCGACCACGCGCCCGAGCGCAAATGCCGTTCGCCTTCACCCAGGCGGCGCATGGTCATGAGGATAAGCGCGAGGGCAATGTCCGCTGTGTCATCAGTCAGTACGTCGGGCGTGTTGGTCACCACCACCCCGGCCTTTTTTGCGGCGCCACGATCGACGTGATTGATGCCCACGCCAAAGTTGGCCACAATCCGCACGCGTCGCCGGTCTACCTCGAAATGGTGGGCGAGCACTTTATCCGTCACCGTACACAGTAACGCATCAGCGTACTGCATGGCTTCCGCAATTTGCGACGCGGTCATCGCGACGTCGTTCGCGTTCAGGCGCGCGTCGTATCGCGAGGCGATTTCGTGTTCGACGGAGGGTGGCAACTTGCGCGTCACAACAACCGTGGGTCGCGCCATGAATCAGCGACCCTGTTGCTCGCCCACGCCCGCAGGCGCATTCGCGCGCCAATATGTGAGCGCCGCGCCAACCCCACTGCCCAATGCCACGTGGACGCCCGCGTCATTGAGCGCCATTTCCACCCCGGACAGCGCTCCCGCCAACATCAACGGATTCAGATCGCCCAGGTGCCCAATGCGGAACGCCTTGCCTCCCAGTTCGCCCAGACCCGCGCCAAGGGAAAGTTCGTAGCGACGATACGCGTGATCAATGACTTTGGCCGCATCGACACCGTCCGGCATCATGACGGTGCTCACGGTATTCGAATACAGCTCGGGGCGCACCGCGCACAATTTCAGTCCCCACGCCTTGATTGCTTCGCGCGCACCAGACGCCAGAAACGCGTGCCGCGCATACACGTTGGGCAACCCTTCTTCTTCCATCATGTTCAGCGCTTCGTCCATGCCAAACAGGTGCGACAGCGCCGGCGTGTAGGGGAACGATCCCAGCGCATTCTGCACGCGCATGGGGCGCATATCGAAATACGCGCGTGGCGACGTGGCATTGTCGACAAACGGCCTGGCCTTCGCGCTCACCGCCACAATGCCCAACCCGGCGGGCATCATGAATCCCTTCTGGGAACCGGCAATGGCCAGATCAACGCCCCACTCGTCGGCCTTGAACGCAAGGCTGCCAATAGAACTGATGCCATCCACAAACAGCAACGCCGGATGATTCGCGCGAGTGAGCGCCGCGCGTACCGCGCCGATGTCCGCCGTTACGCCGGTTGCGGTTTCGTTGTGAACAGCCAACACCCCCTTGTATTCGTGCTGCGTGTCGTTCGCCAACGCCGCTTCCAGCTTGTCCACTGGAATGGAATCGCCCCACGGTGCTTCAATGACATCGACTGTGTAGCCCAACGCGCGCGCATTCTGCACGAAGAGATGGGAAAACTGCCCGAACCGCACCGCTAACAGTTTGTCGCCCGCGTTGAGCGTGTTGGTGAGCGCGGCCTCCCACATGCCGGTACCCGAACACGCAAACACAAAACACTCGCCGCCCGTCAGGCCGAACACCTGTGGCAGTCGGTCGAGCACCGACCGTGTCAGCTTGGGAAAGGAACTGGACCGGTGATCCAGCATGGCGCGATGCATGGCGCGCAGGATGCGGTCGGGCACATTGGTCGGACCGGGAACAAACAGGAACGGACGGCCGGGCATGAGTCGGGGAGGTGGGGGTCAGGATGTGGCTGGTCGGACGTCGTTGGGCTCCACAGGCGCTGCCGCACTTTGATCTACTGCAGGCGTATCAGCAACTGCTGCGTCTGCATCGCTGTGCTCGTGTTCGGTTTCAGTCTCGGAATCGGCGCCATCGTGCTCTTCCTCAGGCGCCAGCACGCGGATAAGCCGGCGGCAGAGGCGGGCAAGCCGCGCACGCTGTTCGCCCGTGAGTTCGCGCATCAACGTGATGATCGCGTCCGCCCGAACGGGGGCCGCCTGCTCGAGCAGGGTGCGCCCGTCGTCGGTGAGGTGGACGGTCATGAAGCGCCGGTCGGTCGCATGCCGTTCGCGCCGGACGGCCCCACGCTTTTCCAGGGTATCGACAATGGACGTCATTTGCGCTTTGCTGCGGCCAAGTGCGCGAACGAGCTCCTGCTGATGCAGGCTGCCGCGGTCGGCCAGCACGTCCAGCACGCCGAGTTGCGAGGCCGAGAGGCCGAAGGTGTTGACGGCTTGGTCGACCCGCGCGGATGAGAGTGCGGCAGCGCGCTGCAGCCGCGAGTATGCCTCGAGGGCGCGCCGGCGTTTTTTATCGCCTTTTCCGCTCATAAGTCTTTGTGGTGAAAGAAGTTAGATAAAACACGTGCTGTGGGCAGACAGCTCAAGCGCTGCTTTGGATTCGGTGGGACCACCAGCGGGAAAGCAACCAGCCGTAAAATCTAGGACCAAAGTGGCCACGCGGCCGCGAAAAACAAAAACTGTTACCGAACGATGTGCAACGTCGCGTCCGGTTGGCGTCTCCACCCTGTCCACACCGGAGACCATCGTGCCATCGACCATACCGCTTTCAATTGCTCTGCATCGCACAAGCCTGGCGCTGGTGCTGGTGCTCGCTTCCACCACCGCCGGTGCGCAGGGTCGCATCATTCCCCGGGTTTGCCCCCCACCCCCCTGCCCGCGCGATGTCGTGTGCTCGCCACCCATCATCCAGCGCTGCGGCGACCGCGTCGGCGCGCCACGGGTTGAACACACCAACACGCGCGTTCGCGTCACACTCGCCGATCGCGTGCTTCGCTACGAAGTCACCGAAACGTTCCAGAATCGTGGCGGCAATCTGGGCGAAGCGGACTACATGTTTCCACTACCCACCGGCGCGGCCTTCGAAGATGTGCGGCTGGAAATCAACGGGGAACTGGTCGCGGGCGAAACGATGGATGCGGGCCGCGCGCGCGCCGAATACGAACGTATTGTGCGCGAACAGCGCGATCCCGCGCTGGTGGAGTGGCTGGGCGCCGGACTGCTACGCGCTCGCATTTTTCCGTTCAATGCCGGCGAACAACGCACCATTGCCGTTCGCTATCAGCAGGTTGCTCCACGTGAAGGTGACGCGTTGCGCGTAGAGTTTCGTCGTCCCGATGCGCCGGACAACACCCGCAACAGCTTGCAAATCGAGCTGCCGGTAAACGGATACGGCGAACCCTATTCACCGACGCACGACCTCACCGTGCGGCGCGAGGGCAATCATCGCATTGCTGAACTGCGCGGGAACGCGCGCGACGTGGTGGTGCTCGTGCCGGTTCCGCGCAACGCAGAAGCGTCCATTGGTGTGCTGACACACGCAGCGGGCGCGCGCGAACGGTTCGCACTCATTACGGTCGCACCGCCCGAGGTAACGCCCGGGCGTTCGTCGCGCGACATCACGTTTGTCATGGACGTGTCCGGCTCCATGAGCGGCGGCAAACTCACGCAGGCCAAGGCCGCCGGGCGCCAGTTGCTGAATACACTGGACGCGGATGATCGGTTTCGTCTGGTCGACTTTGCGACCGACGTGCACACGTTTCGCGACCACTTTGTTCCTGCGACGGCCGCGAACATTCGCGCCGCTCAGCAATACCTGGATGGACTGCGGGCCGAGGGTTCCACCAATATCAGCGGTGCGTTGCGGGATGCCCTGGAGGCTGCGCGCAACCAATCCAGTGAACGCCTGAGCCTCGTGTTGTTCCTCACCGACGGTGAACCCACGGTGGGCCTTCGGAATCCAATAGTTATTGCCGATTCCGTGCGCGCGTGGCGCGGTCGCGTGCGGTTGTTCACGTTTGGTCTTGGCGCCGATGTGAACGCATCGCTCGTGGAGCAGCTCGCACTGGACGGTCGTGGCCTGGCACACTTTGTTCGCCCCGACGAATCGGTGGAGCGGATGGTGGGCCTGGTCGCAACCCGACTGCAACGTCCCCTTCTGACGGACGTGCGAGTGGAAGGGGTGGGCGTGCGCTTTGTGCAGCAGTATCCCTCCCCTGCAACTGATTTGTACGCGGGTCAGGAACTCGTCGTGCTGGCGCGGTATGAAGGCAGTGGATCGGGAGCGGTACGCGTGACGGGCCAGTCGGCCAACGGGCGTGTGGAATGGCGCACCAACGCGCAATTCCCCGATCGCAGCAACGCCAACGCTTTTGTGCCACGTTTATGGGCGACACAGCGTATTGGTTGGCTGAGCGCGGAGCGACGTCGCGACGGAGCGTCGGCCGAACTGGATGATGAACTGCGCACCCTGGGGCTTCGTTATGGCATTCCAACCGAACTTACCTCGTATATGGTGCAGGAACCGGGCCGCGTATCCGGCGCGGCGATGAACCAGTCGCAGTCCGCGCAGCAAGGGCCGAGCGCAGGTGGCGGCCGGGGAGGTGCCGCGGTGGGCGGCCGGTTCGCGGCAACGGCCGCCGCACCGCCGGCATCAGGCGCACAAGATTCGCCCGCTCCGCAGCAGCGCGCGTTTGAGATGGCCAAGGCGGCCTCGGCTCAACGCGATGCACGAAACGTCGCGACGCTCGACTCGCTGAGCAATGCGGCCTACCGCCGCGAAGGGGAGAGTGACAAGACAACGCGCAACGCGCTCAATCGTCGTTTCGAGTTGCAGCAGGGTGTGTGGACGGAAGCACGACTGCTGCGCAGCGAAACGCGGCCGACGTGGACCGTGCAAGTGCAGGCGTACTCGCCCGCGTGGTTCGCGCTGGTGCAAGCAATCCCCTCACTCAAGGAAGCGTTTGCGCTGGGTGATCAACTCCGCATGGCGGGCCGGTCCGTAGTGCTGGAAGTGACGCCCAAGGGTGTCACCACCCTCGACGACGCCACGATGACGCGGTTCATCGCGGCCTGGTAGTGGAACACGTCGAGCGCCTCTTCCGCCTGTATCACGCACCTCTCGTGCGATATTTGACGCGCCGGTTGGGTGATCGGGATTGGGCGGAAGAGATTGCGCAGGAAACCTTTCTGCGCGCGCTCCGACAGGAAACCATCAGCAGTGAACGGTCGTGGTTGTTTGCGGTGGCGACCAATCTGGTACGCGATGATGCGCGCAAACAGTCGCGGCAGCGCAAACAGCTCGAACTCTTGCGTGTGGAGGCCGAAGCCCACGTTTCGGTCGATCCGGAACCAACCAGTATGGAGCGCGATGAGGAACGCGCGCTCGCGCGCCAAGCGGTCGAGTCATTGGCGGAGAAAGACCGGCTCGCGTTGCTGATGCGTGAAGAGGGGCTGGACTACGATGAGATTGCCGCGGCGTTGAACATCACGCGGTCTTCGGTGGGCACCACACTGTCGCGGGCGCGTCGTCGCCTGGCGGAACAATTCGAAGCGCTGCAGCGCGACAAGGAGGGTCACGGTCATGCCGCATCCTGACATGCGTGAATTCTGGGTGAACGGACATCCGGCCGAGGGGTTGCTGCACGAGTGGCTGGATGAACAGCTCTCGGTCGACAACGCTGCTGCTGTTGAGTCGCACGTTGCCGGCTGTGCGGAGTGTGGCGCGCTGGTCGCGGAAGCGCGCGGCCTGATTGCGGCGTCGCATCGCATTCTGTCGGCGCTGGATGACGTACCGGCCAATGTCATACCGGTGACTGCCGAAGCGGCAACGTTGCACCACCGCGTCGTAGACCTCGCGACCGCCAGACAATCGCAGCATTCCCTGCGTCACGCGCGCGATGCATTCCAACCGTTGCGCACATCAACGCGTTGGCGCCAATGGGCGAAAGTTGCGGCGGTATTACTGGTGGTGCTGGTGCCAGGGTATGCGCTGTTCAAGTCTGACGGATCTACTCCGGTTGCATCCGAGCAATCGTTGTCCATCACCGATTCAAGTGCCGGTGCTGCGCCTTCAACTGCGGCGCCTCCGGCAGGGACTGCGACAACCGTTCCCGCACCTGCAGCGGACAAAGCCGCCAACGCAGTCGCGACAGTTGCATCACCTTCCGTCCCGACAGGCAACGCGGCGGCGAAATCCGAGCCAGCGGGTGTCAGTCGTGCGGAGGCAGAACATGTGGTGGCGGATGCTGCACGAATGTTCGCAAGTCCGCCAGGGGCTTCTCCGCCAGCCGCAACTCCGCCACCACCGTTGCCGGTTGCCGCAGCACCACCACCAGCTGCCGCACCCGCGACGCAACCGGTCGCGACACCTCTTGCCGCGAGTCCCCCGGTAGTCGCAGCCGATCAGGTATCGCAGTTGCCAACGCGCAGCGCCGGAGGCCGCGGCGGTGGAGGGCGCAGTGCAACCGGTGTTGTTGAGAACGCGCCGTCCGGCCCGGTGCGACAAGTCTCCGTCGCTCCGACGTCAGCACTTGCTTCACCTGCCGTGCGCTCCGACAGTGCGAGCCTCGCGCGTGAAATCGCAGAAGTAGCCAAGCGCGTTATCACGACCGATTCAACCGCCAGGCAAGTGCAGCGGCAGCGCCCGTTGGCACTCGGTGGCGCACTGCGTGCAGAAATGCGGCCAGCCATTGTGCCGCGCACGAGTTTCGACAGCGTCACGCTGACGCGCACGAATTGCGCGACATCATGCGAAACGGTCGTGTTGCATGTGAGTAGTCTTGGTGCGGTGCGTTACTCCGTCAGCTCGGGAAGTACACGCCCGCCCGCGGTGATGTCGCAACTTTCATCGGCCAATCGTGATCGCATCAGTGAGTTGCTGGCTGCGTCATTTGCAGAGGCAGACGCGCTGTCGGGACAACTTCGGTGCACGATCAGTCGCGCGACGGGTTCGCCGTTGCTCGAGGTGCTGATTACCACCAACGCGGTTAATCGGACGCGTGGCGAAGCGCGCTGCAGCACGTCGGACGCCGAATTGTTGCAGTTGGGACGTGCGATTGAGTCGATTGTGGGTGTGGATGCGTTGCGGCGTCGCGTACCATAGCAGACGACAATCAATTCGTGGCAAAGGTTAAACCGAAACCACCACAACATGCGGTCGCCAACATTTACGGACGCGAGCACTCGACGTCTCAGTAGGTTCTGCCCCAACGTGCCGTGTTCGCAACTAACCCTGACGGCACTTCAGGAGAGCGCCCACGGTATCGATCAGCCTTGCCCGCAGCACGCTCGCGCGGACGCTCATTTCCCGCTGACGCCGCTGGTATTCGTCTCTCCCGTCGGACGTCTCCACCCGCACTGGCTCGAAGCCCATGGCACTCAAATCGTAGGGACCGGCCTGCATGTCGAGCACCCGCAGCTCCACAGCGAGTTCGAAACACTGCCAGAGCAGATCGCTGCCAATCCACGGCATCGACGTGTACGCCCATCGGTATAGATCCATGTTCGCATGGATGCAGCCAGGCTGCGCCATGTCATGACGCGTGGACCACGCAAGCGGCACGCGGTTCATCGGCATCGCGGCTGGTGCGAAGAAGCGGAAAGCGTCGAAGTGGCTGCACGCGACGGGACGACTCTCCACAAACGCGTCCACCTTGTCTTGGGAAAGCCGGAGCGGTGCGATGTCAACGTGGCGCACGTCGTGTCCGCCATAGACCATCGCCCACTCGTGAATACCGTAACATCCAAAGTTCGCGGGTCGGTCTCGCGTCGTGCTCAGAACGTGCAGCACTTCGTTGAGCGTCTCACGCGCTGCGGAAACGAGGGCGCCCGCGTTCCGCACGATCACGCCATCGGCCGCATGATACTCCGGCCCGTTGAAGCGCTCGCGGGCCTCCGGGGTGTCCACCAGGAACTCGTGCGGTGCGGGGTGCCATGTCTCCAGCTTCCCACCCGAATAACTGTAGTACTGAAACAGAAAGTCGTAGACCGGATGCACCTCATGACGCGAACGGCGCTCTCGACGTGGTCGCGTCCACCGCTGCACCCGCTCGAGGTGTGCCACGGCGCGAGCCTGCCATTCGGCAGCGGTCAACGCCGACAGAGCGGCACACGGTGTCGGCAGCACAGGGGAGTCGAGCATGTCGTACGCTACCAGCCAGCACCGGCGGTGTCATCCCGCCGGCGCTGCCACATGCGCAGTTGTGATGCTGCCGAGTGTCCCATTCGCGCCCCTCAGAACGGCGCCGGTCGCTCCACCACCAGCGTCGCTCCCGACACCGGATGCACAAACGCCAGCCGTTCGGCATGCAGCTGCAGACGCTCTTCGTCGAGCGGCGCTGTTCGCCCGTATAGCCGATCGCCAACGATCGGCGCGTCCAGCCCCTGCGGGTGCGCCGCGTGCACGCGCAGCTGGTGCGTGCGACCGGTGTGGGGGGTGAACCGCACCCGCGTCTGCCCGTGCTCCCGCGACAGCACGCGCCATTCGGTATCGGCAGGCTTGCCGAACACCGGATCGTGGATGTTTCGCGGCCGGTCATCGATATCCACCCGCAGCGGCAACGTGATGTGTCCGTGATCGACGGCGACGTTGCCGTCCAGCCACGCCACGTACTGCTTGTCGATTTCGCGCAGTGAAAACAGCCGCTGCAGCAACTTGGCGGTGGAGAGGGTCTTCGCGCACAGGAGCAACCCTGACGTGTCGAGATCCAGGCGATGCACCACCAGCGGACCCGTCGCTTCGGGATACCGCACACGAAGTCGTGTCACCACGCAATCCTGCAGCAAGGCGCTGCGTCCCGGCACCGTGAGCAGTCCGCTCGGCTTGTTCACCACCAGCAGCTGCTCGTCTTCGTAAACCACGGCAGGCTCGGCAGGATCGATCGCCGCCGAGCCGAACAGCGGTGGAGGATCGGCCGGTAACCCATCAAGCATGTGCGTGAGAATCGGCAGGCACTTGCCGCGACAGGCGGCATAGAACACGCCCGCGCGGCGGTCGCCCGTAGCAGCGGGAGCGCCCCACCAGAGTTCCGCCAGTGCTATGGGCCGCAGCGCAAGCCGATAGGCGTGCGCGAGCAGCTTGGGCGCCGCGCAATCACCCGCACCGCCGGGAGGCTCGGCTGGTGCGAAGAGCGTGCGCAGCGAACGCATCTCACCGCGCGCACTTTGGAAGTGGTAGCTGTCCTGGATCTGGCCCATCAACGTGCGTGAGCGCGCGGTTCGCGTCTCGTCGAGCGTGCGCACGGCAGCGGTAACACGACGCGCAGCCGCCGTGTCTGTGTGCTCCGGCATGGTGGCCAGCAGCGCTGCGCGCCGCGCTGCGAAGTCGAGCATTTCCGCCTCACCGGGAATCCACGCTCGGTCGCGCATCGGCCGATCGAAGGCGGGAGGTACCCAGCCGTCAATCTCCCATTGTCCGTCCACCATGCCGGAGAAGCCGCGCAGGTAGCCCAATGTGCCGTCGGGTGCGGCGACCAGGAGCACCCCAAACATCTTGCCATTGCCCGGGTCGTGCAGGCGCCATGCACTCGCGTGATGCGACTGCCGCGTCTCCGCGAGCTCCAGGGCTGCGCGCCGAGCCAGCGGGCGCACGGCGGAGCGGTCGAAGGGGGTTGGGAAGCGGGTCGGCCAGTCGGCCGAGTGTGGTGCGGGAGAGAATGTAATCACGGGTGAAGCATACTGCGGTTCGGTCGTGTCGCCATGTCAGTCGAGCACCGCAAGCGCCTGTGCTGCGACATCAGCCAGCACGGCATACGCCACTTTCTCGTGAGCGCGACCATGCCGACCCGTCATCGTTCGGGTCAGAATTTGTACAGCAGTGCGATTGTCGCGCCTGACAGTTGGATGGATACTGACCCATGGTCTTGTCGGTACGATGCGCGGTAAGCATCAGCCAGCGGACGAAGACTCATGCGCAGGTCTCGACGCAGCAGCGCTCGGCACGCGTCGCCGTTCGCGTTGTGCGCGATGCGCGCGCGCACCTGCACTGGAAACGACTCCATCCACGCCGAGCCGATCACGAGCTGGTACGAGTGAACGGCGCAACCGCCACCGTGACTGACCACGGCGGCAAGCGTGTCCCCGACCACACGGACACTGTCGATGGTGATTGCATCATTGGGCAGGCCGGTGTCACTCGTAACCACCGTGCCGCGCACGTCGATGGACGATGTCGGCGGATCGCGAACGATCGCAGGATCGGCCGCACAGCTGCAAGCGGCGAGTACCATGGCAGCCATCGAGCCGAGGAGGCACCGATGTCCAACCCGAGGTGTTACGAAAGACAGCATGGCATCCCCTTGCGTAATGGTGACTATCAGTCAAACCCAGTTGCGGGTACCGCGTCACACCACCTCCGCCGCCGCACGCTCCCCCGACCGAATCGCGCCTTCAATAAACGTGGGCCACTCCGGCGATGTCTCGGTGCCGGCCCAATGGAACGGACCCACCACATCGCGCACGGCGGATTTGAACAGGGCGGTCGCGCCGGGCGCGAGATAGCCTCCATAACAACCGCGCGTCCACACCTGTGTCGACCAATTCATCTCGATGATACGATCGGGCGTCAGCGCCTTGTCGCCGAAACGCACAGCCATTTCAGCCAGTATCTTCTGACGTCGCTCTTGCGCCGGCAACAGCGATGCCGCGCGTGCCTGATCGGTGTAGATGAAGCCCGTCAGAATTCCAGCGGTGCCGAAACCTTCGGGTGCGCTGCTGTCCGCGGTTTCCGACACCATCGCGGAGTAGTCCAGCGACCCGCCACTCAAGCCTTGTTCGCGCCAGAATGGGCGGCTGTACACCATACCAACTTTGATGACGAGCCCTTGAGGCCAATGCTGCGTGATTTGCGCGCGTGCCACCGGTAGCGAAGGCGCGAACTCAATGGCTCCCATCAATGACGGAGGTCCCGCGAAGATTACGTGACGCGCGTTCACGTCGACGGCATCTGTGCTGACCGTAGCCTCGGTGTCGGTCCATCGCACACGTCTGACCGGACTCTTGAGGCGAATGTTGTTCGCACCTAGCAACTCCGCCATGCCGATTGCCACGGGTTGCGTACCACCAATGACGCGATCCTGCTGCGCGGCATCCTCGAATCCGTTCAGCTTTTCGAAGCTGACGCACTGTTTCACCAGCGAGAGAAACGACAGCACGGAAATTTGTTCAGGACTGGCGCACGCGTACGACATGTCGCCGACCAGAAACTCGCGGAGGGTTTTCTCCTTTACATTTTGTGCGAGCCACTGCGCCATAGTAGTGCCATCCCACACGCGCGCCTGCGGATGAGACCACGGAGCGGCCGGATCGAGCGCATTGGCCATGGTCTGCAATTTCGCCTTGATGGCTTCCACGCGTGCGTAGCCCGGCAAGACCGACCAATCGTCACCGACGCGTGTGTGCTTTTTGAGAGCCGGTCCGAATACAATTGATTCGCCGAAATTCGGGCTGGGATAGGTGGTCTTTCCCGTCGCCTTGATCCAGTGATAAAAGCGATCATGCCCAGCGCCCACCCATTGGCCGCCTTCGTCAACCCAGCCGCCGCCCGTAAGCGGAATGGTCAGCGTACGTCCACCGACACGATCGCGCGCTTCGAGGACCATCACGGTCCGGCCGGTCGCCTTGACGGCGTGTGCGGCAGCGAGACCCGCAAATCCTGCGCCAACGACGCAAACGTCAACGGATATCGGCGTACCGCGCGGACCGGTTTCTGGGGCGGTACTGTCCGTTGTTGCAACGGAACCGTCAGTATTTGCCGGCGTGGTACACGCCGTGCTGGCGAGGCCCGCTGCGGCAACGACGCCGGTGACTTTCAGGAAATGACGTCTGGAGATGTCTGACGGCCTGGGCGACTCCGGATTGCTCATGGGGATCCTGAGAGTAAGTGCAAACGTGTCGGGCAACGTGCCGCAAACTTAACTGCGTTTCGCGAAAGATGCGTCTACGCGAGATTGTCCTTGGCCTTGCTTCAACCGCTAGTCTTCACACCATGAAAAAGATCGGCTTCCTGTCCTTTGGCCATTGGAGCGCCTCGCGCCAATCGGCGACGCAGTCTGCGCGCGATGTTCTCCAGCAGTCGATTGAACTGGCTATCGCGGCGGAAGAGCTGGGTGCGGACGGCGCCTACTTTCGCGTGCATCATTTCGCTCAGCAGCTCGCGTCTCCCTTTCCTCTCCTCGCGGCCGTCGGCGCACGGACCTCCCGCATCGAGATTGGTACCGGCGTCATCGACATGCGGTACGAGAATCCGTTTTACATGATCGAGAACGCCGGCGCGGCCGACTTGATCAGCAACGGGCGGCTGCAACTCGGCATTAGCCGCGGCTCGCCCGAGCAGGTCATTGAAGGGTGGCGTCACTTTGGTTATGCACCGCCGGAAGGACAAACGGACGCCGAGCTGGGTCGGCATCACGCCGAGGTCTTTCTCGATCTGCTTGAGGGACAGGGATTCGCCAAACCCAATCCACGACCGATGTTCCCCAATCCGCCGGGATTGCTTCGGCTCGAGCCGCATTCCGAGGGTTTGCGCGACCGTATCTGGTGGGGCTCGGCGTCGAACTCGACGGCAGTGTGGGCCGCGCAGCGCGGGATGAATCTGCAAAGTTCGACGCTCAAGCAAGACGAGTCGGGAGAACCATTTCATGTGCAGCAGGCGCGTCAGATACGCATCTACCGCAAAGCCTGGGCCGATGCCGGGCACACGCGCGAGCCGCGCGTCTCCGTGTCGCGTTCCATTTTCGCACTGATGAACGATCAGGACCGCGCCTACTTCGGTCGTGACGGTAGCAGTGATCAGATTGGCGTCATCGATAACATGCGCGCGGTATTTGGCCGGTCGTACGCGGGTGAACCGGAACTGTTGATCGAAGAGCTAAAGAACGATGAAGCCATCGCCCAAGCCGATACACTGCTGCTCACGGTGCCCAACACGCTTGGCGTCGAATACAACGCGCACGTAATTGAATCGATTTTGAGGCACGTCGCGCCGGGGTTGGGGTGGCGGTAGGGGGTTTCGGACGGGCGCGTTGCCAGATGTCCGAATAAAGCATACATTTTTCGGACACGCAAAACGACACACGGGGGTTGAGCACCGCCATTCTAAGCCGTATCGGGGTGGGACCGGTCCGGGGGGTTTGGACTCCGACTGATTTTGCCGATCTGGCCTCACGAGACGCCGTCGACAAGGCGCTGCAACGGTTGACGAACGCCCAAACGCTCCGGCGGATAGATCGCGGGCTGTATGACAAGCCCAGCGCCAACAAACTCACTCAGCAGCTCAACCCGCCGGATTCACATTCGGTCATTGCTGCACTCGGTCGGCGTGATCAAACCCGGATGCTTGTCGATGGCATGACTGCGGCAAACGACTTGGGACTCACTGACGCCGTTCCAGCAAACATCGTGGTCCACACCGACGCTCGACGCCGATGATCGAACAATTGCGCGTAGACTACAGAGCCATGCGAGACATGATCTTCGGAGATCCACCCGAGTTCCAGGACGTGCTTGACAGCATCAATGATCTGGAAAGGGTCCTGAACCAAAGAGACTCAGAGACTTGACTCTATCGGCGACACAGCGCTGGGATGGCGATAACTATGCCGACGTACTCGCGAGCACTTGTGCCAACGCGTGTTCGAAGTCGCGCGCACTTTCGTACCGCTCCAACGGTTGCTTCGCGAGACAGCGCTGAAGTATCACGTCGAGCGCTGCGGGAATTTCAGGTCGGAACGCGCGCACTGACGGCGGCGCTTCGCTCAGATGCGCCAGCATCATCTGCAGCGGCGCGCGCCCTTCGAACGGCGACCGCCCCGTGACGAGGAAGTAGCCGAGCGCGCCCAGACTATACAGATCGCTCGCGGGTCCGGGCGTTTGGTCTCCGGCGCACTGCTCGGGCGACATATAGGCGGGCGTGCCCAGCACCATACCGGCCTTGGTGGTCACGCCCGTGCTGCCGCCTATCGAATCACCCTCTGCGTTGTGCGCGGTTACGAGACCAAAGTCGAGCAGCTTGGCGACGTCCGGTACGCCGCCTCGCTCGCCAAGCATGACGTTGCCGGGCTTGATATCGCGGTGCGTAAGGCCTGCGCGATGCGCTTCCTGCAGCGCGCCCGCAATCTGCCGAAGCACGTCGAAGGCATGGAGTTCGAACTGAGCGCCGGCGGAATGGTCAAGGACAAGAACAACATCGCCGGCGAAGTCATCGCGCCTGCCGGCATGGGATCGTTTCCGTTTACGATGAAGCGCGTTCCCTGAACGCCGCGCACTGACGTGCCCGGCCCGGGATCGCGGCCCGGCACGTCAGCGCATCACGAGCGCGCTCACCGCGCCAATGTCTGCTCAATATCCGCCGCGATGTACGCCATCACCGCCATCGCGGCCACGCACCGCTGCACTTCGGCCCGGTCGAGTTTGTCCGGCGTGTCCGCGTCGGTGTGGTGATACCAGAAGTACCGCGTGCCGTCGACGTTGAGGCCCATGCCGGGCACACCCGTGGCCATGATCGGGGCGATGTCGGCGCCGCCGCCCGCCGCCTCAATCTTTGACGCGTTGATCGGTGCCAGCAAACTTCCAATCGCTTCGATGATGGCGCGCGCTGCCGGTGACCCCGTAAAGCCGAAACCGAGCGGAGAGAAGACGCCGCCGTCCGACTCGATTGCGAGCTGGTGTGTTTCGTTCTGGTGCATAGCGCCATAGGCCGCGCCACCGCGCCCGCCGTTCTCCTCATTCGTCCATCCCACCACGCGAATGGTGCGGCGCGGCGCGAGGCCAAGCTTCCCCAGCAGGCGTACCGCTTCCCACGCGACCACCACGCCACCGGCGTCGTCCATCGCACCCTGGCCCACGTCCCACGAGTCGATGTGACCGCCCATGACCACAATCTCGTCGGGCTTTTCGCGTCCGCGCAGTTCGCCCATCACGTTGGCACTTTCCGCATCGGGCAGTGTCTTCGCGCTCATCGTCAACGTCACCCGCACCTTCTCGCCGCGATTGATCATGCGCCGGATCATCATCGCATCTTCCGCAGTCACGCTGGCGTGCGGAATTTTCTTAACGGTGGAATCGTAGGCCATGCTGCCAGTGTGCGGCGTGCGCATGCCGTACGGTCCCGCAGAGCGCGCCAGCGACGCCACCGCGCCGGCTTTCGCCGCAGCAATGGCGCCCTGCCGACGGAACGCGCCGTTGTAGCCGTAGTCGCGCCATTCGGCGTCGTACAGCACGATCTTGCCCTTCGCCTCGCTCGCACGCGCGGTCAGCTCCTCGAAGCTCGCTACCACCATCACCTCGGCCGTAATGCCGCCTGCGGGTGTGGCGATGCTGCCGCCCAGGCCCAGCATCGGCAGCCGCTGCCGACGCGGCGCCACCAGTTCCAGCGACTCCGCACCACGCACCCAATGCGGCACCATCACTTTCTCGCGCCGCACGTTCTCGAGGCCGTCCTGCGTCATCGTTGCCGCGGTCCAGGCGATGGCCTGCTCAAGGGCCGGTGAGCCCGAGAGTCGATGACCGAAGCGATCCGAGAGTTCGGCAATGCGGTTCCACGCCCCCGCAGAGTCGGCCTGTGCTGCGGCGATGATGCGATTGGCGACCTCCCGGTACCGGGCGGGGATTGCCTCGGGGGATTGGGCAGAGAGTGGAGCGCTCAGGATCGCAAACGGCAGCGCGGCAAGCGTGAGGGCGGGGCGCAGGGTTGAGCGGGGCATCGGCGCGTTCCGGTGAGGGAGGGAAAGAGGCAGACTCCGGAATTTCGCCGATGCAGCGTCGGCGGACCAGTTGCGCGTAGTTTCGCTCGAATGCCGACATGTTGGCTGGCATTCAACGTGGTGTCATGACCGCGATTTCTCTGAGTGCGGTTCAGGGGCTCGGGATGCATTCGAATCAGATCGAGGGCGAGTCTACGACACCGATCCAGGTGAACGCTGCCGCGTTGCTTGACGCACCGAGCCTCGGCGTGCCACGAAAAATGATGGAACACGTGCTTCGAGAGTGTGCGCGCACAAACCTGCCCGTTGAAGGAGCAGGTCGCTTATCCTAAAGCTGCGGGTATTCCGGCATAATCGGGTAAGTTTTCCGGTGGGTTTTTCCGGTCGAATCCGGTACATTTTCCGCCGGCATGCTAAGGACAGACACTATTCAGATTACGCCCGAACTACTCGCTCTCCTTGGCGAGATTGACGAGTTCAAAGGAGCTTGGCGTGCATTGGGAACGTTGGCGCCAGACCGGCTGAGTGCACTACGCCGCGTGGCCACCATTGAGAGTGTCGGATCATCCACGCGTATTGAAGGCAGCAGGCTGGATGACCGGGAGGTCGAGCGCCTGCTCTCTCGTCTGGAAATCCGGAAATTTGAAAGCCGCGACGAACAGGAAGTCGGCGGTTGTGCCGCCGTCATGGAGACGGTCTTCCGTGCCCATGAAGACATTCAAATGACGGAAAACCATATCGAACAACTGCACCGCGATCT
>Ga0163144_10006540_pt1 | contig 25680 bp, 20 predicted proteins | sample OliLak19BULKMAT1_FD_123175 | JGI IMG/M metagenome (GOLD analysis project Ga0163144, IMG submission 123175) | Freshwater microbial mat bacterial communities from Lake Vanda, McMurdo Dry Valleys, Antarctica - Oligotrophic Lake LV.19.BULKMAT1 | ecosystem: Environmental > Aquatic > Freshwater >... | reverse complement strand
TATTTTCGATAAACGTTTGTGCATAAAACTGACCGGTGTACCAGATAACACCCTGCCCCATAACGGCACCAAATAATGCCAGCAAAACCATTTTAAAATTTGCCCGGTGCCCAAAACTTTCTTGCAATGGATTTACAGAGGTCTTTCCTTCGGCCTTTACTTTTGCAAACATGGGCGATTCACTCATACGCATGCGGATAACAACGGATACAATTACCAGCAACAATGAAATCCAGAAAGGATAACGCCAGCCGCCCCATTCAGACGAAAACATTTCAACACCCTGCCCCTTGCGAATGAGCAGGATGATACCCAATGCCAAAAATAGCCCAAGCGTTGCCGTGGTTTGTATCCAGCTTGTCCAGTAACCACGCCTGTGTGCAGGTGCATGTTCTGCTACATAGGTGGCCGCACCACCATATTCGCCGCCCAATGCAAGCCCCTGAACCAGGCGAAGCACTAAAACTAAAATGGGCGCTGCCCAACCAATGGTTTTAAATCCGGGCACTAATCCAATACAAAAGGTAGAGCCGCCCATTAAAACAAGTGTTAGCAAAAATGTATGTTTCCTCCCAATCATATCGCCAAGCCTTCCAAAAACCAATGCACCAAACGGACGAACAATAAAGCCGGCTGCAAAAATGGCGAGCGTACTTAGCAAGGCAGATGTACCGGAATCTTCAGGAAAAAACTGTTTGGAAATAATAGTGGCAAGCATACCAAATATGTAAAAGTCGTACCATTCAATTAATGTACCAACGGAAGAGGCTCCGATGATAAACCCCATCCCCTTTTCTGAGTTATCTGTTTTACCCATAAGAATTCTAAGTTGTTTTTTGGTTTTTAAAATGACAAAGTGGTTGTTAATAGCAAACGTTTATTTTTTATCTCATCGGTTGTTCCGGCAACTTTATCATCTATTCCGTAGCACCTTATTGTACCGCCGTTATTTCAATCTATGGTTTAAAATTTAAATTTAGCGGAAATAAATTCTATTGTAAGCGATGCCGGGAAAACATTTTTTTATCTCCGTTATTTTAATCCGATGATTTGGCCGTAAGTAGGCGCAGAAAAGGGTTTAGCGTTATCAATTAACGGATAGCCTATCAACTTTTTTAAAATTGTTTTTTGTCTGTAACGTAAATGTCCATACTACATGATTTTGTTTTTGTTACCGCATACGATTCTTCGATACCGTTAATGGCACCTTATTAATGTAGCGTCATAGCATTAAATAATCTGTAATACTACTGCCTGTTATTGCTTCACCGTTTTGCGTTACAGGTTTTGTAATCTCTTTTACATATCTATTAATGGATAAACGCTTCATTATTTTTTTTAAAGAACCCAGGACCTGCCATAAAATAATTTTTGATCTCAGCGACTTGTAGACGCTACCAACACCCGTTACCAGGTTGGCATATTTATCTTGGAACTATGCATGAAAAATAAGAATGATACTGATGCGCATTGGTTTATTGGCATTGTACCCGGCGTTGACAAATTTGCGCAAACATGCTGCCCAATTAGCGCAATATTAATGAATGCCCAATTTTTCTTATTTTTTTTTTCTATCTGTTTTTGGAATAAGGCGAATCTGCGGCTGCGGTCAGGTAATTTCTACCTTTGATTTCTGGGTTTGGCAGTCTGTTTCGTTTTTTTATTTTATCAGGTGTACTGGTTAAGCGATAATTGGTGATCTGGCTATTTGCTCCTCATAGATAGCATGTAGCAGTGTAATTATTTATACTTTATACTAAGAAGGGTTAATAACGAAATCATGTTTGCCAATGCACTTAAATTAGATAGCTATTGGATGAAAAAACTCCACCGGGTTTATAATATTTTTATTTAATCTTTTATCGCTTGTTGACTATAACTATACTTATTTAGTAAAGCGATAAACTAACCTCCAAAATATATTCATTCCTGTTTAAGAATGTTTCCTATTTTTAGTTTTCAAACAAAAGCTCGCTATGACCTATCCATTTAAGATCAATTCTTTAGAACAGTATCATGAAGACTATAAAAAAAGTGTGGAACAACCCGAAGAATTTTGGGGCGATGTAGCCTCCAGTTTTTATTGGAGAAAAAAATGGGATAAAGTATTGGACTGGAATTTTACAGATCCAAAAATAGAATGGTTTAAAGGGGGTAAACTTAACATAACAGAGAACTGCATTGACCGGCATTTAGAAACCATGGCCGATAAACCGGCTATTATTTGGGAACCCAATAACCCGGAGGAAAGAACAAGAATCGTTACGTATGCCCGCTTGCACAAAAGGGTTTGCCAGTTTGCACAGGTATTAAAAAACAACGGCGTAAAAAAGGGGGATCGGGTTTGTATCTATATGGGGATGGTTCCCGAGTTGGCCTACGCAGTATTGGGCTGCGCCAGAATTGGTGCAATCCACAGTGTTATATTTGGCGGCTTTAGTGCGCAAAGCATTGCCGATAGATTGTTTGATGCACAGGCTGAATTTATTGTAACCTGTGATGGTGCTTATCGTGGAGGAAAAGATATTCCTTTAAAAAGTATCATTGATGATGCGTTAATTGGCAACAGAACCATTAAGAAAGTAATTGTATATACCCGAACAAGAACGCCTGTATCTATGATAAAAGGCAGAGATGTGTGGTGGGAAGATGAAATGGATCATGCCGAATCACAGGTAGAAAAAAATGGACAGGTTTCTTTTCCTGCAGAAGAAATGGATGCAGAAGATTCCTTGTTTATTTTATACACATCCGGCTCTACCGGTAAACCAAAGGGTGTTGTTCATACCATTGGTGGTTATATGGTTTGGACGGGTTACACATTTGTAAATGTATTTCAATACAACCAGGGCGATGTGCATTTTTGCACGGCCGATATTGGCTGGATAACAGGCCATAGTTATATTTTATACGGCCCATTGAGTGTAGGTGGCACCTCGGTTATGTTTGAAGGTATTCCAACCTGGCCCGATGCAGGACGCTTTTGGGACATTGTTGAAAAGTACAAAGTAAACATCTTGTACACAGCACCCACGGCTATCCGTAGTTTAATGAGCTTTGGTTTAGATCCATTAAAGGGGAAAGATCTTTCTTCGTTAAAAGTATTGGGAACAGTTGGAGAACCCATCAACGAAGAAGCGTGGCATTGGTATGATGAAAATATCGGCAAGAAAAAATGCCCGATTGTAGATACCTGGTGGCAGACAGAAACCGGCGGAACATTAATATCCAACATGGCCGGCATTACGCCTGCAAAAGCAAGTTGGGCAACGCTGCCTATGCCGGGAGTGCAGCCGGTACTGGTAGATGAGAATGGAATTGAGGCCTCCCCCATCCCCTCCGAAGGAGGGGGGCAACTTACAACAGGCAACCTATGTATTAAAGCGCCCTGGCCAGGCATTTTAAGAACTACATGGGGTGATCATGAACGTTGTCGCACCAATTATTTTGCCACCTACCCCGGATTTTATTTTACGGGTGATGGTGCTTTAAAAGATAAAGATGGCAACTATCGCATTACGGGAAGGGTGGATGATGTAATGAATATAAGTGGCCACCGGATTGGCACTGCAGAAGTAGAGAATGCTATCAATATGCATTCCGATGTGGTAGAAAGCGCCGTGGTTGGTTACCCGCATGATATCAAGGGGCAGGGCATTTATGCTTTTGTAATTTACAACGGCCATCACGGTGATGAAAACCTACGTCGCCAGGATATCAGCCTGACGGTCTCAAAAATTATCGGCCCCATTGCACGGCCAGATAAAATTCAATTTGTAGCCGGACTGCCAAAAACAAGGAGCGGTAAAATTATGCGCCGCATTTTGCGGAAAATTGCAGAAGGTGAAACTTCTAACCTTGGAGACATAAGCACTTTGCTTGACCCTGGGGTTGTGGAAGAAATATTGGCGGGGAAACTGTAAATAACAGTCAAGTTTTACCTCAAACCATTTGTATCAATTATTCAACGCCTGGTCTTTATTCGATCGGGCTTTTTTTATGGAATCTTAAATACCATACGGTATCTGCAATAGCTGGTTATTGACTTTGGCCGCAAAGCAACTTCTTTAGGTAATATCAACGAAAGGAATAAAAAATATTTTGTCTCTTTTAGGTTGCTAATTTACGTTTTAGCCCGTAATGTTAAACAATGTTTGCATCCATTATGGTCTATTAGCAACCAAGAAGCTTTCACACATTCCTTAATTTTATACATATTTCTACTAATTTCACGAAAAGATAAAGTGTTGTGTTAAATTTTTAGTATGAACACTCGTTTTGATTTTTTTAATTACATATGAAATAATAAGTTATTTCATAACGTTTGAGTAATAGAGGGCAACGTGAAGAAAAATTAATTGAATACAAAAATGATAAGATATAATAAGAAGTTATTTATTTTCAATATAAACGAAATCTGGTTTATCTACGAATACAGCATTTGGAATATTTTTAAACTGAATGTTTTTATGCATGTTAAAAATGCAGAGCGTAAAAAGAAAACAGGCAAACTGGATATTTCGCATACTTTGGAGCTTGACCTTGAGCAAGATACAGCCGTAATTTTTTCTAATTTCTCCAAACAAATACGCCAACAGGTTAAAATAGCCGAAAACGAAGGCACCACATGTTATTTTCATCAGGAAATAGAAAAGTTTGCTGATTTTTTTAATGATTTTGCAATAAAAAAAGAAACATTTAATACCAGCAAAGAAAAAATTCTTGAATTGGGAGATTCCGTTAAGTTAAGTTTTGCAGAAAATAATGGTCAGGTTTTAGCTGCTCATAGTTACCTGGTTGACCAGAAAATTGGCATTGTAAGACACCTTCATTCAGCCACAAAAAGGCTGGACGAACAATTTGACCGAAACTTAATTGGCAGAGCCAATAAATATCTTACTGTAAAAGATATTTTATACTTTAAAGAACAGGGTTATAAAATATTTGATTTTGGTGGTTTTGCCAGGGATACAGCAGATGAAAGCTTAAAAGGCATAAATAGTTACAAGCTTCTATTTGGAGGCAAACTTGTTCCATGTTACAACTATTATTCCTATGGGTATTGGTTTTTAAAAAGTTTATCAAGGGTTTTAGGATTATCAGGGAAGCTATAGCCTCATTTTTCATTCCAGCATTTGTATGTATAGCATCAATTTTATTTAAATGAATTTTAAAAAAATATACCACAAGCTTTTTTGTATAATGCAATGGAATATTGGCATTTCCAGGGGAGATATTGCGCAAATTATTAGGGAGAAAAAATGCAATTTATCATTTAAATGGCTGCCACTAAATGGTAGCGGTAAATCTATAGCAGATCCATTTTTGTTCAGGTCTAAGGAAGGGCAACTGAATATTATTTATGAAGATTTTTCAATGGTAGATCTTAATAAGTATGGTACACTTGAAATGTTAACCTTAAGCGAAGACTTCAATATTATCGCAGCTCAAAAGACTCTTGATACAAAAAGTCATATTTCTTATCCATTTGTTTTTATAGAAAATGGCACTACCTATATAATTCCGGAAAGCCGTAAAAAAAACAAGGTATGCAGCTATGAATATGATTTTGTTACAAATACCCTTAAAAAAGAAAAGGTATTAATTGACAATTGTCCTTTACTGGATTCAACTATTCTTAAGTATCATAACAAGTATTGGTTATTTGCAACATTGGGAGATAATCTTTACGATCATAGTAAATTATATATTTATTATGCAGATGATCTGCATGGCCCTTATACTGCACACCCCAAAAACCCGGTAAAATTTAGTATAAAAAGTTCCAGGCCCGCAGGAAACTTCATAGTGGTTGATGGTGAAATTTACAGGCCTTCTCAAAATTGCGAAATGCATTACGGGCATTCAATAGCTATAAATAAAATAATTAAACTAGATGAATTTGAATTTATAGAGCAACCGCATTTAGAACTTACAGCAGAAAAAGGAAGCGGGTTTAATGAAGGTTTACATACTATAAATATTTTGGATGATGTAATAGTAATTGATGGGATAAGGATGGTTTTTAAACCTTTTTTAAAGGTGCAATTGTTTTTTAAAAAGAGATTGACAATTAAGGAAATAATTTAAGATTTAATATAAAATCAAAAAGGAAATAGGCCATTAAATTTCTTTTTTTGTTTGGGTTTAATTTTAATGAAAAGTCAATAAGGAATAAAATTTTAATTTTTCTATTCATGAACTTAGTTTTTATATCAACAGATAGTTATCCTGATATGCACGCAGCTGCTATAAGACATACTACACTAGCAAAAGGACTAGTAGAGTTAGGGCATACAGTTGACTTTATATTACTTTCACCACAAAACTGGAATTGCAAAAGTGAACTTAATTATTTTGGTATAAATTTTAAGACACTAAACACCTATATAGGAGAAAACACGATAATAAAAAATTACTATAAACTGAAGGCGGTATTTAAAGCCAGAAGAATTTTGCAAGAAAAGGCAATAACAAAAAAAATTGATTCACTCGTTATTTTTACAATTGAAATTTGGCCTATTTATTTTTTAGTAAAAAAAGCTCATGCATTAGATCTAAAAGTTTTTCATGAAAGAACCGAATTGCCATATGTTGTTAGAAAATCAACAGCTTTAGGAAAAGTAAATCTTAATTTTTATTTAAATAATCTGTTACCTCGTTTTGATGGAATATTTTTAATAAGTGATAAGTTGATGGAATACATCAAAGAGTTTAATGCTGCTACAAAAAAACTTTTAACTGTTGTTGACATTTCATTTTTCAAAACAAATAAACCAAGCCAATACCCTTTTCCATATATTGGTTATTGTGGCACAATTAGTGGTAATAAGGATGGGGTTCCCATATTAATTGAAGCATTTGCAAAAATATCAGATCAATTTCCTGCAGTAAAATTAGTATTGGTAGGTAATGATGCAAATAAGCTAGCAATAAAAGATACTTTAGATGCGATTACCAAATTTGGATTAGAAAGTAAAATCATTTTTTGTGGTTTAATTGAAAGGGAAATGATGCCTGTAATATTAGGTAATGCCCAAATATTGGTTGTTGCAAAACCAGATAATGAACAAAACTCTGGAAATTTCCCTATCAAAATTGGAGAATATCTTGCAACAGGTGTTCCAATTGTTGTTACAAGTGTTGGTGAAATCCCATTGTATATTAAAGATGGGGAAAGCGGTTTTTTAGCTGTCCCAGGTAGTTCTGAATCTTTTGCTGATAAGATGCGGGCGGCATTGGAAAATCCAAATAAATCAAAAGAAATTGGACTTAATGGAAGAGCGATTGCAGAAAAATTGTTCGATTATAAATTGCAGTCAGCCATAATGGCAAATTATATAAAAGAAATAAATAAATTTTAATGAGTGTGAAACTAACTATTTCGGGAGACTTTTGTATAACTCCCCCTTACCTTTCAAAAAATTTAATTAATGATGAAACAGGTAAACTATTTTATGAATCGGATATTAATATTGTCAATCTTGAATGCCCGGTAAACCTTGCGGGAGAAGAAAATAAAATAATTAAAAACGGGCCGCATTTACAAACAAAAGAAGATATTTTTAAATACCTTAAACAACTTAATGTTACCGCTGTAACATTAGCTAATAACCATATTCTCGATTATGGTATGCAAGGATTGCAAAGCACAATTGATGCCTGTAATAAAAATAACATAGCTTATACCGGTGTTGGAAACAATTTAAAAGAGGCAGCTATACCACTCGTTCTCGAAAAAAATAACCTTCGGGTTGCAATAGTAAATTTTTGTGAAAACGAATGGTCTGTAGCAAGTGATGATACCGCAGGAGCAAACCCTTTAGATATAATTGAAAATCTTGCACAAATAAAAAAAGCTAAAACACTAGCTGATTTTGTTATTGTAATAATTCATGGGGGTAGTGAGTTTTATAATTTACCTAGCCCACGTATGATTAAGCAATATCGTTTTTTTGCTGATAATGGCGCCAATGCAGTAATTGGACATCATACACACTGCCTGAGTGGCTATGAAGTACACAGCAGTGTACCTATTTTCTATGGTTTAGGTAATATGATATTTACCAAAGACAGCGAACATGATAGCTGGTTTACCGGTCTTACAATCCAATTAATTTTGCAAAAAGATCACCCCTTGCAATGGGAACTAATACCTACAGGTCAATCTACAGAAAATTTCGTACTAAGTATTTTGGGGGGAGAAAAAAAGCAACAAGCGCTGCAGGAAATTGAACGCTATTCAGTAGTAATTGCAGATGAAAATAAATTAAAAGCCGAATGGATTTTGTTTGTCAAAAAAAGAAAAGAACAATACTTGATAACTTTTTCAGTTATTAGTATAATACCTGTAAAAATTTTTAGAGGAGCTTTAAGGCGTTTGGGGTTAGCGAATAAACTTTTCCCCCAAAAATACCTGCTAGGAATTATGAACTATATTTTTTGTGAAGCTCACCTGGATGTTAGCAAAGAAGTATTAAACAATAAACTATATAAAAAATGAAATTAGCAATACACGAAGGAACGAATTTTGGCGCCAGGTGGGTTAAATATTGTATTGAAAACTCCATCTCCTACAAACTGGTATCCTGTTATGATACGGATATTGTGCAACAGCTAGAAGATTGCGATGGTTTAATGTGGCATTGGGCTCAAGAGGATTATAAAGGAATACTTTTTGCAAGACAACTAACCCTTTCATTAGAAAAAAAGGGGAAAAAGGTTTTTCCAAATGTAAATACAGCATGGCACCATGATGATAAGGTAGGCCAAAAATATTTATTAGAATGCATTGATGCCCCATTGGTAAAGTCGTATGTTTTTTATTCAAAAAAAGAAGCTGAGGCATGGATGGAGGCTACTACTTTCCCTAAAGTTTTTAAATTAAGGGGAGGTGCCGGCTCAACTAATGTAAAATTGGTAAGAACAAAACACCACGCTCAATCATTTATTAATAAAGCTTTTGGTAAAGGTTTTTTAACAATAAACAGATGGGATAGGTTAAAATCCAGATTTTGGGAACTTAGAAGAGACAGAAACTTGGCTGCAGTAAAATTCGTTATCAAGGGCATTGGCAGATTATTTATATCTACAGAATTGTCCAAATTCTCCCAGCGGGAAATGGGCTATATTTATTTTCAGGAATTTTTACCCAATAATGACCACGACAGCAGGCTAGTAGTAATTGGTGACAGATGTTTTGCCGTTCGCAGGTATACAAGAAAAAATGATTTCAGGGCATCGGGAAGCGGTATTAAGGCCTATGATAAAGAGTTGTTTGATCATCAATTTATTAGATTAGCTTTTGAAACTACTAAAAAATTGGGTGCACAATCTGTTGCATTCGATTTTATTTGGGATGGAGATATACCCAAAATTGTAGAAATTAGTTATTGTTTTATAACAGGTGCATTTTATGATGACTGCCCAGGTTATTGGGATAGCAATTTGGTTTGGTATGCTAAAAATGTAAATCCACAGTATTTCATGATAGAAGATTTTTTAAAAGAAATAAATACAGGGAGTACAAAATAAATTATTTAGAAGTTCCGGCATTTTATAAAAAAAGGGGCAGCTATTTTTTTAAAGAATATTTAAATCTTATTGAGTTATGCTTTTGAAAATAATATATTTATCTTTATTAACCTGTTAAGTCTAACCATTAATTTATTAAACCTGCTAATATTTCAACATTACATTATTAGCATTAAATCTTAAAATCATTACCAGGTTTATTTAATTCTTTACAAATATTACAAATGATAAAAGTTTTAATATTAAATGATGAGCTAATGAGGGGCGGAAAGGAACGGCGAATTGCAGAACTTGTAAAATATTGCAAGCTGCACTACGAAATAATATTTGAGATAGTGATAATGCATGAAAATATAGAATATGAAGATATTTACGAAACAGGGTATAAAATTCACACATTAAAATGGTCTCAAAACACAAAAATTATAAATTTGAAAAGACTGTTTGCAATAACAAAATCATTTAATCCTGATATCATCCATTCCTGGTCAAGTATGACGGATGTAATTGGGCTTTTGGTAAAAATATATACACGTAAAAAACTGATATCCAGTATGATTGCAAGAGTTATACCTTATCGTAGTTTAAAGGATAAAGATTACAGAAGGGCATTGTATACATTTCCTTTTATTGATTTTATAACATCGAATACAAAGGCGGGAATTGAAAGATACCATGCCCCAAAGCAGAAAAGTATCTGTATCTATAACGGCTTTAATTTTGAAAGAACGAATAACTTACAGAAGGCTGAAATACTAAAGAAACAACATAGCCTGGAAAACAAGTTTGTAGTTGGAATGGTAGCAGCTTTTGCTCAAAGAAAAGATCAGGAAACCTTTATTTCCGCAGCACTTTCTTTATTAAAAAAATTTCCCGGTAAAATTGCATTTGTATTAATAGGTCATGGTGTTTACGAGGAAGAAAGAAGGAAACAAAGCGGAGAACATTTTCAAAAGGATATAATATTTACCGGGGTGTGCAACTTCGTCGAAGAATACATTAATATTTTTAACGTTGGAGTGCTTTGTACCAATAGCGAATTTCATGGTGAAGGCATTTCAAATGCTATTCTCGAATATATGGCTTTGGCTAAGCCAGTAATTGCATCAGATGGTGGTGGAACCGAGGAAATTGTTGATGATAATTTAACTGGGTTTCTAATAAAACCCAAGCAATCTAAACTTTTAGAAGATAAGATAATTTATTTAATGAATAATCCTGAAAAAGCATGGGATATGGGCTTGCGGGGGCAACTAAAAATTCGACAACATTTTTCAATAGAAGCAATGTGCAGTGAATTTATAAAAGTTTACGAAAAGCTGACTGGCAAATCAATTCCAGAAATATCTCTTTAAACAACTTCAGTAAATTGATTTCATCCGAAAAATAAAATTAGCCCGATTTTATTAAATTACGGACTTCTGCTTTGATAGCTTCAATTTACAATTGAATGTCTATTATATCATTTTTAATTATCATTAATTAAGGAATGCAATGACAATAATTATTATTAACTATCGTTTTTTTATTTCTGGTGGTCCGGAAAGATATCTTTTTAATGTAATTGATCTTTTACAAAAAAATGGGCATACGGTTATACCATTTAGTGTTAAACACAATAAAAACAACCCAACCCCGTATGAAAACTATTTTTTAGATGCGATAGGTGATGGGGATGAAGTATATGCAAATGAGTATAACAAAACTAATTTCGATACGATAAAAAAATCTTTGGGTAGAATGTTATACTCCAAAGAAGCAAAAAGAAAATTGAAGGTTTTAATCAGGGATGTAAAGCCTGATTTAATATATGTGCTATATTATCAAAATAAGATTTCTGCAAGCATTTTTGAAGCAGCAGATGAATCTAATATACCTGTTGTAATTAGAATTTCAGATTTTGGACAAATTTGTGCCAATTCATTGTTATACAGGTCGCAGCAAAACACAATTTGCGAAAAATGTGTAAATGGAAGCAAGTGGAATGCAGTTAAATATAAATGTGTGCAAAATTCGTATGTTTATTCTGCCATAAAAGCTGCTTCTTTAACAATTGCGGAAAGTGTTGTTAAGATCAGACCCAAGATAAATGCTTATGTGGTTCCTTCAACTTTTACTATGCAAAAACTGTCGGAATATGGCATTGATAATAAAAAATTAAATCATATTCCTACCTTTTTTAACCATGAAATAATTGCTAATACATCCAGCGTAAGTTATCAACCTTTTGCGTTATACGTTGGAAGAATAGTTCAGGAAAAAGGATTGCTCACTATGATTAAGGCTTTTGCTAATACGAATTTAAACCTCAAAATAATTGGTTTTTCTGACAATATGTATCAACTGGAATTGGAGAAATATTTAGAGGATAAACCGCATAACATTGAGTTTTTAGGCCGAAAAAGTTTCCATGAAATAGTACCCTTTTTACAAAAATGTGCCTTTACAATTGTACCATCGGAAGTTTATGATAATTTCCCTAATTCGGTTTTAGAAAGTTATGCATTTAAAAAAGCTGTAATTGCAACTGATTTAGGAAGTTTAAAGGAAATGATTATTGATAGAAAAACAGGGGTTCTATTTAAAATACATGATCAGACAGATCTCAGGGAAAAAGTTATTGAATTATTAAATAATCCAGATTTGTGTGAACAGTATGGTATAAATGGATTTAAAAAATTAGAAGACGAATTTGGAGCGGAAATGCATTATGAAAAGCTGATGAATGTTTTTTCCGGCGTATTAAAAAAGGATATGCAAGTTGTAATGTCATAATTAAAACATTGGAAGCAAATCAATATGCACAAAATTTTCTAAAGTCTGGTAATCAAATCTGATACAAAATTCTGAAATAATTGTATGGCAGTTTGATTTATCACTTTTAGTTAACACATTTAAATTGAAGTAAAATATATAACAATGAGTAAAAAAAAGATCTACATCGCAGGTTCTGGCGGTATGCTGGGTGAAGCATTTTATCACCAGTTTAAAGACGAATATGAAATTAAATGCACAGATAAGGATGTTAACGAAACCTGGCTATCCTATTTGGATTTCAGGGATTTGGCAGCCTATAGAAAAGATGTGTTTGATTTTAAACCCGATTATTTATTTCACCTGGGGGCCTATACCAATCTTGAATATTGTGAAGAAAATGCAGAAGATACCTATGCTACAAATACCATGTCGGTAGAAAATGCAGTTTATATTGCAAATGAACTTAACATCCCAATGTTATACATAAGTACAGCAGGTATATTTGATGGGGCCAAAGAATTATATGATGACTGGGATTTGCCAAACCCGCTGGGGGTATATGCCAGATCTAAATATATGGGTGAAAGATATGTTGCAGAAAACGCCAGCCGGTTTTTAATTTGCCGTGCAGGTTGGATGATGGGGGCAGGCCCTAAAAAGGATAAGAAATTTATCCAAAAATTAATGCAGCAGTTAAAGGATGGTAAAAAAGAGTTGTTTATTGTTGATGACAAAGACGGTACACCAACTTTTACACACGACTTTGCAAAGAATGTAAAGGCATTAATACAAAATGAATATTGGGGATTGTACAATATGGTTTGTGGTGGACAAACAAGCAGGCTGGAGGTGGCAGGAGAATTGCTTGTGCAGCTGGGATTAAATGAAACCGTAAAAATTACCAGTGTGAAGTCTGATTATTTTAAAGAAATCTATTTTGCAGAACGTCCTCCTTGTGAAAGGCTCGTAAACCGTAAACTGGATTTGCGCAAATTAAATTTAATGCAGGAGTGGAAGGTGGCGTTGAAACAATACATTGACCAATATTACCAAGGGTATCTAGATTAGTTAAATGGAAAAATTACGAATCGCTGCTTTTGGAGGTTTCCGTTGTATACCTCCCAAAGCTGGTGCTGCAGGCTCCGATAAAATTGCTTTTGAGCTTTATCCCAGAATTGTTGGTAAAGGGCATACCCTGTTGGCGTATTGCAGAATTTATCCTAATGATACAGATGTGCAGCATACTCAATACGAAGGTGTACAAATAAAATATTTTAAAACTGTTCAAAAAGCAGGTTTTGATACACTCGTACATTCTGCTAAAGCCACATTCGATGTAATTTTTCATAACACGGCAGATGTAGTTCATCTGCATAGTGGTGCTAATAGTATTTGGGCATTGCTTTTAAGAGTTGCAGGCAAACGGGTTGTTATCAGCCAGTTTGCCATGGATTGGAAAAGGGATAAATGGCCATGGTATGGTAAACTATTTTATATGGTTTCAAATTACCTTACGGCTTACTGCCCCACCGCAGTTGCTTTCGACAATGTTTTTACGAAAGAATATTTCGAAAAAAAATTCAATAGAAAATATAATTTCATTCCATATGGATCTGAAGTAAAAACACCACCAGCCAATATCGATATTTTAAATAAGTTGGGTATTAAAACGGGGGAATATTTTTTATTTGTAGGGCGTTTTATACCTGATAAAGGTCTTCATTTGCTGGTAGCCGCTTTTGAGGCATTAAAAACTGATAAAAAATTGGTTTTGATTGGGGGGTCTCCCAATCCCAATGAATACGAGGCAACCATAAAAAATTCAAAAGATAAGCGGATCGTTTTTCCGGGTTATGTGTATGGGGATGATACCAACATTTTAATGAAAAATGCTTATGCATATGTGCAGCCTTCTTTGATAGAAGGCTTGTCGCCTGTAATTCTAACTGTAATGGGTTTAGGAGTTCCGTTACTTTGCTCTGATATTATCGAGAATAAATTTATTTGTGGCGACAACGCCACCACTTTTATTTCAGGTGATAAAGCAGCTCTCGAAAATCAACTGCAATATGTAATTAATAATATTGCTGAAATAAAAGAGAAGGCTGCGGCAGGAGCTATAGATATAAAAGAAAGGTTTAATTGGGATACAATAACTGACCAATATATCAGTTTACTAAAAAAATAATAAAAGAAGATATGCTAAAAATTGCTTTAATAGGGGCTGGAAAAATGGGAATTTCCCATTTATCTATATTAGGTGGATATGCAGATGCAGATATTGTTGGTGTTTGTGATACCTCAAAAATGGTAACTGATTTTTTATCTAAACAAGGAAAATTCAATTGTTTTGCGGACTATAATAAAATGATTGCAGAAACCAAACCTGATGCAGTTGTTGTAGCAGTTCCAACTAAATTTCATTATAGTATCATAAAGGACCTGTTAGAAAAGAATATCAATGTTTTTGCGGAAAAGCCATTCTGCCTTAATTATGAGCAAAGTGAAGAATTGGTTGCGTTAGCAGCAAAAAACAACCTGGTTAACCAGGTAGGTTATCATAATAAATTCATAGGAACTTTTAAAGAAGTTAAGCGAATAGCGGAAAGCGGAGCGCTGGGTGATATTTACCATTTTATTGGAGAATCGTATGGGCCGGTTGTATTGAAAAAGAAAGCGGAAACCTGGCGGTCGGATCCTGCTGAAGGTGGTGGATGTTTATTGGATTATGCATCGCATGTAATTGACCTCCTAAATGGAATTTTGTCTCCGGTAAAGTCTGCAAAAGGTACTTTACTCAAATCCATTTACTCAGGAAAAGTAGAAGATGCTGTGTATTCCCTACTCGAAATGCAGTCAGGACAAACCGGTTTACTTTCTGTAAACTGGAGCGATGACACTTATCGTAAAATGTCTACTTCTGTTACTTTGGTAGGAACCCAAGGGAAATTGATATCCGATGCCAACGAATTAAAAGTCTTTTTTAAAGAAGATAATGCCCTTGCAGGATATTCAAAAGGATGGAATGTAAAATACATTACTGAATTGCAGGATAGTGTTGACTTCTATTTAAGAGGAGAAGAATATTCTGCTCAATTAGATTACTTTGTAAAAGCAGCAAAAGGAGAAGTGCCTAACAATATTAATAATTTTGCCAGTGCTGCTAATACAGATAAAGCCATTTCGATCATTAGAAATAATTCAAAATAATAAGTAATGGAAAGAATACTTTTTGGAGATAACCAGTTTTTTGCAGTTAATCATATTTCAGATAGCAAATCACGTGAACAATCTATAAAATTTAAAGACGATAGTGCAATTATGAAAGTATTGGATGACGCTATCAATGCCGGCATAAATACATTTATGTGTACCACTCATGACAGGATTGCAAATATTTGCGATATCATAAGAGCAAATCCGGAAAAGTACAACGACTTTAAAATTTTCCCCTGCATGCCTTATGCTCATAAATACGCCAATGCAGTGACTGAGTTAGGTATTGCAGGAACTTTAAAACAATATGTTCCCGGTAATTTTTTTGGATCATTGTTTAAAGGAGGGATGGCTTATTTGTCTAAAGATTATGAATCTATTATGGAGTTGATGATAGATGCAGAAATGAAAATGTTTAAAGGCATTAATACACCTGTAATATGGTTGCAAAATGTAATTACGGATTTACTATTGGGTTTAAGAGCTTATGATGTGTTAGTTGCATTTCATGTTTACATAAAAAAGAAGTACAATGCAGAGGCAGGTTTCATTACTATGAATATGCCCAAACTGGTTGAAGTACTTGAAAAAGGTGGCGTAGAAAACCCAATCATATGTTCATCCATAAACAAAGCTGGTTTCAGAATGTCGGGGGGTAAAGAAATTTACGAAGAAACATTAAAGACGAAAAAATTCCGGGCTGTGGCTATGCAAGTTTTAGGCGGCGGTGCTATTAATCCAAAAGAAGCACTTGAATATGTATGCGCATTGCCAAATATTGAATCAATTTTGTTTGGTGCCTCATCAAAAGGAAACATTGAAAATACAGTTTCAATAATTCATTCTTTCGATAAAAAAATCATGCTGGAAACAAATTGATTTATTCTTTCAATACATTTTTTCATGCCTTGCTTTTGAATTAATAATTATGAAAATACTAGTTACAGGCGCTGCCGGTTTTATCGGATACCATTTAGTTAACCAACTCATAAAAAATGAGTTTGAAGTAGTGGGCCTGGACTCAATTAATGATTATTACCATACCAGCCTTAAATATGACAGGCTTTTTGAGGCAGGCATAGCGGAAGAAAGTATTGAATATAATATACCAACATTTAGTACAAAAATGGCGGGCTATTCTTTTATTCAACTTAAAATGGAAGATAAGGAGAATCTCGAAAAGCTATTTCTTAATCAGCAATTTGATTTTGTAGTAAACCTTGCTGCGCAAGCAGGAGTAAGATATAGTATTACAAACCCATCAGCTTATATAGAAAGTAATATTGTAGGCTTTGCAAATTTATTGGAATGTTGCAGGCACAACAACATAAAGCATTTTGTGTATGCAAGCAGTAGCAGTGTATATGGCTTAAATGAAGCTATTCCCTTTTCAACAAATCATGTGGTAGATCATCCTATCAGTTTATATGCGGCTACAAAAAAGAGCAACGAATTGATGGCCCATGTATATAGCCATTTGTATGGTTTGCCAACTACAGGATTACGTTTTTTCACCGTGTATGGTCCATGGGGAAGGCCAGATATGGCTATGTTTTTATTTACCAAAGCAATTATTGAAGGGAAGCCTATACAGGTTTTTAACAATGGCGAAATGGAACGTGACTTTACTTATATAGATGATATTGTAGATGGAGTGATACGGGTTGTAAATAATCCGGCTACAGGAAATTCCGAATGGTCTGGCGTAACACCTGAACCATCATCTTCTAAGGCGCCTTACCAGTTATATAATATTGGTAATAGCGCACCCGTAAAACTTACAAAATTTATAGAGGCAATTGAGAACAAATTAGGCACTAAAGCAGAAAAAATTATGATGCCAATGCAGCCAGGAGATGTTTTTAAGACGTATGCAGATGTAAGTCCTTTAAAAACAAACCTTGGTTACCACCCATCTACATCTGTGCAAGAGGGAGTAAATAATTTTATTGATTGGTATGTTAGATATTTCAATCGTAATTAGTTAGAACAATATAAGTGGTAATTGTATATAATTAAAGTATTGGTGCAACACATCAATTTTATTAGCTGCAATGCATATTTTATTTCTGTAACTAAAATTTTTTTTAACAACAAAGTAATGGTTTTAGTATTCCTTGATACTTTATAACTTTTTCAACAATAACTATTTTATAAATAATGGAAAAACAAATGTTAAATGTGTTTTATGTAGTTGATAAAAATTTTATTACCCATTTTACAGTTTCGCTAACGTCATTATTAGAAAATAACCAGCATCTAGATATTTCAGTTTATGTAATTCATGATCTGGACGACAAATCCTTGTTTGAAAACATTATAAGCTTTGTTAAAAGTAAGTATAATGTTATCCTGAATATTATTGAAATTGACAATAGCATATTTAATAATTTACCAATAACAGATAATATTTCAAAAGCTTCCTATTTTAGATTGTTGCTTGCAGAAATTTTACCCCAAAATGTTTTATCAGGATTATATATTGATTGTGATACCATTGTAACTGGTTCATTACAGGAATTGTTGGAGACTAGCTTTTTTGAAAAGGGAAATGAAAGTAAAGAGTATAGTATTTTAGCAGTTAGTGATGCTAATGGCGCTAAAGAAATAATAAGATTAAATGAATTAGGAGTAGATCCTCAGTTTTATTTTAATGCAGGAGTGCTTTTTGTAAATTTAAAAAAATGGAGAAATGATGCAGTTTCAAAATTGATAATAATAAAGGCGGAGCAATACAAAGATCATTTAAAGTGGCATGACCAAGACGTACTAAATATATTTTTTGTAGATGCATGTGGAAAATTAGATGATGCTTATAATGGCTTCGCATCTAATCAACTTCCTAAAATGCCAGTTATTCTTCATTTTAACGGGTCTTCTAAACCCTGGCATTATTTTAATGACGGCCCTTACAAACCAGTTTATTGGAAATACTTAAAAATGACGCCATTTAAAAACGAAAAATTTGAAGAAATCACAATAAATAATCGGATACGAAAAATAAAAAACAGCGTTAAAAAGTATCTTAAAATTCAATCGTAAATATTCATGTGCACCTAAACCTGGTCATCAGCAAAAGTTTAAGGTATTAATTTATATCAGTTGTTTTAAGTGTTTTAAAAATTATAATCAACAATTCCAGGCTATTTATATTGCATAAACTTATAATAATTAAAATTTGTTAAAAAAATACCTTTTCGTTGATGGAATAATTATAGTTATTATAATTCTATTTCTACAGTTTTTTTCATACACAAAACTTCCGGATATCAAATTAATTTTAATTGTTTCGCTATTAGGAGTACTGTTTTTTATATTTACTATTTATGGCTTTTTCACTCAAAAATTCAAAACAAAACATCCATTAGATAAAATTGTTTTTGCTTTTATTTGTTGCTTTATAATAAGTGCTTTTATGGCAAATATTTATTGGAATCAATCCTTTGAATCATCTCTAAAATCTTGTAGTAACTTTTATATTTACCTTTTATACTTTGTTTTTATTATTTTAAATGTGCAGCAAGATAGAGTTGAATGGATATTAAAAGTATTATTTTTTCTTTCTATTATTATATTTTTAATTGATTATGCAACTTTTCCTGAGCCACTATTCTCCTATAGAAGCGAAGAGCGAAGAAACGGTATTACGATATTTTTTTATGGACAAGGCTTTACCTTTTTGGGTGGCTTTTATTTTTTAAACAAATTTTTTGAAGAGAAAAAAATAATCTATTTATGTTGGTTTTTAGCTGCATGTTTTTGTTTGTTCATGCTTACGCAAGCCAGAATGAATTTAGTAGCACTTGCTCTTGGATTTTTTGTGCTACTAATTTTCAGTAACATTTCTATGAGGTACCTGTTGAGTTTTGCATTAATTATTGTCGGCTTTGTTTTTTATTCCACATCAAGCCTATTTACAGGTATTAAAGATGAAACTAGCGCACAAGCACAATTTTATAAAGAGGATGTTAGAGTTCAAGCTCATACCTATTTTTTAACCGAAATGCAAGGCGGGCTGCCAACTCAAATCTTTGGAAATGGATTGCCCGGATCAGATAGTGATCTCGAAGTTGTAGCGAGGAGAGCAAAAGAAAAGGGTTTCTGGACTGCGGATGTTGGATTAACGGGTATTTTTAGTTATTTTGGAATTATGGGCGTTATTGTTTGGCTTTTGTTTTTTTATAATGCTTTCAAAACAGAAAATACCACCCACACGATGTATCTAAAGGCATATTTTTTAACATTATTGACTACAGCCATTGCTGGTTATTCTATTTTTGAGCCAGGATATATGCCAGCAACAGTTTTGGCTTTATATTTAATTAGATGTTCAACATTGTCAATGTATAATTACGAAGAAACAGACCCAATATAGATTCAAAATATCTATCTATTAGAAATTCAGTTAATCTCTGTAAAAGTTTAATACAATAAACATATCCTGATTTACAATGCTAGCATCAATAAAGCGGTTTTCTTCAAAAAATACAATTTTAAAAAACTTTTCTGTATTAACCTTATCAAGTGCGTTATCCCAGTTTTTGTTCATTTTTACCAGTATAAAAATTGCCAGAACCTTAAGCCCTGAATTATTTGGTACTTATAATTTACTTCAGTTACATGTTTCTATTTTTACAGTTATTGCATCTTTTGGTATAAGGCAAATTATAATTCGAAGTATAGCAAGAGATAAAACCAGTATCAAAAAAGTATTTTCCATTGCATTGATTATTAGAAGTCTTGGACTTTTTTTTTCAATTACTTTATTTGTTGCTTATTATTTTATTACAGGCAAATACGATGTGATATTTTTCGTATTGTCGTTGTTCTGCATTTTATCATCCTCTTTATTCGATTTGTTTGAGAGTGTTGCTTTTGGCTTGGAAAAAATGGAGTTTTCAGGAATAATTAATTTTTTCAATAGCCTATGTTGGCTTACTACCATTTTAATAATTCCCAATAGCAAGTTAAGTTTACATGTAATATTCGGGTTGTTTGTTTTTTTTAGTTCTCTTAAAACGATCATATACTTTTTTTCAATACATAAAACTGAATACATAAAAGGATTTACGCTTAATAGTACACCCAAAAATGAAATAAATATATTCTCAAAAGAATGTTTCCCCTATTATTACCTGGCATTATTTACATTGTTAAGTAATCAAATTCCTTTACTTTTTTTAGAATATAGATCCGGTGTAGCTCAAGTTGGTTTTTTTAATATTGCCAGTAAAGTATTAATGCCCATAAACCTTATTTTAACAACTACGCTAGCTGCTATATTTCCCAATTTATCAAGATTATTTGTTACAGATTATAAGCAATTTATTAGAAATGTAAAGCTAATTTTTACGTTAATTTCTATTTTTGGTATCGCAGGTGCATTTGGAGTTACACTTTTCCGTCAGGAAGTAATTCAATTGTTATACGGCGAAAAATATAAAACAACTAGTTTGGTTCTGGGTTTCCAGATTTGGTATGTGGCCATTTATTCTGGTGTATGTTTAATTGGTACTATTTTAGGGGCTATTAACAAACAAAAACAGTTAAGTTATTTATCAATTTTATGTACATTAATACAGGTTCCCATTTTATGGTATGGCGCAAAATATGGTGCTCAGTATCTTTCTGCTGCTTTTTTGGTGGCAACAGCAATCAACTTTGTAATTCATATTTTTGTAATTCATTCATATTTAAAAAGTTCAATACAGCTTAGTTTTTATTTCAAAATAATGAGCTTTTATGTAATCGGGTATTTAGTTTCCTTATTAACTCCTGTTGGTTTAGGCTTTCCTTATAAGGTAGTTATATTTTTATTGATAGCATTATTGGGGGCATTTTTTATCTTCAATAAATATAAAACAGAAATAAGAACACTTTTTAATCGAAAAAAATCACAATAAAAACTCTTTTTTATTTAAAACTTACAAAATGATATACAGAAGTAAAGCGCCATTAAGAATAGGATTCGCAGGTGGAGGTACCGATGTTTCTCCTTATTCGGATTTATTTGGAGGTGCAATTTTAAATGCAACCATCTCATTATCTGCAAGGGCAAGTCTTGAATTGATAGAAGAAGATAAAATAATTTTACATGCGTTGGATAGGGGTGAAATTGCAGAATACGCACTTGCAGATGAATTGCCAATAAACGGTGAACTCGATTTATTAAAAGGAGCCTACAATTATATGGCTAAAAACTATATAAAGGAGTTAAAAGGGTTTAGGCTATCCACTTATGTTGACGCTCCGGCAGGTTCTGGTTTAGGTTCATCTTCTACCTTAATGGTTGCCATTCTGGGAACTTTTGTAGAGTGGCTGAGCCTTCCTTTAGGTTCGTATGATATAGCACACATGTCGTATGAAATTGAACGTATCCAATTAAACATGGCCGGCGGTAAACAAGATCAATATGCAGCTACTTTTGGGGGCTTTAATTACATGGAATTCTACAATGATGATAAAGTGATTGTTAATCCCTTAAGAATACCAAAACCATATATTTTTGAATTAGAAAATAATTTGCTTTTGTACTATACTTCAAAAAGTCGCTTGTCATCAACTATTATTGAAGAGCAGCAAAAAAATGTAAGTAGCAAAAATGAAAAATCATTAGATGCAATGCATGTAATTAAAGAACAGGCAATGCAAATGAAAGAAGCATTATTAAAAGGGAATATTAACAGGCTGGGAGAAATACTGGATGAAGGTTTCCGCTATAAAAAAGAGATGGCAAAAGGTATTACAAACCCAATGATTGATGAAATTTATGATACTGCAAAAAAAGCAGGTGCTGTTGGAGGCAAAATTTTGGGAGCAGGTGGAGGTGGTTATATGTTATTTTATTGTCCGGATATTAGTAAATACAAGGTAATGCATGCATTAGAGCAGTATGACGGGCAATTTAATTCTTTTAGATTCGTTGAAGATGGACTATTTACATGGGTTATTAAAAAAAACGGATATGCAAAATAAAGAATTGATAAAACAAAGATTAACTGCATCAGCAAATGTTAAATTAGCTATCTGTAATGATGAGCAAATGCTTAACCAGATAGATGTTATTGCAGAGGTTATTGTTACTGCATTTAAGAACGGCAACTCCGTTTACTTTTGTGGTAATGGCGGAAGCGCTGCAGATGCTCAACACTTAGCTGCAGAGTTTTCGGGACGGTTTTATTTAGACCGGCAACCTTTACCATCCGAAGCATTGCATTGCAACACTTCCTTTATGACCGCTGTTGGAAATGACTATGGTTATGAAAATGTTTACTCTCGTTTGGTACAGGCAATTGGTAAGTCAGGCGACGTTCTCATTGGAATTTCAACATCCGGTAATTCACCTAATATTTTAAAGGCTTTTGCAGTTGCGCATGCTAAAGGAATGATAACTGTAGGGCTTGCCGGTCAATCGGGTGGAAAAATGGTAGGGGAAACTGACCATTTGATTAGAATACCAAGTAATGATACCCCCAGGATTCAGGAAGCCCATATTACAGTTGGCCATACGATATGTGAAATTGTTGAGGCAACTTTATTTGCGGTTTAACCAAAGAATATAAGAACGCATTACAATTGGTAATGAAAAGGATTTCTGATTAAAAAAATATGGTTTTTAATCGGAAATTTTGTGAGCTGAACTTTGGAGATCCTTTATTAGTTTTAATCCTTAATCAATTGTCTTCATTTAAAAAGCTGGAGAATACAATTGTTATTGATTGGACTTTTCTTTCAATATTTGAAAATAATATCCTTAACAATTAATTAAACAAGTAAAGTTTCGTTTATTGACTTTATTAGGAATTTTTGTTTTTAAAAGAGCATAAATTATTGTAGTTTTTAAAAATAAAATAAGCAAATAAGCAGAAACAATAAAATTCGTATAAAATGAAAGTTGCCTTAATTTCTGCATATTCTATAGATGCAACAATGCCTTTAACAAAGCACTTAGCACAAGAGAACGTAGATGTACATTTATTTGGAATAATGCCCAAATTCAATCAAAATGTTTTTGTGGTTGATTTTTCCCGTAACAAACAGCCGTATGGGTTTGTTAATAGTGATATTTTATATCAAAAGATGGGCAAGAGTCTTTGTGAATACCTTTCAAGGGTTACAACAAAATTTTTTGTGTTTCCCGCAGGGGGTGGTAAAAAGGCTTTTTTTCCGGATATATATTATGCATGGAAATTTAGTCAACATATAATTAAGGGAAAATACGATGTGGTACATTTAATCCATACAGCCAATCGTTTTTCTTTATTATTAATGCACTTTTTAAAAAATCAAAATATAATTCAAACTTTGCATGAGGTTACTGCCCATCATAGTAGCAATACAGGTTCTTACAGTATCAGGATTTTGAATAAACTAATTGAGAGAAATATTCCCATAATTTTTCATTCTCAAACCTCAAAAGATCGTTTTATAAATTATCGTCCGTCTATTTCTTCTTCAGATCTTGATAAGGATCAAACAACAATTATAAGATTTAGTGTACACGAAACTTATCTGCATTTTTTGCCTGCACAATTAAATACATCAAGAAAATCTATAGATAAATCTATTCCAATTATTCTCCACATTGGCAGGATAGTTCCTTATAAGGGGATTGATATTTTAATTGATGCAGTAAAGATTCTTCAAAAAATCCAACCTGTGCATCTGATTGTTGCGGGGGGCGGAGATTCTTATTTTAATTTTGAAGGGATTGATAGTTACGAATTCCTTAATTATTCTGTGAGCAATGAAGAAATTATTGACTTGATAAAAAAGAGTACGGCGGTTGTTTGCCCTTATCGATCTGCCTCGCAAAGCGGTATACCAATGACAGTTTTCCCTTTTAATAAACCAATTATAGCAAGTAATATAGGTGGATTTAGTGAAGTAATTGAGCATAATGTAAATGGAATACTAGTTGATAAAATAGAGGCCCCTTCTTTTGCTGAGGCAATTGGAAATCTTATCTCAAATAAAGAACTCCTGGAGAAAATGACAATTAACATTGGTAATTTTCAGAAGGGTGAATTTTCATGGTCAAACATCGCAAAAAAAACATTAGAGTTTTACAAAATGCATTATCCCTAAAAGTAATTTTTATATCAAACTGAATTTAATTTTAGGTGAATATGTGTAGGCTAAAATTCATCCAAAACTTTTGTGGGCTGGCTTAACTTTATTCTATTGAACTAACTCAAAAACTCAATCGGTACTATTAATTTTTTTTGCCTTTAAAAACGCACAATAGAAATGGACTTATTAATTTTCCTGTATCAACATTAAAGAGGTATGGGTGTTGCAGCAATTATTTTTTATCCAGATAAATAAACAGCTTATCTGCGTTACTAAATCGTTTATATATATTTTCGAAACACTATCAAATTTTTAAATATTTCTTTATGCAAAATAGACCAATTATTATAACAGGCGGCTGCGGATTCCTTGGTTCTAATATCGTTAAAAAGCTAAATGATATTGGCCTAAAAAACATCATTATTGTTGATAATTACGATGAACAAAAGTTTAAAAACTTAAAATCATTGTCGTTTATAGATTATTTATCTTATAAGCAAGGAACTCCCTTTTTAAAAAACAGCTTTAAAAAATACGACATATCGGCTATTATTCATATTGGCGCAAATGCTGATGTTTTAATAAAGGATGCCGACTTAATGTTGGAAACAAATTACGAGCACAGTAAATTTTATCTTGAAATAGCACAGGAACGAAATATTCCACTCATTTATGCATCGAGTTCTGCTATTTATGGCAATGCACCACAAAAAAATAAGGAAAACCAACAAGACCCCCATAATATTTACGCATGGTCAAAGTGGCTTTTTGATAAGCATGTTGATGCTAATCTGTCATCGTTTAGTAACAGGGTAATCGGACTTAGGTTCTTTAATATCTTTGGGATGGGAGAGTTTCACAAAGGCAGAAATGCCAGTCTTCCACTGCGATTTTTTAGTTTTATACATGAAAATGGATTTATTGATATTTTCGACAGGCAAATTCAGCGTGACTATGTTTGGGTTGAAGATGTTGCAGATGTAATTATCGATATCCTAAAAGATAACACCGTGGCAAATGGAATATATGATTTAGGAGGAAACAATCCCATATCAACTAAAATGATAGCTGATATTGTTGCGGATGCATTTGTTGCAAAAG
>Ga0163144_10006539_pt1 | contig 25680 bp, 14 predicted proteins | sample OliLak19BULKMAT1_FD_123175 | JGI IMG/M metagenome (GOLD analysis project Ga0163144, IMG submission 123175) | Freshwater microbial mat bacterial communities from Lake Vanda, McMurdo Dry Valleys, Antarctica - Oligotrophic Lake LV.19.BULKMAT1 | ecosystem: Environmental > Aquatic > Freshwater >... | reverse complement strand
GTATGGAAAAATTGTAAAATCTAGGAAGACCATGGAACCTGGAACACCAAATTTTTATAATACTGAATCAAAACTTAAACAGGAAGTTTTGATTCCTGAATTTTTGCAAGAACAAATTCGTCTCCCTGAAGAACAGTGGAGTCCAGAATTTTCCAAATTGATTGAAGAGAAAACTAAAAAAAGAAATCAAAATAATAAAGAACTCAGGGAATGGTTATTGGCTGGAAGACCAGAATCACCACCTTCTGAGATAGGGGCTGAACGCGAGGATAGCTTTCGAGATTACGAGGAAAGTATTGGTTTGCATGAGGATGATTTGCGCGGGAAGAGGATTTTAGACCTTGGCTGTGGACGCGGTGGATTTGTAGAATATCTTATAGCAAAAGGGATTACTGCGGAGGCATACGGTATCGATATGGCACCAGAAAATTCAACCGAAGATATTTTTAAGAACCATTTTTTTAAGGGTAACATCGAACAAGATTTGCCGGTTCATAATCTTGATTATATAGTTTCAAGATATTCGATGTTTCATGAATGGAAAGGCTATGATGGAAGTAAAGATGTTATGAATTTACCACTCGTCATAGAAAAATCCCTTAACTCTTTGAATGAAGATGGTGAAATTAGAATATCTGGGGTCTTTGAAGTGGCCCAGGCGACACCTGAGGAGAAAGGAGAGTCTAAAATTGATCGAAAGAAATGGGAGGAATTGTTGTTAACAACTGCCAAAATGTATGAAATAAAATATACAATCGAACCATTAGGTATAGAAGTATATAATAACTATATGGACGATACAAAAAGATGTGTTACTCTAAACTCAGTATTAATTATCCGCAAAAAATAAATCAATACCCAATCTGCTGTGTTTGACTTACTATACAGAAATGAGCCTTATAAAATAAGGCTCATTTCATTGCGGTATTCTCTGTACAAAGTTCAAATCTTTTTTTGAAATGAATCCTGACGAGGAAATCTGAAACAATGCGGACAAAGTTTTGCGAAACAATTTTCTGGGGTGAGAAAGTGTGGGACACTTTCGCAAGACCTTTTGAGATGGTACTCCATCCAAAAGGTGTACAGCTTCTGTAAGAAGAGGATTTGCCAAAACTTCGGCTGATTCCTTTTTGAATTCGGATGTCGCAAACGGAGGAGGCAGGATCTGGGAAGAATCAACACGGATTCTTTTCTTTTTTGGTGGGGGGGCTATTAATAAAAAATGACTTCTCAAATTTCGAGAAGCCATTATATTTTGTTTCTATTTTTACAAAAGTGTAATTGAAGCAACACTTATTCCCTTAATGTTGAAAATCCTTAAAGAAATCCAAGGGCCTCCATTAGTTAATGTTGTTTCTAAGGTGTCGCTGGTAAGATTTCCCATCGAATTTAAACTCGATAAGTATTCTTCAACAGACATACGATTAATTGGACTCGAACCCTTATTTGAGATCGGAAGCAATTGATAAGTTTTAGTAAAAACATAAAAATTAGTTTTCACTAATGAATCACCGAAAACATCTGTTAGTTTTCCCTCGTTATTCACCACCTGCACTAAAGTCATTTTTTCAGACCTTGTTTCCTCTAATGTTGGTGAAAGTTTTTTCGAAGATTCACTACAAGAAGTAAAAATTGTAGTGAGTAAAATAAACGACAGTAAAATCTTTAAGTTTACATTTTTCTGCTCAACCACTTTTTCTTCTCGTGGCGAAAGAGATTCAGGCCATACTGTTTCAACACCAACAGTCATTAACCAAAACCACGCAAGACAGAGTAAAAAAATTGCTACAATCCCAAACCAAACATGGGTTGCAGTAAATTGGCTATCTCTAATCATTATACCGAAGCCTGCGAATGTAATCGTTGATGTAATCATCAAACTGATTGCTGTTATTTGTTTGTTCATTTTGTTTTATTTAATTGTTTAAGAAATTTAAAAACAATATAACACGAAACATTGACTTTTGCAAGTATTTTTACTAGGATGTACACAAAGTCCGATATGCAGAAAGGTGGACTATAAATACCGAGTATTGTTCGTTTAAAACAAAAAAATCATGAAAAAAATGAAAAAAGTAAATCTTCTTCACGCTACTTTGTATGGAATGCTGTGTGCTTTCCTTGCAATAATCTCAATGTTTTATCTACCGACATCCTTCGGTTTGACTCTAACTTTCTTTGCTACTATTTCAGCCACTTTATGTGTAACTGAATTAGGTCTTCCTATAAGGTCCTACCTTTTATGGGCTGTTGTTTTACATTTTGGATACTTGCTTATAATAGTGATGCCAGGAATAAATGTGGTTAGTCATAAAACAGCTGTTCTCTTTGGGGCGATTGTTTCTCTATTCGTACTATTCTCTGGATTAATGATTTCAGTAGTAAAAGCAAAAAAATTCAAAAATAATACTACAATAATTTGTATATTTATTCTTGGAATTTCTTTATTCATGACTTCATGTAACCAAACACAGTCAAAACAATTTTGTTCGGAGCTTTCACAGGGTTGTGAAATTTCCAAAGACTTTGTAATGATCAAGGTTATTCAAAACAACGGCTCTGCACTTGATGTGTATGGTCGCCCACTCCAACAACAAAAATGGTACATGTATGCAACACAGCCAGGTACGATTATTGATTTTGAATGGAATGACAACGCAAAATGTGTAACGCCCCAAGATCTCGATGTATTAGTTTCAGGAAAAGAGCCAATATCAATTTTGTATAAATGCAAAAAACTCAAAGTTGATACAATTACAAATTTTCCTGTATACAGTTACAATCCAAACCACACATCTGCAGTGTCACAGGTTATTACAAAGGTAGCGTTACTCCAAACCAGAAGTACTCATAAAAATGAGAGGGGAAGGAGTATTTGGTTTCAGTAAAAAAAGATTCTACGGCAGAAATTTCAACTATAATGGCTGGAGTCATATTAAAGGATGCAAAGAAGTAGTTGAAATTAGTTAAGATTCTTTTTCATCTTTATTCAAGGCACGCACGATTTATCGTAGCGTGCCTTTTTTATCTGGTGAGACAATTTTAAGTTTGATATATTTTTATTAATAGCCCCTCGCCAAAAAACCAAAAAAACGCAGGCATTCCTCCTTAGACCCTGCCTGCCCGCGGAGAACAGCCGAAGTTTTGCGGAATCCTCTTCTTACAGAAGCTGTACACCTTTTGGATGGAGTACCATCTCAAAAGGTCTTGCGAAAGAGTCCCACACTTTCTCACCCCAGAAAATTGTTTCCGCAAAACTTCGTCCACATTGTTTCAGATTTCTTCGTCAGGATTCATTTCAAAAAAGGTTCGAATTTTGTCCAGAGTACACCGCATTAAGAAAATATTATCGGATGACCTGAGTACCTAAATTGGGTTATTTAAGCTAGAATAAACATATGGAACAATTGCCTAAAAATATTAATAATATGGAAAAGAAATCTAAGGAAATAGACTCTTCTTTGTTAATAGAAAAACAGGAACTATATAGGCAAATAATTTCTGAAATTGAAGGTGTTGAAATTTTAGAGATTGATAAAAATAATGAGGGCAATTTACTTGCTCCAAACGGCAAGAAATCTAATTTACCAGAACTTGAATGGAAAATGACACGAACTCCGTCATTTCTAAAATTCTTTGGGAATTGGAAAGAAAAATATAACAAACAACAATATAATCTTTGGTTAAAATATCAAGAGAAGCAAACTTATGAAGATTATATAAAGGAATATCAAGAAGAGAAAGAAAGTCAAAAAAGTAAGTCTTTACAAGCATTAAATAATATTAGAAATGAGAATAGAGAAAGTGAAGATAATGCATATTGGGAAAAATATCATTTAAATCACATAAAAGAGGATGATTCTTTTTATCAAAAAAATATTATCCGTCTTTCTCAAAGGACTTCAAAACTTCAAGCCGACCTTATAAATTCTGGTTTTAATATTCATAGCTCTGATTTGGATTATACAAAAATCTTAGATGAAAATGGAGAACCACTGCTTTTATATCGAGGCACTGATTTTACCCCTGATGAAAACAGTAAATTTGTAATTCCAAAGAAAAATATTCAAGGGAATGATTTCGAAGTTGGGGTATTCTTTGGAAATGAGGAAGAAGCTAAGCATCATCACGAGGGAAGAAAAATCGAAGGTAAAGAATCAAAGTTGTATAAAGTTTTTGTAAATGGAAGAAATTTTAGAATTTTCGATTCTAAGCCAAATTACTGGCATAACCCTGATGATGCAAAAACTTGGCAAGGCAAATATGATGGACTTTGGGTAAAACAAAACGAAAATACTGAAACAAGAAATGAGAATGGTGTAAATATTTTTGATTATGTCGCTTTTAATCCTAGTGATATTTTAATTGTTAATGTTGAATAACACTTCTCTCGACCCACATGCTTTAAGTAGAGATTGAAAAAAGTGTTAGAATGTCCTTACGCGGCTTCGACTCGTGGGTACTGAACTCACATGGCCCGCAACGAAGACAGAACACCCCAAACGGGGTGTTCTTTGATATTTATTTAATTGTCATCTTCGTTATCACCATCATCTTCGTCTTCATTATTCTCATTTTCGTCATCAACATCGTCTTCATCATTTTCATCCTCTTCACCAGGTGTCTTGATCTTTATTTCACCATCTTTTACTTCAACTTTAAGTCCATCTTCGGTTTTGATTTTTAATTTCAAATCAGGATTGGCATCAATAAGAGTCATTATGCTTGCTAATGCTATCGAAATTCTTGCTTTCTCTTCGACTGTTATATCGGAGTTTTCTAATGCATCAGCCACAGAACCAAGAGAATCCTCTATGTCCTCGGATTGTTTTTCGGATTTAAATTTTAGAGAATTTTCGTTAGGATTCTCATTTTTGTTTTCCTTTATAACATTCTTTGCTTCTATCAACCTTTCATCCGCAAACTTAATTTTTAGTTCATTTCTCTTCCCTTCTCCTGAAAAGTTCAATTGTACTTTTTCTACTGTTCTGTCTAATCCAAAAAGAAAATCTCCCGGACCTGCAGAATTCGACGCCACCACTACCCCACCTCCTCCTAATAAAATTAATATCGATAATAATGTTGCTATCATGGGTTTTTTAAAATTAAATAATAATAAATACTTATTTTGTTGTTTCTTTTCATTGGTGATTTTGGTTAAAACAAAATTAGACCAAATTTCATTTTTATCATTTTCACTTAAGTCTTTAACTTTTATATTTTTTAAATTTTCTTCTAAATTTTTATTCATATACTTTTAACAATTTTTGTAATTTACTTATACTTCGATGGTGTAAAACCCTAGCGTTGTTTTCTGTTGTTCCTGTAGCCGATGCTATTTGTTTATAATCTAAATCTTTAAAATAACGCAATTCTACAACCATTCGCTCTTTCTCCTTTAAATTGCCCAATTGTTTAAACATAAAAGTGTAATCCTCTTTTCTCTCCTCTACGTCGGGTATATCGTAGATCTCGTCTAAAGATGCATCGTGATGCTCTTTTATTCTCGACTTTATAATACGTCGACGAACGACCATAAATAAAAAAGAATAAAAATGTGCGTCAGTTATATATTGAAACTTGGGCAAGGCACGCCACAGGGCAAAATACACTTCCTGACAAATATCTTTGGCTTTATCTTTGTCTCGTATTCTCAAAACTGTATAAGAAAATACCCTGTCGATGGTTAGGTCATATAATGCTCTAAAAGACGAGTCATTTGCATTTGCATTTTTAAGAATATCCTGTAAATCCATACTCCTACCATTATATACCCTTTAAAATACAAAATATTACAGTTTTAGGCTTCCTGGCTTATTTCCCAGATTTCTTTACCGATACGTTGTTCGACGTCTTGTAAATCACGCATTAGTTGTATTTCTTTTTCTTTTTCCTCACCCAATAACTCATCACTCAACTTTGCTTTTCTAATTGTCATGAGTTCTGATTCTATGTCTTTGCGTAAGATTGCGAAGCCTCTCTTGATAGACTCTTCCGCTTCTTTGATTTCTTTTTGCAATAAAATATGTTTCTTTCGTCCCTGATACAAATGTATTCCAATAAATACAATTAAGGCAATCAATCCTGCAAATAATAGAATTATAATAAACAAATAAATAGTTTCGTAACTTAATTTACCACCACCAAAAGACACAGCTGTTCTACTCACAGTCATCTTTTCTTGCGGTGAAGGCGGACTCATTTCTTCTCCTATGCTACCTTGAGACCAAAGCAAGTATTGCCCTGGGGAAAGGAAATTACTGTGACGATAAAACCAATCTCCTTGTTTGTCAGACTTTGCATTATAACTAAATGTCTCACCAGTGCTTAAGTTTTGGACATAAATTATTACTTTTTCATCTGCAAAATCAGTTTTACCTCCAACATAGAATATCTCTTCATTGGAAACATTTTTGGAAATAGTTGTAATAAGTGGAGGAGCTAAATGCGCGTTTTGTGCATAAGTAGTATTGAATAAGGAAATAGAAAACAGCATTAAAAATACAAAGACTGCCTTGCCGTATTTTTGTCTATATTTTTGAAGCTCTACCAACTCTTGAGAAATTCTATCAGGTAAAACTTTATCAGTATGAGCTGTGTGCACTTTTGTCCTCCATTTGTAAACCTTATAAGCAATATAAGCCAGCAATAAAATCAAAATTATTAATACAAACCAAACTACTGACCATTTTATATTTATTCCACCTATTTCTAACCCAGTACTTGTAATAAAGGAAAAAACTGGAGTAGTAATATTCATTCTTTCAACAACTTCTCGATAGTTTCCGGATTTATCGTAAGCGCGCACTATCACATCATAAGAACCGAGAGATAGTGGTGAAGGTGTATAAGGACTGATAGATTCGATAAACAGTCTTCCATCATCTTCTGTCAGACCTGCACCACCAGAGAGTGGCACAAGCTTTAAATCATAGTGGTCAACTCCAGAAAGTGCGTCGGTGGTAGTAAATTGAATTATGGGTTGTCTGGTGGAAGTTCTAGAATAAGGCGCGATGTCTATTTTAAAATCCGCAGGTGATAGAGAGTCCACTTTTACAGCAAAATGCGTCACTCCACCCCAGACACCTTCTCGCAATGCCTTAATATGAAAATAATGCACCCCGTCTGCGACATTGGCATAAGCCACGGAATTTTTTATACCCTCACTGATGTCATCTGGATTCGTAATTGGGTCTTCTGAAACTACATAACTATACCCCGCTACTGACCCAGAGTCATTTAAGAATTTTAGGGACACAGTTGAACTAGAATACCAAAGAGACTGGTCAGGATGAGTGTCAGACACCACAATAGGGCCTGCTGGAGGTGGAAGCTTGAACTTGTATACTGCATTCGAAGTCTGAGTCAAAGCATTTGTACCAAGCCCATTATTTAAAAGAACTTTGGAATCATCTTTAAATCGAACCACAGCGTCACCTACGGATTTCACTCTAAAAGTTATAGTGGACACGAGTGCATTAGAAGCATTTACTCCGCCGGGAATTCCTCCTTCTATCTCTATTTTGCCTAAACGATTATCTAGTTTTGGATTTGCTGTCCAGACACCTATGACTGATTTTCCTGTTGAAGGAGAGACCACTTGCAACATATCGGGTGGAAATGATATTGAAGCCGAGAGAGCATTTATGGACTGACCTTCAGTATTTAAAAGTATCGAAACATCAAAAGTAGAACCTATTGAAAAAGTTCCCGTAGATGGAGATAAAGACAAAGTTGCAGCCCGACTTACAAAAGGCAAGGAAAAAAAGCAGAAAAATAAAAATAGTATTCGAAAAAATATACGACGATTCATTATTTGTGTGTTCGCTTGTATTTATTATACACCCCTCTTGTTAAAATAACCAAAAATAAAAAGACTAGAGAGGTATAAAAAGCCCTACCAAAAATTACCCCCTTAAGGGTGCTAACTTTTATACTTTCAAGATTTACATTATTTACAGCCTTTAATTCTATCTTCCAAACGCCATTTGGATATATCACAGGATTCTCTACTGCCTTCCATTCTGAATAAATAAAATATTTCTTAAATCTCATTTGTGTACTTTTTATACCAGACTCAGCGTCTTTAGCATCGAAAACAATAAGGGCTTGTCTGTCTCTATTTTTGGGTGTGTATTCCATAAATACTACCGGTGGAGTATTGTCTATAGGTTCCGGCGGTAATTCTACTGTTTTAGCTTTCTCTGTAACTGATAAAACTATCGATCTATTGGAAGCAGTAATCTCGGTGCCACTACCATCAGCCAAATACACGATATTTTTTCTTAAATTTATTTGTGGCGAACCGACTTTTTTTGCCTTAAAACTTATTTTTAAAATAAGTCCCTTCTCCCCCGTAAAAGATTTTAATATACCCCCAGTCAAGCGAATAATGCCGTCAGTATTTACATTTGGTTTTGTTTGCCAGATATTTACAATAGAATTTGCATCATTAAAACTCAAAAATTCTAACTCGTCTTTCATATATGTAAATTCTACATCGAGAGCATTTACAGGTACGGGTGTACTTAAATACAGACTCACAGTAAATTCTGAATCCGGACTCATGTTTGTGCTATAACTTTCAAAATAAAATTTTGGATTATCTATGGCAAAAATTGTATTACTAAATACAAACGAAAAAACTATTACAAAAAAAATGCTCGTTAATTTTAATTTCATTTTAAAAATTCATATCATAATTATTTATCCCAATAATAGAACATTATAGAAGCATCTATTAAATCAATAACTCCGTCGGGACTCAAATCAAAAGGAGCTATCTCATCTCCACTATAGTCTGTGTGGTAGAGCAATATACTCAAGTCCAAGATGTCCACATGGGTGTCACAGTTAAAGTCCGCAATTTTACATTTCAAATGTTCGGGGTCTGCCACATATTCTTTTACAATTGGTTTGATGATGATACTACCACCACTGCTTCCACCCCCACCAGGAGTAGGCGTCGGTGGTGCCACTATTGGTGCATTTGGAAAATATAAAAATCCAGCTTGCCCAATAAAGCTAACTCCTGTTGATTCACCTATTACAAATTCACCCAAACTATTTAACATTTTAAAACTAAGAGACGTGGACTCTCCGGCACCGACTACTATGGTCGGGTTTTCTATTTGATAACTCGGACTAGTTATGTATTGTGCCTCTATTTTAAAAACAGGACTAAACAAAAACACAAATAAAAACAACAGCGTCGCAGAAATTCCAAACTTGGAAATGCTATGCTGTTGTTTTTTATTTACCACCCCTCTATAATAACGCTTTTTCAAAAGAAATTCCAGAGATTTATCAAAAGAATTTTTAGAGATATTATTGAGTAACTGGAGCTGTATTTGCAGCACCGATATTGATAGGAGCGATTTGAACTATCTTACGAACACTTGGACGATAAAGTATGGCTTTTTGTGCAGTAGTATAAATCAAAACCTTATCATCCTTTAGTGCTCCAGCAAAAAAAGGTTGAGCTTTTAATGCTTCAGGATCTGAAACAGTAGCTATTGTAGGAGTTTCCCCTTCAGGAAGAAGGACCAAGTTGCCCACTTCCATAACTAATTTCTTCACTTCAGCTTGAGCTACATCTTGTGGACTTTGAGTAAGTTGATAATACTTATACCCAAAGAATGCAGTTGTAGCCACTAAGATCACGATAAGCGCAATCACTGGTCTATTGTTTTTCATAAAATTTATAATTTTTATTTATATGATATATCGACTAATAATAAAGTATTATAGCAAAAGAAATACAGTCAAGCTAGTGCTACCTGTGTATTTCTATCATCCTAAAAAATACTAGAAAAAGCATTTGCTAAAATATTTTTTAACACAAACGCAAATGGTCGTAAATAGAACAAGAACCCGCTATCTCCTCCTCCACCTCCAGAGCCACCTCCTCCAGCACATCGGCCTCCAGTGTCTACACCTGTTTCATTTCCATTTTGGATTCCATCAGCACATGTACCAGATCCTTCTCCACCGCCTTCTCCGCCTGCTCCACCGCCTCCACCACCAGATCCTCCTCCTCCAAGACATCGTCCACCTTGGTCTATACCTGTCTCATTTCCATTTTGTATTCCATCAGCACAGTCTCCAGCGCCAGAACCATTACTAGTTTCCCCTCCTGCATTTCCTCCGCCGCCTCCGCGGTTTCTCGCAATAAATTTCCAGCAAGCAAAAGAGTTGTTGCTCCCATCGTTTGAACCACTATCCATAGTTATATCCGTACTGGCAGCATCACAACCAGAATTATCAAGTTGCACAAATGCAATACTTTCTGTACCTTGATGGTTTAGAAACCATTTGCTATTTCCTGTGGTGGAATCTACATTCACTTTTGAATTATATGCAGATCCAGTCAAAGTCAATAAACCATTAGTTCTGAAAGTGTCGCCAGCACCAAGTAATACAGTTTTATTATCCGTAGCCACTGTTAAATTATTAAAAGTTGTGTCCCCGACAACAGAAGAAGTTGCTGCAGTATTGAAAACAACTGTTCCAGAATTATGCACAAAGCTAGATGTAGTCTCAGGAGTATTGGAAAAATTTCCACCTATCGTAAGGGTAGTCGAAGGCGCAGTCAAAGCTCCGGAATTAATAATTAAGTTGCCACCTACTTCTGTAGCGATAGCAGCTAAAGTCCAAGCACCAGTCGCATTGTTAAAAGTAAGATTGTTAAATTTACTTGTTCCAGTTAAATTCCCCGTTAATGTTTTACCTATAGCATTTGAATCAAATGTCACTGTACCTGTACCAGCGGTTAAAGTACCAGAATTAGAATAATTCCCACCAATAATTATGTCATGGTTGCCAGTATTTAAAGTGCCTCCACTGATAGCAAAGTTATTATTTGCATCAACGGCACCCCCTAATGTCGCAGTACCGGAAGAATTAATAGTAAGATTGTCATAAGTCGTCCCCTTCATCGTCTGAGTAGACCCAGTGTATTGCACAGTGTTAGGCGAAGCCGTAGCAGTAAGAGTGATGATAGTCGGTACAGTGCCAGAGAATGTAAGCACACCATTTGTTCCTTGAGTAAGAGTGGTGATGGTCGGTTGAGCTCCAGAAAATGTAAGTCCAGTAGAAGAAGTAATATCATTTGTAATATTTGTAATAGTAAAAGATTGCGAACCACTAATTGTCTGAACATTGGTATTAAAAGTATAAATACCCGTTCCAGAAGTGAATCCTGAAGAACTGTTATTTGTTAGTCCCCCTCTGAAAGTAAACGCTGGATTGTTTGTGGTACTCCAGATTCCTCCACTATTTATTGTGACTGCCCCAGTAAACAAATTTGTTCCTGTTGCAGATGTATCACTAAGTGTGCCAGTAATTGAAGATGTTCCAGTGGTTGTAAAATCTAGAGTTGAAAGTTCAAGTGTTCCTGATGATATGGTTAAGTTTCCATTCAGAATTGCGTTACCACCCAAAGTTGCAGTTCCTCCAACACCTGTCTTAGTTAAATGGTGATATGTAGTTCCTTTGACTGTCTGAGCGCTAGTGCTGGTGTATTGCACTGTGTTTGGAGATGCCGTTGCAGTAAGAGTTGTGATAGTCGGTACAGTGCCAGAGAATGTTAAAATCGCATTCGTACCTTGAGTAAGAGTGGTAATGGTCGGCTGAGCTCCAGAGAATGTAAGACCAGTAGAGGTAGCATCATTGTTAGTAAGATTAGTAATACTCCAAGCGGCTAGAGTTCCTCCTATTGTCTGCGCTTCTCCAGTTGCAAATGTATATGCTCCCGCACCTGAAGTAAATGTAGCTCCAGTGTTTACTGTGAGTCCTCCAGCAAAACTATACGCTGGGTCATTGGTGTTATTCCAAGTTCCTCCGGAATTTACAGTGACTCCTCCAGTGAATGTGTTCGTACCGGTTACAGATGAGTCAGTGAGAGTGCCAGTGACTGAGCTAGTTCCAGTGATGGTTGGAGTAGAAGTACTAAGATCAACTGTTCCAGCTGATACAACCAAGTTTCCACTGACTGTCACTGTACCTGCTAGTGTTTTGGTTCCAGTTCCGGAAGAAGTTAGATTTGTAAATGCCACCGTTCCAGAGTTTACTGTCGCACTACCATTGCCTGATAAAACTACCGTTGAAGTTCCATTATTAAATGTTCCTGAAGCGTGTTTAGTAAAGAGTGTCCCAGTTGTTCCCGACAAAGTAACAGTAGAAGCATTTGCAGTAAGAGTTCCGGTAGCGTCTATATTTAATGTCTTGGTATTAAGCCCCCAACTCGTACCATTACTGGTATTTAATGTTCCAGAAATCAAAAGTGAATTTACGACAGGAGTTGCCACATCTAGAGTCACAGTTCTATCTGCGGTCACAGTGACATCGTCTGCAGTACTTGGTATGCCCCCAGCACCACTACAATATGTCCAGTTAGACCCAGTATTCCAGTTGCCAGTTGTTCCAAGAGTACAATCAGGTGCTACGGTAAATATCCAACCAGATCCCGCTGTGGCTACACCTTGATTGTTTGTACTGTTTGCACCTGCATACCAAGTATTAGCAGGGCTAGCTACCGAGTGTTGAATATTTAAATAATCAGACTCCACAAATCCTCCGCCAGTGAGAGTCAAGGCATGAGTACCCGTAGTCGTACTGTTTATAGTAATCAAATTACCAGCTGTACCGGAGACATTAAAACTATTCATTGTTTGGGTGGTGCCTGCTGTAAATTCGAGCGTATGTGCTGCTGTGCCAGTATCTTTGATGTCGTTAAAAGTGTTAGAACCACTAATGGAATTTTTTCCCGTACTTGCGCCACGAGAAAACCAAAGATTATAAAAAGTTTGGTTTCCACCATACCATATAATGTCAGTGTTTAAGGTACCAGTAAATTTAATAGTTGAGGTGCCGGCATTAAAAGTTAGATTGGTCAGTCCGGTTAACCCACAATTAGCATTGGAGCTATTGGTTAATGTACCTGAACCCAAATTTATAGATCTGATATCTGAAGATACAGTATAAAAACATCCAGTAGTAAGGTCGTAATTATTTAAATTTAATGTCCCTCTAGTAACAATAAAGTTGGATAAGTTGGCAGATCCATTCGAAAAACTATCCAGTAAAGTGACTGTTCCATTCAAAGCGTTGATGTTAACAGTTTGTTTAATAATTCCTGTGTTTGAAGTGAGATTCGCTGTACTTCTTGTTGCAAAAGTAAATCCTCTTGAAACAGTTCCGCTTGTCGTACTACCACTAGGAAACACCAAAGAACCATACAGAGTAGCTGCTTGCGAAAATGAAAAAGTTGGGCTGTTTGTAGCGGCTCCCATATTAATATCTAATCCAATTCTTGGCATGTCCATAGTTATTGTCCTACTCCCGGCATCTATACTATTGGCATCAAAAACGACGGTGTCTTGAGGTAATGGAACTGTCGCACCGCCGGATCCGTTCGATGATGTGGACCAACGCGTTGTAGTAGACCAGCTTCCTGTGCTTGTGCCTGCGCTTGCAACCCAATAGCGATACACTCCACCCGCACCGTTTGACGTCCCACTATTCTGAGTAAATGTTATTCCACTATTTCCAAGTGCATTACCGAGACTTGTTCCGGTAAATGGTGAAGCCGCTCCGGCGCCAGTAATATCCATAAAATCCACATTAGTAAGTGACACCGCTGCTGCTGTTAAAGTCCGAGCTGTGCCTAAAGTTTGAGAGTTCACCAATAATCTATTTGTCGATGAATTACCATTTATTGTTAATGTTCCAGTAATAGTTTGATTAGCAAAAATCTGAACTTGGTCAGACTGAACTGCTGTTCCAGTTATTGTAAGATTGTTATAAGAATTAATACCATCAATAGAAACAGTCCCTCCACCGCCCAAGACAACATTATAAAAAGTTAGCCCACCAGAATTTATGATGGCCCCAGTACCACTGATAGTAATAGTCGAAGTACCAGCATTGAAAGTCATATTTGTTGTAGTTAGTGCTTGAATGCCAGAAGCTCCTGAAGTAATGTTAACACTTGATGAACCCAAACTAAGTGTTCGAACATTTGAATTTGATAATTGTAATGATGAAGTTGTGATTGTTTGATTATTGGTATTTAAAATTCCATTTTCTAAGAAAATAGGTCCGGTTGTACTAAATGCATCAGCTATTTGCCAAGTGCCACCAACTCCATCAAAATAAGTATATGATGAGAAACTCTTGCCATTACTAGTCACAGTTTTGGTGCCACTTGTGGCATTAAATGTTATTGAACCGGTATAAGAATTCGTCATACCTGCTCCCATAGTCAGTGAGCCTGAAATAGCCAAATCTGTGGACCCTGCGAGTGTTCCCGTAAATCCAGTAAAAATCAAATCTTTCACTCCAGTATTTCCTGAAGCGATAGTTACAGTTCCTGCACCGGAAGATGCATCAAAATAAACAGTAGTGGCACTGGTTGGAATTGACGCTCCGCCTGCACCTCCTGAAGCAGTCGCCCACTTGGTGCCTGCTGTACCGTCCCATGAAGCAGTGCCTCCTACCCAATATCTTGTCTGTGGAAAAACCCAACCTGAATTTCCAGTCCCTTCTGTACTATTTGTGGTAGTCCATGTGGCTCCACCCGTAGCCGTTGAATCTTGAATAGAACAATAATCGCAAGTATTAGTTCCAGTAGTGTCAGACAAGGTCGCTGGAGTTCCCGCCGAAGAACTATTGATAGTAACTACGTTACCTGATGCTCCAGAGACAGACCATGAAGTAAGAGTAGTGGTAGTACTTGCCGGAAAAATAATTGTGTGCGCTGAGAGTCCAGAATTATCTCTAAAATCCGCAAAGGTGTTTGCTCCTGTTACCGTGAGTGTACCTGTCCCCGCTCCCGGTGCATACCAGAAATTATTATAGGTCTTGCCATTCCCCGCAAAAGTTTTACCAGATGCAGATGTGTCGGTGAATTTAATTGTAGAAGTTCCCGCGGTTGCCGCTCCAGAAGAAGTATAGTTCCAAACTGTGCCGGTGCCAGTCGCGGTGATAGTTGAAGAACCTAAAGTGACCGCAGATGTGTCAGATATTACAAAGCTCGATCCGGTCAAATCATAATTTCCTGTATCCAAGTCGCCGGTCGAGACGGTCACTACACCGCTTGCACCTACTGTACCGCCTAGAGTTTTAGTGCCGACACTGTTTATAGTAAGTGCGCTATAATTGCTACTTTTGATTGTTTGGGTGCCTCCATTATATGCCACTGTGTTTGCATTGGTTCCAGCATCAAGAGTCGTAATTCCTGATGTCCCTCCGATGTTTAATGTCGAACTTGCGCCTTGAGTCAAAGTACTCGCTCCAGATAAAGCCGTAGTCACAGTCAGTGTGCTGTTATTAGTAACTGGACTTGTCGCCGTCATCGTGCTGTTAACTACTGTAGTACCGCCGATAGTCGCAGTACCTGAACCGTTTACTGTGAGACTACTATATGTACCAGCACGAATTGCTTGAGAAGAACCAGTGTACTGAACTGTGTTTACATTAGTATTTGCATCAAGAGTAGTAATGGTGGGCATTGTGCCTGAAAAAGTAAGTACATCATTTGTGCCTTGAGTAAGTGTTGTAATGGTTACACCTGAATCAGTGATAGTTAAACCACTGCCTGTTGTAACATTATTGACTACAGTTGTAATAGACAGTGTACCGGAAAGTGATTGGGCATTTGTTTGAAAAGTGGCAGTTCCAGTGATAGACACAGTACCTGCAATACCTCGACTGATCCCATTTTCTACTTGAATTGCCGTACTGGCTCCACTTAAAGTTCCGCTTGATATCGCAACTGCGCCTGTAAGTTTTTTTGTTCCAGTATTATTATCTAAAGTTAGAGTTCCGCCGTTGATTGTAGTAGTACCAGTCACCGTAAAATCTGCAGCGACGGTTAAAATCGTTCCAGCTGAAACTACTAAAGTACCTCCCACTACTGTCGCATTAAGAGCACTTAGTGTTTTTGTACCTGTACCAGTTGACGCTAAATTATTAAAAGTAAGAGCAGTTCCTGCATTAATAGTTGCAGACCCGTTACCAGACATAGTCACAGTCGAAGTGTTAGCATTAAATGCTCCACTACCAGTAATAGTAAATAAAGTTCCTGTTGTTCCAGTTAAACTAATAGCCGAAGCATTAGCTGTCAGTACTCCCGCAGTGCTTATAGTTATGGTCGTAGCGGAAAGCGCCCAACTAGTACCATTGCTTGTATTTATTGCTCCGTTGATTGTGAGAGAACCAAGGGCAGCACTTGCTTCGTCCATAGTCATCGTCACCCCAGTTTTTATGATTACAGTATCACCTGCTCCGGGTTTACCTCCAGCTCCAGTACAGTTACTCCAGTTAGAACCTGTGCTCCAATTTCCTGTGGTTTTCGCCATACAGTATGGGTCATAAGAAATAACTATCGCTCCATTTCCACCGAAACCATTACTAAGTGCTCCACCTCCACCACCCCCGGGAAATCCTCCATCACCAGCCATTAAATTCTGAGATACGGGTAGATCACTTTCTCCAACTCCACCTCCACCTCCGCCACCATAACTAACAGATAAATCTCCACTTCCTCCCTCGCCTCCGCCACCAGAGTTAGCGACAGCATCACCTCCTCCACCTCCTCCACCAGTGCCTGCTGTACTATCAGCTCCAAAAGTACTAGACCCCCCAGTTCCTGCCCCTGTTCCTAATGGTCCAGCTCCTCCATTCCCTCCATTAGCGCCCACACCTGCTGATCCAACACTAGAATTTGCACCTGAATTGTCGCCCGCACCTCCTCCTCCTCCACCACCACCAGACCCAGAATTTGTAGCAAAACCAGCGCCACCAACTTTTCCATTTTCAACTAAACCACCAGCTCCTCCACCTCCACCTCCTGTGTCTCCTGTAGAATTTCCAGCACCTCCGGCTCCTCCTGCAAATTTTGTCCCTCCAGTTCCACTAGCTGCGACTCCACCTGCACCACCCGTCGTACCAGAAGCTGGACCTGCTCCTCCTTTAGCACAGGCTGATGTAGTGTCAGCACAAGTCCCTGCAGAACCAGCTGTTCTATTAAAAAATGTGTCGGTGCCAGTAACTCCAGCATAGGGTACAGTCGCAGTACTGTATGCAGTACTGCCACCTTTACCAATTTGGTATGTTGCAGTTCCTCCAGGTGTTAAAGATATATTTATTTGTTTAGAATATGCCCCAGCACCACCACCGCCTTGACCACTACCTTGCGCTATCGCACCTGATGATCCACCAGCACCATAGACTTCAACATAATTACTTGCACTATTCCAATCTTCAGGCACAGTGAAGCTTGTTCTACTAGCCGTACCTCCATTATATGTAATGACAATTACTCCTGGCGCTCCTCGTCCTCCGTATCTTCCTCCACCACCTCCAGCTCCATAAAGTCCACCATCTCCTCCCTTTCCTATTGCGGTTGTGGTATCTCCAGCACCACCTCCTCCACCTCCAGGACCAACACTACCACTAAGATTTGTTCCTTCATATCCATGCCCACCATTAAATCCAGAGTCCCCTCCTCCGCCTCCATCACCAGAAGCATCACCACTTACTCCAACAGCCGCACTACCACCAGCACCACCAGCACCACCAGTATCTCCAGCACCTCCTGCTCCACCGGTTGTTGTTCCAGTTGCTCCGACAGCAGAACTTGATCCTCCGTTTCCACCTCCTCCACCTCCACCTCCCGCAGCAGCTACTGTATACCCAGCTCCTCCGACTTTTCCATCATTGCTTGGTCCACCAGCTCCTCCACCTCCACCTCCTGAGTCACTAGTAGTGTGCCCCGTTCCTCCGGCGCCTCCACTGTATTTTGTATTTCCAGTTCCACTACCAAGAGCTCCTCCAGTCGCACCTGTCGCAGAAGTTGCACCGAGTCCTGCTTTTGCACAGGCTGATGTAGTGTCAGCACAAGTCCCTGCAGAACCAGCTGTTCTATTAAAAAATGTGTCGGTGCCATTGATTGAATTTCCAGCAGAAGATAATCCTTTTCCTCCGACTCCGACTTGATAGGTGACAGTTGCTCCTGGGGTTAAACTTAAATTTGTGATTTTAGAATATGCACCTCCACCTCCACCTCCAGCACCAGTTATTCCAGCAGTGTCTGTCCAACCTGCTCCTCCAGCTCCGATAACTTCAATAGTATTGGTACCGCTCGTCCAATTCGCAGGAACAGTCCAAGAAGTTCCTTCTGTTAAAATTGTTTGAGAGTAGTTTAGAACTATAACAGAAGCTACAGCATGAGCTTTTTGTACTGGTATTAAATCTGGAGAATATAAAGATGCTGTAATAATCAAGAATGTCACTAAAAACGAGAAAGCTTTTCGTGTAATACGAAATAAATTTTTTCTACGAAATGTTTTATTTTTTCTAAAATACTTTTTCATCTAAAATTAATTAATTTTTCTTGAATCAAATTCCTCAAAAACTGCCCCAGAAATATGACTGATAATATTTGTCATTTTTGTAAAATCTCCACCTTTCACCATGACACAAATAAGATATGGATTTTTAGGGTAATACACAATTCCGCAATCGTGAAGTTGTTTCTCATTTCCTTCTAGTATTCGTTCAGCGAATTTATGAGCTATAACTATATCAGATGGTACACCTTGCCTTAAACCATCATTAAAAGTTGACTGACTTAATGCACTTAAAACTTTTTCAGAATTTTCTGAATTTAAAAATGAAGAATTGTAAAGCAACCGAAACATGGAAGCATAAGTTTTTGGTGTCACAATTTCTTTTTCAATACTCGCATTGGCATCTACTATGCCGAGTTCTCTATATGTTTGAGTTAAGATGTCTGTGTCTGCTGATAATATTTTTAGATAATTTCTCAAAGCATTGTCTGCTAAATTATCAGAGTATGCCAGGGAATATTTTACAATTTCCGAAACCAAATATTCCTTATTTTTTTCTAACTTCATTTCCGGTTTGAATTCTTGTGTGTTTTCTAGAGGGTCACCCGTGATCATAATACTTCTATCAAAAACATTAGCACTGGGATTCTCTTCATTGAAACTAAAAAGAGCTAAAACATTTGGCAACTTAAGCAAGCTTGCGGGAATGAAGTCAGCGTTCTCGTTTATCCCAAAAGTTGGGCCAGTATTTAAGTCGCGAAAGAAAACAGAAACCAGAACAGAATCGTTGGTTTTCTTTTCATTTTCAATATAAGCATAAATTTCAGATCTTAAGCTAGTGTACTCTTGCTTGCCCACCACCTGTGCATTAAAACATGGAGTGTGTTTATTGATAAATTTATAATTACCGACACAATCTGTGTTAAATTTTTTATCAATAAAATAACCGAGACTGAAAAACAACAACATTGTGAACAGCATCGTTATCCAAAATTTTTTATTAGAATGTGTGTTCATTTAATACATATATTATATAAGTATATTAAAGTAGAGTAAATGAAAAAATTGCTGTGAAAAAATATTATATTTAGTATATAATTTAGTTATTAATCTATGCGTGATATTTCAAACGAAATAATTGAAAATTCTACAATTCGGCACCATTTTGATGAGTCTCTGGGTGTTTGGTACTACTCTATAGTGGATGTCATTGAAAACTTGTCTGTGAGCTCTGATTCTCGTAACTACTGGAAGGTTCTAAAAAGTCGTTTAAAAAATACACAGAACAAGTTGGTTACAAAGTGTAACCAAGTGAAAATGCCCGCGCGCGATGGTAAATCATATCTAACTGATGCTACTGACATAGGAACCATACTAGAAATAATCCAAACTATTACCCCAGAGCGTGTCAGTAAGTTAAGAGCTATTTTGAATGAAATTGAGAAGAGTTCCCCTACTAAAGATAACAACTCTCAAAATAAAAATTCTGAGTTATCCACACCTAATCACTCGCGAGCGACGGAGTTCACAGAAAATAATGATGATGTTGCAGAACTCTCTGTTGATATTTATCAAAATGAAAATTATATTATCATAAATTCCATGATAGCTGGAGTAGATCCTGATGATATTTTTCTCTCTGCGACTATCCAAAATATCACCATCAAAGGCACCCGTACTAGGTCTTGCCTAGTACAAGATGATAACTCTCATCTTCAAGAACTTTTTTGGGGTAAATTTTCTCGTGAAATTATTCTGCTTGAAGAAATAGACATCGACAGAATCGAAACAACTTATTCTTACGGCTTGCTCACGCTCAAACTTTTTAAAATAGATAAAACTCGCACAAAAATAATTAAAGTAAAATAACGAAGTAGTTCAGTACTAGGTCTTGCCTAGTACAAACATATTTATTACTCATCGTATTTCAACCACTCTAGAATTTCTTTATAGAAAGATTTTTTATTAGGAAAATAATTGGGAAAATTGTTTCTCTCCACAATAGAACTTTCTTCTCTATATAAATTATCAGTGTAATCTACAAAGCTAGAATACTTATACTCTCTTAGAAATTTTAAAGACTTGCTCGTATCTTTTATACCCTTCTCTTTCCAAAATTTGTCTATAATTTTTATCGGATTTAAATGTATGTAAGAAAAAATATATTTTAAGTATTTATCTGTATCTAAATATTGTGATTTGAATTTACCTTCAAATAAACTTCCTGTACGTGTATATTTTTTATTATAATACATAACATACCCTGTACAGACTTTTTGCATAAACTTACTTACTCCACCTTCTTCTATTTGGGTTATTAAAATATGAAAATGATTTGGCATTAAAACATATGCTCCTATTGATACTAATTTCTTCTTTATTAGAAGATCAAAAATACCGGTATTTTTGTTTCTCATTAATCTAACAATATTAAAACTTTCTTTAGAATTAGCGATAAATAATAGACTAATAAAATACTCGTGATCTTTTTTATCATGAAATATAACTCTTTTGTCATTGCCTCTATTATAGATGTGATAATACTCCCCTTCAGCAAAAGATATTTTTCTTATAGACATAATTATACAAAAACACTGATGTACTAGGCAAGACCTAGTACATTTTTATATATCATTATAGTGTAGAAGTAGGTTCAGGTGTTGGAGTGGGGGTTGGTTCGGGGGTAGGCGCTGGTGTTGGATCGGGTGTAGAAGTAGGTTCAGGTGTTGGAGTGGGGGTTGGTTCGGGGGTAGGCGCTGGTGTTGGATCGGGTGTAGAAGTAGGTTCAGGTGTTGATTCGGGAGCTGGGGTCGGTGTTGGCTCTGGAGTAAAGACTAATCCTTCCATTATACTTTCGTATGTCTTCGCATCTTTGACTGCGAGCGCTGTCCATGAGAATCGTAAGTCTCGAGGTGCTCCCTTATTTATCAAAATTGTAAATCCATTCTCGCTTTTATTCACCACTAGTGACTTCACGTCTTCCGCAAACAATGCCTCAGCATCAGCATCTGTTATATTGTCTGCTGTGTCGAAAGCCATTGTCGCATTTACTATTGGCTCCGTCATGTAAGAATTATCGAAACTCACTTCCACTCTTTTGTCTCCAGCTTTTATCAGTGCGAATCCTGCTGTATCAGAATTAAACAATGGTGGCAATTTAAATTCTACATTTTCACTAAATATCACTCCCCCATTAAATTCTGCTGTATTGCTTACTGCTAAGTTTTTAATTGAAAGACCATTGGTCAAGCCTTCATCGTCTGCGAAGAACATGCCTGCGAGAGCTGTGATTTGCCCACCCATTTCATTTACATTATTTTCTAGATTTGTGACTCTGTCGACTGTGTCGGAAAGAATTATGTTTTCGTTGGTCAAATCTAGTTGAAGTTTTACAATATCAGTCTGGGTTATTGCCAATGAATCCCTTAATTCAGATATTGCTAAAGCATTCAATACTATAGGGTCTGCTTCTGGAGTTATGTCTGGATTGGTATTAGCTCCATCTAAGGTGAGTAGTACTTCATCATTGGCCCAGTAACCTTGTTCTACGAAAACCATAACTGTGTCTTTGCCAGACTCAAGACTCCAAGATTCAAGCGCCTTACCGATAACGTGTCCTGCTTGTATCGCCTTTTGTCCTCGTCCAGCTTGAGCAGACGTAGTGACGTAGTCTCCAGCAGAAATTGAAGCAGAGGTACTTGCTACTTTTACCGGCACACGACCATTAAGAGCCACTGGCATAGGATTATCTATATCTTTTATATTATGTCCAGCAGAAGTAAAGTCACCAAAGTTGTCAGACACGATACCTATGACATTGTTTTGATGAGCTCTAGAAGTTTTTACAAGTTTGGTTATGCGTCCTTTAATTTTTGTCCAATCAATATTGCCGTCAGTGCTATCATACGTGTCTATCATTTCAGTACCTACAGATACGATATCTCCGAACTCTATACCATTTTCAACTGGATACATTTCCGCGTAGTCCGCAGCCGGAGCAGCGTTACAATCACGAATTTCATATGCTGTTCCTGCTGTAGGTCCAGTAGCATTTGCAAGACTTGAACAAACTGCATTAGTACTTGCTGTCGCACCAAGTCCCATACTTACAATTCCGGCATTTGTAACCTTGAACTGTGATACATTGTTCTTTTGAAAATCAACAAAGTTTCCAGAAAATGTGCCGGAGCCCTCTGCAAAATCCATCAACAATCCTGTGCCTGTAAATGTACTAGTATTCTGATAAAATGTCGCAAAAGAAGGAGCCGAAGTGACTGAGGTAGAATACAATCTCAAAATATCTCCTGCTGTAGTTCCAGTATTTTGAGCAAAGATTGCCGCTGGCGTAGACACTGTCGCTGCTGTCGCAGGAGTAAGAGCTTCTATACCAAATGTCGCACCGGTCACACGTAGACCTGTATTAGTTCCGGCAGTATTACTTCCAGCACTAGATACTATTTCTATGCCTCTCACGGTATTTACTTGAGTCGTATTATCCACCATTCTTATTATCTGGCCCACTTGGGTAGCCGCTACTGAACCAGTACTATTGGTCACCACCAATCTGTTTCCAACTTGGGTAGGAGTTCCAGAAGTAGGGTTCATGGTTAAGTCTTCGTGAATACCGGCGATAGCTGTGGTCGAACCATTTTCATTTATCAATGCTCCAGAGATATATATTTTTGAAGAAGATGCAGTTTCAGAGGCAGTACCTATGAGTACTCTACCTGACTCAAAAATACCTGCGTAATTATTTGACCCACCGGATGCTGTAGCGTAAAGTCCGACATTGTTTGATGTGCCTGTGTGAGTGTTGGATAGATACACTCCATAAGTAGTCTGCGCACCGGTAGCATTTGCACCAGAGAGAGAAATGTTAATTCCTTTTTGATTTGTAAGTCCGGCTGTTCCTGTAATAGCAAGATCAATAAGTGCACCAGAAGTAAGTGATGAAGATGCCACTGCGAGTATCTTGCCTGTGGTCAAAGAATTCGCAGTGATAGTTTGAAATGTTTCAGTATCAGAAGACACAGTCCAAGCGTTTAATTCTCCGTCATCAAACGTAAGTGTCTGGGTACCTGTTGGATTTGTAATTGCATTCCAAGTAGCAGCACCACCAGCATCAGCCGAACAGTCCCATGTGTCTGTAGCTTCTACCCATTTTAATATTTGCCCATCAGTACAACCTTGGAGTAGTGAAAGCGTATCTGAATATGTAGCAAGTCCGGATGCAGAAGAAGTTCCAGTTAATCCATCAGTTGCAGAAGTTAGACCGATAGCATCTGCATCAATTTTACCTGTTGAAAGTGTGATAATTTCGTTAGCTGAACCTGCAGTGATAGTACCGCCGATATCTGTATTTCCATTTGAACCAGTTACGTCAAAGTTAGAGTAGTCGATATTTCCTGTTGTTCCAGTGAGAGCTTGAGTGCCGATTGATATTCCCCCATTTGCAGTTAGCACTCCAGCCAGTGTCAGTGCTCCAGTAGAAGCTACAAAGTCTGTGCCTGCGTTTCCGATGTTGGTCAAAATATTTGTAGCTAAGTCTAAGTCAGCGCCAGCAAGTGCTACCACATTCCCTGTCTGAGTAAGTGTTGCATCTCCATTATCCCAATTGATTACCCCGCCTTCTGCGAGGAAGAGGTCAGAGAATTGTAGGGCAGAAGTTCCAAGTGCTGCAGTATCAGTTGTGATTGGAGTTACATTTCCACCAACTCCTATGACTCCCGAGGAATCAATTACAAACCTATCACTTGTTCCGAGTGCTGTGGTAGAAATTTTAAATTTATCGGAATCAGAATCGTCAATTCCCATGGTGAAGAGTGGAGAGTTGTCGGTGAGTTCAAATTTAATTAGCGCATCTGTATCCGTGCCAGTTGAGGTTATCGCAAGACCTGCTTCTCCTGCTGCACTCATGATATCTAAAAGATTGTCTGGGCCCGTATCACCAATACCGACATTGCTATTTAATATCTCTATGTCTGCGGTGTTAATACTAAGCCAAGGGTTTACAAGAGCACCAACGACATCTGTCCCAATTTGAATAGCAGAGATATTGGTAAGGCCTCCCATCTGGAATAAATCAGAACCACCACCCGCTAACCGAAATTCTGCTATTGAGCTGTTTACAGAATCTTCAAGATAAAATGCTGGTTGATTTGCGCCTGCTGTTCTAACTCTAATACCATCTTGAGCAGTAGTTGTTTGTACAGTCAAACTAGAATCTGGTGAAATAGTGCCAACACCAACCTTACCTCCTGCATCAATAATAAACGGTGTCGTGTCTGAAGCAACATCATTCACTTGGAAACTTGTCCCCGCTCCTGTGTTTTCAATAAGGGCAGCGACTTGGGTGGCAGCTCCAGCGGCAGTTACTTTAAATGGGGTAGTAGTGTTGAGTGCTCCAGTGTCAGCAATAAGGAGAAGATTCCCAGTGTTGAGAGCGTTAGAACCAGTGAGAGTTATGTGTCCGAGGGCTCCAGTGAAAGCTGTGGCCGTTGAAGCAAGGGATAGTGCTTTACCGGAAGTAAGTGAGTTAGAATTTATGGTAAACAAAGTTTCGGTGTCTGAACTATTTGTCCAAGTGCTTATTTCGGCGTCGTCAAATGTAAGCGCTTGGTTACCTGTTGGATTTGTAATTCCATTCCAAGTAGCACTTCCTCCACAACCAGTACAAGAAGCCACAGTCAATGCGCCAGCACCAGTGATGTTCCAACCAGTAGAATTAATTGATGTTGTATCTAGAGAGTCTCCGATGATGATAGTGTCGGCGTCTACTGTAGCTAAGTTTCCGATGTTGATAGTGTCACAGTTTGCACCGTTACAAAGGTCGATGGATGTTGCATTTGCTTTAGCTAATTGTAGAGAACCAGCGGCATTAGTATCGATACCAGTTGTTGGAGATACTGTAATGTTTCCACCAGCACTGACATCGAAGTTAGTGTAATCGATAAGTCCAGTAGTACCTGTAAGTGCATTAGCTCCGATTGATACTCCTCCGTTAGCTGTTAGTACTCCCGCGAGTGTCAGCGCTCCAGTAGAAGCTATGAAGTCTGTGCCTGCGTTTCCGATGTTGGTGATTATGTTTGCATTTGCATCAAGAGTTCCTGCTAGAGTGAATGCTCCTAAGGTATCAGTAGATGCATCAAATGTGATACCTCCGTTTGCAGCGATGGCACCAGAAACAGTGAGTGATCCTAAAGTTCCGACAGTAGTAAGTGATGAAGTCACAACGTTTGAAGCGAGAGTAGTTCCGGAAATGTCAGCAGCAGCGTTGACGGTGATGGTGGCATTAGGGAAAGTAATTGTTTTGTCTGCGACAGTGGCG
>Ga0163144_10006538_pt1 | contig 25681 bp, 17 predicted proteins | sample OliLak19BULKMAT1_FD_123175 | JGI IMG/M metagenome (GOLD analysis project Ga0163144, IMG submission 123175) | Freshwater microbial mat bacterial communities from Lake Vanda, McMurdo Dry Valleys, Antarctica - Oligotrophic Lake LV.19.BULKMAT1 | ecosystem: Environmental > Aquatic > Freshwater >... | reverse complement strand
TCTCACTCCCAAAGAATTTGCATTGCTATCGCTGTTCATTCGCCGAAAAGACCAGGTGATTTCTCGCACCGTCATTGCCGAACAAGTGTGGGATATAAATTTTGATAGCGATACCAACATCGTGGATGTCATGGTACGACGCTTGCGACAAAAGGTTGACGATAGTTTTGATAAAAAATTAATTCACACTATTCGTGGTGTTGGCTATATTTTAGAAGAGCGTCATGACGCTTAGAATTCATAAATGGTCTATCCTTTCACAATTAGCATGGATTTATATTCTATCCTCATTTATCATACTGGCATTGACGATCTTATCACTCTATTGGATTTTTACTACCCGTTTAGAAAATGAAAATAGTCAATTTTTAAAAAATAAAATTTTTATCTTACAGCGGCTTACCAGTACCTATTCGTCGGCGGATCTTGCCTTACGTGAGGAAATTATTATTGAACCCCCGCTATACCATTATTTTTCTCGAATAGTGGGATCCGATAATCATATACTCATTGAAACTCCTGGTATGAGCGAAAAATTGCCGGCCTCTGCTTTTAGTTCTAACAATGTAAAGAAAACTGGCGGCATCCAAATTAAGCAATGGAAAGCTTCGAAACAGCGGGAAAATCATGAAAAACATTATCTTTTGCTGAGTGCGCCTATTATTACCGGGCAATCGGGAAAATATATTCAAATTGCCATGGATATTTCTTCACAAAAAAAAATGATGCGAAGCTATCGCCACGATATCATTATTGTCTTGTTAATAGATATTCTGGGTTCAGCTGCTATTGTCATTTTCCTAACCTACCACGGTTTGCAACCTTTGGTCGAAATAACTGAATCTATTCGACGTATATCCATCGCCCAACTTAATGAGCGCCTTAATCCTGAGGATTGGCCAGCAGAATTATCTAATTTAGCCGATGCTTTCAATAATATGCTCCATAGAATTGAGCAAGGAGTGATTCGACTCTCTCAATTTTCAGGCGATTTAGCCCATGAACTGCGTACCCCTATCAATAACCTCAGTGGTGAAGCGGAAGTCACCTTGTCGCGACCCAGGTCTAATGAAGAGTATCGAAAGACCATTGAGTCGAGTCTTGAAGAGTTTTCACGCATTTCACGCATGATTAATAATTTATTATTTTTAGCACGAGCTGAAAATCCACAGACCGCAATTACTTATTCACCAGTAGACATTGATCAACTCATCCAAAATATCCGCGATTTTTATTTAGCAGCGGCGGAAGAAAAAGAAATTATGATTGACTGCCAAAATAGTCATTTACGCGTTAATGCAGATCGGCAATTATTGGGGCAAGCACTTAGCAATTTAGTCGCCAATGCCCTACAACATACACCGCAGGGTGGAATAATTACCCTAGCAGCGCATCTTACTCCTGATCAAGAAATTCAAATTTCAGTCAAGGATACAGGCCAAGGCATTCTTCCGAAACATTTGCCTTATCTATTTGACCGATTCTATCGTGTTGACAAGGCGCGTTCCTTACAAACTGGCGGCGTCGGCCTTGGATTATCGATTGTGAAATCCATCATGGATCTTCATAAGGGTCAAGTAAATATTACCAGTCAAGTCAATAAAGGAACTACCGTTATCTGCACTTTTTGTGCATAATTCAAAAGAGGGTGTCAAGTCGATTGATTTTTGAGAGGTTTAAAGGTGCGTTATTCGTAAAATGGGGCGCAATAATTCCTGGCCGGGAAGAAACTGCACTGAAGGTGCTAAATGAGGCAATGCAATATTTGTTAAAACTCAAACAAAAGGCTTATCCTGATTTAGCCAAAGACCAGACGCTGGTTTTCGCATGCCCTTCAGATTTAATAGCGCCTAATGCTTTCAAGGCCGCCAAGTCGTCACGCAAAGTTCTTTCCGCTGGAGGATGTTTTAATTTCGCTAATATTTCTTTCATTTTTAATTCCTGATAACTACTGAGTATTTCTAAAATCTCTATCTGCCTTTCAGTAATTTTTAATTTTTCTGATTGCTCACCCACTAACACTACTGGCGGTTTTATAGATACCTGAAATTTAAAGATGACTTTAAATTCTAAATTATCTGCAAAAAATTCAGGTTCTGGATCATGCTCTTTCTTACAACTGGCGATTATTTTAGGAATGCCTCAGGTTAATTTTCATGAGGTAACTCTGATTAATGCGCTTCGTCCCAATTGTCGCCAATTCCGATATCAACGACTAAAGGGACGCTTAATTGAGCGACATTTTCCATGCAGCGGCGCACTTCCTGGCTCAGTGAATCAGCTTCATTTTTAGAAACTTCAAACACTAATTCATCATGAACTTGCATGATCATTTTGGCTGAGAATTTGCTCTTCGCCAAACATTTATCTATAGCAATCATCGCCAACTTAATAATATCCGCTGCGGTTCCTTGTAAAGGCGCATTAATAGCCTGACGTTCAGCGGCTAAACGGCGAAACTGATTACTTGCTTTGATATCGGCAACGTGCACCCGTCGGCCATATAAAGTTTTAACATAACCCTGTTTAGCCGCTACTGCCCTTGCCTGCTCCATGTATTCGCGCACTTTGGGATATTGGGTAAAATAAACATTAATGTGTTGCTGCGCTTCTTCCCGCGTGATTCCTAATTGCTGGGCTAAACCAAAGCTGGACATTCCATACATTAAACCAAAATTAATCGCCTTGGCATTACGGCGCTGCAAAGGCGTGACCTCTGATAATTCAAGACCATAAACTTCGGCAGCCGTGGACCGATGAACATCGGCGTTTTCTTGAAAAGCGGTTAATAAACCTAGATCTTGAGATAAATGAGCCATAATCCGCAATTCAACCTGGGAATAATCAGCGGCTAAAATTTTATAACCCGGAGGAGCGATAAACGCTTGCCGGATTTTTCTACCTTCTTCCGAACGGATAGGAATATTCTGTAAATTAGGCTCAATGGAAGATAAGCGGCCAGTGGTAGTGACTGATTGTTGATAACAGGTATGAACACGGCCAGTCTCTGAATTAATTTCTTGCGGCAATCGGTCGGTGTAAGTTGATTTTAATTTACAAAAACTGCGATAACTGAGAATTAATTGAGGAATGGGATAATTTAACGCCAATTCTTGCAAAACTTCTTCAGCAGTTGAAGGCTGACCGGTCGGTGTTTTTTTGATGACTGGTAATTTTAGCTTAGTAAATAAAACTTCTTGAAGCTGTTTTGCCGAACTTAAATTAAAATGTTCACCGCTTAAATTATAAACTTCTTCTTCTAAAAATTGAATTTTCGATTGTAAATCATTGCTCTGCTGTTTTAATTTAGCATCGTCGATCAACACGCCGCATTGTTCCATCTGGGTTAACACAGGCTCCAAAGGCATTTCAATATTGTTAAAAACTGAATTCAATTCAGGGGTTTCTTCTAATTTTTGCTTTAAAACTTTATATAAGCGCAAAATAATATCGGCATTTTCAATGGCATAAAGCGCTCCCGTCTCTATGGGTATTTGATTAAAAGCCAACTGCTTAGCTCCCTTACCGGCAATTTCCTCCAAAGTCAGAGTGCGCAAAGCTAAATATTTTAGGGCCAGTAGATTTAAATCATATTTGGCGCCGCTGTCTATGACATAAGCGGCTAGTAAAATATCCCATAAATCAGTTTCTATGCTGAGACCATAACGAGCCAGTACTTTTAAATCTTGCTTTAAATTATGACCTATTAAAATTTTTTGCGAATTTTTTAGTATCGGGGACAATTGCGATAAAACAGTTTCAACACTTAATTGTGAGGGGGCTGATAAATAATCATGGGCGATAGGAATATAAGCGGCCTGCCCTTCTTGAATCGCCACAGCTACTCCAATCAGCTTGGCTTGCATGGCGTCAGAACGATCAGTCTGCAAGCTTAATGAAAACACTGGAGTTTGATTTAATTTTTGAAGCCATTCTTGTAGGGTTTTTTCGTCAAAAATAGTCTCGTACTGGGTTTGCTGCAGTTCAACTGCTGTTTGCGGTAAATCTTGCAACCATGTTTTAAATTCAAGTTCGGTAAATAACGTTTGTAATTGCTGATGATCAGGCGGCGAAGGTATTAGATCAGCAATTTTCACCGGTAGATCAATATCATTTTTAACGAGAATTAATTTTTGACCTAGCAAAACCTGCTGGATATTTTGGCGTAAATTCTCTCCCACCTTTCCTGAAATTTTATCAGCGTTTTGCAGTATATTATCTAGAGATTCATATTGATTCAGCCAATTAGCAGCTGTTTTAGGACCTACGTTAGGAACTCCTTGGACATTATCAATGGCGTCGCCAGTCAGTGATAAATAATCAACGATTTGAGCAGGAGTGACGCCAAATTTAGTTTTCACACCGGCTTCATCTAACACTTGCTGGCTCATGGTATTGACTAAGGTCACATTGGCGTTGACTAACTGCGCTAAATCTTTATCTCCGGTTGAGATGAGAACTTTCATCCCTTGTGCTTGAGCTTGTTGTGCCAGAGTTCCAATGACATCATCGGCTTCCACACCCTCAACCACAACCAGAGCAAGCCCCAGGGCGCGAATAGCATTAAACAAAGGCTGAATTTGAATCTGCAACTCATTGGGCATGGTCGTTCGGTTGGCTTTATATAATGGGTACATTTGATGGCGAAAATTCTTTGATTTAGAATCAAAGATTACGGCGATGTGGGTCGGTGTATAGTCTTTGACGAGCTTGCGCAACATATTGAGTACACCATAGATGGCTCCCGTGGGCATACCTTTGGAATTGGTTAATGGTGGTAAGGCATGAAACGCTCGAAATAAATAGGATGAGCCATCGACTAAAATCAATGGCGACGATTCCGCAGTTTTATGTTCAGTTAAATTCATAGAGTCAACCCTGAAAATTTGATCGCTTCGCGGACATTCGCAAGGCGATGTGCATAGATAACTATGTGAGCATTTTGAGGAAACTTTCGTTCAACCTTGGCCCATTAATGACTAGTGGGTTTCTTGGAACAGCCCTGGCTTGCCAGGGGACTTTAATAACAGTTACTATACAGAAATTTACCAGATGTTTAAATGAAACAAAGAGCCATCTCGTCCAGCACACTTTTATTAGCTTCGGTTAGCGCAATTTTAGGGTCCGGATGGTTGTTCGTGGCTTATTATACTTCTTTATTGGCGGGGCCCTCCGCCATACTTTCCTGGGTGATCGGCGGCTTTATAGTCATTATTATTTCCTTTACCTTCGCCGAATTAAGCGCCATGCTGCCCATTACCGGCTCTAGTTCCCGCATTCCTCAATATACCCATGGCACTATTGTCAGCTTTTTATTTTCCTGGATCATTTGGCTGAGTTATTCGGCTATCACTCCTACCGAAGTCCAATCAGTGATTCAATATATGGCTTTTTATTGGCCCGAACTGACTTATCCTGGCGGCGCTTTAACTAAAACTGGATACGCTACAGCCATCTCTCTGATGCTGACGATCAGCATTATCAATACTTTATCTTTGCGATGGTTAATGAATAGCAATAATTTTTTAACTCTAATTAAAATCGCTATTCCGCTGATTCTTTCGGTATGTATTATAGTGGCTTATTTTAGTCCTGAGCATTTATTTCATCCTGCAGGCTCAGAATTTTTGCCTTTTGGCGCTCATGGCATCTTCGCGGCCATTGCGACCGGTGGCATTGTCTTCGCCTTCAATGGCTTTAAACAAGCTTGCGAAATGGCAGGGGAAACTAAAAATCCACAGAAAGCTTTGCCTTTTGCCATTATAGGTTCAATCGGGGTTTGTTTAATTATTTATCTTTTATTGCAAATTGCTTTTAATCTGGCGCTCACACCTGCGAATCTTATTTTGGGCTGGAGCCGGCTGCAATTGCCGGGAGTGGATAGCCCATTAGCGGGCATTCTCCACCAAACTCAATTCAATTATTTGTTGCCATTACTTTATGTGGGCGCCATTATCGGCCCTTTAGCGGCTGGATTAATGTATATGAGCAGCGCCAGCCGTTCGTTATATGCGCAGAGCAAAAATGATTATTTGCCTGTATTTCTGCAAAAACTTAATGGCCAAGGTCATCCGGTTAACGCCATTATCGTTAATTTTATCGTGGGTATTTGTTTATTCGCCCCTTTACCCGGGTGGAATATGATGATTAGCTTCTTGACCTCTTTGATGGCGATCACTTATGCAATTGCACCCATTTCATTATTAGCTTTACGCAAACAAATACCTGATCAATCCCGGCCATTTGCTTTACCTTATCCCAAATTATTTGGCTTTATGGCTTTTTATTTTTGTACATTGATGAGCTATTGGAGTGGCTGGAATATTATTTCAAAATTAAGTATTTCTTTTGCCATAGGGATGATGATTTTATTTATCTATCATTTTTCCACAGCGCGAGGCCGGAAATTACAATTTCATTGGCGGGAATCTACGTGGATCTGGCCTTATTTTATCGGTATAAGCTTGATTTCCTACTTGGGTAGCTTTGGTAATGGATTAAATATTATTCCCTTTGGTTTAGATTTTCTGGTTATCGCGGTTTTTTGTGGGCTTATTTTGGCTTTAGCCCAACATTTTATCCTCCCATCGGTAATCACTCGCCAATATATTGCGCAATTGGATATTAATCATTAAAATCCAGCTATGCTCTCATCAACCAAAAACACCTATGCTAAAAATGAGGCCGCTACCTGGCCGATTCCTAATTACTGGGATATTATCGCTTTAGCCCTGGTTTTAGCTTTAGTACTCGGTTTTGGCTGGGGGGCCTCCAAGATGATGGGGCAGTACCAGTTGGGTAAATCCATGCCCATCTCTCTCAGCCCTTTAGATTTACCCTATTATGCTTTGCGGACTTTGGTACGCATGTTAATCGCTATGGTATTTTCACTACTTTTTACTTTTATTTTTGGCGCTTGGGCGGCAAAAAGCCGTCATGCGGAACGAATTATCATTCCTTGTGTGGATATTTTACAATCCGTGCCTGTTTTAGGCTTTTTATCATTGGCGATTGTGGTTTTTATTGGTCTTTTCCACGGCAGTTTATTAGGCCCTGAATGCGCCGCCATATTCGCTATATTCACCTCTCAAGTATGGAATATGGTTTTGAGTTTTTATCAAAGCCTGTCCACCTTACCTAAAGATCTTCGTGAAGCGGTCTCAATGTTTCGGTTATCCGCCTGGCAGCGCTTTTGGCGTTTAGAAGTTTCTTTTGCGACGCCGGGTTTATTGTGGAACGCCATGATGTCAATGTCTGGCAGCTGGATTTTTTTAGTCGCCGCAGAAGCCATCTCCGTAGGTCAGTATCAAATCTCGCTGCCTGGGATCGGCTCCTATATCGCACTGGCTATTGATCAAAAAAATTTAGCAGCCGTCGGCTATGCGATTCTAGCCATGCTCGTCGTCATCGCTCTTTATGATCAAATTTTATTCCGACCTCTGACTGCCTGGGCGGAAAAATTTAAAGCTGAACAAACAGCTGGCGAGAACCTGCCTGAATCCTGGCTATTAAATTTATTTCAACGGACTCGATTATTTCAATATGGGGTCGCCGCCATTTCAGTAATGGGCAATAATTTAATTAACTTACCCTGGATGCGTCGAAAAACCAATTTTACCCCCCCTAAACCGCAAGAAACCCTTTTTCGTTATACTTCATTGTTTTTATGGTACATCTGTTTAAGCCTGACTGTTATTTTTGCTGTCAGCAAAATCAGTCTTTTTATTTTTTCAGAAATAACCTGGAACGAAGTCCAGCATGTCGTTTTTCTGGGATTTTGTACCGGCTTGCGCGTGTTGATCTTGATCTTGATCAGTTCATTAATTTGGGCACCGATAGGGATCTGGATAGGCTTAAACCGCCAACTGACTCAGTTAGTACAACCATTTATTCAGTTTTTAGCCGCTTTTCCTGCCAACTTGTTTTTCCCTATCATCACCTTGCTTATCGTCCGTTTTCAATTGAATGTTAATATCTGGGTTTCACCTTTAATGATTTTAGGAGCCCAATGGTATATTCTTTTTAATGTAATCGCTGGAACCACCGCCTTACCGCAAAATTTACATCACGCGGTAGGAACCTTAAATGTGAGAGGCTGGCTTTGGTGGCGGAAATTTATGCTGCCAGGCATTTTCCCCTATTATATTACTGGAGCCATTACCGCGGCTGGCGGCGCTTGGAATATCAGTATTATTGCTGAAAGCGTCCATTGGGGGAATATTCATCTACAGGCAACCGGATTAGGGTCTTATATTAGTGATGCGACTGCCGCAGGGGATTTTCACCGGCTGTTATTGGGTATAGTGGTAATGGCTTTATATGTTCTCACTATTAACCGATTGTTGTGGCGGCCTTTATACCGTTTGGCGGAACAACGTTTTCAAATTTAAAAGTTATGCAAACACCTTTATTACAAGTTATAAATATTAAAAAAGCCTTTAAAAAAAGGGGCGCTCCTGAATTGCTGGTTCTGGACAAAGTTAATTTCAATATTGAGGAAGGAGAGATCATTGCTTTGCTCGGCAAATCGGGTTCCGGCAAATCCACTTTATTGCGTATCATCGCCGGTTTAGTCAAACCCAGTGACGGCCAGGTATTATTTTATAATCAACCGATTTACTCCCCCGTTCCTGGGTTGACGATGGTTTTTCAAAATTTCGCTCTTCTCCCTTGGTTAACGGTGTTAGAAAATGTTGAGATGGGCCTGGAAGCTCAAGGCGTAGGCCGGGAAGAACGGCGCAAACGGGCTTTAAAAGCCATTGATATTGTGGGTTTAGATGGGTTTGAGTCTGCTTATCCTAAAGAATTATCGGGCGGCATGGCCCAAAGAGTTGGATTTGCCCGAGCCTTAGTGATTGAACCGGACTTATTATTGATGGATGAGCCGTTTTCAGCTTTAGATGTGTTAACCGCAGAAAATTTACGCAATGACCTTCTTAATATATTGGCGTCTTCAGCCACTAAAATTAAATCGGTATTATTAGTCACCCATAATATTGAGGAAGCGGTTTTTTTAGCGGACAGGATTTTTGTGTTTTCGGCTAATCCGGGGCAAATCGCCGCAGAAATTAATGTGGCGGCTAAACATCCCCGTGATTATCAAGATTTAAAACTGCGCGATCTGATTGATGATATTTATACTTTAATGACACGGCCTGCCGACGCCAAGATTCCGGCTAAAATGGCAAAAGCCAAGACAATCAGTTTAACTTATCGCTTACCCAGGGTGGAAATTTCTGAAATTATCGGCTTTATTGAAAAATTGACTGAAGAATATCAAGGCAAAGCGGACTTGCCCACCTTAGCGGAAAAATTACATTTAGAGATTGATAGTTTATTTCCGCTGACTGAAACTTTGGAAATTTTACGTTTTGGTTTGGTCTCCGAAGGTGAGATTGAACTGACTGAACAAGGCAAATTATTCGCCGAAGCCGATATTTTACAGCGAAAACAAATTTTTGCCGCCCATTTGATGAGCTATGTGCCGCTGGCCCGGCATATTCGCCAGGTGCTGGACCGTAAATCCGATCATACTACTTTAGAAAAAAGTTTCTTGAGTGAATTAGAGGGCGATTTAAGCGAAAACGCCTCAGAAGAGGTACTGGAAACTGTTATCGACTGGGGCCGTTATGCTGAATTGTTTGCTTATGATTATAATACGGGTATTTTAAATTTAGAAAATCCTCAATAGGTGTTAGTTTAAAGGATAGTCATGATTGAAAATTTTCCAGAAAAAAAAACTCATTTTTTGCTTCCCGGCCCAGCGGGTGATTTGGAGGTAATGACTACGTTTCCAGAAGCGGCTGAACTAAAGGGCGTCAGTATTATTTGTCATCCTGATCCACGGCAGGAAGGCGCTATGCACAATAAAGTGGTGACTATTTTGTCTCAGGCTTTTAATCATGCGCAACTGGCGACGGTCCGCTTTAATTTTCGTGGCGTTGGCGCCAGCGCTGGAACATATGGTGATACGGTGGGCGAGCTGGCGGATCTTCAAGCAGTTTTAGCTTGGGTAAAAACCGTATTGCCTGCACAAGATATTTGGCTGGCAGGTTTTTCTTTTGGCTCTTATATTAGCGCCTTGGCGGCGCAAAAAATTCAACCTCGGGGCTTGATCAGCATTGCTCCGCCGGTCAATCATTATGATTTCAATCAATTTACTGATATTACTTGCCCCTGGTTAGTGATTCAGGGGGATCAGGATGAGGTCGTTCCTTTTGGTCAAGTCCAGACCTGGGCGACAAAACCGCCATCGCCGCTCAAATTCATCGTCATGCAGGACGTCAGCCATTTTTTCCATGGCCGCTTAATTGAATTGCGCGAGCATATTGAATCCTGGTTACAGGAGGTTATGTAATGCCCACCAATTATGCTGAATTATTAAATTCTACCCAGCAAAAATTATTAAAGGCTTTAAAGCATTTAGATTATAGTTATAATAAGATTATCCATTTACCCGCTACGGTTGGTGAGCTCAACGAAGAAAATTTAGAAACCTGGGAAAGCTTTGCAGCCCGCTTTGCCAGGGTGGCAGATATTTTTTTATCCTGCTACATTCGAGCTTATGTTTTAAATAACGATCCGGGATTTGAAGGTACCCTTCGGGATTTTGTCAATCAAGCTGAAAAATTAGGCATTATTGATGACACTCGAAATTGGATGGCTATTCGAGAATTGCGTAATATCAATACTCACGATTATTCTGAAAAAGATCTAGCTCAATTTTTTATCCGTTTAAAGACAGAGACGCCGCGATTATTACAAATAAGGGAAATTCTCAATGCGCTTGACCCAGGGTTCCGCCGAACTACGCCTTTATGACAGCCGTGCTCAATTCAACGAAGTTGGCCAAGATCCTTTTTAAAGACAATTTACCCGGGCTCTTTGCTGCTGTATACTAAGCCGCATGGCTAATGAATCTTCCAAAAAAAACAACGAAAAACTTGAGTTAGACCAAGAAATACAAGCGGCGCTCAAAGAATTAGGCATTGATAAAAATGCTCTAAAACGCCGCATTACTCCCGGTGAAGTTTTGTATTTATTGGACCAATGTCCATTTTTGCAAATTGCGGACACTCGCTTGCACCTGACAGAAAATCTACCACCCTTAAAAATTATTCAAGCTCAATCCGGCTGGAAAATTCATTCTTATGGCAATGCGTTAAGCAGCTCGCCCGGAGACCTGCTTTATGGCGGTACAGAAGGTTTGGGCAAAGGGACTATCATTAATCAAGCTGCGATGACTGCTTTTGAGATGGTTGATCTCGCCAGGGAATTTGGCTGGGACGCCATTCATCTGATTGACGGCCATCCGCTGATGGCCTGGGCCGCCTGGATGCAAACTCTAGAATCCGGAATTGAGCTGGAGGGCTATACGCCCACCGCTCAAGACCACGTAAAATGGCAGCGCATTAAAGGCTATAAACCCTCTCGTGAAACCCTCTTTAAACCGAAGGCATCCTAGGTCCGGAGTTTCAATTTGTGTTTGGTCTTGGACATATGTTGTGTCTCATCTTGAGCAAATTCACTAGCTGCAGTCCACATTTCAACCAGCTCCGCCACTTGGAGCGCTTATCAAGTTTCAACAGCATCTTTAAATCATGGCTTATTTTGATTTTTTAATTCTTGCAGGCATACCGGTAAAGTAGTACAATTAATCTATATGGGACATAAAGATTATATAGCTTTTAAAGGTTCAGAATTTACCATTGAATGGTATTTTGATCTGAAAGGTAAAAGCATAGCTCTTGATTATTTTGAATCCATGAATGAGAAACAGCAAATAAAATTATTGGAATTATTTGTTCTCATGGGCAATGTGGGTGAAATAAGAAATAAAGAAAAATTCAATAATGAAGGCGACAAGATTTATGCTTTCAAACCCCAACCATATAGGTTTCTGTGTTTCTTTTTTGAAGAAGGGAAAATAATTGTAACCCATGCTTTTTACAAAAAAACGCAAAAGCTTCCCAAAAATGAAAAAGAAAAGGCGCTACTTTTAAAAAAAGATTATGAAATGAGAATTAAACGAGGAAATTATTATGAATAAGCCGTTATCAACTTTTGAAAAAAAAATGAAAAATGCTAAATTCAAAAAAGCTTTTGAGAAAAGCTACAAGGATTTGCTTTTTTCTGAATTAATGATTGCTGCCATGGAAGACGATGAGAAGTCAGTCAGAAAATTAGCTAAAGAAGCGCATCTATCGCCATCGGTTATTCAAGATATTCGAGCAGGAAAACAGCGGGATATTAAAGTGAGTAACTTTATACATATTATCCATGCATTGGGATATGAAATTATTCTTAAAAAAGGAAAAGAGCGCTTTACTCTGCATGATTCTAATAAGCATATTAGTGTGGTGGCCTCTCATGCATCAGTATGAGAAGTTTAGTATTTCTGGGCTGCCTGGATACAAACGCTAAAGTCCGGAATTGAACTGGAGGGCTATACGCCACCGCTCAAGACCACGTAAAATGGCAACGCATTAAGGCTATAAACCCTCTTTAAACCGAAGGCATCCTAGGTCCGGAGTTTCCAGACAATTTGTGTTTGGTCTTGGACATATGCTGAGTATGGTCACGAGCAAATTCACTCGCTCGAGTCCATAAATCAACCAGCTGCGCTACCTGGGACTTACTCAATTTTTCCAAAGACACTTTGATACTGCCATCCGGGCGTACTTTAATCGCCTCTTTAGGGATGGGATCTTTACCATTCCAACTGCGGTTTGTTTCATTAAATTGGTCAATAGCTATTCTCAAAGTTTCAGCGCTCACAAAACCATCACAGGCTCGCATGCGCTCCACAAAAGGTTTAAGTTCTTCGATTTCTTCCATCCGTTTGGGGTCCTCCATGGGATCGGAGGAAGAAATTTTGACCACCCAATCACCGGCGTTTTTGGCGTCAAGCCGGGTAGTGATGTCCAAACCAAATTTTTTCATCGCTGAGGATATCCCCACAGAATCCGCCGGTGACCTGCCTTCTGATTCCCGCATCGCTGCAAAAGCGTTTAGAAAATCTCGTTTTTTCTTTTGATACTCCTCTTCACTGGCAAGCTCCGCCGCCCGCTGCTCTTTTGCGCCTGGAGGCAATTCCCGAGCCTCGCCAATAGCGGCTGCGCCAACGGCCTGGATAATAGCTTTTGCTCGAATGGCTGCAGCTTCAATTCCTTTAGCCTCGACATCTACTTTTTGCTCAGGCTGAACCTCTCCAGCTACAGGCTTCGGATCTGACTTTTTACCATCACGTACAAACTTAACTTCTTCTTGCTCTTTTAAAACTGGCTGCTGCCTAACTTCTACTTTTTTAAGAGGTGCAAAATGAGCGGCAACGGCCGCTAACGCCTGAGATACTTCAGGTTTGGCAGGTGAAGCAGCAGCTACTAAAGCGCCTACCTCTGCAGGATCAACTCCAGAAGCAATCGACTTTTGAAGTGCTTCTATTGCTGCTGAAGAATCGAGCTTCGCTTCTTGCATAATAGCTTCAATCGCTGCAATAGCAGCCCCTTTGGGATCAGCTACTGCTTTCCCCGCTAACATTCCTTTATTAATAAGGAAAGCAGAACGGCCAGCTTTAACCAGCGCTTCTATTTTACTGGTATGAACTTTTTCTGGAGCTGCAAAACGATCACGATTTTCGGCAGAGCCGAATACTAGTGGATCACGAATGAGCTTTGCCACTGATAAAGCCGCAACCTCAGCTATAGCCTTAGCTTTCTCCGCAACTTTATTAAACTCCTCTGCAGAAACAAATTTTCTAGATTTCATAGCTTCAAGATAAACTTTTGCCTCCGCCTTCATACCGGCTACTTCTGCAGCAGCAATTTCTTCTCTAGAAGGCTTTGGATTACGATTATTGCTCAAAAAAGCATTTTTAGCCAATTGATTTGCAGATTTTGCTCTAGAGGAAACATCAGATTCCTCTAGAGATCGATCTGGGTATCTCAGATGTCCTTTACTATTCTCTTCAGCGCTCCTTTTTTTGTCATTAAAATATTCAATTCCTGGATGCCTACTTACATTAGAAATTCTCTCGATTTCATCTAAACAAGCTGACGTACGAGAAACTGCAAAAGAAGCTTCTGTTATTAAAAATAATTGTTTAACTTTCCCCGTCACGTTAACACCAGCGTAATTTGCCGATAATTCCTTTGCTTCTTCAGAAGAAAAACCTAATTTTCGAGCAGATATATTGATATGTGCAGCCATGGTAACTGCTTTAGCAATTTTAGATCTTGCTTCGTCTTGATCTTGAGGGCCAGCATCACGATCCTCAAGTACCTCACTAATATCGCCACTATAAATGTTTTGAAATGCATCCCTAGCGCTCCTTCCAGCTTCCTCCGCATAATCTATGCCCGCTTCTGATTGAGCTATAATGTCGCGCACATTTTCTTTGATTTCCTTAGAGTCAAAATCCTCAAAGTTATTAAACCCAAGATCATGCACTTGATAACTCACCGCGACTGCAACTGCAGCTCCTAAAGAAAAGGGTGAAGAAGCGGCTTTGACGGTTATGCCTTCAGCATAAGCAGCCGCTGCGCCTATTGCCGCACTACTTCCCTTGCATGCTTTAGCAACGACAGCCGCCATCGCGGAAGCTTGTTCCGGATGATTAAAAGCTGGAAATACTTTTGCAGCCACAGAAGTGCCCGCAGAAACAGCGTCCACAGGCTCAGAAATTTCAGCGGCAGCTTGAGCAGCAAGCCTTAATTTGTTAATTTGTATCGGCGTCAAATTAATTTTGGGCTCTTGAGCAGCAAGAGCAGCCATATCAACACGACTGACATTTTCTTGCTCTACATAATATTTAACAATTCGCTTAGCCATTTCAGCAGAATCTTTTGCGGACATACCACTGCTAATTCCGGCCACTACGACAGCTGCCGAGATAGCGGAAATAGTCTGTTCTTTTGGCTTAGATACATTAGGGGGAAGTAATTTTTTGGCATCTTCGATAGCCTGCAGCCCTAGCGTTTCAGCATAAGCACGCCATGCGCTGCGGTAAATATTTTTCCGAGCTTCCTCAGAGGGAGGCGCGATAGACTCATCCAGTAAAATGACTTGATCAATAGACACCTTAACGCTATCCTCAGTAACGGAGTTCTGCTCTAAAGCACTTAGTGAAATACGGTCAGCTAATGCGTCCACCCAAGGCCCTAACTGTTCTTTTACTGCAGTTGCCGCTACTGCAGAAGCCACCGCGGCAGCCACTGCCATTGATATGCGTGGCGAGCTTTGAACACAGGCCTCTTGAATAGCTGAAATAGAAAATTCTTTATCTTTGCCAACAACTGCTGCTACAGCCACATGAGCAGCAAAACCATCTGAATAAGATAATTGCTGGATAGCAGATAAGGCTGCAGACTCTGCCTGGCCTTTTATTTCTTCATCCTTATGGGCAAAAGCAGATTGAGCAGCTTTAGCCGCATTTTCGGCTGACTGCTTTGAGGCGCCAGCCGCTAAAGCCGCTGACTTCGCCCCAGCAGACGCAATCCTTCCAGGGATATTTGCATAAATTCTCTGGCTAATTTGAGAAATTTTATTCATAGATTCAGGAAGCAGCGCTGAGAAAACTTCCACCCCCTTGAATTCTTTTTCCTCTTTTGCCTGCTTTATCTCATTAGGTGGTTCATCAGACTTTAAGCTCTCCTTTAACGTCGCTACTAATACACCTATGATTTTAGGATCATACTTAGAAGGCATATTCTGGGCCATGATCTGAGCAGTCACTTGATCATCTAACGAGCCGGTATACTTGCTAGCAATCTCACTTAGGGCCTTCTTAAAGGCTAATTTTAGTTGGCTGTCAACCTCAGCTTGAAAACCAAAAAATTGGGGAGTCAAAGCGCTAATTTTCAATCGAATATGATTAACCCGGGATATTTCAGTATTGACTGCCTTTCTGACTACTTCATCGCTTACTGGTTGATTACCTTGATAATGCTTGTCAATACTATAGGCTATATTTTTTGCTAACCCAACAGGCAACCCAAGGTCAGAAGCGGTTAATGCTTTTTCAAGATCACCTTTAGCGGCTAAAGGTTCGTCTAAAGTTGCCTTAACTCCAGCGGTTATAGCAAACGCTATTTGCGCGGATTGCATTATAGCGTTTGTATGCGCTAATACTGCACTTTTCGCTCCTGCTCCTGCTCCTTTGGAGTAGTCTATATTTTCCTCTAAAATGTTTTTAATTATCTCCTCTCTTATAGGGTAGCCATGATCAAGGTAAGCCTTAACAATACCTTCTCTTACTAAAGAAGCAGCGTCGTGTTGGACTCCGAAAGGCCGCAAGAAGCGCAAAGACATATAGACAGCCCCCCCTAAAGCAGACGCCTGAGCTACTCTTAGCTGCATAGCAATTTGACTTGGAATTGAAATTCCTGGCTTGGCAATGTCAAAGTGCTGGACCGCTTGATCACAGGCTACCTGAAATTCATCTGCTACTTGTGCTGTCCATTTCTCTTCAAGAAATGCTCCCTTTTTGTACTCATCCCGTATTAGATCCGCCAAGGAGCTAGAGCCCTTAGTAGCTAATTTTTGAGGATCTGTAGTCAAAATATATTTAACAGCCTCTATAATCCCCTGTGCTTGAAGAGCTGGCGCCTTAGTCACTGCTAGCGATTCAGAACGTGCAATTGTTGCCCTTATCGCTCTAGACGCAGCTGATTGAGCAGCTTGGGCTGCTGGCCCATCCTCCTTTTTTAGGGATTCCCGCATAAGGTTTTCAATTTTATCGCCTAAAGGTTTCAAAGCCTGCACAACCGCACCAGCAGCTTTTTGAATTATAGCTCTACCTTCTATAGAAACATCCGACCACTTTTGCTCTCCAGTTATAATATCTTTAACTTCATCTTCAGAAATTGAGCCCCGGCGAGTCAATTGAGCCGAAATCTCTGAAATGGCCTTGTGTTCACGCTCTGCGGAAAAAAAATTGTCTTTAATAGCTGTTTTTAAAGCATTAGAAACTGTCCGAAAAGTCGTTGAAGGTGCAAATTGACGATCCAAAACAACCCCTGCGACAACCATAGCAGCGACTGTAGGAGCGACAGTTTTTTCAAAACCGGGAGAAAGGGCGCGGATTCTTTCATTATAAATTTGGAGATTATTGAGTTCTATTAAATGTCTACGAGCATCACCTGCCATACCTTTGGCTTCTCCGCGGCTTTCATCGACACCGTCGGCATGTTTATTATGTGCATTACGATCATTTGAAAGACGGTGTTGAGAGCGAATAGCCGGAATTAATAAATCTTTTTGTGCTTTGCTTAATTGGTACGATTTAAAAAATTCAGTTAATTTGGCGTCTTCGGGGCCTATTAGAACTAATTTCTTTTGCAAATCTCTTAAAGTCGCCCCACCAACTTGGCCAGTGGCGGGAGGCAGGCCTATTCGAGCCAAGGCATCGTCTTGAACCCGCTGTTGAGCGGGATTATTAATAAGTGACAAAAAGCTATCACCCGCTTCAAGATTAGCCTGCTCTTCAACTGTTAGCTCATTATTTTCTTTTACTGCAAAAACATCACGTAAATTTGCCTCACAGATTTCTCGGGATCTTTTCAACGCTACACCCTGTAGGGCAACTTTGGCATGCTCGGAAATATCAGCCCCTTCAGGGAAAATTTCTGATTCAATCATCAAAATTTCTAGAATTTTTTCTGCTTCCAGCACACTTTCGCCTCGAAAAGGATTGCCCTTTTTTAAGGCAGGCTCTAATAAATCAGCGCAATAATCATAAGCTTCCTGGGCACAAAGAGAAATGGCTAAATCCAAGGAAATGGCTACCGGAGAGCCGTCAGGATTGGTTTCTGGAATAAGCTCATTCAATTGATCGACGTCTTTAGGCTCTTCCACTCTCGGCGCTAAAGGTAAGCCATTCATTTCATGATATTTTTCAACAGGATGTTTTTTTAAAAATTCAGCTCTTTTATTGAGAACAGAATCACTCGCCCCAGCAAAAAGCCTGGGCTGCATATTTTTTGAGTCATATGTCCCTGAACGATGAGCAGATATTTTACTTTTAAATAAAGCTTTAAGATAAACGCGAGCTTCAGGACAGGCTTTAGTGATAAAGCCTTTTTCCTTTATCTCTTTTGCCCAGGAGCGTTGAAAAGAGGCTAGGTCAGATTTCATTCGAACTTGATAGTTATGCTCTAAATTTCTTCGTGACATTGATTTTATACCTATTCCCAGGGAGTAAAATTCTTATTATAAAGGTTAAAACTTAGGAAATCATTAAGCAGTGGCAAAACAGACATTGAAAACCACGTAAAATGACAGCGCATTAAAGGCTAAATCCCTCTCGTGAAACCTCTTTAAACTCAAAGCCTTCCTAAGGACTGGCGCTTTTAGGCGATTCACTCTTGGCTTTCGACAAATTTTGGGTCTTATCTCGAGCAAATTCACTCTCTTCAGTCCACATTTCAACCAGTTCCGCCACTTGAGCCTTGCTCAACTTTTCCAAAGACACTTTGATACTGCCATCCTTACGCACTGTAATCGCCTCTTTAGGTATGGGATCTTTACCAAACACGCTCTTGTTTTTTTCATTAAATCGATCAATAGCCATTCTCAAAGTTTCAGCGGTTACAAAACCATCGCAAGCTTTTAATCGCTCGACAAAAGGTTTTAACTCTTCAATGTCCTCCATAGGTTTGGCCTCTTGCATAGGATCAGAGGAGGCAATCTTGACCATCCAGTCACCGGCGTTTTTAGCATCAAGCTGGGTGCTGATATCCAAACCATATTTTTTCATCGCTGAGGATATCCCCACAGAATCTGCAGGCGGCGGCCCCTCTGATGCCTGCATTCCTAGCAAAGCGTTTTGGAACGCTCGCTTTTTCTTTTGATACTCCTCCTCACTGGCAAGCTCCGCCGCCCGCCGCTCGTTCGCACCTGGAGGCAATTCCCGGGCATCACCAATAGCAGCTAAACCGACAGCCCCAATAATAGCTTCCGCTCGAACATAATTGGCGGCAACATCAGACTGCATTTGAATTCTTTTAGCCCGAGTTCCAACCTTATCCTCTTTAGCCTCATCCGAAGATTCTAAACGCTCCATGGCCTCCTTGCGCACAGCTTCTGCTTGCTCATGAGCCGCAAAATGCCCGGCAACCGCTGCTAAAGCCTGAGAAACCTCTGGTTTAGCAGGCAACGCAGCGGCCACTAAAGCTCCAATATTTGCAGGATTGACTTGCGAAGCAATCGCTTTATGAAACGCTGTCTTTACTACTGAAGAATCCAATTTCGATTCTGAAGCCTCAGCCGCTGCATTAGCTTGTTGAATAATAGCTTCTAGAGCTATATCAGCCGCTTCTTTAAACTCTGCCTTTGCCTCTGCTGCAGCGCTTAAACCTTTATCAATAAGAAAAGCTGTATTTGCAGCTGTCAATAAAGTTTCAATTTGATTTTCAGTAAGATCAATCCCCGCCTCAAGCTTTTCCTTAAAACCCTCTTTAGAGAATTTTTGGTTAGTCTGATTCCTGTGATTTTCGATCACAAGATCAACAAAGCTTCTAACTGAGTGATTAGCTTGCCCTTCATCAAGACCTATTTTTCTAGCTGCTAAATACACTTCAGCACTAATTGAAGCGACTTCTTCCCGTGCAGTTCTCACTCCCCTTCCATCCCAGGCTTTTACCTCACCGCTAATTCGATCCCTACCAATTATCTCGGTAATATGCCTTAGATTGGCTACAACAGCTGCGCCAATACCATTGGTTAGAGCTTTTCCCTCTGCTCCAAATTGGCCGAGCATAATATTGCTTACATTCTTATCAAGAGTTTTTATATCCCGCTGATTCCCCGCATTTATAGTACGATAAAGGGAACTGACAACTACAGCCAATGCCGCCCCAACGGGCAAAGGATTAGAAATCATTTTTTCAGCGACACTTTCAGCATAGGCAGCCGCCGTGCCAATCGCAGCATCATTGTCTTTATGAGCTTTAGCACTGCCTTCATGAGCTTTAGCAATGACAGCAGCCATCGCCATAGCATGCGCTGGAAAGCGTGATGCTGAAAATACTTTGGCCGCTACCGATGTGCCTGCAGAAACGGCGTCGGCAGAGGGAGGAATGCTCGCTGCAACCTGAGCTGCGTTCAATAATTTGTTTCGCTGGCTTTCAGTTAAATTAATTTCCGGAATTTGTTTGGCAATTGCAGTTATATCAATATCATCTAGGTTTTCATGTTTCGCATAATAGCTACTAATTCGTTTAGCTATTTCAATAGCATCCTCAGGAATTAGACCATCGGCTATCCCGGCTACTGTAACTGCTGCAGCAACGTCACTAAGATTCGGGACTTTCGACTTAGGTACCTCTTTTATGGCTTTCAAACCTGCAGTACTTGCATAAGCTACCCAGGCCGCACGGGATAATTTTGCTTTTTGCTCTGGCGAAATATCTGGTATCCAAGGCTTTATAAAAGGACCTTCAAGCCCTTGGATCGGTTCATCAAAATCATATTGTACTGGCCCAATTTGAGGAATAAAATTCTCATCATTTTCCACCAAATCTTTATTATTTTCTGCAATAACCATATTCCGAATTTTGGTAACAATATGATTATTTATCTGTCCATGTTTACAATAATAATCGACTATTTTATCTCTAATGCGAGTTAAAATTTCACTACGAGGATGATTGACAATCTGCCGAGCAAAGCCTAGCCTCCTAAGGCCCGCCCGACCATCACACAATTTATACAAACGCCCAACAGTCCGATAAATTTGTGTCGCTTCACTGTCAATCATCCCATTGAAATCGAAATTGTTTTGACCATTTAAGTAGTTTTCCACTACCTTAGTGCTTATTGTTGATAATAAAATAGCAGGTAATTCACCTTTACTATCGGCTGCCACTATTGCTGAGCCAATTGCGGAAGCAGTTGCTTCAGTTAAAGGGGACATTGCTTGCCTACAGGTAATACGGATTATAGAATATTGTATGTCACCCGAAACTTCGCTTGTAGCGATTGCCGCAACAGCAGCTGCTGTAAAATCATTGCCTTTAGGTAAAACTCTGATTGCAGCAAACGCTGCCGAAGCGCTAGAGTGACCATCAGCTATTTCTTTCTTAGCTGCTTGAGCTATCGCTTTAGCCTGATCTTCAGAGAGATTCTTCTTGGCTACTGCCTTCACTCCTGCTTCGACACTATTGGCTGGCAAGGCGCTATAGACATCAACTGCGGTTTCAATAATAGACCGCGACTGCAAACTTTTCTCAAATGGCATAATAACTTGAAAATCAGATGGCAATGGCTGCACACTATGCTCAACTTTTTCCTCTAAAATGCGCAATACACTCTTAACGTCTTGATCGGTAGCCTCTTTACCTTTACTTCTATAAGCCTGTTTAACCAATTCAGAAAATTGAGATTTAACCATAGAACCATGCATTCTATAATGCTGAATTATTGCATCTCTGACTGCTTCACCCGTCTCGGTGATTTTTTCTCCTTGTTTTTGTTCGGTAATTGCAAAGTTCCTATAAACATGTTCCATTTGTTTATTCGTTGATTCAATAATTTTGGAAACTGTCTCTCCAATGCTTTTTGCGTCTTTAGCTGGCAATTTATTAATAGCATTCGCTATTTTTTGGCTTAAACCTTGAGGGTACCCTGCTTGGCGCAAAACATTTGTCACCTTATCTATAGCTACTTGACGTTGCGCATTAGACTCTTTTAATCCCTCAACAATGTTTAAAGCAGTTTGAGCCGTATCAGAAATAAGGCTAACCAATTTTGAATTACTAAGAGAAGCTGCTTTATGATCTTTCTGATCCTTTTGATCCGAAATAATTTGCTCATTTAAAAATTGAATGGTAGGCAGCGCTTGGTGCTGAATATAGTATTGTGAACATTTATTAGCAATCGCTTCTGCATGACCAGGAATTGTAGCTTGTAATACGCCACAAACACTCGCTCCGATTGCGGCGGCATTAATCAATATTTCTTTTGCCTTGGATGCATCATGAGCTTGGTTAGCGGAAGCAGACCTCGCTTGCAAGGCATTTTTGATCGCTCTATCCTGTAAAGCAACCTGGACCACCATATTTGCACAATTTGCTACTATGTCTTTTTTAAAGTCACCAGGCATGGTTTTTTTAAGCTCATCTTCTATTTTTTGCTTGAGCACTCCATTATCCACGTCACCTGAAATTGCTTTAGATTCATCAAGCTTATACGCCAAAATACTTTTAGCTGTAACTAAAGCACTATTGACGGCTATAAAAGCTAAATCAGGAGAAGAACCTTGTTTGCGTCTTTCTGCAAAAGAAAGAACCGCCAAAACCGCCTTCGAACCAGCAGACTGAGCAGCTTGGGCCATTGCTTTTGCCTCTTTACTATCCTTTCGAGATGCCTTAATAATTGGCTCACTTATTTTCTTTGCTAAAGGATCAGCATTAGCTGCTTCGGTCATTAATTTAACAGCATTTTTCACAATTTTCTGAGTATCAGCATCCATACCTTTTGATTCACGCAGTTCATTATCTACTATGACGGCAACTTCACTTTCCGTAATAAAGCCCTCACTGATAACATGGTTGGTAATAGCTTCAATTAGCTTAGTACGTAATACATAATGTTTACTTAGAAACTCATCAGTAGCCCCTGATACTAAAATACGAGACAGTACACTAGCTAAAGACTCAAACTGACTATCTAAAACAGCGTCTGCGGCAGCCATAGCGGCGACTGCGGGCGCGGCGGCTTTTTCAGCTCCGGCGGGGAGGGCGCGGACTCTTTCATTATAGGTTTGAAGATTATTAAGGTCCGCTAAAGCTTCTTTAGCCTTACCAGCCATACCTTTGCCTTCCTGGCGGCTTTCATTAACCTTGTCGGCATACTTATTGTGACTGATAGCACTATTTAAAAGACGGTGTTCCGAACGGATAACTGGGATTAATAAATCTCTATCTTTTTTAGGTATGGGGTATAAATCGAAAAATTTAGTCAATTTTTCATCCTGGGGACCTAATAAAGCTAGGGTCTCTTGCAACCTTGTTAAAGTCGCCCCACCAATAATACCAGTCGCAGGAGGTAGACCTATTAGAGCCAATGCCTTGTTTCGATTACTCTTCTTTACATCGTCAACACCAGACGGCAAAAAGCCTGTATCTGTTGGCTTAAATACCCCACGCAATTTTTCTTCACAGATTTCCCGGGATCGTTTCAATGCTACACTCATCAAGGCAACGCGGGCCTGCGCCGAGACATCTGCACCTTCAGGAAATACCCCCGAATCCATTAGTAAAATGTTTAGAATCTTCTCTGTTTCTAGAATATCTTCACTGCGAAAAGGATTGCCGCGCTCTAATGCAGGTTCTAATAAATCAGCGCAGTAATCATAGGCTTCCTGGGCGCGAAGAAACATTAATAAATCAACAGAAATCGCTACCGGCGAACCATCAGGATTGGTGTCTTGAATGCCTAACTCTTTCATATCCTTAGGTTCCTCCACTCTAAACACTAAGGGTAAGCTCGACATTTCATGATGCGCTTTAACAGGATGTTTTCTTAAAAAATTAGCTTTGTTGAAAGGAAGTTCTTTTTTATCTTCAACGGCAGTGACTTTTCTCTCAGCAACTAATCTTTTGGATTTTTTTGAATCATAAGTCCCAGAACGGTAAGAGGATACTTTGTCTTTAGCGAAAGCTTTGAGATAAGCCCGAGCCTTAGGGCAAGCTTTGACAATAGCTCCTTCCTCAGAAATCTGCCGCCCCCAATCTCGTCTGGCAGAATCTAGATCGAACTGCATATTAATCTGGTGATGATACTCTAAATGTGGTTGTTTCATATGAGTTGATACCTATTTCCAGTGACTAAAATCTATATTAAGTAGGATCTAATATTATAAGGACGCAAGCTTAAGGAATCATTAAAACAGGCAAGCGCAAGGGTAATGTAGACAATGTGCCAGAATAAATTGCATACCTTATTGCACTGCCATTGAAGCAGAAGCAATCTTGCGTTTGTAGAAATTAACAAACTGGATCACTTCCGCTTCACTCTAGGTCGCAATGACAGTAAAAGGCTAGTAATGGCAGAAAAGCCCGCGGGCAATCCTAAATTCTTTCGTACAAAACATCACCCTTCCGTGGGCGGTGATGGCAATAATTTATTCCACCATTTCCTTTAATTTTTTCAAAGCGCGGATTTTGACAACATTGCGAGCAGGTTTCGCTTTAAACATCATCTCTTCACCGGTAAAGGGATTAATGCCTTTGCGGGCTTTAGTCGCTGGCTTATGCTTAACTACGCATTTGGCTAAACCAGGGATGGTAAATTCACCAGCACCTTTTTTGGCTAAATGACGAGTCGCCAAGTTGTTGAGTATTAAAAAAACATTCGCGACATCTTTACGGCTTAAATCCGTAGCTTCCGAAATATAATTAAAAATTTGTGATTTCGTGTAGCTGGACGAGACCGGCGTATTTGCCAATTTTTTCATGGCTGAACCCTTAGCAACACTTTTTTCGGCTGCTTTTTTCTTCACAACCTTGACTGCCGCCGCAGGCTTGCGGGGTTTTTTGGTTTTAGGCATATAAATCCCTCTTTAATATCAGTTAATTGCAATACCATTAGCCGGCATAAAAACCGACTAGAAGAATTAAAATAGCATATTTCCTTTAAAAAAAACATAACTCTTGCTTTTTTTCTCTAAAATAAGGTAAAATCCTCCACCTTATGAATTGGAGGAATTTTTATGTCTACTGATATGAGCTGCGCCTACAAAGTTATACCGCAGTGGTACCTAGTCGATGCCAAAGACAAAACTTTAGGCCGCTTAGCTAGCGAATTGGCCCGCAGATTGCGTGGCAAACACAAAGCAACATTTACTCCTCATGTTGATACAGGTGATTTTTTTGTTGTAATCAATGCCAAAGCCATAAAAGCTACCGGGAAAAAACTGAATGATAAATTTTATTATCGTCATAGCGGTCACCCAGGTCATTTAAAACAAGAAGCCTTGGGTCATATGTTAGGCCGCGCTCCGGAACAGGCTCTGGAATTAGCCGTAAAAGGCATGCTTCCTAAAAATCCTCTTGGCCGGCAGATTTTCAAAAAATTAAAAGTTTACGCGGATGGTCAACATCCACACCAAGCTCAACAACCACAACCTATTGATCTTTAGAGGATTTATCATGGCAAACACCACTGACAAGGTTTTCTTAGGAACCGGCAGACGTAAAAATTCCACCGCTCGCGTTTTCCTAAAATACGGCAAAGGCGATATCGTTGTTAACGGCCGTACTTTAGATGAGTATTTTGGCCGGGAAACTGCACGAATGATCGTTTATCAACCTTTGGAAGCCGTTGAAGCGACTGATCAATTTGATTTTCACATCACTGTCAAAGGCGGCGGCACTAGCGGCCAGGCCGGAGCCATCCGTCACGGCATAACCCGTGCGCTAATGGCTTACGAACAAGAAAAAACCGGCGAAGAAAACTGGCGTAGAATTTTGCGTAAAGCCGGTTATGTAACCCGCGATCCACGGGCAGTCGAGCGGAAAAAAGTCGGGCGTCCCAAAGCACGCAAAGGCACTCAATTTTCTAAGCGTTAATCTTTTACTCAACGAGGTCAATTTGCAAATGCAAACACCTCGTTTTGCTTCAAATTGGAGCAAGAACGGACGTTCCGATCCGTCCCATTAGATTAACTGGGGGATCGTCTAGC
>Ga0163144_10006535_pt1 | contig 25684 bp, 26 predicted proteins | sample OliLak19BULKMAT1_FD_123175 | JGI IMG/M metagenome (GOLD analysis project Ga0163144, IMG submission 123175) | Freshwater microbial mat bacterial communities from Lake Vanda, McMurdo Dry Valleys, Antarctica - Oligotrophic Lake LV.19.BULKMAT1 | ecosystem: Environmental > Aquatic > Freshwater >... | reverse complement strand
GTCGGTCAGGTGTGCACGCGGCTCGAGATTGCGAACACCGTGTGGGACGAGCACTTCGATCCGCTGTCGAACATCATCGACGTGTACATCGCCCGCCTGCGCCGGAAAATCGACTTCCCGGGCGCCAAGCCGCTGCTCCACACGGTGCGAGGCACGGGCTACGTGATCGACCCCGACCGTTAGCATGCGCGTCGGGCGCGAGGTCGCATGTCGCGCATGATCTTCGGGCTGCGCGGGCGCTTGGTGCTCGCGCAGCTCGCCGTGTTTGGGGCCCTGCTGCTGCTCACCGGCATCATCCGGTACGTCTGGCTGGAGCGCACCTTCACGGCCGAAGTCGACACCGAACTGCAGCGCTCGGGGCGCCAGCTGCGGGAGATGCTGCAGACGGACCTGCCGCAGTTCGGCGGCGACGCCCGCCGCGCCACCGTGCACGTCGTCTCCCGCACCGTCTTTTCCGACCGGGCGCTGCTCGCCGTCGATCCGACCGGCACGCGCCTCGCCGTAGGGACCGAGTCCAGCGGCGCGCCGTCGGTGCGCGCCCTCGATCCGTTGCTCCGCGCCGACGTGCCGGTCACCATTCGCTTGAGCGGTGTCGATGTGCGCGTCCTGCGCGTGCCGCTGCAGGGCGGCATTTCGGTGCTGGTGGCGCATTCACTGCGGCTGCTCGAGACCCGGCTCGACTCGTATCTGACCATCGTCATCTTCACCACCATCGCCATCCTCTCCATCGCCGCCATCCTCTTCTGGTGGGCGAGCCGCGCGGTGCTCCGCCCAGTCACCTCGATCGCACGCGCTGCAGCGGAGCTGGGCGACAACATCCGCGCCGGCGCCACGTCGTTCGGCCGCCTGGCGCGCGTGCCGGGCACCGATGAGGTCGCGACGCTGACCAAGGATTTCAATCGGCTGCTCGGTGCACTGGAGACCGCGCTGTTCCAGGAACGCCGTACGGCCAACCGCTTCCGGCAATTTCTGGCCGACGCGGCGCATGAACTTCGCACACCGATCGCGATCATCCGCGCCGAGGCCGAATCGGCGCAAGCCGACCTCGCGCCGTATGCCCAACAGGCCGCCCTTGTCGCCGTCGCCGCCGAAGCCGCACACCTCGGGGCCATCGTCAATGACCTGATGATGCTCGCCCGGCGCGATGCCGGCGGCCGCTCACCACGTTCCCGCATCTTCCTCGACGATCTTGCCGCGTCCGCGGTGGCTCGCCTCGGCAGTCATCCCTTGGCCGAAGGACGACAGCTGCGGCTCGGCGATTTCGAAGCGGCGCCGGTGCTGGCGGACGGCGAGTCCCTCGAACGGGCGCTGGTGATTCTGGTGCACAATGCCCTCGTGCATGCGGCCCCCTCGCCCGTGGAGGTCTCCACGGGGGTGCACTTCACCTCGGTCGGGGCCCGCTCATGGGTCCGGGTACGGGACTGGGGGCCGGGTATCCCGACGGTGCAGCAGGACCGCATCTTCGACCGCTTCGCCCGGCTCGATCATTCGCGCCCGGGCACCGGTCTCGGACTGCCTATTGCGCGAGCCATCGCCGAAGAGTTCGATGGCACGCTCACCGTGGAGAGCGAGGACGGCATCGGTACCCGCTTCCTGTTGGAGCTGCCGTGCGCGGACGATATTCCGTCCGACGCGTCGCTGCCGCATGCCGATGCCACCCCGATGATCACGCCGAGCGACGTGCGGTGAAACTTTCCGTCGATTCGCCCCGTTACACCATGTAACACGCCGAAAGCCGGTGTGAGCAGCGGCATATGCTGGAGGATCGCATGAAATCATTCTGGTCCCGCATCGCGTTTCGCGCGGTGATCGTGTTCGCCATCGGCATGGTGGTGGTGCAGGTCGTCAAGTTCAGCAAGTCGAAAGTGCAGCACGTGGTCGAAGGCAAGGAGCCGATCACCATTCCCCTCGGCTTCATCCCGTTCAAGGTGGGTGGCGAGCGGTTCGGCACGGTGCGCTCGCTCAAGCTGCTGCGCGACGATCAGCAGCACCTGCAGGAGGTACAGCTCGGCGTGCGCCTCGGTGACCGCGCCGACGCCGACCGTCTGCCGGCCTGCGACCTCTACCTCGGCAATACGACGCAGATCAGCGACTCGACAAGCTTCACCTGCCTGACGGATGCGCTCAAGACGAGTGGCGCCGCGATGCAGATGGGGCGCGTCATCCTGACACCGACAAACCGTGAGATCGCGTTCTGGGCGGACAGTGCCGCCGTGCGCGAGATGCGGAGCACCAAGCTCGGGCGTAAAGCGGGGGGCGATGCCACGATCGAGACGCAGGTTCCGATGACCCCGGCCCAGGCGGCCGGCAGCGGCACGGGCGATGGTGCGTCCGAGGCCGCGCGCACCGTGCAGGTGGTACGAGGGAAGAACGGCGAGGTTGTCCGGATGATCTCGGATTCGAACGGCTTCAACCTCTCGGTCGTGGGGCTCGACGGTGACCGCGTGCAGGTGCGGGCTGGTCCGTCCGGTGTGATGGTGGAGCGCGCCGGCAGCGAAGAGACGGCGCGTCTGGCCTCCGCCTATGCCGATGCCAAGCGCTCGGCGGCCATGGCGCGTGCCGAGGGCGACCAGCGGGTAGCGATGCGCGCCGAGGACCGCTCCTTCGACATTCTGCGCGAGATGCGCCACTTCACGCCCGAGCAGTATGCCCGCGTCATCGACGTGACCACGCGCACTGCCGGCGCCGAAGCTGCGCTGCCCGTGTCGAAGCAGCAGCAAGAGGGAACCGCCAAGAGTGGCCCGCCCGCGCCGCCGAAGCCCCCGACACCGTAGGGGTTCGAGCCGCCGTCCGCATCACCAGCGGGGGACCGTCCGTCATGGACGGTTTCCCGCTTCCGTTACTAGACTTCCGCCCAGATCCCGCCGCATCCCGCCGTCACCCTCCGGAGTTCCATGGCGACCCCAACCGCGTCGGACGCGCGCACGTCCGCGCCTGCCCCGCACCAGCCGTTCGTGCCGGCCGATCAGTCGCCGGCCGACTTCACTCTGCGGGCTGATTGCCGGTGGCGCGCTCTGCGGAGTGACCCTCGCCGGCATGGCAGCGGCGCTCAACTCCACAGCCGAGACGGCCGCAATGCCCGCAGCTGAACATCTGGCGCATCGTGCAGGGCTGGAACAGGCGCTGAGCGGCCTCGTGACCGGCGGCGCACAGGATCTGTCGGCGCTGGCGCTGTTCGGTGGGCTGGCCGTGGTGCTGTATCGCACGGCCCTGCGGCGGGCATGAGCGCATGAGCTTCGGCGGGTTTTATCGCGGGCGGCGCGTGCTGGTGACCGGGCACACCGGCTTCAAGGGGTCGTGGTTGGCGCACTGGCTGCTGTCGCTTGGTGCCGAGGTGCATGGCGTGGCGCTCGCGCCGGCGACGGACCCGGCGCTGTTTACGGCATTGGATCTTGCGCCGCGCATGCAGCATCGGCTGCTCGATGTGCGCGACGCCGATGCGCTGACGGCGGCCGTCGCGGAGATCCGGCCCGAAGTCGTCCTGCATCTGGCGGCGCAGTCGTTGGTACGTCCCTCCTATCGCGATGCGCGGGGAACGTGGGAGACGAACGTCGGCGGCACCGTGAACCTGCTGGAGGCGATGCGGGCCGTGCCCGGCATTGCGGCGTGCGTGGTCGTCACCTCGGACAAGTGCTACGTGAACCGGGAGCAGGGGGCTGGCTACCGCGAGGACGACCCGCTCGGTGGGCACGACCCGTACAGCGCCAGCAAGGCCGCCATGGAAATCGTGACGGCGAGCTATCGGCAGTCGTTCTTTGCCGGGACACCGCTCCGGATCGCGACGGCGCGCGCGGGCAATGTCATCGGCGGCGGCGATTGGGCTGAGGAGCGGGTGATCACCGAGTTTCTCACCACGATCGGCGCGGGGCGGCCGCTCGCGTTGCGCCATCCGCAGGCGGTGCGCCCGTGGCAGCATGTGCTGGAGCCGCTGGCCGGCTATCTGGAGCTGGCGCGAGTGCTCGCAAGACCGTCGGGGGAAGCGTTCGCCGAAGCATGGAATTTCGGGCCGGCCGACGACGACACGGTGACGGTCGAGGCGCTCGCCCAGCTGCTCGCCGAGGCGTGGGGGTCGGGTGCGATCCGCGCGGGCGCACCGCCCGATGACCTCCACGAGGCAAGCGTGCTGCGACTGGACTGCACCAAGGCGCGCACTCGGCTGCCGTGGTGGGGGGTCTGGCCGGTGGCGACGGCGGTGCGGCACGCGGTGGGCTGGTATCGGGCCCACGGGGCGGGCGAGGACGTCGTAGCGCTCGCCACGGCGCAACTCACGGCGTACACGGCGGACGCGCGGGAGCAGGGGCTGCCGTGGGCGGACGGCGACGGCTGAGCGATCGAGCCCCCCCCCGCCAGCCATTACACCACCGCCACATTGTCATGGCCGACGCGTCGCGGTGGACGCGGCCTTTCCCGATCTGCCGGAGTGTTGTCCGCATGCCCGCTTGCGTGTATACCGTGGTCCGCGTCGCCGCGGGTTTGCTCTTTGCCACCGCCCCGCTTGCTGCGCAAACGGACACCGCAGGGACCCGGCCGACGCCAACAGTGGTCGACCGTCCGGGAAGCGTCACGGTCGATGCACGCGGGGTGGTCTTCGCGGCGCCGGATTCGTCGGCGGAGATCATCATGCGCTTCCGCATGCAGCTGCTCTCTACCGGTGAAAAGGCCGACGGCCAGCCACTCGCCTTCAATGGCCAAGTGCGGCGTCTGCGCGTGCGGTTCGGCGGCTGGCTCATGGATCCGCGTCTGACGTTCAATCTCCAGCTTTCGTTCAGTCGGGGCGACCAGGACTTCGCCGACACCGGCTTCCCGAACATCGTGCGCGATGCGTCGGTCAGCTATCAGGCGACGAAGCACCTGCGATTGACCGCGGGTCAGGCCAAGCTGCCGGGCAATCGGCAGCGCGTCATTTCGTCCGGCGACCTGCAGTTCGCCGAGCGGACCATCGTCAACCTTCGCTTCAACATCGACCGCGACTTCCTCCTGATGGGCTCGCTGCGCGATACCGTCGGCGGGAAAGTGCCGGTATACCTGACCGGTGTGGTGTCGAATGGTGAAGGTCGCAATGCGGGCATCACGGCGGCGGGGCTGGCCTACACGGGGCGCTTCGAGGTGCAGCCGTTCGGCGCGTTCACTCGCGGTGGGGACGACTTCGAGGGCGACATCGAGCATGAGCCGACCCCGAAACTGGCCTTGGGCGCCGTGTACTCGAAGAACGTCAACGCGCGCCGCACTGGCGGGCAGTTGGGCGCGACGCTCTACGCGCCGCGCACCATGGAAACGTTCCTCGCCGATGCACTCCTCAAATACCGGGGCTTCGCCGTGTACGGCGAGTACGCCGATCGGAGTGCCGTCAACCCGGTGACTCGGAGCACCGGCCAGCCCGACCGCGCGATCTATGTGGGCAACGGCGCGATGGTACAGGCGAGCTACCACATTCGGAACGCGCAACTCGAGCCTGCCTTCCGCTATGCCGTCACCGCCCCGGACGCGGTGCTTGCCGGGGTCGCCGGCACCGACCGGCAGGAGCAGGTGGCGTTCAACCTGACCCGCTACCTGAAGCGGCATCGTATCCGCACCGCCGCGGAGTTCGGATGGGTCAACACCCGCAACGAGGCGACGCTCGTGAGCACACGGACGTACATCGGCCGCTTCAACATCGAACTCGGGATCTGACAGGCATTGCCTAGATTGCGCGCATGAGTCTCCCGACCCCCGACACCACACGTGACGACCGCGACGACCTCGGTTTCGGCCGCGTCGCCGCCCAGACCCGCCATGCCCGCTTCCTGAACAAGGACGGCACGCCCAACTCCCGCAAATTCGGGCTCGGCGATCAGCGCAGTGCGCGCGCGCTGCTCGCCGGGTTGCAGGTGTCGTGGCCGGTCTTCTTCCTCTGGTTTCTGGCGCTGCTGCTGCTGACGGCCGGCGTCTTTACCCTTGGCTACTCCGCCCTGGGTCCCGCGGCGATTGCCGGCAGTGCGCAACTCGGTGTGGACGATCCGTTCTTCCGCGCCTTCGTGCTGAGCGTCGGCATCCTCACCACGGTCGGCGCCGGTTCGCTGCACGCGGTGGGCTCCACGGCCAACTGGCTGGTGATTCTCGAGTCGATCTTCGGTGTGGTGCTGCTGGTGAGCGCCGGCGGCCTGCTCGTGGCGCGACTGGCCCGGCCCAGAGTGCAGATCCGGTTCAGCAGCTCGGCCGTGGTGGCGCCGTACCGCGGCGGACGCGCCTGGATGTTCCGCATGATCAACATTGCGCCGAGCGAGTTGACCGACGTATCGACGCGAGTGATGCTGGCGTGGTTCGAAGAGGTGGACGGCGAGCGGGTGCGGCGCTTCCATCCGCTGCCGCTGGACCGGGCCCAAGTGGAATTCTTCACGCTGCACTGGACGCTGGTACATCCGATCGACGCCGCGAGTCCGCTGTGCGGGGTGACGCCGGAACTGCTGCGCAAAGGCGAGGCGGAATTCCTGCTGCTGGTCTCGGGCTTCGAGTCGACGTTCTCGACCCAGGTGCATGCGCGCACATCGTACACGTGGCACGAGGTGCGCTGGGATGCGAAGTTCGCCGACATGTTCGTGACGACGCCGGACGACATCGTCACCGTGGATGCGGAGCGGCTGGACCGGATGGATCGGCTGCCGGAGGACACCACCCGCGTGCCCGCCCTCGGGGAAATCGAGGCGCGCGTCTAGCGCGCGTCGCCCTCGCCGATCCGCAGGGCCTCGACGTCGAGTTCGCCTTCCAGTTCAAGCAGCACCTCGTCGCTGATCGCGCCCTCGTTGCGCAGGCGCACCAACTGCTTCCGTTCGGCCCGGAGCACGGCGGCCCGCAGCCGCCGTCGCGACGTGCTCCGCTCCGGATCGGCATCACCGTCGGACAGATTCTGACGTCCCCGCTCCCGATACTCGGCTTCGAGGCGTGCCAAGTCTTCGCCGCGCACCCATGGCTCGTCGCGCAGATCGTCGATTGTCTCGAGGCCATACCGAGCGGCTTCGCGGCGCGCGTAGTGCACTTCGGCCTCGTGGGCGTGTTCGGGCGCGAAGCGCAGCGCACGGATGATCGGCGTCAGCGAAATGCCCTGTGCCACGAGCGTCATCAGGATCACGATCATCGTGACCAGCACGATCTCCGTGCGATACGGCATCGGCGAGCCATCCGCCAGCACGACCGGCAGCGCCAGCGCCGAGGCGAGCGACACGATGCCGCGCATGCTGGTCCACGACACGAGAAAGATGCTGCTCCACTCGGGCATCGGATCGCGGCGACGACGCTCGGCGCTCAGCCAGCGCGGGAGAAAGGTGGCCACCGGCACCCACACCAGCCGTACCACGATCACGAGCAGGCTAAGCAGCAGGCCGGCGGTCACTACCGTCCCGATGCCGCCCGGCTGCAGCGCACCGAGCAGCGTGCCGAACTGTAGGCCGAGCAGCACGAAGATCAGGGCATTCACGACGAAGATGAGCAGCTCCCAGACGGTGCGCGCCTGCATCCGCGCAGCCGGCGAGACCACCTCGCTGAACTGCTGCCGCAGAAAGAGGCCACCCGCCACGACCGCGAGCACCGCAGAGACGTGGATCACCTCGGCCGCCACCCATGCCACGTACGGTCCGACGAGCGTCAACAGCACCTGTGCGAGCACATCCCGGGTACGCTTGGCCGCCTGCAGGATGCACCATCCGACGAACAGACCGATGAGCGCACCGAGCAGCGCATCGACCACGAAGCGCACGGACGCCTCGCCGAGCGAGAAGCTGCCGGTCACGGCCGCCGCCACCGCCGTGCGATAGAGCACCAGCGCCGAGGCGTCGTTCACTAGCGACTCGCCCTCGAGAATCACCACCGCGCGGCGCGGGACAGGCAACCGCTTGAGGATCGCTTCGGCGGCCACGGCATCGGGCGGCGAGATGATGGCGCCGAGCGCCACGGCGACCGCCCACGGCATGCCCGGGAAGAGCGCATGCGCCGCAAAGGCCACCGCCGCCGTCGTCGCGCCGACCAGACCCACCGCCAGCAGCGTGATCGGCCGAAGATTCTGCCGGAATTCGCGGAACGAGGTGAAGTACGCCGCCGACCAGAGGACCGGCGGCAGGAAGACGAGAAACACGAGGTGCGGATCGAGCTCGAAGGCCGGCAGGCCGGGGATGAGGCCCACGCCCAAGCCCGCCAGAAGCTGCAGGATCGGTGTCGGGATCGGCAGACGCCGTGCGAGCGCCGTCACGAGCAGAATCAGGCTCGCGAGGCCGATGGCAAGAAGGATCGGCTGCAGGGCGTCGGTCATGGCGGCGATGCTCGCGGAAAGGGGCCCGGTGCCCCGATGTGCCACGCCCCCGGCGCGCGGCGCGCAACCGGGGGCGTGGGGGCGGTGGTGCCGCGTGCTAGCGGCGGAGCTCGACGCCGGTGGCCACGAAGGTGACCTCGAGCGCGGTGCCATCGTCCCGCTGCACGATGCCGGCACCCTCGGCGGCGAGATGCTCGGCCTGCTTCCGGGTGTGGACCTTCGTCTCCAACTGCCCGTCGGCCCGCACCTTCATCCCTTCGGCGTTCGTGGGAATGAAGAAGCCGTAGTCCTTGAAGGTGATGCGCACAGCCGGCTCGCCCTTGGCGGCGGCGACACGCATCCAGCAGCCCTTCTCGGTGCAGCTCTTCACGATGACGCCTTCGACGACCACGGTCGCCTTGGTGTACTGCTCCGGCGTGGCGAGTACGGTGCCGATCGACACGGCGGGACGATCGGCGCGGATCGGCGCGCCGCGGACGACGACGCTATCAGACGGGGCAACGAGCAGGACGGCAGCAAGCAGCAGCGACATCGGGCGACTCCGGAAGAAGGTGTAGATCGTAGAAGATACCGGGCGTAGCACCGGGCGTTCAAGCGGGCATCAAATTGTACCCACGATGGACGAATGGGCGAGGGCGACGCACATTCCCCCGCACTTTCCTCCTTTTCGAGATCCGCCATGCGCCCTGAATCACTTGCGTTCCTCAAGACCCTGCTCGACAGCCCCGGGCCGTCGTCGTTCGAAGTCGTGCCTGCCCGCGCCTGGCGTGCGGAGGCCGCGCAGATCACGCCGGACATCGACGTGGACGTGAGCGGCAACTCGTTCGCGACGATCGGGCGCAACGCCGGCCGCCGCGTGATGTTTGCCGGCCATATCGACGAGATCGGCGTCATCGTCACGCATATCGACGAGACGGGTTACCTGAGCTTCGATGGCGTGGGCGGCTGGGATTCGCAGGTGTTCATCGGGCAGCGCATTCACCTGCTCACGCGCGGCGGCACCATCACCGGCGTGATCGGCAAGAAGGCGATCCACCTGATGAGCCCAGAGGATCGCAAGAAGGTCTCGGTGATCGACGATCTCTGGATCGACATCGGCGCGAGGAACCGCGAGGAAGCTGCGGCACTCGTCCGCGTCGGCGACCCGGGCGTCCTTGCGGTGCAGGCGCTCGAGTTGCCGAACGGCCGCCTCAGCAGCCGCGCGCTCGACAACCGCCTGGGTGCGTACGTCGTGCTCGAGGCCCTGCGTCTGCTGCAGGAGGATGGGGTGGTGCCGGCGCAGGTGACGGCCGTGGCCACCACGCGCGAGGAGATCGCCTATGGCGGCGGCGGCGCGCGCCCATCGGCGTACGCGCTGCAGGCCGACGCGGCGATCGTGGTGGACGTGACGCACGCCACGGATTACCCCGGCATCGACAAGCGCAAGGACGGCGACTACCAGCTCGGCAACGGCCCTGTCATTGCCCGAGGCGCGGCCGTGAGCCACGTGCTCGCCGAGCGCCTCATCGAGGCCGCGGAGGCCGAAGGCATGCCGTATCGCCTCGAGGCGAGCGGCCGCGACACGTTCACCGATGCGGAAGCGATCTTCAACACGCATCGCGGCGTTGCGACGGCACTCGTCTCCATTCCGTTGCGCTACATGCACAGCCCCAATGAACTCTGCCAGCTCGACGACGTGCAGAACACCGCGCGGCTGCTGGCGGCGTTCGTGCGCCGGCTCACGCCCGACGTGGACTTCGTGCCGCGCTGAGGTGCCCGCCCGAGCGAACAACACGGGGCCCGGCATCATCGCGATGCCGGGCCCCGTTGCGTTAGGCGGCGCATACACGCGCGTTCAGTCGCGCCGGCTCAGATGTCCCGCGAGCACGCGGGCCGCATCGGCGAAGCGCGGGCCCTTCGGCATCAGCCCCAGATCCCGCACCACGCGTTGCGGCGCCGGCAGCCGCGGGATGTCGCCACCGCCGCGGGCCAGCAGCACGCCCACCGGCGCATCGGCGACCAGCTTGCCATGGCGCAGCACCACGCCTCGATCGAGCGCTTCCACCGCGAAGGTGGCATCGTGCGTCACGGCCACCACGGCGGTCCCCGCCTTTCGTACCGCGCGCACCGCCGAGACGAGCACGGCGCGCGTTGCCGCATCGAGCCCCGCACTCGGCTCGTCCAGCAGCAGCAGTGCCGGCCGCACCATCAGGGCGCACGCCACCGTCACGAGGCGGCGGGCGGGCGCCGGGATGTCGTACGGATGCCGTGCCGCCAGCGGCGAAAGCTCGAGCAGGTCCAGCACCTCGTCGCACCGCTGCGCCACCTGCGTCGGCGACCAGCCCAGCTGCCGCGGGCCGAACGCCAGTTCCTCGAGGACCGTGGTCGCAAAGAGCTGATCCTCGGGATGCTGGAAGACGAAGCCCACACGTGGCGCAAAGTCTTCCGGGCCAAGGCCGGTCGTCGCCACGTTGACCGTCTGCACTTCGCCGGCCGTCGGATGTGCCAGCGCCATCGCCAGACGGAGCGTCGTGGACTTCCCCGCTCCATTGGCGCCGAGGAGCGCCACACCTTCGCTGGCACGTACCTGCAGCGTGAGCCCGTCGAGGACGCCGGCCTGCGAAGCGTCGTAACCGAACCGCACCTGCTCGAACTGCAGGACCGGCCCGGTGACGGCACCGCGCGCCACCGTGCTTGCCGGCAGCTTCACCAGCGGCTCGTCGCCGATGAGCGACAGTTGCAGCGCGGCATCGTTCATCAGCACACCACTCGGCGGCGTCACGACGCGCTGCCAGCGCTTGGCGGCGTCGTCCGGATCGAGGGGATACGGGGCCATCGCATCACGCGTGGCACCGAAGGCGCGCGCGGCGAGGGCCAATTGCGCCAGCGGATGACCCGCCGCACCCGCTTCGAAGAGCGCGTCGCTCGCCAGCAGCAGCGACGTCGGCCCCTCGGCGGCGATGCGGCCCTCCTGCAGGACCAGCGCGCGCGCCGTCAGCAGGCGTGCCGCGTCGGCGTCATCGGTGGCGAGCAACAGCGCCGCGCCGCGCTTCAGTTCTTCCTTCAGTACGGCGTGCACGCGGTGCGCCGCGTCCGGATCGAGGGCCGACATCGGCTCATCGAGCAGCCAGAGTGCCGGCTCGAGCACCAGCGATGCCGCCAGCACCACGCGCTGCAGCTCGCCGCCGGAGAGTGACGTGGGCGCGCGCTTCGCCAGTGCCGTCAGTCCCGTCCGCGCGAGTGTCTGCGCCACGGCGGCATCGATGCGGCTGCGCGCCCAGCCCAAGTTGGCCGGACCAAACGCCACTTCTTCCTCGACAGTTGCCGCGATGCCCGACAGTTGCGATATCGGAGACGCCGAGAGCAGCGCAAGGCGGCCGGCGAGGGTCCGTGTCTCGACCGCTGGATCATGCCCGAGCACCTCGACGCTTCCGGTGCGCACTCCTCCGGTAAGGCGCGGTGCAAAGCCCGCCGCCGCAAGGAGCAGCGTGGTGCATCCCGCCCCGACGGCGCCCGCCAGCCAGAGCGCCTCGCCCGGCCCCACCTCGAAGCTGACATCCTCGAGCGCCGGCCGTTCCGCACCCGCGTAACGGATGGAGAGGTTGTCCATGCGGAGCACGGCGGTCATCGCAGTGCCCTCCAACCGAGCGCGCCGAGCGCGAGGGCCAGCGCGCCCCAGCGCACCGCGCGCTCCCATGTGGGGTTGTCCACCTGCTGGAGGGCGGTGCGCGGGCGGCCACTGCTTGCGCCGCGGAGTTCGAGCGTGGCGGTCCGATCGTCGGCTTCGATGATGGCGCCGAGCACGAGCGGGAGCGCGAGGGGAGCAAGCGCCTTGAGCCGGGCGAGCAGCGACCCGCGCACCCTCAGACCCCGCGCGCGCTGGGCCGCGGTGATGCGGCTGGCGCGCTCGCCGAGCCGCGGAATCGCCTGCAGCGTCGCCACGAGGGCCAGCGACCCGGAGACGCCGCGGCCGCTGGTGGCGGCCGCGTCCAGAAAGCGGGAAGGATCGAGCCGCGCGATCGCCAGCAGCGACCAGACCAGCACCGCGTAGAGACGTGCCCCCTGCGCCTGCGCCGTGGCAAGCCCGGCCTTGGACAGCGGGAGCCCCACCACGGAGGTACGCGGCGCCTCGCCGAAGACGCCATGGAGCAGAATGAGGAACACCCACGGAATGAAGCAGACGACCGCCGCACGCACCGTCACCGCCGCCGGCCCGAGCACCAGCGCCGCCACGGCACCTGCGAGGGCCACCGTCAGCGGCCCCCACGGCTCCGGCACCACCACCACCAGCACCAGCACCGATAGCACCACGCTCGGCAGTGTCCACGGATGCTGCGGCCCGCGCAGTTCGTTCATCCTGTCAGGCCGGTGGCGCGCTGCACCAGCGGAAAGCGGTAGCGCAGGCGCAGCGGGAGTGCGCGCAGCGCGATGCCCGCCACTGGCAGCACGAGCAGCTTATCGACGAGATCGGTGCTCATGCTCGCGCCGGTGACCGCCCACGCCAGCGGGAGGCCGATGGCGCGGAGGGCCGACACCACAGCCGTCACGCCAATCGCCGTGACACCCTTGAAGACGACGTACGAGATCCCTGCGCTCGCCGCGCCACCCACCAGCCCGATCGCGGCCCCCCACGCCAGCGACTTCGGCAGGGACTGAAGCCCGCCGGCGCGGCACGCGAGCAGCGCGCCCACCGCCACCAGCGCCTGGATCGGCATGAAGAGGAGCATGAACGCGCCGACGTTGAGGGCGGCGACGACCTGACTCACTCCTCCGACGATCAGCCCGCAGCGAAGCCCCGCGAGGCTCACGGCAAGGACGGTCCCGAGCGTGTCGAGGTAAACGGGCAAGCCCAGCTGGGCGACCACGACACCCATCGCCACGTTCAATGCCACGGCGACGGGGACTAGCGCGAGTTCTCGGGGCGTCATGGCGGGAATCTACTTGCGCCCTCGTCGGTATATTCCTGTCATGCGTCGTCATGTCATTCTGCCCCTCGTGGCAGCCGTGTCCGTCTCCGCCTCTGCGCTCGCCGCTCAGGCTCCGTCTTCCCCTCTGCTCCGCGACATCCAGATCCTCGCCGCCGATTCGCTCGGTGGCCGCTTCACGGGCAGCCCGGAAGCGCTGCAGGCCGCCTCGTACATCGCGGGCCGCTTCCGCCAGATCGGCCTGAAGCCGGCCGCCGGCACCAGCTATCTCCAGCCGTTCAGTGTCAACCGCAATGCGCCGGCGATGAAGGAGCTGAAGATTCCCTTCGGGCTCACGGGCGTGAACGTCGCGGCGCTGCTTCCGGGCACCGACAAGACGCTTCGCAACGAACTCGTCGTCGTCGGCGCGCACTACGACCACCTGGGCTTCGGCGGCTACGGCGCCTCGCGTGACACGCTGGTGGCGGTCCACAACGGTGCCGACGACAATGCCTCGGGCACCGTGGCGCTCTTCCGCATCGCCGAGCACCTGAAGCGCAGCGGCACGAAGCGCTCCGTGCTCTTTCTGGCGTTCAGCGGCGAAGAGCTCGGGCTCCTCGGCTCGCAGGCGTACGTGAAGTCGCCGCTCCTGCCGCTCGAGCGTACTGTCGCAATGGTGAACCTGGACATGGTGGGTCGTCTCCGGAATAGCCGCCTCATCGTCTACGGCACCGGCACCGCGGCCGAGTTTCCGGCGCTGCTCGACTCGCTCAACGCCACGGCCAACTTCGATCTCCGGAAGAACCCCGACGGTTTCGGGCCGAGCGATCACTCGAGCTTCTTCGGGATGAAGCGGCCCGTGCTGCACCTCTTCACCGACCTGCACGAGGACTACCACCGCTCCACCGATGACGCCGACAAGATCAACATCGCCGGCATCGAGCAGGTCGCGGCGTTCGCGTCGAACATCGTCCGCGCCATCGGCAACCGTGCCACGGCGCTCACGTTCATGGACCAGTCGCCCAACCACGGGATGGTGGCCACCGCGCCCGCCGCACCGACGAGTGGTGCAGCACCGCGCGGCGGCGCACGGCCCTGGTTCGGCAGCATTCCGGACATGGCGGGCGACGTGACGAACGGCGTCCTCTTCTCGGGCGTCAGCGCCGGCAGCCCGGCAGAGAAGGCCGGTCTCAAGGCAGGTGACGTGCTGGTCCGGATCGATGCCAATGAAATCGGCGACCTGCAGGCGATGACTGATGCCCTGAGCCTGTACCAGCCGGGCGATGCCGCCAAGGTGACGGTGCTGCGTGACGGCAAGGAAGTCGTCGTCGACCTCACCTTTGCTGCACGGGCCCGCTGAGCATGTCGGTCCTTCACGCCGATCGGATCATCAGCGTCCTGCGCGGTGCGTTCGCGAAGGATTCGACGCGGCAGCAGATGCTGCAGATCGTCGCCGACAAGATGCAGGCGGTCGGCGCGCCGTACACATCGGTGTACCTCTACATGCTCCACGGTGACGAGCTTGTCCTCGAGGCGTACGCCGGCCGAGCCACCGACCATGTGCGCATCAAGGTGGGCCACGGCGTCTGCGGCACGGCGGTCAGCGAGAATGCCGACCAGAACGTCCCCGACGTGCAGGGCCGCGAGAACTACATCGCGTGCAACCTCTTCACGAAGTCGGAACTCGTGGTGCTGATTCGCCGCGGCCGCGAGATCCTCGGCCAGATCGACGTCGACAGCGACGTGCTCGATCCGTTCACGGACGACGAAGTGGCGGAAGTGCGGAAGGTCGCCGAAGCCGCGGCGGTCCTGATCTAGCGTGCGCGCCTGGTCGTCTGCCCGCTTCGGAGTGCCGCTGCCAGCGGGCCACCGTTTCCCGATCGCGAAGTATCCCGCGATCCGCGACGGCATCCTGGCGCGAGGGTTGGTGGAGCAGTGCGAGGAACCGGACCGCTGCGACATCTGGGCGCTCCGGCTGGTCCACACCGAGCGTTACGTGAGCGCCATGCACCAGGGCACCCTGACGCCGAAGGAGATCCGGAAGCTCGGATTCCCCTGGAGCGATGCGCTGCGGGAACGCTCGGTGCGCACCGTGCAGGGCACGCTGGAGGCCGCGCGCGATGCCCTCGCCACCGGGGCCGGCATCAACCTCGCCGGGGGTACGCATCATGCCTTTCCGGATGGCGGCGAAGGCTTCTGCTGCTTCAACGACGTGGCGATCAGCATCCGTGTACTGCAGCGGGAAGGCGTGCTTCGGCGCGTGGCGATCGTGGACCTCGACGTGCACCAGGGCAATGGCACGGCGCACATCTTCGCGGCGGACGACGACGTCTTCACCTTCTCGATGCATGGCGCAAGGAACTACCCGTTCTTCAAGGAGCGGAGTTCGCTCGACATCGAACTGAACGACGGCTGCACCGACGCCGAGTATCTGCGCCTGCTCGATGCGCACCTCGATCGGGTGCTCGACGAGGCCGCGCCGGAGCTGGTGTACTACCTCGCCGGCGCGGACCCGTACGTGCACGACCGGATCGGACGGTGCGGGCTCTCGCTCGAGGGTCTGCGCGCTCGCGATGCGCGCGTCTTTGCGGCGTGTCGCCGACGCGGACTCCCGGTGGTCCTGACGATGGCCGGCGGCTATGCCACGGAGCTTGCCGACATCGTCACCATCCACGCCGCGACGGTGGAAGAATTGAGGCGTTCGCATGGCTGACCAGTTGCCGCTGAACATTCCGGGCTCTCCCCCGACGCAGCGCGAATTCGACATGTCCGATCCGCTGCCTGCACCGACACCGGCGCCGAGCGCGGGCGAGATGTGGCGCGAGGTGAACGGCGTCTCGCTCTTCGAGGTGCGCGTCGGCCGCGGCAACCCGGTGGTGGTGCTGCATGGCGGGCCCGGCGCCAGCCACGACTACCTGCGTCCCGGCTTCGACCGTCTCGCCTCGGATCGGCAGCTGGTGTTCTACGATCAGCGCGGCGGCGGGCGCTCCACCGTGGCGCGCGAGGTGCCGTGCGATTGGCGCGAGCAGGTCGCGGACCTCGAAGCGCTCCGCGTGCTGTGGGGCCAGACGCAGCTCACGCTCTGCGGCTATTCGTGGGGTGGGCTGCTGGCGCTACTGTACGCCCTGGAACATCCGACGCGCGTTTCCAGGCTGGCGCTCGTGTCGCCGGCGCCGAGCTGGCGCACCGCGCGCGACGACTTCGAGCGCCGCTTCGCCGAGCGGAATCTCGAGAAGGGCTTGCAGGCGCAGCGCGAATCGATCCGCACCAGCGACCTGCGCACTACCAATCCTGCCCTCTTCGCGCAGCGCATCTTCGAGCTCAGCGTGGTGCCGTACTTCTATCGGCCCGCCAACGCCCGCGCGCTCACACCGTTCCGCGTCGTCGGCCGCGTGCAGCAGGAGGTCTGGGCCTCCCTCGGCATCTACGACCTGCGCGATCGCCTGGCCGAGCTGAAAGGCATCCCGACGCATGTTCTCCACGGCGAGGACGACGTCATCCCCATCGAGAGCGCGCGCGCTACCGCAAGCCTGCTGGGCGCCAGCTTCACGGCCGTTCAGCATTGCGGGCACGTGCCGTTCGTCGAAGCGCCCGAACTCTTCGCCGCGGCCATCGGCGGATTTCTCGGCGCATGACGCGGCCGATCCCGTTCGACCTGGCACTCAACGCCCTCGATCCGGCAGAGCTCACCGCCGTCCTCGAGGCGCTGCAGACGGACGCCATCGACCTGCGCGACCGTGACGCGGTGCTCTTGCATCGCGGCGCCGTCTCCCTGCTCCGCGACCTGCGCCCCGATGACGGCCTGGGCAGCGCGGCCGACGAGTTCGTCGCCTTCCTGCACCACGCATTGGCGTGGCAAGCGGCGGGGCGCGTGGTAGGCACGGTGCCACCTGAGACCCTCGGCGTGCTAGTGGGCACCGGCGCCCCCGACGACGCGTGCGCCGACGACGGCCCGCGCTACATTCAGCTACCGATGCGCCGCCTCTGGGGCCGGCTGGCGGAGGGCGACGCGCACGAACCGCTCGACGGCCTGCACCTGCTGCCGCTGGCGGACGGGACGTTGCGGGTGCTGGCGTGCTTCGGCGTGCACGAACAGCGAGCCGGACTCACGGTATCAGAGGTGGTGGGTCCCCGACCCGGCGCGCTGGCCCGGCCGGATGGAGCGCCGCTCTTTGCCCCGCAGATGCCGGGCGGTGCAGCGGCCGGCCTGCACGAACTGATCGGCGCCGATGAACTGCTCGAGCTCGGGTGGCGCGCGGCCCTTCTCATCATGGAGCGATGACGGCACGATGGAGACGAGCATCAAGGCAACGATGGACCGCAAGGCCGTGGCGAGCGTGCTGGAGCATATCGCGCAACTGCTGGAACTGAAGGGCGAGAACGCCTTCCGCACCCGCGCGTTCGTCAGCGCTGCCCGCACCATCGGCACCCTGCCCGGCGATCTGCAGACTGCGCTTGGCGACGGCACCCTTGCCGCCACCAAGGGCATCGGGCCGGCTACGCTGCAGATCATCACGGAGCTGCTCGAGACCGGCCGTGCGACGGTGCTCGAGGAACTCCGGGAGCAGGTTCCGCCCGGCCTCGTCGAGATGCTGCAGATCAGCGGCCTGGGTGTCGCCAAGATTCGCCAGATCCACGAGACGCTCGACATCGATGCGATTGCCGACCTCGAAGCCGCGGCGCGCGACGGCCGCCTCGCCAAGCTGCCGCGCTTCGGTGCCAAGACCGCCGAGAACATCCTGCGCGGCATCAGCTTCCTGCGACAGGCGAGCGCCTTCCGGCTCTTCCATCACGCCGCCGAGGAAGCGGAACAGTTGCGCACCGTACTCGCGAAGCTCGACGGCGTCCTCCAGGCCGTCATCGCCGGCGATGTGCGCCGCCGCCTCGAAGTGGTGCGCGATATCGGCATCGTCGTCGTCGCCGAGGCCGCACCGGAGGAGATCTTCGCGCGCCTGCGTGATCTGCCAGGCATTCTGGAATTCTCGGGTCAGGACGAGCGCCGGTCGATGCTCCGCTTCGAAGGCGGCTCCCACGCGCAGGTGGTGGTGACGACACCGGTGAACTTCGGGGCCGTCCTCGTGCAGGCCACGGGGAGCGAGCAGCACCTGCGGGCGTTGCAGGAGCGGGCGCGCGCAGAGGGCTGCACCCTTGCAGGCGCCGCACTCTGGCGCGGCAGCACCTTCGTGCCGACGCCCGACGAATCGACACTCTATCAGGCCCTCGGCCTCGACTGGATCCCGCCCGAGCTGCGCGAAGGCCTTGGCGAGATCGAGGACGCGGCGGCGCATCGGCTGCCGGTCCTGCTGGAGCAGGCAGAGCTCCTCGGCTTCCTGCACTGCCACACGCACTACTCCGACGGCAGCAACACCGTGGAGGAGATGGCGCTCGCGGCCAAGGCGCGCGGCTACGCGTACATCGGCATTACCGATCACTCTGCGGCGGCCGCGTACGCCGGCGGGCTTGGCGCCGACGACCTGCTGCGCCAGTGCGACGAGATCGACGCCGTCAATGCGCACCTCGAGGGAATCCGCGTGCTCAAGGGCGTCGAGGCCGACATCCTGCAGGACGGCACGCTCGACTACGGCGATGAGGTCCTGGCACGGCTCGACTTCGTGATCGGCTCGATCCACTCGCGCTTCACCATGACGCGCGAGGAGATGACGGCGCGCGTGCTCGCGGCGATGGACAGCCCGTACCTCACCATTCTGGGCCACCCCACCGGCCGCCTGCTCCTGCAGCGCGAGGCGTACGCGCTCGACATGGACGCCGTGATCGCCAAGGCCGCGCAGACCGGCGTCGCGCTCGAGATCAACGCCGATCCCCACCGCCTCGATATCGACTGGCGCCTGCTGGCCAAGGCAAAGGCGGCGGGCTGCACCATCTCGATCGGCGCCGACGCCCACAACGTCGCCGGCATCGCCAATGCCCAGTACGGTGTGGGCATTGCGCGGAAGGGCGGCCTCGGCCGGGCCGACATCCTGAACTGCCGTGACGTCGAAGGATTCGTCGCCTTTGCACGGCGGCGCCGCGGGTGACGGCTGTCACCAGCCTCTCGAAGGTCGAGCGCGAGCTGTATCGGCATCATGTGGCCGCCGAAGTCTTCGAGCGGCTCAAGGCGCGCTATCCCGATGCGTATTGCGCGCTCGACGCCAAGAACGCCTTCGAACTGCTCTGCGCCACGATCCTCTCCGCCCAGTGCACCGACGCGCGCGTGAACATGGTGACGCCGGCGCTCTTTGCGGCGTATCCGGACGCGGCCGCCTTGGCACAAGCCGACCTCGCCGAGGTCGAGCGATTGGTCCACTCGACCGGCTTCTACCGCAACAAGGCGAAGAATCTCATTGCCATGGCGCAGGCGCTGATGGCGGACCACGCCGGCGACGTGCCGCGCACCATGGAGCAACTGCACGTGCTCCCGGGCGTCGGCCGGAAGACCGCCAACGTCATCCTCGGCAATGCGTACGGCATCAATGCGGGCATCACGGTCGATACGCACGTCACACGCATCGCCAATCTGCTGGGCCTTACGCGGCAGCAGGACGCGGTGAAGATCGAGTACGATCTCATCCCCCTCTTTCCGCAGGCCGAGTGGGCGATGGTGACGCACGTCATCATCGATCTGGGTCGCGACGTCTGCATTGCCCGGCGCCCCCAGTGCGGACGCTGCCCGCTGGCCGATCTCTGCCCATCCGCCACCCTGCTGGCCTGATCGCTATCTTTGCGGATTGGCGTCGGCACCCTGCCGCCGCTCTCTGCCCCTGTACCAGGATTGCCCCATGAAGACTGCCGTGTTGGAGACCGCGAAGGGCCGCATCGTGATCGAACTCTTTCCCGACGAGGCCCCGGGCCATGTCGCGAACTTCGAGAAGCTCGCCAACGAGGGCTTCTACGACGGCACCAAGTTCCACCGGGTGATCAAGGACTTCGTGGCGCAGGGCGGCGACCCGTACTCGAAGAGCGGCGCCGGCCCCGTCGGCACCGGCGGCCCGGGCTACAAGATTCCGTGCGAGACGCACCTCAACAAGCACAAGCACGTGGCCGGCTCCCTCTCGATGGCGCACGCCGGCAAGAACACGGGCGGCAGCCAGTTCTTCCTCGCCCACGCACCGCAGGCGCACCTCGACGGCGTGCACACCGTCTTCGGCCAGATCACGGAAGGCCTCGACCATATGCTCACGCTGACTCAGGGCGATGAACTGATCAGCGCCAAGGTGAGCTGACCCTGCTGATCGACGTTGCGGTCCTCGCGGACTACGCCCTCATCGATCAGGCCGGCAAGCTCTCGATTCTCGGGCTGTTCCGGCATGTCTGGGTCCGCGAGTACCCGGCGGTCCACCCGCGCACGCACTTGGTGCTTCGTGTGCGCGGGCGCCGAACCGAGATCGGCGCGCATCCCCTCCGCATCCGCTTCCTCGACCCCGAGGGACACGAGATCCTGGGCGGCGAGGGCACGGTGCACTTTGCCGAGCCGCCGGCGGGAGTGACGGAGGTCGAGGCCGGTGCGGTGCTGGTGTTCGACATTCCGCTGCCCGCCCCCGGCGAGTACCGATTCGAGATTCTCCTCGATGGCGTGCCGGCCGCCGACGTCCCGCTCTCCGCGATGCTCGACCCCGGCGGCGCCAACGCGTGAGCGCGGCCGCGCCGCCGTCCCGGCGGCCTGCTCCCGGATGTGACCGTCGTGGAGTTCCGGGCATCGTACCTCCTGTGCAGACCCCTCTCAACATCCCCCCGACTACCCGCGTATGAGCGGCGTGGAGACGGACGAAGTGCTCGCTGCCCGCGCCCGCGCGGGCGACGCCGATGCGTTCGGGCTTCTCGTGGAGCGTCATATCACGGGACTCCGGCGGCTGGCGCGATCGGTCCTGCCGGAACCGGAGGATGCCGACGATGCCGTGCAGGACGGCTGCCTTGCCGCCTGGCGGAACGTCAGCGCCTACGACCCGGCTCGGCCGGTACGGCCGTGGCTCGCACGCGTGGTGCTCAATGCCGCGCGTGATCTGCGCCGAAAGCGCCGAGTGCGGACCACCGAAGAGCTGCCGGAAACCGCAACCAGTCGTGGGCCGGACGCCTTCGATCTGGTCGTGACGGCGGAGATTCGCGCGCGGTTCGCGGCGGCGGTGGAAGCATTGCCCGAGCGGCAACGTGTGGCGGTGACCCTGTTTGACCTGGAAGGGTACGCGCACGCCGAGATCGCGGCCCTTCTCGGCGTCCCGGACGGCACCGTGCGGTCCGACCTGTTTCACGCGCGACGCGCTCTGCGTGCGGCCCTTGGGCCGGCATACGGACCTCGTCCCGAAGGGAGTCACGAATGATGGAGCAGCCTGACATCGGCCCCGACCGCGATTTGATCCTCGCCCGGGCGCTGGAGCAGCATTTCGATACCGGCGCGCAGGACGACCGACTCGCGGCACGGATCTACGCAGTAATACGGATCTCTGCACCCGAATCCGGGTTCGATGTGCTGGCGGCGTGGTTGCGCCCCGGCCTGATGGCGGCGGCCGCCGTCGCGCTGGCAGTTCTCTTCTGGGGGACGTACTTCAAGCGCCCGGCACCAATGGAAGCCGCACTCGCGCCGAGCGTCGAGTCGCTGTTGTCGGCGGCCGTCGGGACGGAGGTACGGTGACCGGCTCACGGCTGAGCGCCGCCCTCTTGCTGGTCGGCGTCTTTGCGGCCGGCGCGGCTACCGGGGCGGTGGGGATGAGTCAGTACAGCCACCGGCAGGCGGACGCCCGCCAGCAGCGTGGTCCGGACGAGTACCTGCAGCGCCTTACCCGAGAGTTGTCCCTCGACGAGACGCAGCACGGCAAGGTGAAGCAGGTGCTCGACACCTACGCACCGCAGATGGAATCCCTGTGGGCGGAAACACGCCCCAGGTTCGAGACGATGCGCACGGAACTCCGTCGCGACATCAGCGCGCTGCTCACCGCTGCGCAGCGCACCCGTTATGAGGAGATGATCCGCCGTCATGATGCCGACCGGAACGCGCGCAGCTCGCGTGCACGTCCGTAGCTCCCTGCTCGTTCTGGCCGGCCTCGCCGCCGGGACGACCACGCTCGCCGCGCAGGCCCCCCGCACCCTTACGCTCGACGAGGCGGTGCGGCTCGCCGAAGTTGCCCGGCCGGCCGTGATTCAGGCACGCGCGCAGATCCGGAACGCCGAAGCCGCCAGGCTCGTCGCCAAGGGCCTCTGGCTGCCGAACCTCAACGCTTCGGCGCAGGGCAACCAGCTCGCCGCCGGTGGTGTCGGCCGCGTCGATCCGGCCACCGGCGAAGTCGTGCCCGGCGGTTCGACCACGCGGAGCGTCAACTTCGGCCTCAACAGCTCGGTAGACCTCTTCGACGGCTTCCGCCGCTACAACGACCGGGACGTCGCCGAAGCGCAGCTCGATGCCGCGGGTGCCGGGCTGACCGACGCGCGATTCCAGACGCGCCTGCAGGTGACGAACCAGTTTTATACGCTGCTCGCCGCGCAGCAGCTGCTGTCCGTCCGCGAAGCGAGCGTTCGCCGCGCCGACGAGCAGCTTCGGCAGTCCGTGGCCCGGCTTCGTGCCGGCAGTGCCACGCGCTCCGACTCGCTCCGTTCCCTCGTGGCCTTCGGCACGGCCCGGGGCAATACCGCCATCGCGCAGCGCGATGTCATCGCCGCCGAGGCGAGCCTCGGTCAGCTGACCGGCCTCGAGGGACGTGCCGGTGCCGCCGACGACTCGAGCTACTACAAGCTGATCACGGCGATCGACACCGTGTCGCTGGTGCAGGAAGCGGCCGCCAAGTCGCCGATCGTGCAGAACACCGCCGCCAGCGCGACCGCAGCTCAGGCGCAGCTCAGGAGCATCAAGGCCGCCTATTGGCCGACGCTCACGCTTTCGGGCAGCTATACGTTCAACGGGTCGAGCATCCGCAACTACGATCTCACGAACCAGCGTCAGCTGAACCTCGGCATCAACTGGGCGATCTTCAACAAGTTCGTGCGCGAGCGGAACGTGGCGCTGCAGGTGAGCAACATCGAGATCGCCGATGCCACCGCCGCCGAAGCCGTCCGCCAGGTCCGCACCACCGTCATCTCGCAGCTCGCCGGACTCGATGCCGCGCAGACACGGATCACCATCGCCGAGACGAGCGTCGTTGCCGCCAGCGAAGACCTCCGCGTGCAGCAGGAGCGCTACCGCCTCGGGGCGGCCACGATCGTCGAGGTGCTCACCTCGCAGGAAGCGCTGAATCAGACCGAAGTGGACGTCGTTGTGGCACGCTTCGACTTCCTGCGCGCGCGGGCCCAGATCGAAGCCGTACTGGGGCGGACGCTGTGAGCGCCCCTGCCATGGTATCGGCCTCCATGCCGACCGACGTCCCGTCCGACGCGGTCATCGTCATTCGCGACATGAAGCGCGAATACGTCATGGGCGAGGAGACGATCCGCGCGCTCCGCGGCGTGGACATCACGATCCGCAAGAACGAATACGTGGCCATCATGGGCCCGTCCGGCTCGGGCAAGTCCACGCTGATGAACATGCTGGGCTGCCTCGACAGTCCGGACGGCGGCGAGTACTGGCTGAACCGCCAGCGCGTGTCCGAGATGCGCGACGACGAACTCGCGCGGATCCGCAACAAGGAAATCGGCTTCGTCTTCCAGACGTTCAACCTGCTGCCGCGCGCCTCGGCGCTCGCCAACGTCGAACTGCCGCTGGTGTACGCCGGCATCGGCTCGAAGGAACGCCGCAAGCTGGCGACCGAGGCCCTCGAGCAGGTCGGCCTCGGCAATCGCATGGACCACCGCCCGAATGAACTTTCCGGCGGTCAGCGTCAGCGCGTGGCCGTGGCGCGCGCCCTGGTGAACCGGCCGAGCATCCTGCTCGCCGACGAACCGACGGGCAACCTCGACTCGACCACGAGCACCGAGATCATGGCGCTCTTCGACGCGCTCCATGCAAGCGGCCAGACCATCGTGGTCGTGACCCACGAACCCGACATCGCCGATCATGCCCTGCGCCAGGTTCACCTGCGCGACGGCAAGATCGAACGTGACTTCGCATCCCCGAGGACCAAGTAATGCGCGCTCCCCGTTCGTCCGCCGTCATCGTGGCCTTTCTTGCCGGCCTCGGTGCGTGCAAGAAGGAAGAGGTCAGGGTCGTCTACCAGGCGATGCCCGTCGAAACGCGCGACATCGTCGTGAGTGCGCAGGCCGCCGGCCGCATCGTGCCCGATACGATCGTCGAGGTGAAGACCCGCGCCTCGGGCGAAATCCTCCGGATCTTCGTCGAGACCGGTCAGCAGGTGCGCCGCGGCGATCGCCTCCTCGCCATCGATCCGCGCCTGCCGCAGAACAGCGTGTCGCTGGCACAGGCGTCGCTCGACGTCGCGAAGGTGCAGGCGCGCACCGCCGAAACACAGCTCCGCCGCGCCGATACGCTGCTCGCGGTGCAGACCATCACGCGCGCCGAGCATGAGACGGCGCAGCTGGCCCACGCCAATGCCCGCGCGCAGCTGGCCCGTGCGGAGATCGACATCGAGAACAGCAAGATCAACTTCGACGACACCGACGTGCGCGCGCCGATCAACGGCACGATCATCGAGAAGGCCGTCGAGCGCGGGCAGCAGATCGCCTCGGCTGTCAGCAACGTCGGCGGCGGCACCAGCCTGATGCGGATGGCCGACCTCACCCTCGTGCAGGCGATCACGCTCGTGGACGAGACCGACATCGGCAAGGTGAAGCCGGGCATGGAGGCCACCGTCACGGTCGACGCCTATCCGAACCGTCCGTTCCGCGGCACCGTGCTCAAGATCGAACCGAACGACACCACCGTGCAGAACGTCACGAGCTTCCCGGTGCGGGTGCGCATCGACAATCGCGATGGGCTGCTCCTGCCGGGCATGAGCGCGGAAGTCGAAATCAGCATCGGTCGCCGTGATCAGGTGACGGCCGTGCCCAACGCGGCGCTCCGCACCAAGCGCGACGTCGCCTCTGCCGCGGGCGTGCTGGGCCTCACCGAACAGCAGGTCGAAGAGCAGCTTGGTGCGGCGAAGCCGGCCGAGAGCGCCGCGAAGCCCGCCGATTCGGGCGCTGCCGCCGGCAAGCCGGCCGAGCCGAAGGGCGAGACGATGACGACCCCGGACGGCCGCACGGTGCCGCTGCCGGTTGGCGTCACCGAGAAGCAGGCGCGCGAGCTCTTCCGCAAGCGCTTCTCCGGCGGCACGCTCTCCGATGACGAGACCGCCATGATGATGAAGATCCGTCAGAGCATGGGTCGCAGCAGCGGTGGCCGCCAGGGTGGCGCGCGCACCGGTACCGACACGCAGTTCGGCGGCGAGTACATCGTGTTCGTGCGCCGCGATGGCATCCCGACGGCGGTCGCGGTCAAGACCGGCCTCACCGACCTCGATTATTCCGAAGTCGTCAGCGGCCTCGCGACGGGGGACAGCGTGCTGATCCTGCCGAGCGCCTCGCTGCTCAAGTCGCAGGAAGAGTTCAAGAACCGCATCGGCGCCATGACCGGTGGCGGCTTGGGTGGCATGCGCGGCAATCAGCCTTC
>Ga0163144_10006534_pt1 | contig 25688 bp, 30 predicted proteins | sample OliLak19BULKMAT1_FD_123175 | JGI IMG/M metagenome (GOLD analysis project Ga0163144, IMG submission 123175) | Freshwater microbial mat bacterial communities from Lake Vanda, McMurdo Dry Valleys, Antarctica - Oligotrophic Lake LV.19.BULKMAT1 | ecosystem: Environmental > Aquatic > Freshwater >... | reverse complement strand
GCCAGGCGCGGAGCGACCAGGAAGAGTAATTCCTGCTCGAAATTGTCAGCTTAGCGCCTGCCATGACGGCGTTTTCCTTGCCCTTAATCTGTATATGCAATGGTATGTCGCAGTGCGGTATGCGCGGAACTAGGCTTCGATAAGGAAGCGGGTCCGATTACGCAACTGCCTAAGAATAGAGCGCGCCGGGATATGTGGTACCACATTTACGAGGCCCAGATGCAGGCGTCGGCGCCATTTCGCGCCGCCGCACTCGCTGCCCTGCAGATGCGGTCTTCGCTCAACGGCTCCGCGGACAGCCCTTATGTCCGGCAGCTTATGGCCGCGCTCGAAATGGCGACACGCGCCAAGCTGACGCACGTCTCGCAACCTTTCGGCATCACGTCGGTGATGGTCGAAAACCGCGAGGCGTCCGTCGTCGAGGAGACCGCGCTCGATCTCCCGTTTGGCCGGATGATCCATTTCAGGAAGGACATCGACGCGCCGCAGCCGAAAGTTCTGATCGTCGCGCCCCTCTCCGGCCACTTCGCAACCCTCCTGCGCAACACGGTGAAGACCATGCTGCAGGATCACGACGTCTATATCACCGACTGGAAGAATGCGCGCGAAGTCCCGCTGGTGCAGGGCCGGTTCGGCTTCGAGGAATATGTCGACTACCTGATCCGCATGCTGGAGCATCTCGGCCCCGGCGCGCATGTCGTCGCGGTGTGCCAACCCTGCGTGCAGGCGATGGTCGCCACCGCCGTGATGGCCGCACAGAAACACCCGTGCGAGCCGCGCTCACTCACCCTGATGGCTGGTCCGATCGACTGCCGCATCAACCCGACCGCCGTTAACAAGCTGGCGACCGACCATCCGATCGAGTGGTTCCGCAACAACCTGATCTCGACCGTCCCCTTCCCGCTGCCGGCCTGGGGCCGCCGCGTCTATCCGGGCTTCATGCAACTCGCCGCCTTCATGTCGATGAACCCCGAACGTCACATGGATGCGCACAAGACGCTCTACAAACATCTGGTTGAGGGCGAGGCTGACGAGGCCGAGAAAATCAAGACCTTCTACGACGAGTACTTCGCCGTGCTCGACCTGACCGAGGAATTCTACCTCGAGACGGTCGCCTGGGTATTCCAGGAAATGCGCCTGCCGCTCGGCCGCCTCAAGCACCATGGCGAACCCGTCGACTGCGCGAAGATCACCCGCACGGCCCTGCTTACCGTGGAAGGCGAGCGCGACGATATCTGCGCCGTCGGCCAGACCGCAGCCGCCCATGAACTCACACCGAAGCTCCGCCCTCACCTGCGAAGCCACCACCTGCAGCCCGGCGTCGGCCACTACGGCGTGTTCTCGGGCCGCAAATGGGACAACCAGATCTACCCGACTGTCCGCTCGGTGATCCTGGCGGCGGACTAGACCACCCCAGCTGCAGCCACATCCATGTAGATTGCCATGAAATGGCAGGTCGCCGCTGCAATGACGAACCCGTGCCAGATGGCCGAGTTGAACGGCAGCTTCTTGTTGACGTGGAAGATCACGCCCACCGTGTAGAGCACGCCGCCCGCCGCCAGGAGGCCAAGGCCGAGCGGTGACAGATTGTGGATCAGCTGGTCCATGACGGCCAGCACCGCCCAGCCCAGCGTCAGATACATCGCAATATAGACTTTCGGCGCCTTCCAGCGCGCCAGCAGGTTCATGGCGACGCCAGCCAGCGCCACCACCCAGACCAGCCCCAGAACGCCCCAGGCGACCGGACCATCGAGCTTGGCCAGCATGAAGGGCGTGTAGGACGCTGCGATCATGATGAAGATGCCCGACAGGTCGAGCCTTTCGAGAATGTGCGCCAGTTTCTGGTTCGTGTTCGAATTGCACAGCGCAGAAGCGCCCAGCATGGCCAGCAGGCCGGCCGAATAGATCACCAGTGCGGCAGTCGCCTTGACGCTGCCCGAGGACGCAGCCGTTGTGACCAGAAGAATGCAGCCCACAACCGCCAGAACGAGGCCCACCGCGTGTACGATCACGTCGGCCAGCCAGTAGTGCCGATGCTGCTGCGGATACCAGTAGGCTTCGACGGCCCTGGCCTGGGTCGGGGAGAGGTGCGTTGTCATATCAGCCTGCCCTCCTTCGCCGGGGCATCGAGTGGAATGTACGGACCGACTCCCGGTTCCGATGCGAACATCAGGCCAGCAAAGGCGGGCACAAGCACGACGCGAATGCGGCAAAGCATTGCGTTTCAGGCACTGAGATGGGGCGCGCCGCCATCAGAATGAACCCGCGTTCAGTCAGCATGCGGATCGATGGCGCAGTTCAGCACTATCTTCGGATGCAGTGTGGCTTCCGTGCCGCGCTTCCTGAACTTCCAGACAGGTTCACGCGTGCGCCCCGAGGCGTCGCGAACATCGCGGGGCATGGGGCAGATGATACCGGGGAATGATTGAGGACGGACGGTGCCAGCCTCTGAAATTTTATCGATCTGCCCTGGAGGTACGCTCCCTGGTGCCGGCGCTTCAGGCCGCTTCAGGCCGCAGATCCGATATCCATCGTCGCCTTCGCAGTCTCGCAAATCACACTGCGCACCCAGGTCAGCACCGGATCGGACGTGCGCACGCTGTTCCAGACCAGCGTCAGGTCGAGATCGCGGACCGGCAGCGGCGGCTCTTTCAGGATTAGCCCAAACGTATCGGCGAAGCGCCGCGCGAACACGTGTGAGAGGGTTGAAACCATGTCGCTGCCGCCCACGGCCGCCAGCGCCGCAATGAACTGAGGCGTCACCAGCGCGATCCTGCGCTCGACACCCGCCCTGGCGAGCTGCGCGTCGAGCTCGGACCCCGGATCGCCCAGAATGGAGATGGCCACGTGGTTCACGCGCCCATAGTCCGCGATCGCCCACTTGCGCTTCGCCATGGGGTGACCCTGCCGCATCACCAGGGCCAGACGATCGGATGCACACGCTTCGCTGCGCGAGCCTGGCGGCAGCGGCGTGGTGGATGTCGCAAAGGCGAGATCGAGCCGCCCCGTTTCCATACGCTGCACCAGATCGGGTCCATAATTCTCGATACGGATGCTGATCCCCGGCGCTTCCAGGGCGAGACGATTCATCAGCGCCGGCGCCAGAAGGATGCCGTGCATGTCGAGAGCGGCGATCCTGATGGTTCGCTCGACCCTGGCCGGATCGAACACCGGCTCGCGGAACACGCCCTTCACCTCGTCGAGCGCGCCCGAAAGGCGACCGGCGAGCGCCTCCGCCCGCGCGCTCAGCACGTAGCCGCCCCCCGGCGCGCGCACGAGCAACACATCCCCCAACACCTCCCGCAGACGGGCCAACGCGCGGCTCATGGCGGGCTGGCTGAGGCCCACATCCCGCGCCGCCTGGCTGACATTGCGCCGCTTCAGCAACGCCTCCAGCGCCGGAAGCAGATTGAGGTCGATGACCGATAAATTCACTTCGCGCATATCATCAATACCAACTATGCATTTCTGATATGTTCATTCCTGAGCTACCTTCCTGTCAACAGAGAAGGACACAGCAATGTCGCGCACACAGAACCTGGTCACCGTGTTTGGCTACGGGCCCACCGGGGCCGCGACCGTGGAAGCCCTGTGTGCCCGCGGGACACGCGTTCGGGTCGTCCAGCGCAAGCGGCCTGCATACCTCCCTGGCGGCGTCGACTTCATGGCGTGTGATGTCCTCAAGCTGGATGATGTGACGCGCGTGATGACAGGCGCCTCACAGGTCGTTGTCGCCATCGGCTTCGAATATCTGACCCCCGTGTGGCAGGCGGCCTGGCCGAAGGCGATGGCCGCCCTCCTCACGGCGGCAGAAACCGCGAACGTCCGCGTCGTGCTCATCGACAACATGTACATGTACGGACCGCAGGACGCGGCGCTGCACGAGGACATGCCGCTCGCTGACCATGGCCGGAAGCCCGCCGTGCGCGCCCAAGTCACGCGCATGTGGCAGCAGGTAGCGCGCGAGGGCCGGGTACGCTGGGCGGCGCTTCGCGCACCCGACTTCTACGGGCCCGGCGTGCACAACTCGCACATGGGCGACAGCGGTCTGGCCCGCGTCGCTCAGGGCAAGGCAGCCCAGGTGCTGATGGCACCGGACATGCCGCATTCCTTCGCCTATGTGCCAGACATCGCGCGCGCCGTGGTGACCTTGCTCGATGCGCCGGACGATGCCTTCAACCAGAGCTGGCATGTCCCCTGCGCCAAAGCCAGAAGCCCTCGCGACATGCTGCAGATCGGCGCGGATGCAGCCGGCGTGAAACTGAAGATGATGGCTATGCCGACAATCATGCTGCGGCTGCTCGGCGTCTTCGCACCCATGATGCGGGAGCTGATCGAAATGCGCTTCACCTGGAACCGCCCCTACCACGTCGATGCAACCAAGTTCGCCCGCCGCTTCTGGTCGGATACAACGCCGCTCGAAGTGGGCATCCCGGCCGCCATGCGCTCCTACCGCGCAGAAACCGCGCCCTTCCCGACAAAGAGCGGGGGACACGCCCCCGCCGCCGCCGCATCGTAACAACGAGCGGTTCCTCCCCGGCCGGCAGGCGGCTAGGCTCCGCCTGCCGGATCGCGGAGGACTTTGATGGCGCTGTTCAATTTCGATTCCAGGGACAAGCCGCTGGCCTCGCCTGCGACATTCGCGCGACGCCTGCTAGGGAACATCGCTGTGGCGCTGACGCTTGTCGCCGCAGCCCTCGGCATCGGCATGTGGGGCTACCAGGCGACCGAAGGCATGCCCGCCATCGACGCATTCCTCAATGCTGCGATGCTTCTTGGGGGCATGGGCCCGGTCGACCCTCCTCTCCAGACCGAAGCCGGGAAGCTCTTCGCCGGGGTCTACGCCCTCGCCTGCGGCCTGATCCTGGTGCTGGTCTCAGGCATCATCCTCGCCCCTGTCTTCCACCGCGTCCTGCACGCCTTGCATGTGGACGATGACGATCGGAGCTAGCTGTCGCTCTCCGCATCAAGCGTCTCAAGCCAGCTCCTGGCCTCGTCCGACCCCTGGTCTGCTGCGCGCTGATACCAGTCGCGCGCCTTCTTCTTGTCCGCCATGTAGGCGTCCTGCGCATACATGCCTGCAACCGCGAGGATCGCCTCGAGATTCCCTGCCGCCGCCGCCTTCTCCATCAGTTTGAGGCCCGACGATGGCTGCAGCTTGTAGCCCTCCTTGCCGAACGCCATGCGCTGCCCGACCCAGAGCTGCGCCTCCGGCAGACCCGCTTCCGACGCCGACTCCATGTCCTCGAACCCGCCCTGCTGGAGCATGTAGTCCTCGGACGCGAGCCTGCCCACCGCCCGATCATACTGGGCGTGAACATTTCCGCTGTCGGCAAGCTCCCCGAGCCTGATCACATCGCCCGCCGCCTTCGCCTCATCGAAAGCCGGCTTCTGCGCCGCGAGCGCCTCGGCGACCTTCTTCAGCTTTTCCATCTCGGCCGCGAGCTTCGGATCGACCGCTGCAATAGCCGGATTGACCGTCGCGTCCTCATTGCCTGCGACGACGGATTCACCCCCGCAGGCCGCAAGCGCGAGACAGGCAATTGGAAGAAGGTAGGTCAGGCGAGCCATGGCTGGGAGAGCTTTCGCTGTTCCTCGAAGCGAGAAATATCGCCTGCATGTTGCAGCGTCTCGCCGATCTCGTCGAGCCCCGCGAGCAGACTGGCCTTGCGGCCCTGGTCGATGTCGAAGCGATGCACCTTGCCGTCCGGTGCCGTGACTGTCTGGGCGTAGAGATCGATATTGAACATATGGTTCGGCCCGCCCGCCTGTTCCATCAGGCTGTCCACCACGTCCCGTGGCAACACGACCGGCAACAGCCCGTTCTTGAAACAGTTGTTGTAGAAGATGTCCGCAAAGCTCGGCGCGATTACGACGCTCAACCCCTGGTCCAGCAACGCCCACGGCGCATGCTCGCGCGAGGAGCCGCAGCCAAAATTCTCCTTGGCGATCAGGATCGCGGCTTGTCGGTAAGCCGGCTTGTTCAACACGAAATCCGGATCGGACGAACCATCCGGCCTGGTCTTGAAATCATAGAACAGCCCCTTGGCCAGCCCTTCGCGCGAAACAGTCTTCAGGAACTGCTTCGGGATGATCTGGTCCGTGTCGACATTCGCGATCGGAAGGGGCGCTGCGGTTCCGGTGAGTTGCGTAAAGGCCTTCATGGCGTGGAGTATCGCATGGGCGCAAGGGCATAGGGAAGAGCGTTGCGGCAGCGCCCTGAGCCTCGCCCTCGTGGTTCGACGGACCGCGGCCTTGCCGCCTGCTCACACCATGAAGGAGGAGCTCACGGAACGAGCCTCAGGCTCTCACCCCGCCTCGCTTATCACCAGCGTCGGTATCCCGAGTGTCCCGTCCCTAACGCTGAACACCTTCGTGCCTGCCCTCCGCCCTGCCCGGATCGGGGTGACGCTGAGACCTTCCTTTGTAAGGCGGGCGTGCGCCGCTTCGAGATCGGGGACTTTCCACGACAGCCCCCACAGCTTGTCAGGCAGGTTGCCGACACCGGTGGAAATCCTGTGCGCCAGCTCCACCGTCATCCCGCCGATGCGGAAGAACATCAGCCGCATGTCCCAGTCCGGATTGGCCCGATCAAGCGCCAGCCGCAGGCCAAGACGCGCCCCGTACAGCGCAACCGCGCGATCCGGGTTGGCGGTGTTGATCACGACATGGTCGAGGCCCGAGACGATATCCGGCGCCTGCACCTTGTATGTCAGCGGGTCCGGCGCCTTGCGGTGGAGGCAGAAAAGACGAACGCCATGCGTCGTGGCGTCGTCCAGCCGCATCCGCAACCAGCCCCGCGCTCGCCCGGAGCGCGGATCGACGCTTTCGTTCGCGACGATCTCGTCCGGCCTCAGACCCCGTCTGTCGAGCGCCACGCGATCGCCGGCGAGATCATCGCTGTGAAACACCAGCGTCTTCAGGCCGACGCCATCCTGCTCGATCATCGCGTGAAGCCGGCGCGCCAGCGGCCCGCCGCCCGTCGGCGACATGATCTCCAGCGCCGTGTTCTCGAGCTGGAAGATCACCGTCGCCGATCCGCCCGGATCATGGGAGCGCCAGTCGGGCTCGCGCCCGAGCAATGTCGAATAGGCAATTTCGCCATCGTCGATGGACGGGCAGACGATGAGGACGTGATCCAGACCGGTTATCATGCGTGCCTTGCGCTCATGCGCTGCGGTGTGACTCTTGCCTGTACGACTCAAGCGTCCGTAGCTGTGCGCCATCCTCCTTCGCAAAATTGGAAGGCGCAAGCCAGCGCGCAAGGGCAGACGCATTGCGCGGCCAGTCCGCGTCGGTCATCGCATACCACGCCGTGTCGCGTGACCGTCCCTTGGTGACCATGTCGTTCCGGAAAACACCTTCGAACACAAACCCGAACCGTTCGGCGGCGCGCTTCGAGGCGAGATTCTCGGCATTGCACTTCCACTCATAGCGCCGGTAGCCGAGGTCAAAAACATGCCTGGCCATCAGATGAAGCGCCTCGGTCGCCTCGGGCGTCCGCTTCAGCTTCGGCCCGAATGCGACGCAGCCGATCTCCGCGCTGCCATGCGTCTCGCGGATGCGCATGTAGGTGCACATGCCGACGACATCGCCGGCCCCTCCCGCACGGATGACCAGCGTCCGCCAGCCATCCTGCGTGTGCTGGAGAGCAAGGAGGCCGAGAAGGTCTTCGCGCGCGGCGAACGGTCCCACGGGCATCCACTCCCAGATGCCTGCATTCGCATCGCCCCCGACAGCTGCAAACAGTGCGTCACCATGCGCAGCCGCATCAAACGGCTCGAGCCGCACAAGCCGCCCCCGCAGGGAAACGAGCCCCGGCGTCGGCCGTCTGGTCCACGTCGCTAGATCGTTCATGCCGGGGAAGTAAGCCCGCAAGCAGCCTCCGGCAAGATTGCCTCGCGCGCCGCCTCTGTTAAGACGCCCGCGAGCGGCCCCCCCCGCGCGAGGACGAAGCCATGACCACCAACACCCAGACCCTTCTCCTCCTGCCCGGCGATGGCATCGGCCCGGAAGTCACCGAGGAAGCCCGCCGTGTCGCAGCTCACGTCGCGCCCGACCTGCAGATCGAATCCGCCTTCTTCGGCGGCGTCTCCTACGACCGGTTCGGCACGCCGCTGACCGACGAAGTCATGAACAGCGCGCGCAAGGCCGACGCCATCCTGATGGGTGCCGTCGGCGGACCGCAGTGGGACAGCGTCCCCCGCGACAAGCGCCCGGAGGCGGCCCTGCTGGCGATGCGCAAGAATCTCGACGTCTACGCCAACCTGCGCCCGGCCTTCTGCTTCCCCGCCCTCGCTGGTGCCTCCGCACTCAAGCGCGAACTGGTCGAAGGCCTCGACATCATGATCGTTCGCGAACTGACCTCGGGCGTCTATTTCGGACAGCCCAAGACCATCGAGACCCTGCCCAATGGCGAGCGCCGCGGCATCGACACCCAGAGCTACACCACAGGCGAGATCCGTCGCGTCGCCGCCCGCGCCTTCGAACTCGCCCGCGGCCGGATGCGCACGAGCAAATTCGCCGGCGTGCTCTCCTGTGAGAAATCCAATGTGATGGAGTCGGGCCTGCTCTGGCGCGAGGAAGTGACCAGGCTGCACGCCGAACAGTATAGCGACGTGAAGCTCGACCATATGCTGGCCGACGCCGCCGCCATGCATCTCGTGAAGGCGCCGAAAGACATCAACGTCCTGCTCGCCGACAACCTGTTCGGTGACATCCTGTCGGACGAAGCCTCGATGCTCACCGGCTCGATCGGCATGCTGCCCTCCGCAGCTCTGGGTGACCCGGGCACACCCGGCCTCTATGAGCCGGTCCACGGCTCGGCGCCCGACATCGCCGGCAAGAACATCGCCAACCCGATCGCCGCTATCCTGTCGCTCGAAATGGCGATGCGCTGGAGTCTCAACCACGCCGACATCGCCGACCGCATCTTCGCCGCCGTCGGCAAGGCGCTCGACGCCGGCGCCCGCACCGCAGACCTCGGCGGCGCGATGAGCACCCGCCAGATGGCGGATGCGATCCTCAAGCACCTGTAACGTCAGCAGAACGTAAGGACTGTCACAGTAGCGCCATCGTCCACAGCCCCGCGAACGATGGCACCCCGTGACGGTGAGAGACCGATGTCTCCCAGTCGTTGTCCCAGATAGCATTGCAGATCGTGCGTCTCTGTACGGTGCCAGACATGCGAAGCACCGCATGTCGCGTCGCGCATCTTGGCGATCAGCGTACAGACTATCCACGCAAGTCTTGCTCAGATTGCGATCAGCGACGTCTATTCCTCCGGGCGCGCCGGAATGCCGAAGGGCGCCCCCTTCCCGGGGCACCCTTTTTTGCGGGAGCGCGGTCGAGCCGCGATAAGACACCGCGGTGTCCGGTGCCGTACAGATTGCAGCGCCCCGATGTGTAACTGCTTGCAGTGCTCAGGCGGAGCCGGGCCGTATTCGTCGCGGCAACAAGTGGCCTCGTCCTCCACCGCGCCGAAATCCTGCGCGCCGAAATCCTGAGATTGCGCGCGTTGCCTGCCATAGCACCGCGGGCCGCGCGCATCGCGAGCATGATGCGAACGAGAATCAGACTCCCCCGAGAACTCATCGGCCGCGCCGGCGCAGAATCGCCTAGCTGCCCCCTCTCGCTGCCGCGACATTTGAGCCGATGTGAGTCAGCTGTGGCGCCATTCGTACGACTGGGGCATTGTGTATCCAGTGGTTGTCCCGGACTGGCGCACAACTGCCTGAGAGCAACGCGTGCTCCCGCCCCAGGCGCTGGAGACATCTGTTGCCCCTCATTGACCAGACCGCCGTAAAAAACCGGCTGCTTGCTGCGTTGCCCACCGCTGAGCTTGCCGTGATCTCCAACCGGCTGACGCTGGTCACGATGGATCTCGGACAGACACTGCATACCCAAGGCGAGGTGATCGAGCACGTCTACTTCGTTGAGACTGGCTTCATCTCTGCGTTGAATGTGCTGTCCGATGGCCATCCACTCGAGATTGAGCTGATCGGGTCGGAGGGCATGGCGGGCTTTTCCATCGTGCTGGGGGGGAAGACGTCCTACGCCGAGACGATGTGCCAGACCGAGGGCCAGGCCTATCGCATGTCGGCTGAGAGTCTGCTGGACGGCGTGGCGAATGCGCCAGTGCTGCGCAGTCTGCTCCTGCGCTACGCCCTGCTGTTCCAGATACAGGTCTCGCAGACAGCTGCCTGCAACGCCCATCACGCTATCGAACAGCGGCTCGCGCGCTGGCTCCTCGCCGCGCACGATCGCAGCAGGATCGCCCAGCTGTCGCTGACACAGGACCTGATCGCCGTGATGCTGGGCGTTCGGCGCGCTACGGTGAGCATCGCCGCAAGCACGTTGCAGCGCGCCGGCGTCATCAGATACCAGCATGGCAAGATCACGATCATGGACCGCGTCGGGCTCGAGAACGCCGCGTGTGAATGCTACGAGGCCGTCAGCGGCGAATACCGGCGCCTGTTCGGCGAGAACGCCGCCCTGCCGCGCGAATAGGTGTTTCGGGCCAACGCCTGTGCTTGATGCAGACCCTGCCTGCTTTCCCGTCCAGATGCGCGTCGTGCGCATCCGCTTGCAAAACAGTCGATCACCGTACCGAGTTTTTCCCAACATCAGTGCATAGGATGGGCGGTGATGGAGAAGAAGGTCATGTCGAACGATGCCTCGAATTGTCCGGCAGTTGCCGTTCTGAACAGCCCTTCAGAGGACGTGCGAGCGCAGATGCGCGACCTGCGGCGGCAAATCCTCGATCTGCGCAATCAGCTCCGCGACGCCCGGCGGCTTGCGCTCCAGAACGACCTGATGCAGCGCGAGGGCGATCATCGCATCAAGAACAGCCTCCAGCTTGTCGCAAGCCTCATGCGGCTGCAGGTTAAGCCTGAGTCCAGCGCGCCCGTTCGCGACGCGCTTCGAGCAGCCGCCGCGCGCATAAGCGGCGTCGCGGTCATTCACGACGCCCTGCACATCAGCCAGCGCAAGGGAATGGTCGACCTCGGCGAAACCCTTCGACAGCTATGCGCATCCCTGCACGCCATGGCGGGAGACAAGGATCGCATCGAGGTGGTCGTCGCCGCCGAAGATTTCCAGATCCCTGCGGCGATGGCGCAATGCGTCGTGCTGGCGGTCAATGAGCTGGTCTCGAACGCATTGCGGCACGCATTTCTCGAGAGGGACAGGGGAGCGGTCAGTGTCACGCTGCGCCGCACCCACGCCGGCATGATGATCTGCGTTGCCGATGACGGGACAGGATTTCCGCTTCATCGTGCCGCGACACAGGGATATGGAACGGCGCTCGTCCAGATGATGGTGCAACAGCTTGGCGGCACACTCATGATGGAGACGCAATCAGGTGCGTGCTTCACGATCCTCGCGCCACTCGCCTACATGCCTGAATGTGCCGGCGCGCGCCAGCTAGCGGTCTAACCTGCGGCGATTGGCGGCCACCTTGCCGCGATAGTGCTTCAGCGCAGTTTTCATCGCCGTGGCCGGAGCTGCGCCGGCACCAAGGCGAGAGAGCTTCGCCTTCAACTCGTGTACAGCCTCGATCTTCTCGCTGAGCATCAACCCGATCTCCCGGTCAGCCTCTACTCCTCCGCGGGCCACCTTGGCCATCCGCGTGCCGATCACCGCGGACGCCTCGAACCCGAGCATCCAGCTCTGCCACGCCAGATCGAACCACGGGTTCGACACCCCACGCCCTGACGTCATTCTGCGGCCTGCACGATCGAGGGAGATTGGGCGACGCTTTCGGTCAGCAACCCATCATCGCCGGGCAGAAAGCTGAGCACGGCGAATCCGAAGATGGTCCCGATAAAAGCGAGGCGGAGAAGACGCGAGAGTTTGGCCCGACGTTCGGTCAATGCGAAAATCCCGTCGATGCGCGCGGCCTGGTCATCCCATCTGCGCTGCCTGACCAGAATGCGACTTGGCCTTGTCAGGCGCAGAACCCTTCAGCGTGACAGAAGAAGGCCGGTCACGGCCCATCGTCCAGTTGGCCTTCATCCGCACAAGCGGGTTGGGCGCGCACCAGATTTCCGCAGACTCGTTGAGCGCTGTAACCCAGATCAGGTTGTGCTCCTGGCCGTAGTCGATCACGGCGAACGCGTAGCCATCGCCCTTGCCGATGACGGTGACCGGGATTGAGGGGTTCAGCTGGTGGAATGACATGGGATCTCCAGGGCGAGGTCACAGTCAAAGCGTTGAACTGAGGCTTCGTTCCACTGCTGCGCGCAAAGCTGCAGCGCATTGAATGATGCACATCAGGTCATTCAATCCACGACAATACGGTGCAATCGGCATTGATCACGCTGCGCACCAGGTCTAGAACATAAGATGAACATTGTCCGTCCGGAGTGTGCCGTGACTCATCTGAAGATCGACTATGTCGAATTGGCCAGCCGCGACATCGCCGCGACGCAGGGATTTCTGGCGAAGGCGTTCGGCTGGGCGTTCGTCGATTATGGCCCCGGCTATCAGGCCTTCGCGAACGCGGGCCTCGATGGCGGCGTCTTCCAGGCCGCAGACGAGGCGCTCGTCCCGCCCCTCGTCATCCTGAAAACCGACGATCTTGAAGCAGCCCTTGCAGACGTCACCGCTGCCGGTGCCGAAATCGTCCAGCAGATCTTCGCTTTCCCGGGCGGCCGCCGCTTCCACTTCCGCGAGCCGGGCGGCAACGAGCTGGCGGTCTGGAGCGAGCGCTGATCTAGGTGCGCTTCGGCGGTGTCGTCGCGGCGATGTGCTCGCGGGCCTCTTCCATCCAGCCGGGACCTTCCGGGAAGGTGATGTCGCCGACCCACACATCGCCCTTGCACTTGGCGCGCGCGGCATCGTCTGCCGATGTGCCCCAGAGGATTTCGTCGAATGTCTGGTCGTCGTCAGCCGCGATTTCCTCGCCGCCGGGCGCATAGCGCGTGCGCGGGCCGACGCGCACCATGTTCCTGGCGCAATCGACGGTCATGGCGTGGTACTCCTGCCAGGCCACGTCCTTGCCCTCATGCCTCACCTCGCCCGGCATGTAGACGAAGCGCATCCGGAATGTGGCGAGCGTATCCTCGCGAACGCCGGGTTCGCTGACGAACACCGCGAACCGCTTGTCAGCCTGGCCAACCTTGCGCCACGCCTGCAGCGTGGGATCGCCGCCCGTCGTTGCGCACGCCGAAGCCAGCGCTGCCCCCGCCAGAAGAGCCGCCATGAACCGTCCAGAAATACCGATCGCCATGCGCTCTGCCCGCATCATTCGCGCCAACTTCTTCCATGATTTGCCGCGGCCGAAAAACGGACGGCAGCGTCAGCTGTAGTCACAGATCCGGCTCAGCTTGTTGTCGCGCAGCTCGAACATGGTCGCCCCGCGGATCGAGACATGCTCGCCCTGGCGCACATACTGACCCAACTCGGCGGCGGCGACCCCCGAGAACACCGTTTCCGCAGCCGCCCGCTGGCCATCCACCAGGATAGTCACAAGCTCGTGTCGGCGCTCCAGGAAGGCGCGCGTCGTCGCCTCGATGACTTCGCGCATCTCGTCCTTGCCGCTCAGCCGGATCGATCCGCCCGGATTGGAGATGGTCTCGAACACGACATCGTCGGCGCAGCACTCCAGCATTCCCTCGACGTCGTTCGAATTGTACCGCTCGACATAGCGGCGAACGAGGGTGGCGACGTCGGACATTCGGACTCCTGAGGGGCGCGCAGCCGCACCAATCGATCCCGCATCCACTAGGCCTGCGGACTGATTTGAGGCAACTGGACCCGGCGTATCTGGCAAGGCGGCATACGCGCTGCCCACGAGACGGGCTACTGCGGCAAAGAAACCGCACGAATGTGACCATAAGACGACGGACGCCCCATATGGTGAGCGTCCACAAGGAGAAATCGATGGCCCTCAAGGTCGCAGTCCTCGGCGCTTCCGGCATGGTCGGTCGCGAGATTCTCGGCATCCTTGCCGAACGGGGCTTTCCCGCCGCCGAGACGGTCGCCCTCACATCGCGCAAGATGATGGGCGCCGAAATCAGCTTCGGTGACGCCGTCCTGAAGGCAAAGGATGTCGACGAGTACGATTTTTCGGACACGCAGGTCTGCTTCATGGCAACCGCCGACAGCGCCGCCCGCAAGTACGGCAACGCCATCGCAGCTGCCGGCTGCATCGTGATCGACACCTCCCGGGCCTTCCGCAATGATCCGCAGGTCCCGCTGATGGTGCCCGAGGTCAACGGGGCCGCGATCGAAGGTTATGCCCGCCGCAACATCATCGCCGTGCCAGACGGCGTCACCTGCCAGCTCGTCCGCACGCTGAAGCCGCTGCACGACGCGGCCGGCGTGGTGCGCGTGGTGGTCGCGACCTACCAGTCCGTCTCCGGCGAAGGCCAGCGCGCCATCGACGAGCTCTGGACCCAGACCAAGGGCATCTATGTGAACCAGGCGCCTGACCCCAAGGAGTTCCCGCGCCAGATCGCCTTCAACGTCATCCCGTCCGTCGACGAGGTGATGGACGACGGCTTCACGGAAGAGGAATGGCGCCTCTCCAACGAAACCAGGAAGATCATCGACAACGACATCCAGGTCGTCGCCACCTGCGTGCGCGTGCCCACCTTCGTCAGCGTCGGCGAGGCCGTGCATGTCGAACTCGCCCAGCCGCTTTCCGCCGCCGACGCCCGCGCGCTACTTCGCGAGTCCCCCGGCATCCTGCTGATCGATCGCCGCGAGGAAGAAGACGGCTATGAGACCCCGATCGGTGCAGTGGGCGAATGGGCGACCTATGTCTGCCGCGTCCGCGATGACGTTACCGTCGAGAACGGCCTGGCCATGTGGATCGTCGCCGACGACCTCCGCAACGGCGCCGCGATGTGCGCCGTCCAGTGCGCGGAGCTGCTGCTCAACCGGGGCGTGTTTGCCGAGGCGCTGGCCGGGTAGCTCCCAACCGCTGGGAGAAAATCTCCCGTCTGGTTGAGAAACTATCGCCATGCGGGCGGTTACAGCCCGCGCCAAACCCGCCTATCTACCCGCCATGCCCATGAACGCCGAAACACGCGCGGGATTGTTCGCCGCCGTCGCCGCTTATGGGCTGTGGGGCTTCCTGCCTGTCTATTTCCAGTTCCTCGGCGACCTGCCACCCCTGGTTATCCTCGCCCACCGCATCGTCTGGTCCGTCCCCACCGCGCTGATCCTCGTCATCGCCGCCGGCAAGTGGGGCGAGTTCGCTGGCGTCTTCCGCGCCCCGCGCATGATGTTCACCCTGCTCGGCTCGAGCATCGCGATTGCCGCCAACTGGACGATCTACATCTGGGCCGTCACCAACCACCGCGTGCTCGAAGGCAGCCTCGGCTACTACATCAACCCACTGATCGTCTTTCTCTTCGCGGCGTTGTTCTTCGGCGAGCGCTTCCGCCCGCTCCAGCTTGTCGCCGTCGGCATTGCAGCTGCAGGCGTCCTCAACCAGACTCTGGTGGTGGGCGAATTCCCGCTCGTGTCGCTGTCGCTGGCGTTCTCGTTCGCTATCTATGGCGCAATCCGCAAGACCACGCATGTCGACAGCCGCATCGGTTTCGGCCTCGAGGCGCTCTGGCTCTTCCTGCCGGCCCTCGCCTACCTGCTCTTCTTCCTGCCCCGGGGCGTCGCCGCCTTCGGCTCTGGCGAGCCCGGCATGATAGCGCTCCTGCTGCTCGCCGGCCCGCTGACTGCCACGCCGCTGATCCTCTTCGCCATGGGTGCCCGCCGCCTGCGCCTGTCGACCATCGGCATCCTGCAATACATCGCGCCGACGGTTCAGCTCCTGATCGGGATCGCCATGGGCGAGGCCTTCACGCTCGGCCACGCCGTCACCTTCGGCCTGATCTGGACCGGCGTGCTGCTGTTCACGCTCGCGGGACGCCAGCCGCGCCTCATCGTTCCGACTGCTGGCTGACTGCTGGCTGACAAGAAAAATCCCCGCCGGGATGGTCCCGCGGGGATCAGTTGAGGTGATTTGCCATGCGAAGTCGCGAAGAGCGATTTCGAAGTTGATGTCGCAAGTCCGGCGCCAGCGCAAGCGCCCGCCCTTAACCGGAATTCGCCAGCAGAAACGCGGGCTCCAACCGGCTTCGTTAAGGATTGTCTTAAGACTTCGGGCCGATGCTTCGAGCCTGGTACACATGGCCGATCTTTTTCGGACATGTCGTAAACCCGGGCGCGGCGCTTCACGTCTGTGAAACCCTGCCCGTGGTCTACAGCAGCGCCCGAGCACACTTAGCAAGGGCAGCCGCGGGGGGCGGCGCGCCAGACCGGCGTGGTAGGTTCCAGAGCGTTGAGGCAGGCAGGACAATGAGCGCATCAACAGACCCCATGCAGTCGCCCGAATGGGAAGCCGCCCGCACTGACTGGTACGAGCAGGCGCGCACCCAGCTTGAGACGCTGCAGCAGGCCGTGAACACCGCCATCCCCGGCAAGCTCGCGCTCGAGACGATCTACGCACCGATGCACGACATGGCAGGCCTCGCCGGCGTGTTCGGCTACGACATGCTCGGCAAGATTTCCCGCAGCCTGATCGAGACGCTGCGCAAGGGCGCCAACCCGCTCGACGACCGCATGCTGATGATCGCCAGGGCCCACCTCGCAGCCCTGGTCGCCCTCCACGCCCGCGACGTCCGCGGCGACGGCGGCCCGCAAGGCCTCGCCATCCTCGCCAAGCTGGCCAGCATCCACGCCTGATCCGGCACGCCTGATCCGGCACGCCTGATCCGGCCTCTTGCCGCATCGCCAAAAGAGTCCCATCCCTGACTTCAGTCTGGGACGGCACGCCATGGCCGGATACATCTACTTCGCCATCGGCGACGTTCACGGGGAAGCCGCGAAACTCCGCGCCATGCACGACGCCATCCTCGACCGCATCGCGTTCGAGAAGCAACCCGCACGCATCATCCATCTCGGCGACTATGTCGACCGCGGCCCCGACAGCCGCGGCGTGATCGAGCGCGTCATGGCGCTGGAAGCGTTGTTCGCCGGCAGCAAGACGATCGAGGTCATCTCACTGCTGGGCAATCACGAGCAGATGATGCTCGACGCATACGATTCGCTCGATGACGCCGGCAATTGGCGGTCACAAGGCGGCAGCGAAACCGCCGACAGCTATGCCGGCGGCGCAGGCTCCGCCGGCCCAGGCTGGCGCGAGACAATCCCTCGCGACCATATCGCCTGGCTACGCGGCTTGAAGTCGATCCATTGCGACGACGAGCGTCGCCTCGTCTTCGTCCACGCCGGCATCGACCCGGAAACATTCCCGAACTGCGACCCCGCCATCCACCTCTGGACGCGCTCGCCAAAATTCTTCCAGCGCGATCTCTGGCCCAGCCGCGCCGAACTCCGCAAACTCCGCGTCATCCACGGCCACACGCCGAAAAACCACCAGCCCGAAAACTTCCCCCACCGCATCAACGTCGACACCGGCGCCGCCTTCGGTGGCCCGCTGACGGCGGTCGTGCTGAAGGATGGCGAGGAACCAAGCTTCATCAGGGCGTGATCGAGGCAGGCGTTGCGAGAGTCCCCGCATCGCCCTCGTGGCCACGGACGGCGGCGGCGGACTGGAACGCTACAAACAACCATACAGCGCATCGACGATCCGCGACCGCCGTGCATCTTCCAGAAGATGCGTCCCCTGCCTGTTCATGATGTACGCGCCGGCCAGCGCCGTCGCCGGATCGCCGAACGCACCCGATCCGCCCCATCCCGAATGGCACAGCGTCTCCGGGTTCGGGCCGTAGATCAGCGGCAGGTTGCGCATAACGCCTGCGCCGAACGCCACGCGCCCCGGGAGCACGCGATCCTCGCCCGACACGCGCTCGCGCGTCAGCTCCTCCCACGTCACCGGCGCGATCACGCGCGTCTCGCCGATGCGGCCCTTCTGCGCGAACGCCGAATAGAGCCGCGCCATCGCCGGTGCCGTCGCATGGCCGTTGGCGGACGGAATCTCGGCCATCCGCCACGCCGCCGTCCCCCGCGGGGCAGCCGCCCAGGGCGTCAGGAAAGCCGCGCGCGTCTCGGCGTTCCTGTGCGGAAATTGCGCCGCCGCTTTTGGCTTCAACAATTCCGCGCATCGCCCGTGCTCGCTTTCCGGCAAGCCGATCCAGAAATCGATGCCCAGCGGGGCGCACACATCCTCACGCAGGATTGCCCCCAGCGACCGCTTCGACACACGGCGCACCAGCTCGGCAGCAATGTAGCCCCAGGTCAGCGGATGATAGCCCGAGCCATCGCCCCTCGCCCACATCGGCGACAGCTTCGCCAGCTCCGCCGACAGCGCACGCGGTTCCAGCCACAGCTGCGGATCGATCGGCTCGGCAAACCCCGGCACGCCCGCCTGATGCGACAGCGCCTCCGCCACGGTGTACGACCGCTTGCCCGCCGCGCCGAACTCCGGCCAGTACTCCGCCAGGGGCGCATCGTAATCGATCAACCCCCGTTCAACGAGCATCGCCACAACCAGCGCCGCTACCGGCTTGGTCGCCGAATAGACAGGGCACAGCGTCGTCTCATCCCACGCCACCGTCCCCGCTCGGTCCGCAAAGCCTCCACGCAGGTCGACGACCAGTTCATCGCCGAGATACGCCGCGAAGCACGCGCCATGCTCCAGCCCGTCTGCAAAATTTGCCTCGAACGCTGCGCGCACAGCTTCAAACCCTGCCGCCGTGAATCCTGTGATGCTCATGTCCCTGACATCGTCTCGCAGCGGTTGCGCGTCAACCGCATCGTGCGCAATGGTCCGGCAAGAAAAGCGGTGAAGGCTGATACATGATCGACATCAACGGCATAGCGCACATCCAGATCACCGCTGGCCGCTACGACGTGGCGCGCGCCTTCTACACGCAGCTCCTGCCCTTCCTTGGCCTCAGCCAAGTGCTCGACAACGAATACGGATACTATTGCGTCGGCGGCCGCACTGGCGTGCTGATCTCGAAGCCCGCCCTCGAACACGAAGGGGAGCGTTTCGTGCAGCAGCGCGTCGGCCTGCATCATGTCTGCTTCCGCGCCCGCTCGCGCGACGACATCGACGCCGTGCACGACTTCGTGAAATCGCTCGGCGTCCCGATCATCCGCACGCCGCAGCAGGATGGCTGGGCGCCGGGCTACTATTCCATCCTGTTCGAGGACCCCGACGGCGTCCGTCTCGAGATCAACTTCGTCCCCGGCAAGGGCGTGTTCGACACGGCGGAGAAAGCCCTCAACCCGGTCTACCCGCGCGCGCCATCAGCCGACTGACCGCACCGGCGCCGCGAACCGCTGCGCCAGCCTGTCGCTGCACGCTGCAAGGCACAACTCAGTGCCCGCCCAGTCGATCGTCCGCGCAATCACGTCATGCGTCGCGCCCGTCGCATCCGCCAGCGCGCCCCTTTCGCCAAACCCGGACACCAGCCCGCCGGCAAAGCGCAGCGTCAGCGTGTCACCCGTGCCATTGGGAATCCTGCCCGCAACCTTCGCTGTCTCCGCCAGCATGGCCGTGTCGCCATCCACATGCAGCACGCCGATCCCCTGCGGCGACGGCACGGACGAAATCAGCCACCGCCCGCCGCGCCCGCGCGCCGCGCGCACCACATCCTCCGCGGTGCGAAGCTCCGCAATGTCCGTGCCCGTCAGCCGCGCGAACTCCCACAGGTTCGGCGCCAGCACATCCGCCAGCGGCACGAGGTCCGCCAGCAGCGCCGCCTCCGTCTCCGGCTTGATGTAGAGGCCAGGGGCAACATCCCCCATCACGGGGTCGACGATGATGATCGGCCGCTCAGGCGCGCTCGCATGCGCCTTGCCCCGCTGCGCCGCCCGCACCCGCGCAATGGCATCCGCCGCCACCTTTACCTGCTCTGCCTTCGAGAAATGCCCCGTCACGACCGCATCGACCAGCGAGAAAAGCCCGTTCGCCTCAATCCCCTCCAGCATCCCCGCCATCACATCTGCGTCGACCGGTGCGCCGCCGGGCGGGCCCCAGCCAGGATGCCGCCCGAACAGGCAGGTCGGCACGTGGACATGATCGACCTTCATCGGCCCCAGCACATAGGGCGCTATGCCCCCGCCGACCCGGCTGGCGGCGACATAGGATGAAATCACCAACACCAGGGGCATAGCTGTCCATTCGCGCGCGAGCGTGGCGCGCGACGACATTACCCGACCAGCAGCCCCACTCCAGAGAAAATGGCCAGCTTGATCTTGCGCGCCGCCTCTGTCATCGCCTCCCCGTCTGCAAGCGACGAGGCCCCCATGTCCGCCATACGCCCCCGCCGTTCGGTTCTCTACATGCCCGGTGCCAATGAGCGGGCGCTGGAGAAGGCGAAAACGCTCCCTGCCGACTCGCTGATCCTCGACCTCGAGGACGCAGTAGCCCCGGAAGCGAAAGTCGAAGCACGCGAGCGTGTCGGCAATGTCGTGAAAGCCGGCGGCTATGGCCCGCGCGAACTCATCATCCGCATCAACGGCCAGGACACCGAATGGGGCAAGGCCGACCTGCGCGCCGCGGTGCAGGCCAAACCCGACGCCATCCTCGCCCCCAAGGTCACAACCGCGGAAGACATACGCTGGCTCGACGAGCAGATCTCTGAAGCAGGCGGCGCCACCGAGCCGCGCCTCTGGGTGATGATCGAGACGCCGCTCTCGATCCTCAACATCAAGGAGATCGCCGCCGCCGCAAGGACCACCCGCCTGTCCGGCTTCGTGATGGGCTCCAACGACCTGATCAAGGATTTCCGCGCCGAGCCGATGCCCGGCCGCGAAAACCTCGCCGCCTGCTACACGCTCACCATCGCCGCCGCGCGCGCCTACGACCTTCTGGTATTCGACGGCGTCTATAACGACATCGCAAACGCCGAAGGCTTTGCGACTGAAGCCCAACAGGCCCGCGCCTTTGGCTTCGACGGCAAGACCCTGATCCATCCCACGCAGGTCGACCCCTGCAACACCGTCTTCGCCCCCGCTCCGGATGCAGTCGCACAAGCCCGCGACGTCATCGCCGCCTTCGCCGACCCCGCCAATGCGGCCAGGGGCGTCCTGAAAGTGAACGGCAAGATGACGGAGTTGCTCCACCTCACGCAGGCAAAGCGCACCGTCGCGGTCGCGGATGCGATTGCGGCGCGGGAGGCGGCGAACGGCTGACCATTCGCCGCACCCGCTGGCGGGCGTTGGCAAACGGGCTCACATTCCCCGCATGGCTTGGGAACCCTTATCCGCCGCCGACATCCGCAAGGATGTGATCGTTTTCGATGGCGACTGCGTTCTCTGTTCGCGCATGGCGGCCACGGTCCACCGCGCCGACCCGAGCGGCCAGTTCCGTCTCACTGACATGAGCTCCCCACCCGGCCGCGCCCTCGCGCAACGCTTCGGCGTCAACCCGGACAATCCGGAAACGGTGATCGTGATCCGTCAGGGCCGTGTCCTGTTCAAGACCGACGCGGCCCTCGCCATCGCCCGCAACCTGCCGCTCTGGCGCTGGTTCGCATGGCTGCGTTTCGCACCACGCTGGCTTCGCGATCCGCCCTACGACCTGATTGCACGCAATCGCTACAACTGGTTCGGCATGAAGAAATCCTGCGCCCTCGCCGATCCCGCCCTGCGCGCCCGCATCGTCCGTGACATCAGCGAGCTTGCATGAACCGCGCGCGCGTCCTGCTCGTCGGCGGCGCAGGTGTCTTTGGCTCTCGCCTCGCCCAGGGCCTCGTCGCAACCACGGACGCAGACATCATCATTGCCGGCCGCGACCTGGCCAAAGCGGGCAATGCCGCACGCGAATCCGGCGCGGCCAGCGCCATCGCGCTTGATCGCAACACCGCCACGGCCGCAGACATAGCCGCTTTGAGCCCGAAGCTCGTCATCGACGCTGCAGGCCCCTTTCAGGGTGCTGACCTCCGCTTCGCCCGCGCCTGCATCGCGGCCGGCGTCGACTATGTCGACCTCGCCGATGCTCGTGACTTCGTCGCCGACTTCCCCACGCTCGATGCCGAAGCACGCGCGAGGAATGTCCGCGCCATCACGGGCGCCAGTTCAACTCCGGCCCTTGCCCACGCCGCTATCGACGAGCTCTGCAGCGGCTGGACCCGCATAGACGCGATCCGGGCCGGCATCTCGCCGGGAAACCGCGCCCCGCGCGGTCGCTCGGTGATCGAGGCAATCCTGAGCTGGACCGGCAAGCCTGTCCGCGTGTTCGAGCGCGGCGCGTGGCGTACCCGCCCCGGCTGGAGCAAGACGCGCAAGCACATCATCATCGGGCTGGGGCAGCGCCGCTTTGCACTCGCCGAGACGCCGGACCTCGATCTCATTCCGCAACGCCTTGCGCCGCGCGATGAAGCAGTCTTCACAGCGGGCCTCGAACTCGGCCTGCTCCACCACAGCCTCAGCGCGATCGGCCTGCTGCACCGGATTGGCATAAATCTCCGTCCCGCCGCGGGCCTCATGCAATGGCTGGCATCTCTGCTATCGCCCTTCGGCTCGGATCGCGGCGCGATGTTCGTCGAAGCCCTGGGCCGTGACGCCGATGACCGGCCTGCCCGCGCGCAATGGACCCTCGTCGCGCCGCCCGTCACCGGTCCGTTCACCCCGACCCTGCCCGCCCTTGCGCTCGCGCGCAAACTGTTGAGCAACGCGCCCATCCCGCCCGGCGCGAGGCCGTGCGTCGGACTGCTCACGCTCGAAGACCTCACCGCAGACTTTGCGCGGCACGAATTCGAGACCGCAATCACGCGCGAACCAATCCAGGGCCCGTTCGAGATGGCGCTGGGCGATGCCTTCGCCATGCTGCCCACCGCCGTCCGCGACAGTCACACGCAGGGACCGGTCGCTCACTTTGCAGGCACAGCCCGGGTGGATAGCAGCAGCCTGCTCGGAGCTCTGCCTGCCCGCGTCTTCGGTTTTCCGCGACAAGCCGATCGCGCGCCTGTGCACGTGACAAAGCGCGCACGCGCCCCCGGCATCGAGATCTGGGAGCGCCGGATCGGCGAGTCGCTGTTCAGAAGTGAAATCCGCTACGCTGGCCCAAACCGCGTTACCGAACGTTTCGGTCCGTTCACCTTCACGCTCGCCGTGAACGCGAGCGAAAGCGGCCACGCCATCCGGACCGTCGGCTGGCGCATGGGGCCCCTGCCGCTGCCCTCTGCACTTGCCCCGAATTCGATCGCGACGGAATCGGAGGAGAATGGCGCATTCAGGTTCGACGTTCCCATTTCTGTGCCGTTGGCGGGACGCCTCACCCGATATAGAGGGGTGCTCCATAACGACAGCACTGGCGAACACGCGATATGACCCTCAAATCCGATCCCGGCAATTTCTTCGAGGATTTCGTCGTCGGCGATGAGCTGATCCATGCCACGCCGCGCACGGTCACCGAAGCCGATGCTGCGCTCTACATCGGCCTCACAGGCTCGCGCTACGCGCTCTACTCTGCCGACACCTTCGCGCAGGACATCGGCCTCGATGGCGCGCCGATCGATCCACTGCTCGCCTTCCATGTCGTGTTCGGCAAGACCGTGCCGGACATTTCCCTGAATGCGGTCGCTAACCTCGGCTATGCCGACGGCCGCTTCCTCGCGCCGGTCTATCCGGGCGACACGCTGCGCGCCGTCTCCGAGGTCATCGGCGTCAAGGAGAACTCGAACGGCCAGACCGGCGTTGTCTATATCCGCACGCGCGGCTACAACCAGGAAGACACGGAAGTCCTCAGCTATGTCCGCTGGGTGATGGTCAACAAGAGGGACCATGCGAAGCCCGCACCCGTAACCGTGGTGCCTGAATTGCCGAAAGTCGTCGATCCGCGCGATCTGCCGCGGCGCGGCTACGCGCTCGAGGATTACAACTTTGTTCTTGCCGGCTCGCCCTTCGGTTTCGAGGACTACGAGATCGGCGAGAAGATCGACCACATCGACGGATGCACCGTGGAGGAGGCCGAGCACCAGATCGCCACGCGCCTCTATCAGAACACCGCCAAGGTCCATTTCAACCAGTACGCCCAGCGCCAGACGCCGCGCGGCAAGCGCCTCATCTATGGCGGCGTCGTCATCTCGCTGGCGCGCTCGGTCGCCTTCAACGGCCTCGCCAACGCCGCCGAGATCATCGCCATCAACGCGGGGAGCCACGTCAACCCGCTGGCCGCTGGCGACACCGTGTTCGCCTGGTCCGAAGTGCTCGACAAGGCCGATCTCGGCGACGGACTGGGCGCGCTTCGCCTTCGCCTTGTCGCGACCCGAAACCTCCCCTGCACGGAATTTCCCTACCGGGACGCCGACGGCAAATACATGACCGAGGTCATCCTCGATTTCGACTACTGGGCCGCCATTCCCAAACGGGGGTAAGCATCCCTATGTAGCCTGGATGACCATCGCCGACTTTCCCCAGTTCGCCGCCGCGTGCGCCATCCTCTTCTCGGTGGTGATTCGCTGGCTGCGCTCGGGGGCATCGTGGGAGGCGGTCGACCAGGGCAGCGCGACAGCCAATGAACTGCGCGAACTCACCGGCATTCTCGACTACGACAAGCTGCAGGAAACCTTCGGGCCGCCACGCCTCGAAGACGGCGCCTTCCGCGTCACCCGCCGCGACGTGCTGCGCGAACGCACCGGCCTCGGCTATCTCTTCGGCGACCGCTATCTCGACGGCGCCTCCGCGCTGATCGCCATCGCAACGCTGCTGCCGCTTTGGCCCACCTGGGGCACACGCTGGTGGCTCGACACGCTTCTGGCCTTCGCCTGCATCTACCAGGTCGCCGGCTGGGCCGCCTCAGCTCGGTTGTTCAAACAGCAATAGGCGAGCGTTCACCGCTCACCCCGGAGGAACGCCGCCATCCACCGGCCGACCAGCGCGTTGTCATGGCGCTGAGCCAGCGACGCGATCGCCCCATCCACCTGCTCGTCCGACAATCGACCCCGCCGCGCCGCATACAGCGCCGCCACGAACGCATCGCCGAACTCCGGATGCCCCTGCAGGCTCATCACGGGCGCATGCTCGTACACAAGCACCGCATGATCCGTATGCGCTGACCTTGCCAGCGTCACAGCACCCCCGGGCGGCGTGATCACCTGGTCCTGATGGCTCACCGCCAGCGACACCGCGGCACCCACCCCGACCATCCAGGCGCGACGCTCCAGCACTTCGTACGTATGGCGCCCAACGCCCCAGCCCTTGTCAGACTTGCGCACATCCCCGCCCATCGCATCGGCGATGATCTGGTGGCCAAAACACACACCCACCATCGGCGTCCTCACCCGGAATGCCCCGCGCACGAAATCCCGCAGCGGGTCCATCCATGGCGTGTGGTCATAAACCCCTGCAGGCGACCCCGTGATTACCACCGCCTCGCAGGCCGCCGGATCCGGCAAGCTTTCGTCATCGACCAGCCGCACCACCTCGAAGGACAGTCCGGCATCAGCCTCGCCCAGCAGGGCCGCGAACATGTCCGGATAGCGTGGGTACTCCTCGCCAAGGCGCCCCGGCGCCCGTCCCGTTTCGATGATGGTTACCCGCATCTCACGATCAATAAGGCCTTTTTTCCCAAGGCCAAAGCGTCGCGTCCCGCCGCGTTGACAGCACCGGAGGCGGGTCTAATACCGGTTGCGGCGCGATCGGGCTTGCGTCGGGGCGAAAAGGAAAAACCTCACAATGTCCAGCTGGACAGACAAGCGGCCGATGTCGCCGCACGTGCAGGTCTGGAAATGGCATCTCACGATGGCCTCCTCCATCCTCCACCG
>Ga0163144_10006533_pt1 | contig 25688 bp, 12 predicted proteins | sample OliLak19BULKMAT1_FD_123175 | JGI IMG/M metagenome (GOLD analysis project Ga0163144, IMG submission 123175) | Freshwater microbial mat bacterial communities from Lake Vanda, McMurdo Dry Valleys, Antarctica - Oligotrophic Lake LV.19.BULKMAT1 | ecosystem: Environmental > Aquatic > Freshwater >... | reverse complement strand
GTTTGCGGTCACGATGTCGGCCCGGCCATCGCCGGTGAGGTCCCCGACTGCCACCCGTGTCGGCGGGGCGGGCACGCCCCGATTGAACGTGTTTCCGAAGATCCCCGTGCCGTCGTTCCGCACAATGGTGATGGTTTGAGAGGTCCGATTCGCGGCAACGAGGTCGATATCACCATCGCCGTCCAAGTCGCCGGCGGCGATGTCCCGGGCGTCGCCCCCCGTGCCCACCAGTTGGAACGGTCCGAGGGTTGCGGCCCCCGTCCGCAGGGCGATCTCGACCCGCGTGCTGGCCGGATCGGTGATCGCCACATCCACCATTCCATCGGCGTTGAAATCGGCGAACACGGAGTATCGGAACGTGGCGAGGGCAGCACCCGAATTACCGTCGAGCAGTTCAGGAGCGCTGAACGTGCCGTCGGCGTTGCCCGCGGCGATGTAAAGGTCGCGGTCGTTGAACGATGTCGCCACGATGTCGGGCCGGCCGTCGCCGGTCCAGTCGGGCGTGTCGATATCCGCTACGAACGCCGGGAATGCCAGCACGGCCGCACGTCGGAACGTCCCGGCCGTGACGCCGCTCAGGGTCACCTCCACGCGCCCCGTGTCGTCAACGGTGACCACGTCCGAGCGACCGTCGCCGTTAAAGTCCGCGAGCGCCATTCGCTCCGGGTTCTCGGTCAGCGGAATCCGAGTCACTTCCTCGTAAAAGGCCAGCAGGCGCCGGTCCTCAAGCACCTCGAACGGGTGACACTTCCCGGTTCCGGTGAGAACTCTTCCAACGAACGATGGTCGCATGAGAACCCCCCTTTTGGGAAGAACGGCGGCTGCCCAGGCACGGGATTGCCGGGAGCCCCGAAAAAGGGCTGGAAGCCTGCGGGTACCTTACCAGAAGCGTCTCTCAGTGCAAGCACAAAATCCGTCAACTTGTTGGGGACGACTAGCCGCCGTCGGCCCGGAACCGTGACTGGATTTGCCCGTCCTGTGAGCGAACTCTCGGCCTTGGGCTGACGCGGTCATTCTCTCGTTATCGCTGACGCCGCGGGTTGGGCGGGTTGGCTGCTGCTGGGTTTCCCCCAACCGGCATTGATTCTCGACGGTAGCACCCGTGTTGATTATGGCGGTGCGCCCAGTTGCTACCGCCTGATTGAGGGCGTTGGCCCCGATGAACGAATTGGGTGTCGGCGAGAATGTCGGTGCGGCCGTCGCGGGTGATGTCGGAGAGGTCCGCGCCGGCGATCAACAAGGGCCCGCTGCGGGCGGTCGCGAAGGGTGCTTCGTCGGTGATTCCTTGGAAGAGATGGCCCGTGCTGGTTCCATTATTTGGGTGAACGGTGACGGACCGCTGTTGTAGTTGGCGACCGCGGCGTGTGTGAACAGCCGAGCCGATCTGATTCTTTGGCCTTTCGAGTGGTGCTTGGTCCACGCGGAAACGGATCAGAAGAAGAGGCGGTAGTTGGCGATGATGGAAGCCGGGACGGCCCGGCCGAGGGCGTCAAAGACTTCGTTGGGACGGACGCTGAGGGTGTAGTCGCCGTTGTCCGCCGCGTTCCATGTGCCGCCGGGAGCGAGGAAGCGGTAGGTGACGGTGTAGGTGTTGTTGGAGGAGTTGTAGACGCGGGAGACGAGTGAACTGAGGGCGTTGTAACCGTTGGGGCCGGTCAGGGAGAGGTCGTCGCCGTCGCCCATCGAATCCCAATCCATAAATGTGTTGGGAGCGGGCCGGTAGGTGACGGCGACAAGGAGGTCGGTGCGGCCGTTGGCGACGTCGGTGGCGGCGACGGTAGCGGACGGCGAATTGAAGAAGAGCGGGTACGTGCGGAGGTTCATGACGGGTACGGCGAAACCCTGTTCATCATTCACTTGATTGAAGCGGGTGCGGACGGTGTAGGACCCGTTGTCCGAGAGGTCCCAAGCGCCGCCGGGGGCGGTGAAGCGGTAGGTGACAAGGCGCTCAAAGGGGGCGGGGACGGAGGCGGCGAAGAGGGTGCCGAGTGCGGCGTAGCCGTTGGGGCCGACGAGTTCGAGATCGTTGTTGTCGAGGGATGCGAACGAGATGCCTCGGGGAGCGCCGGCGGCGTCGGTGTATCGGACGGTGATGTCCATGAACGTGCCGCCGTCGATCAGGGCTTCCGACTCGCGGGCGGCGGTGGGGTTGTTGAAGAAGAGGTTGTAGGGTCGGAGCGTGTGGGGCGCAGATTCGGCGTCGGAAATGCGGGGAGCGACCTCGAAGCCGGTCGTTTCGAGGACGGCCCGCGGCACCATGCGGAGGAAATATTCGCCGTTGTCGGTGGAATCCCACGTGCCGCCGCGGGCGGCGAAGCGGTAGACGGCGGTGAGTTGTCCGGTTCCCGGGATAGGGGGCAGTCGGTTCAGGAGGACGGCGGAAACGGGCTCCCCGTCGGGGCCGATGAGTTGGAGGTCGCCGTCGCCGACGGAGCCCCAGGAGATGCCGCGGTTGGCACCCGCGTGGTCGGTGTAACGAACGGTGGCATCGAGGAAGGCCCCGCCCGCGGCGACGGAGGTCGTCAAGAGATCGACGGTGGGCGAGTTAAAGAAGAGGCCGTAGGTTTGGAGGAGTTGGGCGGGGAAGAATTGCTGGTTGTTGCGTCGAACGGCGTTTGCGGAGAGTTCGAGGAAGTAGCCGCCGTTATCGCTGGCGTCCCAGTACCCTTGGAATTGGACGGTTCCATCGGTGTTGGTTTCACGGGGTGCCGGGAATGTGAACGCGGCGACGACTGAGTTGTCGGCCTGAACGGCGGGCGTGCCGACCAGGGTTCCGGTGGCGAAGTAGCCGGTGGCGGTTGAGTACATCTTGACGTCGCCGGTGCCGATGGAAGCGACATCGATGAGGCGGGAGTTGGCGAAGCGGACGGTCGCGGTGAGGGTGGTGAAGTTCTCGCCGACGGCTGTGGCGGCGAGGGCGACGGCGGAGCGTGGGAGGGATTGGAGGAGGGTGACGGCGCTGGTGCTTGAGTTCACGCCGGCGATTTCGGCGACGGCGTCGCTGTTGGCCTGATAGGTATCGAAATCGCTCGCGGGAAGCGGGAAAAGGGCGATCGAGGGGAAACCGGCGGGTCCGGCGTTTTCGAGGACGCTGAGGGCGGCTTGGGTGCCGGCGAGAATGTCGGTGCGGCCGTCGCCGTTGATGTCGCGGAGACGGATGCGGGGACGGGTGTCGCTGACCCCGGTCTGGATGATCGGCTGGAGAGAGAATGAAATGGAGTCGCCTTCTGAACGCGTGTTGGTGAGGATTTGGATGGGGGCGTTGAACTGGTCGAAACCGACGACGATTTCCGGTCGGCCGTCGCCCGAGAGGTCGGCGGCGGCGATTGACCAGGGCCCGCTGAGCCCGGTGGCGAAGGTCGCTCCGGGGTTGATTCCTTGGAAGATCTGGCCGGTGCCGGTTCCGTTATTCGGGTGGACGGTGACGGAGCCGCTGCTGTAGTTGGCGACCGCGGCGTCGAGGTTTCCGTTGCCGTCAAAGTCAGCGAGGACGAGTGCCCGGGGGAAGTCTGCGGTGTCGGTGACGCCGCTGAAGGAGAACGTTCCGGTTCCGCTATTGCGGATGGACCAGATGCGGTTGGAGGCGGTCTGGAGGAGCACCACGTCCAGGCCGGCGACCGCATCGATGTTCCCGACGGCCATGGCGGTGAAGGCGGTGACGGGGGATTCGGAGGCGGTAAAGACGGTTTGCGGGGCACCGAAGAACGTGGAGTTGTTGCCGGTGCCCGGGTGCAGCACCAGCCGCCGTTCGGTGTTGTCGCCGTCAAGGAGCAGGAGGTCGGTGCGGCCGTCGCCGTTAAAGTCCGCGAGGGCGGCATCGACGACGACCGTGGTCGCGGCCGCCCGGCTGGCGGCAGCGTCGAAACCCGCCGCCGAGCCGCGGCTGATGAAGACCGAATCGGGGAAATTCGAGTTGCTGACGGTGAGGAGGTCGACGAAGCCGTCGCCGTCGATGTCCTGAGAGAAGGCGCGGACCGGGCTGGTGGCGCCCGGGATGCGGGTCACCGGGCCGACGAAGCGTCCGTTGCCCGCGTTGAAGGCGACGTCGAGCGTTTTGGCGGAGCGGTTGAGCGTGATAAGGTCGGGGGAGCCGCCGGAATCGAGATTGGCGAGGATGGAGGTGCCGCTTGAGAGCAGGGGGAATTCCTGCGAAAGGGTGATGGAAGCGCCGTCGTTCCGGATCACGCGGATGACGTTGTTGAACTCGTAGTGGATGACGAGGTCGGTGTCGCCGTCGGCGTCGATGTCGGCGGCGGAAAGGCTCCGGGCGTTGGATAACCCTGTCGGCGCCTCCAAATGGTTGGTGAAGATCACCGAGCCGGGCGTGGACTGGTTGAGGAAGATGTTGGCCGTGTTGGAGGCGGTGAATGCCAGATCGGGCCGGGCGTCGCCGGAAAAGTCGGCGAGTTGCATGCGCGAAACGTTGCTGGGGGCCGCGACCGAGACGCCGGCCGGATTGAGGGCGCCGGTGCCGGTGCTCAGGTGGATGGAGAACTCGAAGTCGCCGGCGAGCACGACGTCGCGCCCTCCGTCGCCGTCGATGTCGGCGAGTTGGATGTCGTCAAAGGCGATATCGGCTTGGTACGAGACGGGCGGGCCGAAGGTGCCCGAACCGGTGTTCAGCGTGACCGAGAAGCGGTCGAAAGCGCTGCGGAAGACCGCATCGGCGAGGCCGTCGCCGTTGAGGTCACCGAGCGCGAAAAACGATGTGCTGTAGAACCCCCCGTTGGCGAGGTTGAGGGCGACGGATTGAGGGCCGAGCACTCCGGAAGCCGAACCCCGCCGGACCACGAGATCGTCGCCGGTGTTATCGAGGCCTACAAGGTCGGCAAAGCCGTCGTTATTGACGTCTCCGAGCGCGATCGCCTGGATGGTGTTGCCGCCGCTCCCGAGGCTGTAATTGGCGGGAACGCTGAGGAAGCCGCCGAGGTTGCGAAGGGCCGACACCGTGGACCCCGATGAGGAGGGATTGAGGACGATGATGTCGGGGTCGCCGTCGCCGTCGATATCTCCCCGCGCAATCGTTTCGGGGGTCAGGGTTGCCTGGAGCGGGGCGACGATGATGGGGCCGGCCAGGATGCCGTTGCCGTAGTTGAAGCCGACGATGGCGGTGCGATCGAAATAGTCCACGGCGAAGAGGTCGAGGCCGGGCTCGTTGTCGGCGTTGCCGAGAGCCACGTCCTTGGAATCAAAGCCGTAGTCCTCGCGCGAGCCGATGATGAAGTTGCCGTTGTTGCGGAGGATGGCGGTGCGGGTTTGCGACGAGACCGCGATGTCGAGGTCGCCGTCGAGGTCGATATCGCCCAGGGTGACGCCGGTGGCGTTGGTGACCGGTTGCTCCTGCAGGGTCTCAAAGTCGAGGGTGCCGGGGCCGGCGACGACGCTCTTGAAGACCGACACGGTTCCCGGGGAGCCGGAGTTGGCGGTCACGATGTCGGCGAAGCCGTCGCCGTTGAGGTCGCCGGAAGCGACGCGGACGGGTCGCACGCCCGCGGTGTTTCGGGTGATGGCGTTGCCGAAGCCCCCGGCGCCGTTGTTGCGGAGGATGGTCACACTCTCCGAAAGCGTGTTGGCGACGACCAGATCGCGATCGCCGTCGCCGTCGAAATCACCCCACACCACGTCGGTCGGCTCATCGCCCACGATGATCGCGGTCACCGGGCCGAACGCGGTCGCGGAGGTGCGAAGGGCGACCTCAAGCCGATCGGCCGAGCGGTCGGCGATGGCCACGTCGATCTGGCCGTCGTTGTTGAAGTCGGCGAAGGCCGAATAGCGGAAGCGCGAGGACGCCGGGGTCCCGGCAATCGCGATGACCGTGGCCGCTCCGAAGGATCCGTCCGGGTTGCTGGTGTACACGTGCAACGCCCTCTGGCTGTATGAGGTCGCTACCAAGTCGGCCCGGCCGTCGGCGTTCCAGTCGAGGGCGTCCAAATCCGTGAGGAACTCGGTCGTGGGGAGCGACGAAGCCCTCCGATAGGTTCCGGCGATGGTGCTGCTGAGCGAGAGTTCGATGTATCCCTCGTCGTTCAGGGTCGCTACGTCGGAGCGGCCGTCGGCGTTGAAATCGGCGACCGCGAGGCGCTCGGGGTTCTGGGCGAGGGGCACGCGGGTGATTTCGTCGTACGCCGCGAGGAGTCGGCGTTCTTCGAGCGGTTCGAAAGGGATGGATGTGCCGGCGTGGGAGACGAGACGGCGGAAAAGCGTGGTGAGCATGGGGTTTCTCTCTGCGGGCGGCGGGCGGTGGAACGAATCGGCAGGAGTAGGTAAAACTACCCTTGCCCTCGGGCGACAGGACAAGAGAGAGAAAAGCCGGGCTTATGGGTGAAAGAAATCCGATAGAATTTCGTAACAGTTTGCGAGATAGATGGTTGCGGGATCGGAGGAGGGGGTCACGATCCGTTGCGAGATTCGCGGATCAGGTTTGGGAAGCACAGCGCGGGATGGGACATTTGATGCCAGGCGATCGGCACGAAAGACCCCGCCGGGAACAGTCGGGACGTTCGGTGGAACGAACTACCATTTTTGTATGAACACCGGAAGGCGCACCGTGCGGAGTTTGGCCTGGATTGTCGTGTTCGCGCTGGCGTCGCCGAGCTTGGCGTGGGATGCGGCGGGGCACCGGGCGATCACGCTGGTGGCGCTGGAGGGTTTGCCGGATTCGATGCCTGCGTGGCTGAAGGATCGGGAGACGCAGCTGCAGATCGCGGACCAGAGCGTGGTGCCGGATCGGTGGCGGGGCGTGAAGGTGGCCCAATTGACGCACCTCAACAACCCGGATCACTATCTTGATGTCGAGTATGTGGAGGAGTACGGGCTGACGCTCCGCACGATGCCGAACCTGCGGCACGAGTTTGTGAAGGCGATGGTGTTGGCGAAGGAGCGGGCGGGTCCGGAGTTCAAAGGCAAGCCGGTGAACCCGGCGCGGGATTTGGCCAAGACGGACGAATGGCCGGGGTTTCTAGCGCACGCCACGCTGGAGCAATGGGGGAAAGTGCAGTCGGCTTTCAAGACGGTGCGGACGCTGGAAGGATTGAACGATCCGAAGCGCTCGAGCCAGCTGGCGATGGCCAGGGCCAACGCCGCGACGCACATGGGTGTGCTTTCGCACTTTGTCGGCGACACGACCCAGCCGCTGCACACCACGAAGCATCATCACGGATGGGTCGGGGACAACCCGAAGGGGTATTCGACGGAGTACAAGATTCACAGTTACATCGACGGGGGGATTCTGCGGCATCACGAGATCGGGCCTCCCGCCATCCGGGCGGGCGCGACGTTTGATCGGGTGGTGGATGCAAACGACCCGTGGGGCGATGTGCTGTCGCATATCGAGCGGAGTTTCGCGGAGGTTGAGCCGTTGTATGAGTTGAAGCGAAGCGGGGAGTTGGAGAACGCGGCGGGCAAGGTGTTCATCGTTTCGCGGCTGGCGGATGCGGCGGGGATGTTGGAAGCGTTGTACCAAGCGGCATGGGAAGCGTCGGCCCCGACGGAAAAGGAAATCGCGGATTTCGTGCGATTCGATGGGTTTGACCCGGACGTGGTGGCGGGGGAAGGGGCGGATTGAGGTGGATGAAGAAGGCGCTGATCGATCACGGCGCTCGCGGTTGATTCAGCACGAATGACTTCTCGTCCCAGAGGCGGGTAACGAGCGACGACACCTTGCCGGACTCGCCGAGTTTGAAGGCGCAGGCGACGAGGAGGTCTACAAGGCCCTCAAAATCACTGAGGGCGATGAACTCTCGTTCGATGGTCGGCGGGTTGGTGTTGGTGCCGGCCTGGACGTTGGCGAGATCGCCCATGTTGTGGTAGTTGCCGAGCGGCAGGCAGACGCAGGTGGCCTCGTATCCAAAGTGACAGAAGACGCTGGCCTCGCACGCGCCGCCGGCCATGAGTTTGCGTTGCCACTTCCATGAAGGGCCGGCGGTAAGTTTCTGCGTGGCGGCAACGATCGCCCCGCCGCCCGCGATTTCTTCGGCCCGTGCGGCGATGGCGTCCGAGAGGGTGGGGCTGAAAACGCTGACCCGGTCGCCCACGCGGACGACGGGGCCGCCGCCGATGGGCGAGTCGGCGAAGCTGCGGCTGTTTTCGAGGGCGATGATGCGGGCGGCCAAAGGGATGGTGCGGGAACGGCAGGCGCCGATGGCGCCGATAAAGCCGATCTCTTCGGCCCGGGTGAGGAGCAAACGGACGGGGCGGGTGAGTTCCGCTGCGTGGGGGATCAGGTAATCGAACGCCGCGAGGGCGGCGGCGAGGGCGGCGAGGTCGTCGCACGCGAGGGTGTGAACGAGGCCGTCGTTGAGTTCGGCAGGGGGCAGGGCCCAGACGGCGACGTCGCCGGGCTTGGGGGCGGGGGCTGCATGGTCGGCGCGGGGGTCGGTGGGGGGGTCGAGTCGGGCGTACCAATGGTCAAATACGGGGCTTCCGGGTAGATCGGCCTTGGCGGTGATCGTGGCGAGCCGGGTGGTGTCTCCGGCCTCACCGGCGGTGTGGATGCGGATGCGGGCGTTGACGAAGTAGTCGGGCATCACGCCGCCGCGGAACGAGAGTTCGACGGTGTCGAAGGCGGGGACGTCGTCCACGACGAAGGCGGGGTGGTCGAGGTGGGCGGTGAAGTAGAGCGGGGCGGGGGCGTCGGGCTCCGGGGTGAGCGAGACGGTGAGGTTGCCGTGGGGGTCTTCGGCGATGCGCAGCGACGGGCGCTGCGCGAACCAGGCATGGAGCCAATGGAGCACGGCGGCTTCGGCTCCGGAAGCGGTGGGAACCTGGGTGAGTTGGAGGAGCCAGCGGAGGTGAAGGGCGCGGGCGTCCGGGGGAATCGGCGAAAGAATAAAGTGGGGGCGGGCTTGCATCCGGGCGGCCATGTGGCGATGCTATGGCTGTGAACTCCGGTCCTGTCAACCCGCGGGTGCCCATCCCCGACGATCCGCCCATCAATACAGAGGCGGTGGTGGTGACGCCCGCGGTGATCATTCACCCGCACGCGCTGGAGTTTTCGTTCGTTTCGAGTTCCGGGCCGGGCGGTCAGAACGTGAACAAAAAGGCGACCAAGTGCACTCTGCGGGTGACGCTGGATGAGTTGCCGCTGACGGCGGAGCAACTGGCGCGGCTGTGCATGCTCGGGGCGCGGTATGTGACGGACGACGGCGAACTGGTCATCACGGCGGACGAGCACCGCTCGCAGCCACGGAACAAGGGCGAGTGCATCGAGAAGTTGAGCACGTTGGTTCGGCAGTGTCTGGTGGCCCCCAAGGTGAGGCGGAAGACGAAGCCGTCGCGGCGGGCCAAGGAGCGACGGCTCAAGGAGAAGAAGGTGCGCGGGGAAATCAAGAAGAAGCGGCGGGGGGAGGGCGAGTAGGAGCGGGGTCGCCCAGGGATTGGTCACGGGTGGGACGCGGATGAGTCGGGATTGAGTTGGTCGTCGAGCCAGTCGGCCATGTCGTCCGCGCGGCCGTCGATGCGATAAAAGAGGAGGGTGTGTCCCCCGCCACGCAGGGCGAGGCGGTCGGGGGTTCCGAGGCGGTCGTTGAGGCGATTGGCCGCGGAGGTGGGGACCATGCGGTCCCACGTGCCGTAGACGTGGAGGACGGGGACTCCGCCGAGCATGGGGGCGAGCGTCCAGGGGTCGAGTTTGGTGTGGGAGAGATAGGCTGCTTCGATAGCGTCGATGGTCGAGCGGGGGACGGTGTCTTTGCCGCAACGGATGGTGATGCCGCCGTCGGTGAGCGAACTGTCCTGCGCGAGGCGGAAGATATTGGCTCCGCCACCGATCAGGATCATGGCGTCCACGCGTTGCCCCAGGCGGGCGACGGCGGCGGGGGCGGCGAGGGCTCCGCCGCTGAACCCGATCACCACAAGCGGGAGGGTTTTCAGACCCGGATGTCGGGCGTAGAGGTATTCCAGGGCGGACTCCCCGACGTAGGCATTGCCGGCGAGTTGTTGATCGACCTGGAGTGCGATGTTGGCTCCGACCGTGGACAGGTCCGCATCTTTGCAGGCTTGGAATGTGAGGCGGCGGAGTTCAAACTCCTGGCGGTCGAGTTGGGCGAGTCGGACGCCGGCGGGGTGTTCCTCGCAGCGGCGCTGGTAGGTCTTGTACGGGGTGCGGCGAACTTCCGCGTAGATACGGGCTTCCATCGCGGCTTGGGCGGAGCGGACCCGAGCAATTTCCTCGTCGGTGCCGGGACGGTGTTCGCCGCGAACGGTGGCGAACGTGGCGATGTTGATCAGCAGCCAGCCGCGGCTTTCAAATTTCGCGAGGGCGGCGGATTCAAAGGGGTTGGGCGCGATTGAGTGGTAATGAAGGATCACCCCTCGGGGGTTGGAGCCGGGCGCGGGGGCCGGGATGCGCATGGGAACACCGCTCCACAAGCCGATTTCATCGACCTGGCCGGTCAGGTGGAGGGCGGCGTCGGGGCCGACGGCGTTGTTGTACGCGGCGCGCGAGCGTCGGACCGTCTCGCGGGCTCGAACGGCGGCTTCATCGTTCCAGCCGCGCGAGGTGAGCACGGTTGCGTTAGGCTCAAACCCCAGGTCGGGGCCCAGATATGCCGGGTTCTCAGGATCGGGTGGTCGAAAGAGGCGGACGAGCCCGAGGCCGAAGATACCCTTATCAGAGACGTCAACGACCGCGGCTTTGAGGGCGTCGATATCGGCCGGGGAGAGCGCCGACGTGTTCGCTCCATCGGCGAGCCGGTAGCGGTAGACGCGATCGGGGGTGTCGGACAACAGCGGCTGAAGCGTCTTCACTTCGCGCTCCGGCCAGTGAGCGGCCGCGACGTCGATCCGCGGAGCGGCGAGCCTGCCCGAATCGCCGGGACGGGCGGACCAGCAACCCATAAGCGGGGCGGAGGCCAGCGCGGAGAACAGGAACAGCGGTATCGGGTGGGGCACGCGGGGTATCGTACGGAACGGACCGTGTGAAGAAGCACGGGGAGAGGGGTTCAGAGGGTGGCGGTGGGCTGCGCGTGGTGGTCGTCGAACTCGTCGCCACGGAAGAGATTGCCGAGGTACGCACGCTTGACCAGTTCGTCGTTGATAAGGGCCTTGGGCGTGCCTTCGGCGAGTTTGCGGCCGGCTTCGATGATGCACGCCCGGTCACAGACACGGAGCGTTTGTTGGACGTTGTGGTCCGTAATCAAGAAGGCGATGCCGCGATCGGCCAGGCGGCGGATCTCGGCTTGGAGGTCTTCGACGGCGATGGGGTCGACACCGGAGAAAGGTTCATCAAGGAGGATGAGCCGGGGCTCGGTGATGAGCGAGCGGGCGATCTCCAGTTTGCGGCGTTCGCCACCCGAACAGGTGCGGGCCTGATGGCCGGCCTTGTGCGAAAGGCCGAACTGTTCGAGAAGCGATGCCGCGCGGGCCTTGCGATCGGCCCGACGGAGGCCGACGGTTTCGAGGATGGCCAGAAGGTTCTCTTCGCACGTCATGCGGCTGAAGACGCTCGGTTCCTGCGAGAGGTAGCCCATACCGGCACGGGCCCGCTTGAACATGGGGAGGCGGGTGACGTCGGATTGATTGAAAACCACGCGGGCGTTGGCACCGGGATCGGCGTCGATCATGCCGATCACCATTCGAAAACTTGTGGTCTTGCCGGCACCGTTGCGGCCCAGGAGGCCGACGACCTCGGCCCGGTCGACATGAAAGGAGACGTCGTCAACGACGGTGCGGCCGGAGTACGACTTGCGGAGGTGGGAGGCTTCGAGGAGGGGCAAGGAGTGTTCGTCGTGTGGGAACGTGCTGCGTTGGGCCGGTGATAGAAAGCGAATGTTCTCGGCAGCCCAAGCCTAGTCTCGACGTCCGCGAGGCGAGTTGACATGGAAGCCCTTCTTGAGCTCGTTGCCGCAGGCTTCCCGTGCTCCCTCGTTGTGAGGGCGCCGGGGCGGTTCCCTTCCCGGCGTTCCGGCTGAAGCGGTTGAGGGACGGGCTTTGGTTGACATGTCCGCTTTGCTTAGTGTAATATACACACTAAGGCGGTACCATCGGGCCGTCCGGGAGGTGGGTATGGAAGCAGACGATTCGGTGCATGGCACTTCACTCTCGTTGTTGACGGACCTTTATCAGCTGACGATGTCGCAGGGGTATCTGGCTGCGGGGCGGGGGGAGGATCGGGCGGTTTTTCACCTGTTCTTTCGGAAGTTGCCTTTCGGGGGCGGGTTTGCGATCGCCGCGGGGATGGAGCCGGCGCTGGAGTGGTTGAAGGCGGCCCGGTTTGATGAATCGGATGTGGCGTATTTGGCGTCCCTGCGGGCGGCGGATGGTTCGGCACTGTTCGCGCCGGTGTTTCTCGAGCGGTTGCGGGGCTTTCGGTTTGGCATTGACGTGGACATGGTGGCGGAGGGCACGGCGGTGTTTCCGCACGAGCCGCTGGTGCGGGTGGAGGGGCCGCTGTGGCACTGTCAGTTGGCCGAGACCGCGCTCTTGACCATCATCAACTTCCAGACGCTGATCGCGACCAAGGCGGCGCGGATGGTTCACGCCGCGGCGGGCGATCCGGTGATCGAGTTTGGGTTGCGCCGGGCCCAGGGGATTGACGGCGGACTTTCGGCGACCCGGGCGGCGTTCGTCGGGGGTGTGGCGGCGACGAGCAATGTCCTGGCGGGCAAGTTGCTGGGCGTGCCGGTGCGGGGCACGCACGCGCACTCGTGGGTGATGGCGTTCGAGGACGAGTTGGAGTCATTTCGGGCCTACGCCAAAGCGATGCCGAACAACTGCTTGCTGCTGGTGGACACGTTCGACACGCTGCGGGGGGTGCGGAACGCGGTGATCGTGGGGGGCGAACTCGAGGCGGCGGGGCATCGATTGTTGGGGATACGGCTGGACTCGGGGGATCTGGCGTATCTGTCGATCGAGGCGAGGAAGATTTTGGACGCGGCGGGGCTCAACGATGCGAGTATCGTGGCGAGCAACGATCTTGATGAGCGAACGATCCTGTCGCTGAAGCATCAGGGTGCGAAGATCGATACGTGGGGCGTGGGGACGAGACTGGTGACTGGCGGGGATCAATCGGCGTTGGGCGGCGTCTATAAGTTGGCGGCAATCCGGACGAACGAGCGTGAGGCCTGGCGATCGACGATCAAGTTGAGCGACCATGTCGCGAAGGTTTCAATCCCCGGGCGGCTGGATATTGGACGGTGCTGGAGGGATGGGCGGATGGTGGGGGATGCGATTGTGCGTGCCGATGAGGCCCTGGCCGGGGGAAGCACGATCGTTGATGCGGACGATCCGACGCGTGAGAAGAGGTTGGAAGGTGACCGGTTTGAGATGCTTCTTGAGCCCCGGCTGCGGGGTGGGGAGGTGGTCGGCCAAGGGCCGGCCAGGTTGATCGAAGCGCGGCAGCGGGCCATCGCACAACGGGCGGCCTTGCACCCCGGCGTTCTGCGGTTCGATTCGCCGCACCAATATCCGGCGGGGATCGAACAATCGCTGGCGGCGGAGCGGCTTGAGATGGTGCGGGCGGCGCGGCAGCGGGCCGCCTTGGGAGCACAGGCATGAAGTTGATCACGGTGGCCGGGGCGGCGCTCAACCAGACGCCGATGGATTGGGCGGGCAACACGCGGAACATCGTGGGGGCGATCGCGGCGGCCCGCGATGCGGGCGCGGCGGTGCTGTGTCTTCCGGAGATGTGCATCACCGGGTACGGGTGCGAGGACCAGTTTGCGTCGGCGGACTTGCGGGCCCGGGCGGGGAGACAACTCGCCGAGATTCTGCCCGAGACCAAAGGGATGGCGGTGTCGCTGGGGTTGCCGATCTTCCATCGGAACGCGGTGTTCAACGGTGTGGCTCTGGCCGTGGATGGAGAGTTGGCGGGTGTGGTGCTCAAGCGGCACTTGGCGGGGGAGGGGTTGCATTATGAGCCGCGCTGGTTCAAGCCGTGGCCGGGCGGGGTGCGGGCGGAGATCGAGCTGGGTGGCGCGACCACGCCCATCGGCGACCTGTGGTTCGAGGTCGGCGAGGGGGCGGCACGGTTCTCCTTGGGGTTTGAGATCTGCGAGGACGCGTGGGTGGCGGAGCGCCCGGGGGCGGCGCTCTCCAGGCTGGGCGTTGACCTGATCCTGAACCCGAGCGCGAGCCACTTTGCCTTTGGGAAGCGGGCGGTGCGGGAGCAATTTGTGGTGGAGGGCAGCCGGGCGTTCGGCGTTACCTACATCTACAGCAACCTCCTGGGTAACGAGGCGGGCCGGGCCATCTATGACGGCGGGGTGATGATCGCTTCGGGCGGTCGATTGCTGGCCCAGGGGCCGCGGCTGACGTTCGACCGGTGGCTGGTGACCGCGGCGACGATCGACTTGGATGCGATGCGGACGGCGCAGTCGCGGATCGCGTCGTTCGGGCCGGATCTTTCGGATGCGCGGCCTCCGGTGCGGGTGGAACTGAACTGGGTCGAGCCGGCGAAGGCGGCCGCGCTGCTGAATCGGACGCCTTGGGAGACGTGTGCGCTGGTCAAGGAGGAGGAGTTCACCCGGGCGGTGGCGCTGGGGTTGTTCGACTACCTGCGCAAGAGCCGGTCGAGCGGATTTGTGGTGTCGCTTTCTGGCGGGGCCGATTCGAGCGCGGTGGTCGCCCTGGTGGCGCTGATGGCGCGATTGGCGGAATCGCAGCGGCCGGGCGCGCTGGCGGAGGCACTGCCCTGGATGGCGACCGCGAGGGGCGGGAAGGTCGGGCTTTCGGACCTATTGACCACGGTGTATCAGGCGACCAAGAACAGTTCGTCCGAGACGCGGGTGCGGGCGGCGGCCCTGGCGGCGGCGGTTGGATGCGGGCACCATGAGTTTGAGATTGACGGGCTGGTGGAGCGGTACACGAATATGGTTGAAGGAGCGGTGGGGCGGGCGTTGTCGTGGGAGAAAGACGACCTGGCGCTACAGAACATTCAGGCCCGCGTGCGGGCTCCTGGGGTATGGATGCTCGCCAACATCAAGAACGCCCTGCTGCTTTCGACGTCGAACCGCTCGGAGGCAGCGGTCGGCTACGCGACGATGGACGGCGACACATGCGGCGGTCTGTCGCCGATCGCGGGGATCGACAAGGCGTTCTTGCTGCAGTGGCTGGCGTGGATGGGGCGTGAGGGGCCGGCGGGGGTTGGGCCGGTCGCTGAGCTCGCGATGATCCCGAAGCCCAGCCCGGAGTTGCGGCCGCCGGCGGCGGGGCAGACTTCGGAGGGCGATTTGATGCCGTACGAAGTGCTGGAGGCGATCGAGGACCTTGCGATCACGGGGAAATTGGCGCCTGCGGAGGTGGTGCGGTCGCTGGTGGCAGCGGGCTCGCCATTTGAGCGGGGAGTACTCGTGGGCTTTGTGGTGAAGTTCTTCCGGTTGTGGTGCCGGAATCAGTGGAAGCGGGAGCGGTATGCACCGAGTTTTCATCTGGACGATCACAACCTGGACCCCAAGACGTGGTGCCGGTTCCCGATTTTGTCGGGCGGGTTTGAGCGGGAGTTAGCGGAGTTGGAGAGCGAGAACAACATCAACCTTGGCACCGTTGAGCAGGGCGTTCGGGCAAAGTCCACCGGGTGAACACAGAGACATAGAAGCACAGAGAGAGGCGAACCGGTGAGTTCAAGGCCAAGAGAAACTGAGGCAGGGATGCGGCAACAACCTCGGCTTCAGGGAGGCCGGGCGAGCAGCGAACCAGCTTCGTCTCCCCGAGGCACCCTCCGGACTTCTGGACCGCGTCGCGCGACCGCGCGACCACCCGACCACTTGAGCACTTCCCCCGTGCCCATGCTGGTGGCCGTGGACTGCGTGATCTTCGGCTTCGATGCGGGCGGACTTCAGGTGCTGCTGATTCGGCGGGGAGTGGCGCCCATGAAGGGGATGTGGGCGTTGCCGGGTGGGTTTGTGTTGCCGCGGGAATCGGTGGACGAGGGCGCGCGGCGGGAACTGCTGGAAGAGACGGGTGTGGAACGCGTGTTCATGGAGCAAGTAGGGACGTTCGGCGATGTTGAGCGCGACCCGCGAGGTCGGGTGGTGAGCGTGGCGTACGCCGCCTTGGTGCGGCTCGAGGATCACGCGGTGCGGGCGGCGACCGATGCCGCGCACGCGGCCTGGTTCGACGTGGAAGACCCGCCGACGCTCGCCTTCGATCACGCGGCGATCCTTGCAGCAGCGCGGGAGCACCTCGCGATGAAAGCGCGGCGGCGGCCGATCGGGTTTGATCTCTTGCCGTTACGGTTCACGCTTTCACAGTTGCAGGGGGTCTATGAGTGCGTCCATGGTCGGGAGATCGACAAGCGCAACTTTCGGAAGAAGGTGCTCGCGTTGGGTGTGCTGGAAGAACTTGAAGCGTGGCAGGAGGACGTCCCGCATCGGGCAGCGCGGCTTTACCGCTTTGACCGCCCGGCGTATGACCGGCTGGCGAAGTCGGGAGTGAACTTTGAGGTTTGACGGTGAAATGACGGGGAGACGGAGTTACAGAGGGGCCCAACATGAACGGTGGCATGGCCTTGGTGCTGGTCGATATCCAGAACGATTTTCTGCCCGGCGGGGCTCTCGCGGTGCCCAAGGGCGATGAGGTTGTGGCCACGGCCAATCGGCTGATCAAGCATTTCCCGTTTGTCGTCGCGACGCAGGACTGGCACCCGCCGTCGCACGGGTCGTTTGCATCGAGCCATCCCGGCCGGGCGGCCTTTGAGTCGGGGACGTTGGCGGGGTTGCCGCAGGTGTTGTGGCCCGACCACTGCGTTGAGAACAGCCGCGGCGCCGAGCTCGCGGAGGGGCTGGACACGGGCGGTGTTCACGAGATCGTGCGCAAAGGGACCGACCCGCAGATCGACAGTTACAGCGGGTTCTTTGACAACGGCCACCGCAAGGAGACGGGGCTTCTTGGCGTCTTGAAGGGCCGGGGTGTAACGCACGTCGTGCTCATGGGCCTGGCGACCGACTACTGCGTCAAGGCCACCGCTCTGGATGCGCGGTCCTTGGGGTTGGAGGTGTCGCTGGTCGTGGATGGCTGCCGGGGAGTGGACCTTGCGCCGGGCGACAGCGCGCAGGCCGTGTTGCTCATGGCCGCGGCGGGCGTTCGGCTTGTGAGTAGCGCCGACCTGGCGGACGGAGCTCCGGTGCGCGAGATTCACGCGGGTCGGTTTGTCCGCCTGTTGGCAAAAGGAACGTGGGAGTATGCCAGCCGGACAAAGACCAGTGGGGTGGTGGGGATTTTGCCTATCACGAATGATGGGCACGTGGTGCTGATCGAGCAGTTCCGGGTTCCCGTTGGCAGGCGGGTCGTGGAGATTCCGGCAGGGTTGGCGGGTGATGGCGGCGAGGCGGAATCGCTCGAGATCGCGGCGGCGCGCGAGCTGCTCGAGGAAACGGGCTATTCGTCGGACGTTCTTGAACGCCTGGGAGAGTTTCCTTCCTCGGCGGGGCTGACGGACGAGATCATCACGCTGTTTGTGGGGAGCAACGCCCGCAGGGTGGCGGAGCCGGTGAGCGACGGACACGAGGAGATTACGGTGCACGTCGTCGCTGGCGCGGAGGTTGACCGTTTTCTGGCGTCGCGGGTCGCGGCGGGGTGCTTGGTGGATGCCAAGATCGCCGCGTGCCTGTGGATGAAAGCGGCAGATGCCGGGCGCAGCGATTGAGGCGGGGGGGGGCTCAATACCGCAAGTTCCCCGTCAGATTTCCGGTTTCGAATCACCATCGGCACCATTCAACGTGGCTTGTCCCGTAAAGTTTGGGGGAACGTTTCGTTAAGCGCTGGAAGGCGGGTGGAGAGGGCGAACCGCCCGTGGCGGCGGATTTTTTGGCGGTCGCCAGCCATCGTTTCCGCGGACTTGGGGAATGGGGATGCGTTCCTTCCGGAAGCATTCTCGCATGGAGCCCTCCCGATGCCCTTCCGAACGCTCAACCTTTGCGCCCGGCCCTTCACCCGGCCCTTCACCCGGGCCTTCACCCGGCCCTTCACCCGGGCCTTCACCCGGGCCTGCTTCTGGGTCGCTGCCGCGTCGCTCGGTTTCGCCGCGCCCGCAGTCGCTCAAAGCATCCCCGGTCCGTTCCAACTCTGGGACCGCGGGGTGGGCCAGGAGACAACGGTGCGTTCGGCGGGCCCGAGCCGGATCGAGCACGCCGCTAATTCCACCACGCTTCGCGTGGATATGAACAACAACAACTCGTTCACCGACCCGGTGGACCTCACGTTCACGCTCCCCACCTCCGTTCGCAACGGCACCAATTACATCCTCTCGCCCACCAGGCGGTTCCTGTATGTGAGCGGCGGAACGGCATTAACGGGCTGCGGCGGCGGGCTGACGGTGCGGTTCCTCGCTTTGCCTGCGGCGGGAGGGACAGCGATTCTCCGACACGCGGATTGCCTGCCGTGTGGGATCCCATTCAATGGGGGTTCACCTGAGTTCTATGACTCGGGGCTGCAGGACCATCCGCCCCTTGCGTTCAACGTCAGCCCGCAGGCGATCGCGTACATCAAGACGAGCACCAGCGGGTGCCAGACGACGTTCGATTCTGAAGCGCGGTTTTACGACCTCAACAGCAGCGCCCGGGCGGTGGTGCCGATGGACTATCAGGAGAACGGCGTCACTATCGCCCAGTCCGGCAACTACGCGCTGATCAAGCACGACACCTCGACGACGGCCGATTACCGGTTGGTCGATCTATGCCCCGCTACGTTCGGAGATTACCTGGACCCGGTGCAGGCCCAGAACCTGACGGGGATCGTCACGGCGAACCTCTCGGGTGTGAGCGGCGGCTTGGTGACGGTCAACATCGTGGATGACGGCGCGACCATCTACAGCGATACGGAGACGGATTGTTTGACGAGCAACCCGGCCACGGGTTCGTGCTGCATCGGCGACAACTGCTCGATCACCACTCAGGCCAACTGCTCGGGCGTGTGGGCCGCGGGCGCTTCGTGCTCGCCCAACCCCTGCGGATTCCCCACCGGGTCGTGCTGTGTGGCCAGCGGCGGGTGCAGCGTCACCACGCAGGCCAACTGCTCCGGCACTTGGTCGCAAGGGGCATCCTGCTCGCCCAACCCCTGTCCGCCCCCGCCGCCCACCCTCGCGATCTCGCTTGCCGGCCCTTCCGCCGGTGTTCGCGGTGGTCCCCTCACGTACATCATCACGTACGCCAACACCGGCCCGGTGGTGGCCAGCAACCTCGTCGTGAACTTCTATACCGGGTTCGGCGTCGGGTACATCTCGGCCGTACCCACCCCCACGCAGATCGGCGGCACGATCCGCTGGAACATCGGCACGCTGCCCGCCAACAGCGGCCCGCGCACGATCTCGCTCACCATTTCCGCCCCTTGCACCTCGCCAACCCATGAGGCCGCAAGTTACTGGCTCGAGGCCGCCTCCGCCCCGTACGTGCCGGGGACGGTGGTCGTGAACACCGTGCTCGCGCCAGAGAACGCCGACCCCGCCGTTGTCTTGGCCTCCACATCTAATGGCGGCGCACCGTTGCCCCCCGGCGCTGCGCAGGTCCACTCCGTCACCGTCACCAACGTCTCGTCGCTGACCCGCCGTCTCAGCGTCGGCCCGATCGTGCCCGGCGACGCCGCGGAACTGACGACGCAGATCGACGCCGGGATCGGCGCATTCCTGGTCTTCGGCCCGAGCGTGGTCTGGTCCGCCGAGTTTGCCCCCAACCAGTCCTCCACCTTCACCTTCGGTTCGCGCGTTCTGGATTGCCTGCCCCCGGGTGTGGTCTCGACGGCGCTCAACGACGGCGCTCCCATCAACGCCAACTCGGCGTGCGGCAACCTGCGAGGCTCGTCGTCCGTGCCCCCGGCTTTTGCCCTGCGTCGGCCCGCCACGGCGGCGCTCACCCTCGCCGCCCAACCCGGCGTCGTCGGCCCACTCCAGATCACAACCGGCACCGACGGCTTCGGCAACCCCACCACCATCCGCCGGCAGTTCCTCCGCACCAACACCTTCGTCCTCTTCGATGCCTCCATCGGCAACGGCACGGGGGCCTCGCTCCCGGACGTCTTGGTCACCTTCACCGTGCCCGATGGCTTCCTCTTCCCGGACCCGCCCTTCGTGGGCGGAACGCCGCCCCCGGGCGTGACGTTCGACGCCGGTTCCGGCACCGTCACCTTTAGCGGCGACCTCCCCCCGGCGGGGATCTCCTTCCAGCTCGTCGCCACGTTGCAAACCTCGGCCGAATGCGGCCAGACCATCTTGATCGAGGGAGGATCCGGCCCCGGATGCGACGACCTTGGCTACAGCGCGGAGATCCTCGGCGTGGGCCCGGTGCCGGTGGAGGGGTCGGTGCTCATGCTCACCTCCGGTGATGGCGTTTTGCTCTTTGATCCGGGCGTCAACACCGAGCCGGTGCGGTTCATGTGCCTCACGGGCACGCCGCGGACCATCAGCCGGGCCCCCGACGGCCGGCTCTTCATCGTGGGAGGTCCCTCGTTCCAGTTCGACCCCGTGACGCTCGAAACGGTGGACGTTGAGGCCCCGATCCGGGCAGCGCTCGGGTCGGGCGCCAACGGCTTCTTCTTCCTGCAGGCCGGTGCGTGGGACCAGACGACCAACACCCTCTGCGTACTGGGGATGAACTATTCACAATCCACCGGCTCGCTGACGCGCGTCGATGCGAACACCCAGACGGCTCAGGTGATCGTCCAGAGCGGCCAACTCGCGTATCGCTTCAAAATCTTTGTCGACGAGGCCGGGCGGCCTGGCGTCCAAGACTACAACAGCCTCATCCGCTACACACCCACGGCCCCCTTGCCGCTGCCCGCTAATTCCGGCGTCAACATCTTCTTCCCCGAGCCCGTGTACAACTTCCCGATGCTGGGCGCTCCCGACGGTGCCTACCCCGGCCGGATGTGGACCCGGCCCTCGGGCGGCTACTTGGCGGTGGTCACCTCGCGCTGGGATGAAACGCCCTTCCCGAACCAGCTTACTTGGTACCTCAGCGGCGTCACTGGCTTTGACGCTTCGGGGACCGGCTTCATCTCGATTCCGCAACTCTCGTCGCAGGGGTACACAAACACGCCGCCATTGCCGCCGCGGCCGGCCGAGTTCTCGCCCGTTTTCAGCGATCTCGACTTCCTCAGCGGCGTGGCGGGGGTGGACGACACCCGGGCGGTGTTCTTTCAGAACACCTACGGCCCCGCCCCCACCTTTACCGCCCGCACGCTCGACATCAGCGCCCAGACGCTCACACCAATCTTTACCGCCGTCCCGGTCGCCTCCGGCTTCTCGCTCCTCGACTCCCTCGTGGTGCCGCTCGGCACCGGTTGCCCGGGCGATTGGGACGTCGATGGGGACACCGACAGCGACGACATCATCGCATTCTTTACCGACTGGGAAGACGGCAACGCCGACCCGGACGGTGATGGCGACACCGACTCGGACGACATCATCGAGTTCTTCGTGAGTTGGGAAGGCGGCTGCTGAAGCGGGCTTTTTGAACACCCTCGGGCGGCCGGAGATGGCTCTCCGGTCGTCCTTTGACCTGACTTTCGCCCTTTGGAGACGACCCCGTGGTTCTGATTCTGGACGCGGGCACTTCCGCATCGATCGCTCCGGCCCCTTGCACTTCGTCAAGCACTTAGCAGCGAGATCGACCATGCTTCATCTTCGCGTTGTCACCGCTTTGTTCGCCGCACTCTGCTCGGCCGCCTTCGGCCAGAGCATCCCGGGCGAGTTCCAGCCCCCCGATGAGCGATGGATCTCTCCGGCCAACGGGACGACTGGCGTCGCGTACAGCGGCGGCGCTCCGATCACCATCGACCGCAACGGGAACGGAATCGTCGGTGCCGCCGCGGGAGATGCTGCCGACCCGGTCTACACCCTTCCCAGCGAGGCCCAGAACGGCCTTAACTACTTTCTCTCACCGCTCCGAACCTTCCTGTACACCACCAAGTCGGGGACACCGTGCGGGAGCGGTGTGCTGGGGCTTCGCATCTACCGGCTGCCGTTCCCGGTGGCCGCGCCGGTACTGATTCATCAGGACTGCGTGCCGTGCGGGCTCTTCAATGGCACCCCGGACTTCTACGAAACCGGGCTGGTGGAGCACGCCCCGCTGGCGACCGGCGTTTCGCCGCGGCGGCTGATGCTGGCGGTGACACGGAACAGCCAGACGACGTGTGCGTTTCCGACCGCACTGCTGGCCCTCCGGGTCTACGACCTGGATGTTCCCGGGGTGGCCGGACGGGGCATGGCGGTCCTTCAGGAAGGCTGGCAGTCGCTTCGGATCGCGCAGTCGGGCAACTTCGCGTTCATCCAGCACGACCTCACCAATAACCCGGCGGATTCCGACGGCTCGCTGATTGATCTGTGCCCCGGGCCCACCTTTGGTCAGATCATCCACACCGTCGATAACGTCTCCGGCGACATACGGGCCAACATCTCGGCGGTGGGGAGCGGAAACCTCACGGTCAACATTACCGACGACGGCGTCGCCGGGTACACCAACACCCGCGCGGACTGCTTAGCGAGCCCGCTCGCGCCGCTGGGCTCGTGCTGCGTGAGTGGTATCTGCTCCCAGACCATTCAAGCGGACTGCACCGGGACGTGGACCCCCATGGTGTCGTGCAACACGCTTCCGTGCGGCCCGCCGCCGGCCCCCAACCTCGTGCTCACGGCCTCGGCCCCGGCGACGATCGGTGAGAATCGGGAGTTCAATTACACGTTCACGGCCACGAACACGGGCGACCTTCCGGCGGAGAATGTGAACGTGTTTTTCTCGGTCCCGTCGGGGGGCACGTTTGTTTCGGTTTCAGCCCCCGGTACGAACTCATCCGGATTGGTTTCGTGGTTCCTGGGAACGCTGGCGCCGGGCCAGTCGGTGCCGCTGACCTGCCGCGTGCTGGCGCAGTGCAACCCGACGTCGCTCACCATGAACACCGCGACGATTCAGGGCGGGCATCGGCTCTCGTGGCCGACTCCTCCGGCGGTGATGACCGCCGTCACATCGCAATTCCGCGGCCCGGTCGGTGTCGCCGTCACTTCGGTCCCGTCGCGCGTCCCGATGCAACCGGGCGACACAATCCTGCACACGATCACACTGACCGAAGGGGCGGGGGTGGCGCGTGCGAGCCTGATGCTCAACGCCGGGGCGATCAACGTCGGCGAGTCGTGTACGCTCACGACGGTGGTCGACCCGGGCACGGGCGTCGTGACGCCGCAGGGGACCAGCGCATTCCGTTGGACCGGGCCGCTGGGGGCGGGCCAATCAACATCGATCGTCATCCTGGCCACGGTCGGCGAGTGCATCTCGCCGTTTAACTCGGGCGTGCAGCTGGGCGGCTCCAACCAGATCCAGACGCGGAACGAATGCGGCTTCACCGTGGGATCGTCGGTAACGCCCGGCCCGTTCCCGTTGCGGGCACCGATCGACACTTCGATGTCGCTCACGAACTTGACGCCGGGTCTGGTGGGAACGCCGTCCCAAGGCGACAGCATTTTCCCCGATACGATTTTTCAACCGGTGCGGCAGGGAGCGGCGATCAAACTTGAACTGGTCCTCAGCAATGTACTCAACGTCGACGAACCGTCCGTGACGGTTTCTATCGTCGTTCCGCCCGGAATCATCGTGGCGAATCCGCCGTTTCCCGCCCCGCCGCCAGCGGGTGTCATTTGGAACGATCTGACTCGCACGGTTTCGTACACCGGGCCGATCATGGCGGGGCAAACGGTGGTCGTGTCGATCGTCGGGTCGTTGCCGCCGGGCACCGGGTGCAGCGACGCTGTGGGAATCACCGCGTCGGGGACGACCGCCCCGAGCTGTTCCGACATCCGGGCGGGAATGTCGATCGTCCCGATCGCGGAAGTACCCGCAGGACCGTTCGAGGTGTTCCTGAACGAATCCCAGGGGCTGCGCGTGCTGGACGAAGCCGCGAACCCCATCACGTATCAAACCGTGTGCATGCCGAGCGAAACTTGGTTCGGACTGGCGCACGGCCCGGGCACCGAACTGTGGCTCTGCGGCCTGCCGATCGTGCGGATCGATCTGGTCACCCTCGACTTTGCGATCATGCCATCGTCGGTGCAGGATTCGGTTAACGCCGTCGGGGGTGCGGCGAACTTCGTTCACGTCCGCGATGCGGCGGTTGAGGCCTCCACGGGGCACATGATTCTGTATGGGCGTTCCAACAACGGCCTGGAGGGCCACCTCTTCCGGCTGGACCGATCCACCAACGCGGTGACGCATCTGATGAGCGATCCAGCGTTCGCGGCCGCCGACGATATCGTGTGCCTTGCCGACGGCTCGGTGCTCGTCCCCACCGGTGGTACGCTCCGGCGAGTATGGTTCGTTGGTTCGCTCCCCCTCCCCGCCGGCAGCGGAGCGACGCTCACCATCCCGATGCCCACCAACATGTTCGGCGGCACTTCGGGTGCTCGCCAATCCGACGCCTTTTCTCGAATCGCCACCCTCGCCGACGGCTCACTCTTTGCGTCCGTCAAAAGTGTGTTTCGGCGTGACGAGGGGGCTCCCGGTGCCCCGCCCTACGTCCTGACCGAGGTACAGTCGATTCTCTCCGTCGATCCCGATGCCCTTTCCTCGACGATTCTTATCGACCACGCGTCGGCGTTCACGGCACGGGTGCCCTCCGGGTTCGTTCCGCCGGCCCCGGAGATCGGGGCGTTGGCCGTCCGTCTGTTTTCGGACTCCGCCTTCGTCCCGGTCGATGGCACGCATTTCCGCTTCGGATCCAACTTGTTCAGCCGCGCGATCACCGAGGTCGTGACATTCCCTGAATCGCTCCGGGACGTCTTGCCAAGTAGCGGGTTCGGACCGCTTTCGACCGATCTGCTTCACTTCGACGGCGCGGCGGGGTGCCCGGGCGACTGGGACGGGGATGGCGACGACGACAGTGACGACATCATCGCGTTCTTCCTGGACTGGGACGCGGGCAACGGCGATGTAGACGGGGATCAGGACACCGACAGCGACGATGTGGTCGATTTTTTCGTTCACTGGGATGCTGGGTGCTGATGCAGCGAGCTACGCGCGTCTGTGCGGTGGCCCCATGAACCCCGATGCCGTTGCCCACCAGCAAATTTAGAGCAGTCTGAACCGCGGAATTGCCCTGGAGTGGCCCGCGTTGATTCATGGCGATGCCCTGTGTCGTTCCACAGATTCCCCGCGAAATCCTTTGAATAGAAGGTTCCGGAAAACCACTCATTGGACGTTTTGGCCGCGTGGCATCGCGGGATACTCAGTGAAACAGGAAACAACCCTCTAGAATCGCTGGCTTATTTAGAATGATGAAAGAATTGTGAAAATTTGGTTGCGAATTGATTCATTTGTGGTAAAGTTCCCAAGTAGGAGTGTGCCGCCCTCAACGGGGATGTGCGCGAGAGAGAGACACGCGAACCGTTCTCTTTTCATCCGGAGTGACGCCGTCTGAACCGCCCGAATCTGGGGCCGGCCGGTCGGTGCTGTCTTCTGTTTGATCGGCGACGCCGGTGAACAGAGGGTGTTGTGGGCACGCGGCCGTTGCCGCGGCGTCCATCGTGCGCGACCTTTGTTTCCGAAAGGCCACGGGCGAAAAAAGAGAGAGACATTCCTTTGCACTCGAAGGAGAGATTTATGAAGATTGGCGTTCTCGCCCTGCTGGCTACGGCTGGTTTGGCATCGTCCGTGCTTGCGAGCACGGTTTCCACGACCACGTTCCAGAGCGTCACGTTCACGAACAAGAACTCGGTTGACGCTGTCGGCGACGCCGACAACGCACGCGACTCCTTCGTCGCGTCGTTCTCCGGCAACATC
>Ga0163144_10006531_pt1 | contig 25691 bp, 22 predicted proteins | sample OliLak19BULKMAT1_FD_123175 | JGI IMG/M metagenome (GOLD analysis project Ga0163144, IMG submission 123175) | Freshwater microbial mat bacterial communities from Lake Vanda, McMurdo Dry Valleys, Antarctica - Oligotrophic Lake LV.19.BULKMAT1 | ecosystem: Environmental > Aquatic > Freshwater >... | reverse complement strand
GCCCACGATGAGGACGAAGACGAGCGCGGGCACAACGGCCCCCCCGACCGCTGCAGCGATGGGGAGCGTGGCGCGACGGACCGAGGCGAGCTCGCCGACCAGGACCTCGCGCTTGATCTCGAGACCAACGACGAAGAAGAAGATCGCCATCAGACCGTCATTGATCCAGTGCAGGAGGGTCATCGACAGCGTCAGGTCGCCGATGCCGACGGCAAGGCGGGTGTCCCAGAGCGAGACATAGGAGGAAGCGATCGGCGAGTTTGCCCATACGAGGGCGACGACTGCGGCGGCGATCATCAGCATCCCACCGGCAGCGTTGCTGCCCGCGAACGCACGGAACGGCGCGAGAAGTCGGTCGATGGGCGGGGCGACTTGGTTCACGTGAGGAATGATGCCTCGTCAGCCGGACACTGGCCACGCGGCCCCGCGCCGAGCCACGTCGCTCCGGGACCGCCACGCTCCCGGCGATCCGGCAGATATCCTTGACGACGATGATCAGGCGGTTGGTGATCCTGGGTGCGACCGGCGACCTCACGCGGAGGTCCTTGTTGCCCGCAGTTGCGTCGCTGCTGGCCGACAGGAGACTTCCGGCCGACTTCCGGGTCACCGCGGTGGGCCGCCGAGACTGGGACGACCGAGCGTACCTCGACTGGTTGCTGCTCCCCTCGCCAGGAACCGACCTCCTCGAGCCCGCGCGACGTGCGCTCGAAGGAGTCGTCGCCTATCGCTCCGCTGACTTGACGGATCCGCGCCAGCTGCGAGTCATCCTTGCGCCCGCGATGGGCCCCATGGTCCTCTACCTGGCACTGCCGCCCGCCGTCTTCGCTCCCGCGATCGAGTCCCTGACCGTCGCGGGTTTGCCGACCGGTAGCCGGATCGTCATCGAGAAGCCGTTTGGGTCGGACCTCGCGTCTGCTCGCCAGCTCAACGACCTCCTGCACGGGCTTCTTCCCGAAGACTCGGTGTACCGGGTCGACCACTTCCTGCACAAGCAGACGGTGCAGAACATCCTTGGCCTCCGGTTCGCGAACCGCGTCTTCGAGTCCATCTGGAGCACGGCGCACATCAAGGAGATCGAGATCGTATGGGATGAGGCCCTCGGACTCGAGGGCCGCGCGAGCTACTACGACCGCGCCGGCGCCCTCCTCGACATGATCCAGAACCATTTGCTGCAGTTGCTGGCGCTCATCTCGATGGAAGGCCCGAAGTCACTCGACCCGGGTGATCTGCGCGATCGCAAAGTGGAGGTTCTGCGCGCAATCCGCAGGTTCGACCCTTCGGAGGTGGCAACGCGGACCGCGCGCGCGAGATACACAGCCGGCGTGGTGGCCGGGCGCGCCATGCCGAGCTATGTCGATGAGCCCGGGGTGGACCCATCCCGTCATACGGAGACCTATGCGGAGGCGACGTTCTCGATCGACAATCCGCGCTGGGCCGGCACCTCGTTTCGACTGCGGACCGGCAAGGCCCTCGCCCGCCCTCGACGGGAGATCCTCGTCCACTTCCACGATGTCCAGCACGCGGTGTTCCGTGAGGCAGCGTCGGCGTCCGCCAACCTGCTCCGCCTCACGCTGGATCCCGACACCATCACCTTCAGGTTGAACATCAACGGAGCCGGCGACCCGTTCACGCTCGAGACCGTCAACCTCGATGTGCAACTGGCCGCCCAGGAGATCCCAGCCTACGGTCGGCTCCTGCTCGGTATCCTCGATGGTGATGCGACGTTCTCCATCCGCGATGATGAGGCCGAGGAGGCATGGCGAGTCATCGAGCCCATCGCCGTGGGATGGCGCGAGGGGATCAGTCCGCTTGGCGAGTACGAGGCCGGCTCAGCCGGCCCACGCTCCGGGGCCTAGCTCAGCGTCGATCAAGCCAGCCGATAGCGGAGGAGCGCTCCCACGCCGCCGAAACGAGTGAGGCCAGCGTGCGCTTCGACGACCTCGACGTCCGCGCCCGTTATCGCGGCGAGTCGGATCAACTCATTGCGCTGCTCGTCATCGACGTCCGTGTTCGCCTCGAGCAGGAGGAGGTCGACCTGCCCGTTACCGAGTGCCCGGCGGGTCGCTTCGAGACCCGCCACGCCCAGACCGTCGGAGCGAACGGCCGCGACGACCTGATCGGCGATCGTGGTCGATGCGTCTGCCTCCATGCGCTGAAGGACATCATCGATCGCGTCGGCGAGCTGGGCGAACGTGTGGGTTCGGGCGGCGGCGAAGAGGCGCCCGGGTCGCGGCCAGAGATGCTCGCCATGCCCCTCGATGAGGTCCACGCGAATCGATAACCAGGTGCGCGCCATGCGTCCGCCTCCCTCCCGTCTCTGTTCGCGCCGGATCAGCCGAGCGGTGCCAGCAGGACCCCGGCCGGCACGGTCAGGATCGGGGCATCGGTCTCGACATCGCGCCGGGTGACCATGATGCCGCACCCAACGCCTCGCTGATGCGACGAGTCGCGCATCCCGGACGCCCGTGTGGACGTCAGGCGCCGGCATCGGGGCTCACGTTGCCTCGACGCACCACGACCGCTCATCACGATTCGACAAGCCACGGGCTGGCTGTATCCTCACGGGAAGGTCAAGGTCGACGGTTGTAGAGGTGGGTCATGTCGCTGCTCCAACGCGTCGAACGGGCGCAGCGGGAAGCCGACGCCTCCAACGGGTCCGTCCCCGTCCCCGTCCCGGTCGCGCCCCCGGTCGCGCCCCCGGTCGCGCCCCCGGTCGCGCCCCCGGCGGCGCCAACGACCGTTCGGAACCAGGTCCGCGAAGAGCTGCTGGGCGTGATCCGGATACGTCTGCAGGACGAGATCATCACGCGGATCAAGACCCTCCTCGACGTCACTGACAAGAAGGACCTGTACGCTCGCGTCGAGCCGATCGTCGAACAGGTTCTGGGCACCGACGGGTTCGTCATCACCCGCGATGAACGACTCCGCCTGATCGATGAGGTCATCGCCGAGGTCTCGGGTCTTGGGCCGCTCGAGGCGCTGTTGGCGGACGAGACCATCACGGAGGTGATGGTCAACGGCCCGAAACACATCTACATCGAGCGACGCGGCAAGATCGTCCGGGTCGACAGCGTCTTTCTGAACGACGAGCACGTCCTTCGGATCATCGATCGGATCATCACCCCGATGGGCCGGCGGATCGACGAGTCGAGCCCGCGCGTGGACGCCCGCCTGCCCGACGGTTCGCGAGTCAACGCGGTGATCGAGCCGCTGTCCCTGATCGGGCCGGTCCTGACCATCCGCAAGTTCTCGGCGAAGCCGTACCAGGTTCAGGACATGATCGGGTTCGGGACCGCCACCCCGGAGATGTTCGGTTTCCTCAAGGCCTGCGTCGAGGCGCGGCTGAACGTCTTTGTCTCGGGCGGCACGGGCTCCGGCAAGACCACGTTCCTCAATGTCCTCTCGTCGTTCATCCCCGACGACGAGCGGATCGTCACGATCGAGGACGCAGCCGAGCTGCAGCTGCGCCAGCCCCATGTCGTCACGCTGGAATCCCGTCCGCCCAATCTCGAGGGCATCGGCGAGGTCACGATGCGCGACCTGGTGCGCAACGCCCTGCACATGCGCCCCGACCGGATCATCGTCGGCGAGTGCCGCGCTGGAGAGGCGCTGGACATGATCCAGGCCATGACCACTGGCCAGGATGGCTCGCTGTCCACGGGTCACGCGAACACGCCGCGCGACATGCTCAGGCGGCTCGAGACGATGGTCCTCATGACCGGCTACGAGCTGCCCCTGCGAGCCATCCGCGAACAGATCGCCTCGGCCGTGGACCTGCTCGTCCACACGGCGCGCCTAAAGGACGGTTCGCGCAAGGTCGTCAACATCACCGAGATCTACGGCATCGAAGACGACGAGATCCTCAGCCAGGACATCTTCGCGTTCGAGCAGACCGGGTTCCACGACGGACGGATCGAGGGAGAACTCAAGCCGACCGGCGCTCGGCCCACGTTCATGGCGAAGTTCAAGGCCAACGGGATCCAGCTGCCGCCCGGTGAGTTCGGCATCCCGGCGGTGGATCCGGCGCGTCCCGGACCGGCCCGCCGCGGCAAGGGCCGATGGGGCGCCGACGAGTCAGCCCAGCTTGCCGATCCCTCACGCCCGGCGGTGGGGCACGGGCGGGTCGTCACGGCAGGCGGGATGGTCTACGTGACCGCGCTGGGACCCGTCGACCCGAGGTCCGGCCTGGTCGTCGACGGCACCATCAAGGACCAGGCCCGCCAGTGCCTGACCAACCTCAAGGCCAGGCTGGAGGAGGCCGGGAGCTCGCTTGACAAGGTCGTCTGGGCGAACTGGTCGCTGAAGGAGCCGTCCGAGTTCGACGACTTCAACGAGGAATGGTTGCGCTGGTTCCCGGGTGACGGCCCCATCGGCCAGGGGACGCTCATGCCGCCGGTCCATCGCCGCGCCGGCTTCCGCGTCTCGATCGGGGTGATCGCCGAGGCCTAGGGCAGAGCAGCCGCTGATCCAATCCTGCGGCACCGGTCCGCCCGATGCCGGAGTCGACACGCCGGTCTCTCCGGGACCGCGCTCGAAGCCGGTCACCTATCATCGGGTTCCACGGTGTTTCCTCACTCCCATCGTCGGCCCCGATCCTGCCCTGCCCCCATGCCGCGCGATCCCTGCGCCGACGGATCGTCAGACCGAACGGCGCTCTGGGTCGGAGCCCGTGCCATCAGTCACCTTCTCGCTGCCGAATTGCAACCTACTTCGCCTACCAGAGTAGTAGACATTTGCTGCCAGGTTCGGGTAGATTGCGACACATGACACCCGACCGCCGAGCTGTGGACATGTGTATGCCCTGGCGGCCCCATGGTGGGGACACAGGGCGCTAGGTCGCGTGTCACGCAAGTAGCGATGACCAACGGGGCCCACGCCGGTCCCGGGGCCGCAGTCCATCGCAGGACTGCGGCTTTTCTGTGTCCCAACGAACCATCGTTCGCCGCCTGCCCGCAAGACGAAGGGACCGAACGACTCGACCTACCTGACATGGAGGACACGACGTGTCCATCGCGCCACCACCGACGGAACGTGCCGGCTCAGGCCAGATCCGACCGTTCGCTGACGACGCCCAGCACGGCGTCGAGTTCGCCGATCTGGGGCGGGTCTTTCCCGGAGCCACACGCGGCCACGAGCTGGGTGCCGGTGCCGCGGTCGCAGCTTCCCACATCGTCCTCAGGAACCTCACGCTTTCCGTCCGGCCGGGCGAGGTCGTCGCGGTCCTCGGAGCAAGCGGCTGCGGCAAGTCGACGCTCCTGCACATCACCGCCGGTCTGGATCAGCCGACGACCGGCGAGGTCCGGATCGGGGGGGACGCCGTCGCCGGTATCGACCCGCGCTGTGCCTTCGCGTTCCAGGAGCCTCGGCTCCTGCCGTGGCGGACGCTGGCCGGCAACGTGGCACTTGGTCTGCCCGCGGGAACGCCTGGCCGCGACGGTCACGAGCATGTCGCCGAGCTCCTGGCCCTGGTCGGATTGACCGCGTTCGCCGGCCACCGGCCGCGCGAGGTATCCGGTGGCATGGCCCAGCGGGCGGCCCTGGCCCGGGCCCTCGCCCGCCGCCCCTGGGTTCTCCTCCTGGACGAGCCGTTCGGGGCGTTGGACGCGCTGACTCGCCTCCGGATGCAGGATCTCCTGCTCGAGGTCCATGCGGCCGCACCCACCACGGTCCTGCTCGTGACCCACGACGTTGAAGAGGCCCTGCAGCTCGCGGATCGGGTGATCCTGCTGGGGGCCGAACCAGGCACCGCTGGCGCGACCGTCCGACAGATCGTCACCGTGCCGGGCGATCGCCCGCGTGACCGAGGCTCCGCCGAATTGGCCGAGCTCCGGGCCGAGCTCCTGGCCGGCCTCGGCATCGACCGACATGCGCATGCCCACCGATCACCCACCATCCACCCCTGAAAGGACACGACCGACAATGACCACAGGACTCCGCCATCCCATCTCGCGCCGCTCGAGCGGCTTCCGTGCCGCCTTTGCCGCCCTCACCGGGGTCGCGATCCTCGTCACGGCTTGCTCGACCGACAGCGGGACATCCGCCGCGCCGTCCACCGCTCCCGATGCCATTGCGGGAGTCGCCGCCTCCCCGGACACGGGCACGCTCACCCAGGGCGGCACCCTGAACATCGACTTCGCGACGTACAACCCATTGAGCCTGATCATCAAACAGAAGGGCTGGCTGGAGGCTGAACTCGCCGACCAGGGCGTGACCGTCAACTGGGTCAAGTCGGCGGGGTCGAACAAGGCCAACGAAGCGCTCCGCGCGAACGCGATCGATGTCGGGTCGACCGCCGGCTCGGCCGCCCTGCTGGCGCGCTCGAACGGCTCGCCCATCCAGGTCATCGACATCTTCTCGCAGCCGGAGTGGGCGGCCCTGGTCATCCCGGCCGGGTCGTCGATCGCGGCCGTCGCGGACCTCAAGGGCAAGAAGATTGCTGCGACCAAGGGCACGGACCCGTACTTCTTCCTGCTCCAATCGCTGGCGGAAGCTGGCCTCGCGCCGACGGACGTCACCGTGGAAGTGCTCCAGCACGCGGACGGCTGGGCGGCGCTCCAAAGCGGATCCGTCGACGCGTGGGCTGGGCTCGACCCGATCATGGCCGGAGCGGAGGAAGCCGGTGCGTCGCTCCTCTACCGGAACGTGGCCTTCAACAGCTACGGCTTCCTGAATGCGACCGAGTCGTTCCTCGCGAGGAAGCCGGATCTCGCGCAGGCCGTCGTGGACGCGTACGAACACGCTCGGGCGTGGGCCCAGGAGCATCCGGCCGAGACGGCCCAGTTCCTGGCCACGGAGGCCGGACTGGACCTTGCTGTGGCGACCAAGGTCATCACCGAGCGTTCCAATCTGGACGTGGACCCGGTCCCGGGCGCGGCGCAGGTGGCCGTCCTGACCAAGATCGGTCCGATCTTCGTGGCCGCCGGTGACGTCTCTGATCAGGCACAGATCGACGCGGCGCTGGCCACGCTCATCAATGCCGCGTTCATCACACGCGCGGATCCGGGTCGCTTCGAGTGACGCGCTCTCGTGTCGTCGCGGTGCCGGTCGGGTCTCGACCCAGGCCGGCGACGGCCACGGTGGGTCGCGCCAGGGTCGCGCCGGGGTCGATCGCGCGGCGGCGCTGGCCCCGGTTGATGGGCAGTGCCGTCCTGCCCATCCTCCTGCTGATCGCCTGGCAGATCACGACCGACCTCGGCGTCTTCACGGCCGTCCAGTTACCCTCCCCCGGCAGCGTCCTGAAGGCCGCCCTGGAACTCGCCGAGCGGGGCCTGTTGGGTACGTACATCTGGACGTCAGCCCAGCGCGTCCTGATCGGCTTTGCGATCGGCGCCTCGCTGGGCCTCGGCGTCGGTGCGCTGACCGGCCTGTCGCGGATCTGGGATATCGCCCTGGGCACGACCCTGGGCGCGATCCGTGCCGTCCCGTCACTGGCCTGGGTGCCGCTGCTCATCCTGTGGCTCAAGATCGGCGAGGATTCCAAGATCACGCTCATCGCCATCGGTTCGTTCTTCCCGGTCTTCACGACGGTCGCCGGGGCCCTCCGCCATGTGGATGCCGGGCTCGTGGAAGCCGGGCGGGCGTTCGGACTGCACGGCCTGCGCCTGTTCACTACCGTCCAGCTGCCGGCGGTCCTGCCGTCGGTCATCGCCGGGCTGCGCCTTGCGCTCGCCCAGTCGTGGCTGTTCCTCGTCGCCGCCGAGCTCATCGCCTCGTCCGCCGGTCTCGGATTCCTGCTGATCGACTCGCAGAACAACGGTCGGGTCGACCGCATCCTGCTCGCGATCATCCTGCTCGCGCTCCTGGGCAAGACGGCGGACGCGTTTCTGGGTATCTTCGAACGATGGGCGATCCGCCGTTGGACCTGAGCTCCCTCACCGCCTGCTCGCTGCCGCGCTCCACGGCCGGATATCCGGACGCGCTGGTGCGGCGCATCTACAGCGAAACGGCGACGATCGCCATGGTCGGCGCCTCCCCCAACTGGAACCGACCCAGCTACTTCGTCATGCGCTACCTCCAGCGCAAGGGCTTTCGGGTCATCCCGGTCAATCCCCGGGCGCTCGATGCGCCGATCCTCGGCGAGACGGTCTACCCGGACCTCGAGTCCGTGCCCGAACCGATCGATGTCGTCGACGTCTTCCGTCGACCGGAGGACACCCCCGCCGTCGCGCAGTCGGCGGTTGCCATCGGGGCCAAGGTCCTGTGGCTTCAGCTCGGCATCCGCAACCCGGACGCCGCGACCATCGTCGGGATCGCCGGTCTCACATTCATCGAGGATCGCTGCATGAAGATCGAGTACGGGCGCCTGAGCGGCGAGCTCGCGTGGAGTGGCATCAACACTCGCATCATCTCGAGCCGGCGCACCAGGCCGGTCGCGTGACGAAAGCCTCCCCGCCGGAGCCTCGCCGCGCATCACAGCCGCCGCCGCCGCTCGAGGTCGAAGAAGCGCACGGATTCGCGACACGGGCCGTCCACGCCGGCGCCCGTCCCGATCCCGTCACCGGGTCACGGAACGTGCCCATCCATCAGACCACGGCGTACGTCTTCGATGACGTCGACCATGCGGCGGCGCTGTTCAACCTGCAGACCTTCGGCTACATCTACTCACGCCTGACCAACCCCACGGTCGCGGCCCTCGAGGAGCGTGTCGCGGCGCTGGAAGGTGGACGGGCCGCCGTGGCCGCCGCGTCCGGGCACGCGGCCCAGCTGCTCGCGTTCTACACCCTCCTCGACCCCGGCGACCACGTCGTCGCCGCCCGACAGCTCTATGGTGGATCGCTGACCCAGCTCAGCCACACGTTCAAGCGCCTGGGTTGGAGCACGACCTTCGTGGACGCCACCGACCCATCGGCCGTCGCGGCGGCCATCGGGGAGCGGACCAAGGCGGTGTTCGTCGAGTCGCTGGCGAACCCGGGCGGCGTCGTGGTCGACCTGCAGGCGCTCGCGTCGGTCGCCCATGCGGCATCGATCCCCTTGGTCGTGGACAACACGCTGGCGACGCCGTACCTGTGTCGACCATTCGAATGGGGGGCCGACCTGGTCATCCATTCGCTCACGAAGTTCCTGTCCGGGCACGGGACGTCGATGGGCGGCATCGTCGTCGAATCCGGCCGGTTCGACTGGAAGGGGAGTGGCAAGTTCCCGTTCCTTGCCGGCCCGGACCCGGCGTACCACGGCCTCGACTTCATCGAGACGTTCGGCGACTTCGGGTTCTCCATGAAGGCCCGCGCGGTCGCGCTCCGGGATCTTGGGCCCGCCCTCTCGCCGACCAATGCCTTCCACATCCTGACCGGCATCGAGACCTTGCCGCTGCGGATGGAGCGGCACGTGGCCAATGCACGGGAGGTTGCGACGTTCCTGACCGGCCACGAAACGGTCGCCTGGGTGTCGTACGCCGAGTTGCCGGACAGCAAGTTCCGCGAGTTGGCCGCGCGCTACCTCCCGCGCGGTGCCGGATCCGTCTTCACGTTCGGCGTCCGCGGCGGCTACGAGGCGGGCGTGCGGGTCGTGGAGTCCGTGGAACTCTGGTCGCACCTGGCCAACGTCGGCGACACCCGCAGCCTCATCCTCCATCCGGCTTCCACGACCCATCGGCAGCTCTCGGACGACGAGCGCCTGGCCGCCGGAGCCGGCCCGGATGTGATCCGGCTGTCTGTCGGCATCGAGGATGTGGCGGACCTGATCGCCGACCTCGAGCAGGCGCTGGCATCGGCAGATGGCCCGCAGCGATGACCGTCAGCGCCGCCGGCCGAGCGCAGCTCCAGAGTGAGCGGCGTCGGGTTGGACAGAAGGTCCAGCACCGGGCAGTGCGCGTCGACATGGGCCTTGAGGCGATCGAGATCCTCCGGAGGAGCCGAGCTCGCCAGAGTGACGGTCCCGCGGATGCTCTGGAATCCGGGCCGGATCGAGTCGTCCACGGCAAAGAAGCCGCGCAGATCGATGTCACCCTCCAGTGAGACAGCGACGGCGTCGAGCGGGATGCCCAGGTGATCGGCGTGCAGCCGGTAGGTGATCTCCTGGCAGGACGCGAGCGCCGCGAGAGCGAGCTCGACCGGGTTGGGCGCGGAGTCCTTGCCGCCCAGGATCGGCGGCTCGTCGACGGCGACCTCGAAGTCGCGGATGCGCACGTCGCTGCGCAATCCCGCAACCTGGCGGCTGTCGGCACGGAACGTGGTGATGGTCGCGCCCGCCGGGGCGCCGGCAAGTGCGGCGCGCGTGTCGTGGACGAGCGAAGCGAAGGCGAAGTCAGTCACGAAAGAGTCCTCCGAGGTCGGTGGGCTGGATGGGTCGCGGTGCCGCGGGACGGAGTCGGCGACTACCCGTCCTCGACACGACGGGACCGCCGACGCATACACATGTCCCGGGAGATACGGTGGCTGACCATCACGAATAAATTATACGGAACTAGTAGGCATTAGCCGCAAGCATTTCGTGGGGCTCACGTCATGACACCCAGGGCTAGCTCTGGCCCGGGCCCCGCGCGCCCTCGGCGTCCATCGGGTCGGAGATGGCGCGTTCACGCCTGGCCAGCCAAACGAACGGCAGGGCGAGGACCTGGACCGCGGCGCTCACGACGTATGACGGCCCATAGCCGTAGACGTCGGCGACTCGGCCCAGGGCCGGCTGCGCGACGACGCCCCCGGTGGAGCCCATCAGGGAATCGAACGAGAGGACCGTCGCCCGCTGCTCCGACGGGATCAGGCCGTTGATGAACGCCTGGCGCACGGGTGCCGAGATCGCGAAGACCAGCGCCCACGCCGCCAGCAGCACCAGGGCGACCGCGAATTCGTCCGTCAAGCCGATCAGGACGAGGAGGCCGACGTTCGCGACGATGCCGAGGATGAGCGCATCCGTGCGACGGCGGAACCAGCGCCGGACCCACGGGACCGTCAGGCCGCCGACGATCTGCGCTCCGGCGATGATCGCTGCGGCGAGTCCCGCGACGGAGTACGCGCCCGTGTCGCCGTACAGTTCGAGGAGGTACGGCTGGAGCGCATAGAAGGCGAAGAAGCCGACGCCGGAGGTGAACGGTGCGGCGAGCATGAGCCAGCGGATCGGCGGGTTCCGCCACCCGCCTTCGACGGCCCCGCGGACCACCACCCCGACCTCTTCCACGACGCCCGCGCCGCGGCGCGGCTTGAATCCGATGTCGTGCATGAAGCGCAGGGCGATGACCAGGGTCAGGCCGAGCAGCGCCGCCCGCAGGAGGTACGGAACGCCGAGGTCGGTGGCCTGGGCGATGACCCCACCCAGCACCGACCCGACGAGCATCGCAGCTCCAGCCACCGTCTGGGCTCGCCCGAACACCGTTTCCAGGTTGCCCGTGAATCCGGTGGCGTGCAGGGCGTCCACGAGCCAGGCCTCCGTCGCCCCGGAGAAGAACGTGAACCCGAGGCCGAGCACGATGGAGGCGACCGCCCACCCCAGGAATGGCGCCCGGATCTGCCACATGACGAAGTACAGGAGCGTGGACGCGAGCAGGGTCACGGCTCCAAGAAGGAACGAGAAGCGACGGCCTCGCGTATCCGCGATCACCCCGGTCGGGACCTCGAACAGCACCTGGCCAACGGAGAAGAACGCGTTCGCGGCGAACGCCTCCGTGTTCGTCAATCCCGCGTCGAGCAGGAACAGGGTGTTGATGCCCCAGATGAACGACGCGGCAAGCGTCGTCAGCAAGGTCAGCGCGAGATAGGTCCGCTGGACGGTGCGGGCGTCGTCGGTCACGGCTCGTCGTGCGCGGTTGGCGACAGCGATGCCGGATCGATGCTCATAACGGCCTCCGTCAGAGGGTCGTGGTGGCGGGGCTCGGGTGCAGCGGAGGGTACCGCAACGGGGCGGTGTGTCGGTCAGACGCGGTTCTGGGGCCCATCGCCGCCCGACGCAACCGCGGCGCCTCAACGCGCGTCTAACGGCACACGGTCACCACGATCGTCGAACCCACCACATCGGAGCCTCACATGCGTTCGATCACCATCACGATCCCCTCTCCGAGTCAGCGCGCTCGATGGCTGGCTGCCGGCCTCGCGGTCGGTTTGCTGTCGGCCGCCGTCGCCAGCCCGGCGTTCGCCCCGCGGCCCACCCTGGCCGTTGATCCAGCGGCGACCCCCGAACATACGATCAGCGTCAGCGGGACCGGCCGCGTCGTGGTCAGTCCGGATATCGCCGACCTCCGCCTTGGCGTGACCATCACGAAACCGACCGTGAAGGCAGCCCGCGCGGCGGCCGCCGCGTCCATGAATGCGGTGCTTGACGCGCTCAGGAAGCTCGGCATCGCGGCGCAGGACCTCAAGACGACGACGCTCTCGCTCCAGCCCAACTACGCCTACGGGGATGGCTCCAACCAGCCCAAGCTCACGGGCTACACCCTCTCCAACGGCGTGGTCGTCACCATCCGGGATCTCGATCAGGTGGGCGATGCGGTCGATGACGCCCTGGCCGCCGGGGCCACGACGCTGGACGGGGTGACCTTCCGGGTGGAGGATCCGGCCACGGCGGAGCGGCAGGCCCGCGAGCAGGCACTATCGCAGGCCAGGTCCAGGGCGGACACCCTCGCCTTGGGCGCCAATGTCAGGATCGTCGGCGTGGCGTCCATCAGCGAGACGTCCAGCCCGCTGCCCTATCCGATCTTCTACGGGGAGCGCGGCGGCGCAGCAGCACTGGATCTGGCCACGCCGGTCCAGCCCGGGACGAACGAGGTCACGGTGACCGTCTCCGTCTCCTACCTCATCGAATAGCGATCACCGCGGGCGCACCCGGTGCCAGCCGGCTACGTCGTGGTGATTCGTGACGGTCGAGCACTGCTAGAATCGCCGTTACCATGACCGCGCAGCAGTTCGACTACGTCATCGTCGGCGGTGGCTCAGCGGGTTCGGCCCTGGCCAACCGGCTGACCGAGGATCCGGGCACGACCGTGCTGGTGCTGGAGGCGGGGCGCTCCGACTGGCGGATCGACCCGTTCATCCACATGCCGGCCGCCCTGGCCTTCCCGATCGGGAATCGCTTCTACGACTGGCGGTACGAGTCGGAGCCGGAGCCGGCCATGAACGGCCGCCGGATCTACCACTCGCGGGGCAAGATCCTGGGCGGCAGCAGCAGCATCAATGGCCAGATCTTCCAGCGCGGCAATCCCCTCGACTACGAGCGCTGGGCCGCGGACCCGGGCATGACCGGCTGGGACTACGCGCATTGCCTGCCGTACTTCAAGAAGATGGAGACATGCCTGGCAGCCGCGCCGGACGATCCCTGGCGCGGCCATGACGGCCCGCTGGTCCTGGAGCGTGGGCCGGCCACCGATTCGCTCTTCCGTGCCTTCTTCCAGGCCGCGGAGCAGGCGGGCTACGCAAAGACAGAGGACGTCAACGGCTATCGACAGGAGGGCTTCGCGCCGTTCGACAGGAACATCCACAAGGGCCGACGCCTCTCGGCCGCGCGGGCCTACCTGCACCCGGTCATGGGCACGCGGGCCAACCTCACCGTGCGGACCAGGGCGTTCGTGACGAAGATCCTGGTCGAGGGCACGCGGGCCGTTGGTGTCGAGGTCGCGAAGGGCCGGTCGGGCGTGGAGCGGATCCTGGCCGGCGAGGTGATCCTGGCGGGTGGCGCGATCAACTCGCCGCAACTCCTGCTGCTGTCCGGCATCGGACCCGCCACCGATCTTGGGACGCACGCCATTCCTGTCGTGGCCGACGCGCCGGGCGTCGGGCAACACCTTCAGGACCACCTTGAGGCGTATATCCAGTACAAGAGCCTCCAGCCCGTGTCCAGGCAGCCGGCGGCGACCCAGAGGTGGCGCCGCCCGTTCATCGGGGCGCAGTGGCTGTTCCTGCGGTCCGGCCCCGGCGCGACCAATCACTTCGAAGGCGGCGGGTTCGTGCGCTCCAACGACGATGTCGCCTATCCCAACCTGATGTTCCACTTCCTGCCGCTGTCGATCCGCTACGACGGGAAGGCCGGCACGCCAGGGCACGGCTACCAGGTCCACGTCGGCCCGATGTACTCCGATGCCCGTGGCAGCATCACGCTCAAGGGCACGGATCCGCGCCAGCACCCGGCACTCCGGTTCAACTACCTCTCCACCGACCAGGACCGGCGCGAGTGGATCGAGTCGATCCATGTTGCTCGGGACATCCTGAACCAGCCGGCGATGGCGCCGTTCAACGGTGGCGAGACCTCGCCAGGGGGGTCGGTGGAGACGGACGACGAGATCTTCGATTGGGTGCGGGCGGACGCCGAGACCGCCCTCCACCCCTCGTGTACCGCGCGGATGGGCGTGGATGGCATGTCCGTGCTGGACCCTGAGACGATGCGCGTCCACGGGATGGACGGTCTGCGGGTCGTGGACGCCTCTTCCATGCCGTACGTCACCAACGGCAACATCTATGCCCCGGTCATGATGCTGGCCGAGAAGGCCGCAGACCTGATCCGCGGCAACACGCCGCTCCCTCCGGAGCCGATCCCGTTCTACCGCCATCCCGGGTCCGCCTCGTCCGTCGGATCGTTGCCCTCGCTCAGGCGTCCTGGGACAGGACGATGACGCTGTACGGGCCCACGGACACGAGTGCGCTCTGGGTGCACCCGTCTGCCGGCTCCGGGTCCGCCTCCGTATCGAGCGCCTCGTGGCCGCCGAAGTCGCGGGCGTACGTCGGCGAGTCGCTGTTGAAACGGACGCGCCACCGACCGCGCGCGGGGACGCCCACCCGCAAGGCTTCAACGTGCCGATCCGCGAAGTTCGCCACGACGACGACATCATCACCTGGTCCGCCGGAGGCCCAGCGGTGCATGACCAGGATCTTGGCGCTGTCATCCACGCGGAGGATGGCGACGCTGGGGCCGCGCAGGCCGCGAGTCTGGCCCGACCCTCCGCGCCGCAGTTCGATGAGGTCGCGGTGCATCTGCAGGATGCCGTTGTGGGCCGCGGCCCTGGACCAGTCGAACGCGACCGAATCGTCGAACCAGCGATCGGCGAGCAATTCCTGACCCTGGAAGAGCATCGGGATGCCGGGTGACGTGAGTACCAGGGCGGAGCCCAGGGTGGCGCGCTTCTTGGCCCACCAGTCGGCTGCGTCCCCGGGGGAGATGGCCTCCGGCACGCGGGTCTGGCCGTTGGCCACCTCGTCGTGTGATTCGGTGTAGATGACTCGTGTCAGGGCTGGCCCTCGGCCCTCGCCGACGATGGCCGTGACGACCTCCCGCAGATCCCGATCGGCGTCGTCGGTGGCCGTGATGGCGGCTCGGATGCGGTGGATGAATCCGGCGTCCCATTGCGCCCCGAACCCGGCCCCGCCCACCGTTGTCGGGGCGACCAGGCTCGGATCGTTGCCCAGGTCCTCCGCGATGGTCAGTTTCCACGGCTGCCGAGCGCGGATCTCGTCGTTGAGCCAGGCCATCAGCGACCAGCCATCCGGTAGCCTGGAGGCGGGGTTGGATTGGTCCCCATCGACCAGGCGGATGTACAGGGTCGCGTCGAAGCGCAGCCCATCGCAGCGGAACTCCTCCAGCCAGGTCAACGCGCTGTCGCGCAGGAAGGTCCGGACCTCGCCGCGCCCGTAGTCGGGGCGGGTGGCGCCCCACGGCGTCATGGATCGAGCGGCGTCGTAGATGTAGATCCCGCCGCCGTCGTCCTCCGACCAGCCATCGAACCGCCACAGGTCAAGGTCCGATGGCCCAAGGTGGTTGTAGACGACGTCGACGATGACCGCGATACCGTGGTCGTGGGCGGCCTTGATGAAGCGCTTGAAGGCATCCGGTCCGCCATAGCCTGATTCGATGGCGAACAGATGCGCCGGGTTGTAGCCCCATGAGATGTCACCGGCGAACTCGAACGGGGGCATGATCTGGACCGCACTGATCCCCAGATCGCGGAGGTACGGCAGCCGCCGAGCCGCGTGATCGAAATCGCCACGCCGATCGTCCTTGGCAGCGAACGTCCCGACGTGCAGCTCGTAGATGACCATGTCGTCCCAGGCCGGCATCGTGAAGTCGTCGCCGGTCCAGTCGAAGGCGGTCGGGTCGTAGACCACGGCGTTGCCTACCGAGCTCGTGACCTGCCGCGCGTACGGGTCCATCCGCCAGACCTCGTTGCCGTCCGCGGTCCGGAGGCGAAATCGGTACTCGTCCCCGGATTCGACGTCCTCGACATCTGCCGACCACGTGCCGCCGCTGCCATCCCCGTCGCGGGCCAGCGCGGTCGCCTCGGGCGCCCAGTCGTCGAAGCTGCCCGTGACGAGGACCGCCTCCGCATGCGGCGCCCAGACCCGGAACGTCGTCCCTCCGGGATACGGCAGCGCCCCCATCCCGGGGCGCGGCGATGGGGCGGCCGCCCTCATTTGGTCGGCAGCGTCTTGCCGAACGCGAGCGCCCGCTCCAGCCAGCCATCGACCCGTGCGACGAGCTCTGGCGGTGACTTCTCGAACGACAGCACGGCACTCCTGATGGGACGGCGGCGGCCTCAAGGCCGCGTCGCTAGCGTAGGCTTCCGGGACACTCGCCGTGGAGGACCGAGACCATGCCGCACCGTCGCCCCGGAGCCTGCCGATGAAGGTCGGCGTGGTCTTGCCGATCGCTCAAGAGGATGGCATGACGGCCCCGCCGTCGTATGCCGAGATCCGGGCGGTCGCCCTCGCCGCCGAGACCGGCGGCCTCGATTCGGTCTGGGTCTACGACCACCTGCTCTTTCGGTTCGACGGCGAGACAACGGGCATCCACGAATGCTGGACCGTCCTCACCGCGATCGCCGAGGCCACGTCGCGTGTCCAGCTCGGGACGATCGTCATGTGCACCGCCTTTCGAAACCCGGGCCTGCTGGCCAAGATGGCGGCGACCCTGGATCACATCAGCGACGGGCGCCTCATCCTTGGCCTGGGTTGCGGCTGGCACGATCCGGAGTACGAGGCATTCGGGTACTCCACGGACCACAAGGTCGGACGGTTCGAGGAGGCGCTGACGATCATCCGAACGCTGATCCGTGAGGGACGAGCCGATCTGGACGGCCGCTGGGTCCAGGCCCGCGATGCGCTGCTCGTGCCAACCGCCCGACCGGATCTTCCGATCCTCATCGCGGCCAAGCGCCCGCGCATGCTGGAGTTGACGGCCCGCCATGCCGATGCGTGGAACATGGCCTGGTTCGGCGAGCCGGACGAGCGACTTGCCACGGTGCGCGCCGATCTGGCGGCCGCCTGCGCGGCCGTTGGTCGCGACCCCTCTACCCTGGACATCACACTCGGGGTGACCATTCGCTATCCGGACCTGGTCCCGCCCCGGGCCAAAGGCGCCACGCCGCCGCCCGAGTCAACGGACCCGGCGCTGACCGGTTCGGACGAGGAGATCGCTGCCGGGCTGTCCGCCCACGCTGCTCTCGGGGCACGACACCTGATCGCGGCACTGGAGCCCTCGACGCCAGACTCCGTGGCGCGGCTGGCTAGCGCCGTCCGCCTGGCCGGCCTCCAGCGCGACCAGCGCTTGCTCGACCAACGGACCCGCCCGACGCGCACAAGGAGGTCGAACTCGTAGGGCAGGACCAGGACGTACTTACCCCCGAGCGCGCTCTGCAGCATCCCGGCTCCGCCGCCCGGCCTGGACCACATCCTGCGCGGCACGAACTGCCGACCGACCTGCTCCGGCGTGAGGGCGGCACCGGGCCTGGGCCCGGGCCCGGGGTGGATGACCGGTGCCGATAGAGCGGGTCGGACGCCATCACCATGACGAGGCCGTGTCGCGCGCGCGGCCTGAAGGTCGTCATCACGTCAACGATACGACACGATATCCATCGCGGGTTTGGGGGGGGTGCAGCGGCCGGGCTACAGCTTGTCACTGGATCGAAATGGTCACGAACCATGCCAAAATCAGCGCGGAGCGTGATCCGATGGTAAGGTTGCGAAGACGTGCGACGCCTCAAGGTGGTCGCGAGGGTAGCGCTCATCGCCATCCTCGCCACGGTCGCTGTCCCCGGATCAGTGGGTTCCCAGGCCATACGCCCGAGTATGCCCCCTGCCGCAGACCTCTTCACGACCGTGGAGATCGACGCGTCCGTCCGGGGGCCGGCGATGACCATCCAGCCCCTCGACCCGGGGGCCCGTTCCGACGGGATCCTGGATCAAGGCTCGACGATGTTCGAGCCAGCTCAACGATCAGAGCCGCCCCAGGCTCGGCCTGACGCTGCCCAAACGCAGCCAACGGCCGGTTCGGTCAGCAAGAACCCCTGGCGTTTCGATCGCGAGATCTCCTGGTACGGGCCAGGCTTCTACGGGCAGGGCACGGCCTGTGGGCAGACGCTCACGCGGTCGCTGATCGGGGTCGCGCACCGGTCCCTGCCGTGCGGAACGCTCGTGACCTTCCGATCCGGTAGCCGGGTCGTGACCGCGCCGGTGGTCGATCGCGGGCCGTATGTGTCCGACCGGATCTTCGATCTGACCGTGGGCGCCTGTCGTGTCCTTGGGCACTGCTACACCGGATCCATCGAGTGGCGGTACGGCTCTCAAGGCTGATCCTGGTCGCGCGACCGGAGGTCACGATCCTTCGGCCGGTGGCTGCCAGCCGTCCGGTGCCAACTCGAACCCACGAAAGTCGAACGCGGGTGCCACGATGCACCCGACCAGGGTCCATGCCCCAAGTGGGCGGGCTGCCTGCCACGCGCCAGCCGGAACGACCGCCTGTGGACGCTCACCGCCGGCGATATCGTTGCCCAGCCGGGTGGTCGTGACCGTCGCGTCGCCGCCCGACCAGATCCGCAGTTCCAATGTGTCGCCGCCTGACCACTGCCAGACTTCCGCCGCGTCGATCCGGTGCCAGTGCGACCGCTCGCCGGCGGCGAGCAGGTACAGGATCGCGCTGCCCGGAGGTCGGGAGCCGTCTTGTGCCGGGGCTCGCCAGGTTTCGATGAACCAGCCGCCCTCCGGGTGCGCGGCCATCCCCAGCGCCTCGATCACGGTGGTCGCTTCCATCGGTTGAGCATAGGCGAGTCGAACGCTCGTGCGGAAAGGGCCGAGGAGCCCTACCGTACCCGCATGTGCCGAAGCATCAAGACCCTGCGTCGCCCGGGCGAATCGGCGACGACCGGTGAACTGGAGGCCGCTGCCCGCCAGTACGTCCGCAAGCTCAGCGGCTTTCGCGAGCCGTCCGAACGCAACCGCCAGGCATTCGACGTCGCCGTCGCCGAGATCGCCGCGGTGTCGCGCCGGCTCGTCGAGTCGGTCGGAGTGCAGGTGGAGGAGGGCCCTGACCGCTGACCCCGGGGAGGGTGCGCCTGAGCGAAAGATGCGTTGGTGAGGCGCAATTTCGGAACAGGCCCCTCGTGGACCTATGCCCAGAATGCAGCCCGGTGTCGTCTGGGGATCCATCCACGATGCGTTCATCGCCAAAGTGCGCCCGCCCCGCCGCCCGGCCCGCCCGCCGGGCCCGCCCGGCCCGCCCGCCCGCCCCGGCGGCCCGCCCCGCCCGAATGACCCGCCTGTCCGGCACGTTCGCGTCGCCAACGGCTGCTTGCCACCTACACTTCGTGCATGAACCGGACCCACGCGTGAACGACCACGGTCCGCCGACCCGCCACATCGTCACCCGCCAGATCGTGGCCGTGCGTGGCGATGGCCTCGAGCTGCGGGAAGACCGCATCGTCGGCGAAGCGCCGCTGGAGATCCGTGCGGCCGGACCTGGCCAGGAGCCCATCGCCGTGGCCGTGACGATGCGCACACCAGGCCACGAGGCGGAACTTGCCGTCGGGTTTCTGCGCACGGAGGGCCTGATCTCGGGGCCGGAGGTCGTCTCGACGACGGCCGGCGATCCGGCGACGCTCAGTCAACCCGACGACACGATCGTGGTTCGGATCTCGCGTGCATTCGACGCTTCCGCCATCGCGCAACGCCATTTCGTCGCGACGGCCTCCTGCGGGATCTGCGGCAAGGCATCCATCGACGAGATCGTGGCCCGTTGCGAGCCGTTGCCCGATGGACCGGTCGTGACGCGCTCCGTGATCCTGGCCCTGCCGGGCATGTTGCGCGCCGCCCAACGTGCCTTCGACGAGACCGGGGGGCTGCACGCGATGGCCCTGTTCACCCCGGCCGGGGAGCTGATCGCGATCCGTGAGGACGTCGGACGACACAACGCCCTGGACAAGCTGGTCGGGTCGCAGGTGCTGGCCGGGGCACTGCCGCTCCACGATCGCATCGTGATGGTCAGCGGACGGGTCAGCTTCGAGATCGTCCAGAAGGCTGCCGTGGCCGGCATCCCGATCGTCTGCGCCGTGTCTGCGCCCTCCGATCTTGCGGTAGAAACGGCGGAGCGCCTGGGCGTGACCCTGGTCGGGTTCCTGCGCGGCGACAGCTTCAACGTGTACAGCCACGACCGGCGGATCGACCTGCGTGACCTGACCGGGTGGAGCTGAACGAGGTCGTCGGACCGGGTGATCCGCCTCGCGATGGGCCACCCATCGTGGGCCGTCAGTCCGGACCCAGATCCCCCCAGGCCGAAGCCCGCTCGACGGTGACCGCGATGCCGGGCCGTCCCTCGAGTCGATGGTCGAGGTACGCCGGGTATTTGGTCCGGAGCTGATCAAGGATCGCGGCCGGCGCGGCACCGGCGGGGACCAGCGATGCCTGGCCATGGATCCGCAGCCAGCCGAGCCGTGACCAGTCCTCCGACCAGCGGTCGACGAGGAGCGACACCCCGGGCCGCGCGATGATGTCGCGAACGCGGGCGAGTGCGAGTGGATCCGCCACGGACTTCAGCTTTTCGTCGAGCGGCGAATAGAGGACGTGTCCCGAGCCCGCTGCCGCCCACTGGGCCATCACGAAGCAGATCGGCACCAGCCGCGCCCGCCCGTCACCATCGATCGTGGCGAGCGTGGCCCGCCGGGCCGCCTCCAGAAACGCTCGCTCGACGGCGGTCAGGATCACCCGGGTGGCGTTTCTGCCTTGGCCCTCGGACGCTCGTTCACGAACTCGAAGCCGAAGCGGCCCTTGATGCACAGGTGGCCTTCCGTCACGGATGAATCCAGCGGTGAGGTGACCTTGAGGATGCGGTCATCCTGGACGTGCAGCTCCACCGCGCAGCCCACACCGCAATACGGGCAGATCGTCTCGGTCACGGTCTGCTGCGACGGGTCCCAGGTGCCGGCCGCGCGCATGTCGTACTCGGGCTTGGCCATGAGCGCACCGGTCGGACAGACGCCGATGCAGTTGCCGCAGTACACGCACGCCGACTCCGGCAGCGCAACGTTCTGCTCCGTCGAGATCCGGGCATCGAACCCGCGTCCGGCGATGGCGATGGCGAACGTGTTCTGGGCATCCTCACCGCATGCCTCGACGCACTTGTAGCAGAGGATGCACTTGGAGTAGTCGCGGACGTAGAGGTCGTTGTCGATCTTGGTCGGCTGGCCGATGGTTGCGGCGTTGGCATCGCCGACGGGTGCGTGGTGGTGGCCGGCAACGGCCGCGTCGCGCTCACCGGCCCCCGCGGGGAGTGCCGCCGGCCCGTACCGCGACGGATCTGCGCCATAGCGCGCCATATACGCGCCGATGCTGCCGTCCGGGGCGGTCGGCCCGGCCAGCGACACATCGACGGACGATCCGAGGAACTCCAGCACGACCTTGCGCGATGTCCGGACCCGCTCGGAGTCGGTCTGGACCTCCATGGCCAGCTCGACCTTGCGCGAGCAGGCGGGCACGAGCACGCGCGAACCGGTCACCTCCACGACGCACACGCGGCAGACATTGACCGGCGTCAGGTTCTCGGCATAACACAGGGTCGGCGTATCGACGCCGATGGCGCGACAGGCGCCCAGGATCGTCGTGCCGGCCGGGACGGATACGCCCACGCCGTCGATCGTCAGTGCGACCGCCGCCGCGGCCTCGACGACGGGCGGACCCGGCGGGCGGGATGCACGCGCCGGTGGCCTCAGGAGGATGTCTGTCAGTGGTTGGGCCGCCGGCGCCCGGTCGGCATGCGGCGTCCGGGCGTCCGGCGCCGGATCGCGGGTCATGCTCAGGCCCGTGGTGTCCTCACTCACAGCGCCACCAGCCCGGGCTGCCGGAGCGCCGATTCGATGGCCGACGACGCCGTCTGCCCAAGGCCGCAGATGGAGGCATCGCGCATCGCCTGGCCGATCTCGCGGAGCAGGGCGAGCTCCTCTTCGCGCGGCCTGACCCGTGACCCGGCGGCCAGGCGTGCCAGCAGCTCCTCCAGGCGCACCGTCCCGACCCGACAGGGGACGCACTGGCCGCACGATTCGTCGCGGAAGAACCGGGCGATCCGGCGCAGCGTGTCCACGAGGTCCACCGACTCGTCAAAGACCATGATCACGCCCGACCCGAGCGTGGCCTGGGCCGCTCGGGTCGACTCGAAGGTCAGCGGCATCTCCAGGGAATCAACCCCCACGAAGACGCCCGCCGCGCCACCGAGCAGGATGGTCTGGATGGCCCGGCCGCCGCTGACACCGCCGGCCAGCTCGATCACGTCGCCCAGCGTCGCCCCGAAGTCGACCTCGTAGATCCCCGGTCGCTCCACATGGCCGGACAAACAGAAGAGCTTGGGGCCGGTGGAACCCTCCGTGCCGATCTGTGCGAACGCCGCGCCGCCCATCTCCAGGATCAATGGGATGTTCGCCAGGGTCTCCACGTTGTTGACGATCGTCGGCTTCCCGAACAGCCCGACCTCCACCGGAAAGGGCGGTTTGTTGCGCGGCTCGCCGCGCTTTCCCTCGATCGACTCGAAGAGCGCCGTCTCCTCGCCGCAGATATACGCGCCGGCGCCGCGCCGCAGCTCGATGTCGAAGGCGAAGCCGGATCCCAGGATGTCGACCCCCAGGAGGCCCGCCGCACGCGCCCCGGCGAGCGCCGTCCGCACGCGCTCCTCCGCCTCCGGGTATTCGCCCCGGAGATAGAGGTAGCCCTTCGACGCGCCGGTCGCGAACGCGGCGATCGTCATCGCCTCCACGGTCGCGTATGGGTCCCCCTCCAGGAGTGCGCGGTCCTTGAACGTGCCGGGCTCGGACTCGTCCGCGTTGCAGACCAGGTAATGCGGCTGGGCCGGTTGGGCCGCGACCGCGGCCCACTTTCGACCGGTCGGGAACGCGGCACCGCCGCGACCCATGAGGCCTGACGCCGTGACCTCGGCGATGATGGCGTCGGCGCCCATCGTCAGGGCTGTTGCGAGGGCCGCGTATCCGCCGCTCGCCCGGTAGTCGACCAGGGATGCCGGATCCACGACGCCGATCCGGCGCAACAGGCGAAGGGACGCTTGACCGACCTGCGCGAGTCGGGGCGCCGGTCGGGTGATGATCGCGCCGTCCAGGCGCTTCAGGACGCCTGCCGCGTCGACCGGGCCAGCGCTTGCCACGCTCGGCTGCTCGCCGGCGGTCGTGACCATGGCGGCCGGGGCCAGGTCGCACAGGCCAAGGCAGGGTGAGCGGAGCCAGCCGATCCTGCCGTCCCGTGCCGCCTCGCCCTCCGGCCCGACCGCCCGTCGAAGGCCGTCGCAGATCTCCTCCGCCCCGGCGATCCGGCAGGCGATGTCGTCGCAGATGTGGGCCATCGTCGGCGGCCGCGGCGTCGTCGCATACAGGGCATAGAACGTGGCCACGCCGTAGGCCTCCGCCGGTGGCACGGCGAGCCGCCTCGAGATGTAGTTGAGGGCGGGTTGGCTGATCCAGCCGATCCGATCCTGCACCGCGTGGAGCGCGGGCAGCAGGTCCGAGCGCCGGGCACGGGTTGCGTGACCGCCGCGGGCTGCGTGCCCGTCGACGCCGGGCCGTCGCGGTCCGCCCACCCAGCCCGACTCGGGCGGGCCCAGCACCCTGTCGACCGCCGCCCGCTCGGCCGGGGACGCGAGCGGCCCGATGACGTGCAGATCCATCGTGCCAAGTGTAGCGCCGGCCGCCGCCGCCGTCGTCGGTGGGCCTGGCGCCCCACAGCCCGTCAACGCTGTTGTGCTACCATGTGCTACATGAGCGAGACTGGGTCCCGGCCCGCGCGCGTGGGCGTCCGAGAGCTACGCCAGAACCTGAGCGTCTACCTGGACCGGGTGAAGGCCGGCGAGACGCTGGAGGTCACGGAGCACGGCCAGCCGGTGGCCCAGCTCGCGCCGCGGCCATCCCGACCGACATCGATCCTGGACCAGATGATCGCCGACGGTCGTGCGACGCCGGCCACGATCCGTCCAAGGGACATCCCACCGCCGCTGCCGAACCCGAGTCCGGGGACCTCGCCGCTCAGCGACATCCTGCGCCAGATGCGGGACGAGGACGATCGATGACGACGTCGTACGTCGACGCATCGGCCCTCGTCAAGCTCGTTCTTGACGAACCAGGTTCCACTTCGATGCGACGCTGGTACATCGAATCCGACCACGTCGTCAGCAGCATCATCGGTGTCGTCGAGACCCGGCGAGCCGTTCGTCGCTACGGTGACCAAGACGACCGACTCGAGGCGGTCATGCGTTCGGTGGATTCAGTGGACATGCACCCAGCGATCGTCCGCCATGCCGCTCACGTCGGGCCCGTGACCCTGCGCACGCTCGACGCCATCCACCTCGCGACCGCGCTCGCCATGGGGCAGGAACTCGACGCCTTCGTGACCTACGACGACCGACTCGCCGCCGCCGCGCGCACACTTGGGCTACCCGTGGTCCGACCGGCCTGACCGATCCGCGCCGTCAGACGTTCGGTGGTCCCACCCTCAGACGGGGACCGGCGCCACGAGCTTCTCGATCCGGATGGCCGTTGCCTTGAACTCGGCCGTTCCGGACTTCGGGTCCGTGGCGTCGATGGTCAGGAGGTTTGTCGCGACGTCGTCCTGGAAGTGCATGGTCATGAACGTCAGGCCAGGGCGCAGCGACTCGTCGATTCGGACGGGCGCCTCCACCTGGCCGCGGCGGGACGTGATGCGCACGACCTCGCCGTCCGACAGGCCGTAGGCCGCGGCGTCCTCCGGCGAGATGTCCAATGATTCGCCGCGGCGCAACGGTGAGCTGTAGCCGGCCGTCTGGACGCCCGTGTTGTACGAGTCCAGGCGGCGACCGGTCGTCAGCCGGATCGGGAACTCCGGGGTGAGCCGGTCCACCGGCGGATCGTGGTCCACCGGCACGAAGGGGACACGGTTGCCGGGCACCGGATCCTCCCAGAGGCGGCTGTGGAGGAACAGCTCGCCCGGGTGGTCAAGGTCGTAGCACGGCCACTGGAGGCCGCCTTCGTTCTCCAGCCGTTCATAGCTCATCCCGGCGTGGACCGGCGAGAGCCGTCGGACCTCATCCCAGATCGTCTCGGCGTCCGGGGCCCCCCAGGCGGCGCCCATCCGGTTGGCGAGGTCGAAGATGATGGCCAGGTCATCACGCGCTCCCGCGGGTGGGACCACGGCGGCGCGGACGCGCTGGACGCGGCGTTCCGAGTTGGTGACTGTCCCTTCCGATTCCGCCCAGGCGGCCGTCGCCGGCAGGACGACATCCGCGAGTGCCGCGGTCTTGGTCAGGAACAGGTCCTGGACCACGAGCAGATCGAGGCCCTTGAGCCGTCCGATCGCCAGCTTCTGGTCCGCCTCCGACTGCACCGGGTTCTCGCCGATGCAGTAGACGGCGGTCAGGTCGCCGCGCTCCATCGCCTCGAACATGCCCGACAGATGCCAGCCCCGCTGCGGCGGGACGGTCACGCCCCATTCCGCGTCGAACTTGGCCCGCAGTTCGTCGTTCTCGACGTGCTGGAAGCCGGGCAGCCG